>Ga0206117_100152_pt1 | contig 112056 bp, 103 predicted proteins | sample 3A5Ametagenome_FD_177997 | JGI IMG/M metagenome (GOLD analysis project Ga0206117, IMG submission 177997) | Enriched microbial communities from leaf-cutter ant dump, University of Wisconsin, Madison, United States - 3A5A | ecosystem: Environmental > Terrestrial > Nest > Insects nest > Nest dump...
TTATCAGTTAAGTTCGGCTTAAAATACCTCTTAAAAATATCCACTGTAAATACGGTTGCAGATGCATTCATTCCTGAACTGATCGTACTCATGGCTGCTGATAGGATAGCCGAAACAATTAAACCTACCAAACCTACTGGGATTTTGTTCACCATAAAATGTGGCATTACTTTATCACCATAATCTGCTGGCTTTAAAGAGGCTGCCATCTCACCAATTTGAGCTTGTGTAGCCGAAGATGGCAAACGCTCTGCTGCTACTTGACTCTTAATAATATCTGTAAATTCAGGATGTACCTGGTAATAGGCATACAAACAAACACCTATGATAAAAAACAACAATGAAGCAGGCACATACAACCAAACACATAACCAAACTGATTTAGTAGCTTCCTTTTCGGTACTTGCCGTATGATAACGTTGTACATAGTTTTGGTCCATCCCAAAGTTGTTCAGGTTGATGAAGAACCCATAGAAGAGCACTACCCAAAAGGTGGATTCGGTGAGATTTGGAGAAAAACTTCCCAAACTAAACTTATGATCGGTGGTACCAATATCAATGATTTTAGAAATTCCACCAGGCATGTCATCCACAATAAGATAAATGATTAACAGTGCTCCTAAAGTTTTGATAACACCTTGCACTACTTCTGTCCAGATTACCGCTTCCATACCGCCCATTACAGTATAAATGATGATACTAATCCCCATCACAATCATTACTGTTGACATGCTATAACCCGTTAAAGCCTGCAAGCTTAAGGCAATACCGAAAAAGATAGACCCCATACGTGCCAATTGCGTTAACAAAAAGCAGATTACCGCGTAGGTTCTGGCCCAAGGTCCAAATCGGTGTTCTAAATGTGAATAAGCTGATATTCCCCCTACACTACGATAAAACGGTACAAAGTATTTTGAAGCGACCCAAGCTGCAAATGGCATGGAGATACTGAATACAAAAGCATTCCAATTACCTCCAAAAGCTTTACCTGGAACTCCTAAAAAAGTGTTACTACTTAAAAAGGTTGCGTAAATAGACAAGCCTATTGCCCACCCTGGTATTTTGCCCGAAGCCTTGGTAAACTGTTCGGCACTTTTGTTCTTTCGTGCAAAATATACACCTACCAATACCATTGCCAATAAATACAGCAGGATGATAGATATATCTAAAATGGGAAGGTTCTTCATGAATGTTTAATATTTGGTTAGGTTTATAAATGTGCCTGATTACTAATCAAGCGAAAGCAAACTTAAACGATTTCGTGCTAGCTTATTTATAAAATCTTCACAAGCTTATGTACGATATTGCCATCATATTTAGGGAATCCTAGTATTTAGGCAAAAAACACGCTATCATCCTAAAATTTTCTTCCCCAAAATGGCTTTTCCCGCTCATCACTAAGAGGCTATAAAAAAAATAAAAATAAATACTACTAAATTAGTAGACTTTATTATATTTGCATCAATGTTCATACAATTTATATTTGGTTGAAAAAACGGCAGCTTGGATGAGTTGCCGTTTTTCTTTTCCTTTTTACCTACCCAAAACCCGTTCTAAATTGTGTTCAACTTTGATAACCAAAAAATTTATTACCATCTTAGTAAAAAAATTGATCTTTTAACTTGCCCAGTCAGCCCCTATCGGAAGAAGTTTATTTAACTCGGCTCATTAATGCGGATAGAGAGGCTTTTGCTTTTTTTTATGAGAAATATAGTGCAGCACTATATCAAAAGCTCTATAAAATGGTCAAGATTTCTGAAATTGCCGACGAATTACTACAGGATGTCTTCTTGAAAGTTTGGCTCAAAAAAGAAACCATTGACAGCGAACGACCTTTTAAAGCTTGGCTGTACACTATTGCACAAAATACGGTATACGATTATTACAGAAAACTTGCACAAGACAAGAAAATGCAAGACCACTTAATGAATACCTTTGCAGCATTTTACAATCAGACAGAAGATTACATTTACAATAAAGAACGCTCTGCGGTACTACAAGAAGCTATTGACCAGCTACCGCCCCAACGTAAAGAAATTTTTAGGCTTTGTAAACTAGAGGAAAAATCTTACAAAGAGGTAGCAGAGCATTTAAACATCAGTGTTTCTACTGTGAGTAATCAGTTGGTACAGGCTACCAAAGCTGTTAAAGACCATGTTTTCTTCCACTCTAAAGAGTTCCTCGTTTTTGTAATTGCATTATATCTAAAGAACTAGCTCCCTAGCGACCTCAACACTAAAATTAAAAAAATGCATTTTTTTTGAATCACAATAGTGTGTTTCTAAAACTCGTGCGTATAGGTTTATAAATATGGAGCAAAAACCAGATTTCGGGAAACTATTTAGCAGGTATTTGAACAATCAAGCTACTGCCAACGACCTTAACACCTTGTTTAAAGGTTTAGAAGAGGTTAGTGAGGAAAGCTTACGCAATCATATCGGCAATGAACTACTATCTGAAGAAAAAACCAATTCAGCAGACCAAGTTCACCTGAAAAATATTTTTGCAAAAATAGAGGAGCAAATAGCCGAGCAACCTAAAACCAAGCGCATAAAAATGACTACTTGGTACAAAGCCGCGGCAGCAGCAGCGGTCATCTTTGGTTTAAGTTATTTGGCACTTTACGACAACTCAGCTTACAGCAAACATGAAATTGTTCCCGGCAGCAATAAGGCAGTGCTAATCATCAACCATGAAGAAAGACTTCTTGATAGCAAAAACACTGCTCAATTTTCACCCGCCGCAGCAATTACGGTAACCACCGATACTGATGGCACTATCACTTACAAACAAACCTCAAACGATACTACAGGGCTCTCTACCCTACATGCCATTAGCACTCCCGCTGGAGGATTTTACAAGGTTACTCTTGGAGATGGCACACAAGTTTACCTCAATTCCAAATCTACACTTGAATTCCCTGTTGGATTTTATGGGGCAGAAAGACATGTAAAACTTAATGGCGAAGCTTACTTTAAAGTAGCCAAGAATAAAAAAATGCCATTTATAGTTTCCGTTGGCGAAACCGATGTACGCGTTTTAGGTACAGAATTCATTATCAACAGTTTTGGCAAACAAACAAAAACTACCCTTTTCGAAGGTAGTGTACAACTCAAATATCTAACTAACCGCAAAATTCTCATTCCTGGACAGGAAGGATTATCTGATCGAAACGGCATTTTCGTCAATCAAGCAGATACCGCCGCAACACTAGCATGGACCAACGGCCTGTTCGTGTTTAATGATCAATCTTTAACAGATGTCCTACAAGAGCTTTCTCGCTGGTACGATTTTACTTTCGACGAGAACAGCATTCCCAACAAACGCTTATATATAAGACTAAATAGAAACACGGCTTTTAATGATGTGCTGCAAATGCTGTATACCACTACGGGGCTAAAATTTAAAGTAGAAGAAAGGAGGCTGAGCATAGGAAACTGATACATGCGCTCCAAACCAACAACTATTTAATCATCAACTCAACTAACCCCTAAATGAATAAACTTTACCGAGCAGGCAAGAGTAGGCCTGTGTATATAGCTTATTTGAGATTACTTTTACTGATCTCGATATTGACCACATTTACTGTCCAATTCTCTTTTGGACAAACGATATATTCTTTTAGCTTTAAGAATGCACCTCTAAATACGGTAATTTCAGAAATTGCTAAAAAAACCAACTACCAATTTGTTTACGATGCTTCATTTAGCCAAAAGGCTAAACCCATTGATGCTGAAATCAAGTCGGCGGATATCAATGAAATACTGACGCAAGTTTTCAAAGATCAAGATTTCACTTACCGAATCAGTGGTAAAACAATCGTCATTAGATCCAAATCTTCTGGAGAAAACACTTATGCCCTACATGGGGTAATTAACGATAGTGATGGCGTATCAATACCTGGTGCTACTGTTACTCAAAAAGGTACTACAAACATGGTGCATACTGATCAAAATGGACGTTTTGCCATTTATGTAAGCGACAGTAATAACACTTTGGTATTCTCATACCTTGGTTACGAACAAAAAGAAGTTAAATACTCAAAAGCTGCAACGGGAACCGCAATTGTTGTTTCCTTAGCACCTTCTAAGGCGTTACTTCAAGAAGTGGTAGTAACAGGTTTCCAAACAATCGCAAAAGAACGTTCTACAGCCGCCATTTCAGTAGTTAATGAAAAAACCTTAAATGAAAACATCAATACCAATTTATTAAGCGCTTTAGAAGGTCGTGTTGCGGGCTTAATGTATCAGAAAAACCCAACAGGATCTGCTTCTGACCAACCTATCCTGAGAGGTATTGGCACTTATTCTTCACTAAATGTGGGTTATAGTCCCCTATTGGTTATTGACGGATTACCCAGTGAACAATCTATTGAAGACATTAATCCTTATGACATAGAAAGCGTAAACGTATTAAAAGATGCCGCTGCAGCTTCAATTTATGGTTCTAGAGCTGGAAATGGGGTCATTGTGTTGGTGACCAAAAAAGGTAACGGCAATTTAAAAATCAATCTCAGTTCTGATTTCTTCATTGGTACCAAACCCGACTTGAGCTTAATGAACTACGCTTCTACCAGCGACGCTATTGACTATGAACAAGCAGTTTACAATAAAGAGCGAGCTAGGTATACCAACACAGCTTCTATGTTTAATGCTTATGGAGACATTGCAAATGGAACTATCAAATACTATTCTCCTTTATATCAATTGAACAGAGATTTAGAAGAAGGAAAAATCAACAGTGCACAGTTCAACAATACCATTAGCCAATGGAGAGGCAACGACTATATTGAAGATTACAAGAATAATGTTTGGCAAAATGAATTTAGGCAACGTTACAACTTATCGTTTTCTGGAGGCAACAATAAACAAAACACTTTCTTATCCTTCAATTTCGACGATTCAAAACAACGTGTAAAATACAATCAAGATAGGAACTTTACTTTGTACGCCAAAAGTAGCTTCCAAGTAAAACCTTGGTTAAATGCAACCATTGGCTTCAACGGCGCCTATAGTACCGCTGATGTTACTGACGGATCGTACAATGAGTTCAACATCCAAAATCGATACGAACAAATTGTAGATGCCAATGGCAATTTGGTTATCTCACCTTACGTGAACATCAAAGATGGTTTTACAAGTTCTTCGGCAACAAATGGAGTAGTAGCCAACAAAATAAACAGCACTGCCAGCCTTAAGCCTGTAAGCTTTAACATTTTAAATGCTTTACAAGAAGGTATGGAACAAAGAAACTCTTTGGCCCTTAGAGCATTCGCAAATTTACAAGCTAAAATTTACGATGGATTAAATTTTAGCACGCAATTTCAATACGAAAACAGAAGAAATAGCAGAGAGAGTTTTTACGATGCAAGCTCCTATAAAATGAGGTATGCTTCTGATGCGCTAGCCAATTATTCGAGCACCACCAATTTATACACGAGCGGATTGCCTGCTGGTGGTCGTTATTACCAATATAGTGTGCAAAACAGCAGCTATACGTTCAGAAATCAATTAGGTTACGATAAATCTTTTGATCAGAACAAACATTCTGTTTCTGCTATTGCTGGTTTTGAAATGAGGGAAATTTATTCTCCTAGATCTATTGAACAATTAAGATATGGATATGACCCAGTAACACTAACTTCTGTGATATTGGATAATGCCAGCCTAAGTCAAACAGGCGTGCCTAGCTACATTTATGGTGGCAACAGGACATTGAGTACCCTTGGACGTACGCAAACAGAAATCAAACATCGCTATTTCTCCTTATATAGCAACCTGAGCTACACTTACCTTTCTAGATATAACGTAACGGGAAGTATAAGGGTAGACAGAGCAGATTTGTTTGGAGTTGACCCACAATATAAAAACCGTCCACTTTGGTCAATTGGATTGGGTTGGAATGCTAGCAATGAAGAATTTTTAAGCAAAGTATCATGGCTTGATATGTTGAAATTAAGAGCAACTTACGGTGTAAATGGAAATGTTGACCAAAGTACCACCCCTTATTTAACAGCAACAAGACGAAACGACAACTTATTCCCCACCTTGCAATATACCAATATTACTGCTTTACCAAACCCAAAATTAAGATGGGAAAAAGTTGCAAATACTAACATTGGTCTCGATTTCTCAATATTCAAAGGTAAATTAAGAGGTAATTTTGATCTGTATAATAAATACAGTACCGATTTATTAGCTACCACAGAGCTAGACCCTACCGTGGGTGCCTTAAGTAGAGTACTTAACAGTGGAGCAATGAGAAACCGTGGTATCGAAATTGGATTAGGTTCTGATTGGTACAACAGAAACGATCTTCGCTTCAGTTCTAACTTTATCATCGCCTTTAATAAAAATGCCGTTAAAAAAGTAACCACTACCAATTCAACTGCTCAAAGCTATGTAGCCTCTCCATTAAATTATTTTTTTGAAAATGAAGCTTACAACAGTCTTTATGCTTACCGATACGGAGGCATGATTAATGGTTATCCCTATGTATTAGATGAAAATGGAAATCCATCAATTTCCTTTGATGCCAATGGAAACCCAATTGCCACCAGCATAAAAAGCAGTATCAACAATGTTGCTGCATTGGTAAACATGGGTCCATTAACACCTACATATACAGGATCTCTTTCGCAACGCATGTCGTACAAGCAATTTGATTTAAATATGTTGTTTGTATTTTCTGGAGGAAATAAACTAAGAAAAGATTTTATTGATCCTGCCGATACCAAAACCATTACCATTACCAATACCGTGGTGACTAATGGACAGGCTAACGGCTTACCACGTTTATGGGTAGACTATCCTGATAACTTGGTGAACTATGCGGGTACCATCACTTCGCTATGGCGCAATTCTGATGCAAATGTAGTTGATGCAGATTATGTGAAGCTTAGAAACATCTCTCTAAGCTATAACCTTCCAAAATCATTTGCCAATAAGATCAAGATCTCCTCAGCAAAATTAACCTTCCAGATGAACAACATTTGGTATTGGAGTGCGGCAGGAAACGACATTGATCCTGAAACCTACTCACTCAACTCGGCAACACGTAATATTCCATTGCCTAAAACATATTTATTTGGCGTTAACCTTACCCTGTAAAACGATGAAACGCATAAACATACTATTATTATCCTTGCTGATGTTCAGCATCACAGCATGTGAAAAATATACAGACATCACTCCGAAAGGAGCCTTTATTGTAGAAACGGCTAATGATTTTTATCAGCTAGTTTCCTTTCCAAATCGTGGCTATCCTATCAATAATTTCCAGTACTTGGTAGATGATCAGTGGATGAAGGAATCTAACGTAATAGGCATTACCCCTAACATTAACACCATTAACTTTACTTTTAACGAAAGTGCTGATAGGGTTTCTTTACTTACTGGTTCAAGTTTTTACAACCAAGCCTATACTTACATCAATAGATGGAACACCGTGATTTCGTTGGTGGATGACAGTAAAGGGGATACAAAAACCAAACAGTTGGCCAAAGCCGAAGCTAAAGTGCTGAGAGCATACGATCACTTTTTACTGGTAAATACTTATGCAAAAGCGTATGATCCACAAACAGCCGCTACAGATGGTGGAATTTGTATCATGGACAAATATGATTTGGAAGCACAACCTACCAAATCTACCGTAGCACAGGTATACAGCTTTATCCAGAAAGATATTGATGAAGCCCTTCCCTACTTAGAAGCAAAACCTGCAGACCCGTATCATCCATCGTTAGCCTTTGCCTATGCATTTAAAGCGAAAGTACATTTGTTTAAAAGAGAAATTGCCGCGGCAAAAGCTGCTGCCGAGCAATCGCTTAGCTACAACAATCAAATATTTGATTTAGTTGCATATGCTGCTCAAGGCGGTCCTACTTCAGTGCCTATTATTGCACCAAACAACCCTGAGGTGCTGAGCTACATGTACATGACTGGCTATAATGAAATGAACTTTGCTTACCAATATATTATTAGCCCCGAGTTAAGAACGTTATTTGGCAACAACGATGCTCGCTTCAACTTGTTCTTTAATACGACCAGCACAAGCTTTTTGGATATTGGATCTAATACAGCTTATTATTCAGTGCTCTATACCCGCTTTTTTTATGCCACTGTTGGGATGAAAACTACTGAGGTTTATTTAATGTTGGCAGAATGCTATGCCAGAGACAATAAGTTTTCAGAAGCAGTGGATATCCTTAACAAATTAAGAGCAAAACGCATTTTAACGGGAGGAACTGTAAACCTTGCGGTACCCACTACCAGAAAAGAAACTATGGACTTGGTGATTAACGAACGTAGAAAAGAATTGCTATTTGGTTTTAACCGCTTTTTCGATCTGAAAAGATTGAATAACGAAACAGAATATGCCAAAACCATTACCCGTGTATTCCCTATCGTAAATAAAACCGTACCGCAACAAACCTACACCCTAAAACCAGGATCAAGACTGTACATCATTCCTTTCCCATTAAATGTGTTGAGAATGAACCGCTCTTTGACCTTAAACACTGACGAAAAAATTCCATTTTAATTTAGATGAAGAAACTACTCGTAATCATAAGCATACTTGCTGCCTCGCAGCAGTATGCCTATGCCCAAGCACAACCCGAAAAGAAAGCCGACAGTACGCAAAAAGCGCTACAACCTTATAACAAGGTAATTACCGCTAATGCCAAAAGCAAGACAGGACTATTTACGGTAACACAGGTAGATACGAAATTCTACTTCGAAATCCCAGATAGTTTGTTGAACAGGTACATGCTAACCGTAACTCGCTACTTAGCTACGCCGCAAGGCATGGGTAGCTTTGGTGGCGAAAAAGCAAATGAACAGACTATCTATTTCGAAAAAGGTCCTAACAACACCATTTTCTTACGGTCATTACAATACAGGCAAGACGTACGTAAGGCTGATGCTATGTTGGCAAAAGCACTAGCGGGAAGCAATGAAAATCCAATTGTTGCGGCTTTCCCTATCAAAACCACCAACCCTACAACAGGAAACACGGTGATTGAAGTAACCGATGCTTTCAAAAAGGAAAATCCGATGTTTTCTTTGGCAAACCAAGAAAAAACGGACAAAAAACTGAACTCACTAGCAGACGACAAATCATTTATTGAAGAAATCAACACCTATCCAATCAACATTGAAGTAAAAACGACCAAAACTTATACCAATGCCATGGCAAGTGCCGGTAGCGTAACATTGAGGCTAAACACTTCTATTGTGTTGTTACCAAAGGAGCCTATGCGTAAGCGCTTTTTTGATGAAAGGGTTGGGTTTTTCGCTAATAAATATGTGTTATTTGATGATGATGAACAACGAGCACAAACGAAATATATCATCCAGCGATATCGTTTGGAACCGAAAGATTCAGATATCAAGAAATATCAAGCAGGACAATTAGTAGAGCCTAAAAAACAGATTGTTTACTACATTGATCCAGCTACCCCAAAAAAATGGAGACCTTACCTAATTGCGGGGATTAACGATTGGCAAAAAGCGTTTGAGGCTGCTGGTTTTAAAAATGCCATCATAGGTAAAGAATGGCCAGAAAACGACACTACCATGAGCTTAGAAGACGCTCGTTATTCGGTAGTGAGATATTATGCTTCTGAAACACCTAATGCCTACGGGCCACGCATCAGCGATCCGCGCAGTGGTGAAATTATAGAAAGCCACGTAGGTTGGTTTCACAATGTGATGAAATTGGTGCAAAACTGGTACATGATTCAAGCTGGCCCTTTAGATCCTAGGGCTAGAAAAATGCACTTGGACGACGAATTAATGGGACAGCTGATCCGTTTTGTTTCTTCTCATGAAATTGGCCACACCATTGGATTACGTCATAATATGGGCGCAAGTAGCGCTACACCTGTTGAGAAATTAAGAGATAAGAAATGGGTAGAAGCCAATGGTCACACCGTATCTATTATGGATTATGCCCGTTTCAATTATGTGGCCCAACCCGAAGACAACATTAGCCCTAAAGGAATTTACCCACGTATTGGCATGTATGATAAATGGGCAATCAAATGGGGATATGGCTATCTTCCTAAAGCAAAAGATGAATTTGAAGAGGAAAAAATCCTCGCCAAATTGACGACTGATAGTTTAACAGCTAACCCTAAATTATGGTTTGGAGGCGAAGGTAAAGACGAAGACCCTCGCAGTCAAACAGAGGATATTGGAGATGATGCCGTTTTAGCCAGTGATTATGGTATTAAAAACTTGAAACGTGTAGTCCCAAATCTTATCAAATGGACTTACGAACCAAATGACCCTTATGACAATCTTTCGGATATGCATAAGGCTGTGGTAAGGCAATATAGCAGATATCTATATCATGTATTAAAAAATATTGGCAACAACTATGTAACCAAAAGAACAGCAGATGAAAAGGCCGTAGTGTACCAGCCAGTGCCTAAAGCTAAGGTAAAATCAGCTATCGATTACCTAGGGAGACAATTGTTTGTTGCGCCACTTTGGATGTATCCTCAGGAAATTGCACAACTTATCCCTTTAAAAACAGCAGATGAAATTTCTGACCAACAAAACCAAGTATTAAACATGCTGCTAAGCTCTGGTATGCTTTACAATATCAGTCAAAAAGCTTTGCAATTTGAAGGTGCTTATACGGTACCCGAGTTTTTAAATGATTTGCAACAAACGGTTTGGGTAAACTTTTCCGGCGACGAAAAATTTGACGTATACAGACGTAGTTTGCAACGTGGTTACATCGAAAAAATAGGCATGCTGCTATTACCTAAAGAAGTAGAACCTGGCAAAGCATTAAATACTGCTCAACGTAGCGATGTACGCCTATATGGCCAACAACACTTGGCAAAATTAAGGACCGACATCGTAAAGTTGATGGCCTCAGCTACTGGACTAAATAAACAGCATTTAGAAAATATCCTGATTGAAATAGACAAAATCACTTCAAAACTTAACAAAACAACCGCATGAAAAAATTATTAATTGTTGCACTAATCGGCTTCAGTAGCTTGGCAAAAGCCCAAGTAACCTCACAGCAAGAAGTAACTCCTGAACTAGTAGCGCAACGCGAAGCACAGAAAAAGGAAATTACTGACAATTACCTCACGTTAAGAAATAATTTTATCACTTCAGATAGCACAGCAGCTGTAAATAGTGCCACAGCACTGAGCACTTCATTTGGTAAATTCAAATTTAAAAAGTTGACACTTGATCAAATGAATGAGGCAACAAAAACCAGAAGGGAAATTATAGAATTAGCTACAGAAATTGCCGCAACCAAAAACATCAACAAACAACGTAAAGCTTTTGGGCTACTTTCTACAAAATTTTGGGCCATTGCTCCCAAATTAAAACCTGTAGATATGCCATTATACCAACAGGTTTGTCCAATGACTGGAGATGTATGGATAAGTGAAAGCAAGGAAATCAAAAATCCTTACTTCCCTAAAAACATGTTGACTTGTGGTGAAGTCAAAGCAAGTTTATAAAACGCAAAATTTAGGTTTAATTAATATCATGCGGCATTCTGGATAGAAGCCGCATTTTTTTATAACACTAATTCTTCCATCAATTGATTTAAAGTAATTTCTGGATCAACACAAAAACCTGGGTGTACTTTGGAGCATTGTACTACCGTACTTCTGGTAGCAGTTAACCATCTAAAGCGACTGGCCAAATCCAACATACCAATTGGTCCAGCAGCCTTCCCTCCTTCACTAATATTCACAATCGCCTTCAAATTATCTTCAATCACACAAGTCTCCAATTCGCAGTTCAATGCTTTTAATCTAGCAGTTTCTAAATGAAATGCAGCCTTTAAATACTTTAGTTTGGCACAATACAGAATAATCCCAACATTAATGAATTCTTCGCGTTCTACCCTAGGCATCACCCGAATCACGGCATACTCAAATAAGTGTCTGTCTTGCATTTTCGGCTTCCTTTACAAAAACTGAAGAGTTTTCAATTCGGGTATTTAAAAAATAGGCATAAGCGTTGCGTTGGTCTTCAGCACTTTCAAATAGTCGTTCATCTAACCATTCATCGGGAATCAACGCTAAAATGTCAGCAATCAACTGTGGTGTCAATATTGTTTTCAGTTCTGCATCAACAGCGGCAATTTCGCTGGCCTGCGGCAACAACACGTGATCTTTTACCAATACAAAAGGACGTTTGGCCTGCTCTTCCCAATTTTGCCACGAATGGTGGAAATATAGGGATGCTCCGTGGTCAATTAACCAAAGTTCCTTATGCCAATACAGCATATTAGTATTACGGGCAGTTCTGTCCATATTAGTCAATAAGCAATCCATCCATACTATTTTAGAAGCCAAAATGGGATCTATTTTAGTAATGGTGGGATCATAGGTGATAGCTCCTGACAAATAATGCAGTGCTAAATTTAAACCTACACTTGCTTTTAAAAGATCCTGTATTTCTTCATCAGGTTCAGTTCTGCCAAAAGCTTCATCCAGATTAGCAAAAACCAATTCGGGCATTTTAAGACCTAGAGCTCTTGCTATTTCCCCTCCAATAATTTCAGAAATCAGCGCTTTGTGGCCTTGACCAGCCCCCCTAAATTTGAGTACATATAAAAAACCATCGTCTGCTTCGGCAATGGCAGGCATTGAGCCTCCTTCCCTTAGTGGCGTAACGTAACGGGTTACGTTTACCGTTCTAAGTTCTAATCCTTTGTTTTTTGTTGTATTTACCATACGTAGCCCAAAGGTATTTAAAGATCATGTAACCGAAAAATTTTAATGACATCGCCAGTTTTTGCTCAACATTGATTGGGCGTCATATTATATTGGGGAACACTCATCACTACAAAATGCAGTAAACCCCTCTTTGCGTTTCTTTGCGAAAACTTATTAAATCTTTGCGGTAAAACTTATACACCCAGAAAAGATACTCACCACAAAGAAAAAGAAGAGTGACGCAAAGAACTAAACACAAAAAACTCTCATATAAAAGCTAAATTTTGCCGAAATTGCAGTTTAACCAAAGTTTCCCATGAACAACTCGGCCCGTTTAATTTACAGTATTTTGCTAATCATTAGTTTTGCTTTATTGGCCTTTTTTGTGGGTCAGTACCCTATCAATAATTTTGATTTGACCATCTCTAAGTGGATACAGCAATTTCATCAACCTGCTTTAGATCAAATGATGATTGTCATCAGTGCATTTGGAAATTTATCTATTGCTTTTGGCTGCATGGCTATTACGGCTATTTTGTTTTTCGTATTTAAGTTTAAGCGAGAGGCATGGTTTACCATCGCTATTTCGTTTACAGGCTTATTTACCTATGTGCTAAAACGCCTTTTTAATCGTCCACGACCAACTAGCGAATATGTCACCATTGTTGAAAGCTACCATAACAATAGCTTCCCTAGCGGCCATACCCTTTCTTATGTAGTTTTCTTTGGCTTTATGATTATATTAATGCATAAGCTAAATAACATTTCAAGCTATATCCGAAACAGTGTAAGCTTATTTTCTTACTTCATGATTATTGCAGGACCTCTATCTAGAATTTACTTAGGAGCACATTGGTTTACAGACATTGTAGGAGGCTTTTTGGTGGGTGGTTTTTACCTTTTGCATTTGAATTATTATTACAAAAAGGTCTGAAAAAAGAAATGGAGATAGAACCGAAGTCCTACCCCCATCATCTAAATTAACGCTCTCGAGGACAAATATACGGCAGGAATCCAATAAACCAAAAAAACATTCATTTTTTTTCAAAAAAATCTCTAAAAAGACCAGCCACAACATCCAACAAAAAAGCATCAAAAAGTATTTAAAACCATAAAAACAATCATAAAATAGAAATAAAAGCAACACAAAAAGTAAAAAGTACCATATTTAAAACATAAAACACCATTGCCAAGCCAAATGAATCACATAACTTTGTTACATGAAATCCAGTATCCCTGTTTACGATATACAAAATTTTTCAGCGTATAAAAACGATGGGATTTTAGTGAACAGGTTTGGACATTATGCAAAACAACATCAACATCTGCACAATGCCCACCGACATAGCTTTTATCATCTGGTATTTTTCACCAAGGGAAGTGGCAAACAGCAAATCGATTTTAAGACATTTGACGTTAGTCCAAACATGATTTATTTCATGATTCCTGGGCAAGTACATAGTTGGGATTTTGAGAGTGAACCCGATGGTTATTTGATCAATTTTTCTACCTCATATTTCAGCTCTTTATTACTCAAACAAGAGTATCTAGACAAATTCAGTTTCTTCAGTGGAAGACCCGAGGAGCAAGTTTTAATATTGGATGAAGCGACTAGCGAAAAGATTGCCCTCATTTTTGAGGATATTTTAAAAGAAGGAGAAACAGCCCAAACCATTAACGATGATTTGGTAAGGATTTTACTTCTTCAAATACTGATAGAAGTGGCTCGAACTACCCTGTCTAAAAACCATCAAGAACTTAACCCTTACAACCATACCATTCTTAAAAACTTTCAACAGCTCATTGAACAAAATTTTACTAAGTTACGCCTGCCCAAACAATATGCTGAGTTACTTTACATCACTCCTAATCACTTAAATGCGCTTTGTAATGATTTCTTAGCTACTTCAGCAGGAAAGTTAATTAGAGACAGAATTTTATTGGAAGCTAAACGATTATTAATTAATCTAGATTTAAGGGTATCAGAAATTGCAGAGAAGCTTAATTTCGAAGACCAATCTTATTTCGTAAAATTCTTTAAAAAATATGAAGGCACTACGCCCGATAAATTCAGAAAACAATATATAACAATATCATAATGGAACACATCAAAAATCATCCTTACTATATTTCTCAGTGGTATGCCTTTAGAAATGCAAAATGCCCTAGATGTAGGGTTGGCAACACTTTTACTGGAAGCACCTATGGTTTTAAAATCCAGAAAATGAATGAACATTGCCCTCACTGTGGCTTAAAGTTTGAACGTGAGCCAGGATACTTTTATGTAGCCATGTTTGTGAGTTATGCCATGAACGTTGCAGAAATGGTTACCGCAGGAGTAGCCGCTTATATATTTGGATTGGCATTAGACTATGAAAACCTTTGGTATTTTATTGCAGTATTGTTTGTAACCACTTTACTATTCTCTCCCTTTAACTATCGTTATTCGAGAATGGTGTTGTTATACTGGTTATCTCCAGGCTTACATTATGAGCCAGACCGCAGCGCACCTAAAGAAATAGAAAACTAATAAATAAAAAGGGAGTTCCACACGTGCGGGACTCCCTTTTTGATGACCACTATCGGTCTTGTTATATTTTTGGTGGTTGTGATTTCTACGTTAAGAGAGTTTCGTACCCGAAACACTTTTCTTTTCGTCCCTTTCCTGTTTAGCGGCCTTTTCCCTACGCTGATTTACATAGTCTTTTGCTGCTGTTGAAGAGTAGTTTCTCTCGATAGATGTTTTACCTGAACGATTGTGATCGCTAGTAGCTCCGTGCAAAAAAGAATTCTCGACCATTTCCTTAAAGATTTTAGTGTACCAATATCGAGTAAACACCTGAACGATAGAATTGTTTTATGTTTTTTTATTTTTTTTACAATTAGACTTACGAAGGTTTAAAAACTTCGTAAGTCTTTATTAAAACAACGATAGAACTGCCTCGATATACTGGAAAGAATCTTATTACTTTTGTCACTCAGATTATAGCACTACCTATCTCTTTGTCGAGCTTGCTCCGATACCTCGGAGGAGATTAAGAGGGAAATTTATAGTCATAATAAAACCTCCCCCTGGCCCCTCAAAAAGGGGGACATAGCAATGTACCCTATTCACCACTTTTGTCATTCCGACGTTAGAGCCTGTCCCGATATATCGGGAAGGAATCTCAAAGCACCTCTAATAATGCTAAAGATTTACTTCGTAGCTGCTTTGCGGTCTTCGTTGCGCTCTGAATGACAAGATGCATTAAATAATGCGCCACTTAATTCCCTTCATTTCTTAATAGTTAAAATCCGGTCTAAACAAAACAAAAAAGGTTGCCTCAAAAAAGACAACCTTTAAACTAATATGTAAAAAAAATTAATCGGCCAATGCCCTAAACATGGTAGCGCCAACAGTTAAGTTTGTTCTGCTATCTATCAATACTGCCGAACCATTCGCTTTGTTCTCATGATAAAGATCCAACGCTAGCGCATCAGCAGTTTTAAGTACTACCCTGCCAATATCATTTAGCTTAAACTCGTCTGCAGCATGCTTTTCCAAAGTATTGATATCCACTTTGTACACTACATCAGCTATTTTAACCTTTGTTACTTTACTATTATGCTGTAGCAAATAAGTAATCGAAGTATCCAAAGCCTTGGTATCCATCCAACATAAGTCAGCCTCAATCAGTTTGCTTTCCTGCGGCAATGCAGATGAATTTACAATCGTATCTCCCCTGCTAATATCTACATCCGTAGCCAAATGTATCGTCACCGATTGACCAGAAGAAGCTTCCTCCAGTTCCTTATCAAAAAATTCGATTTTACTGATGGTAGAACTTGCGCCAGAAGGCAATACCGTAATCTTATCATTCACTTTAAAAGTACCACTTACCACACGACCAGCATAACCTCTATAATCATGCAATTCATCTGTTTGAGGCCTAATAACCCATTGTACAGGTAATCTTGCTTTCTCAGATTTCTCTTGCACATCAGTATCTACCTTTTCCAAGAAATGCAACAAGCTATCGCCGCTATACCAAGCCATACGCTCAGACTGGTGCACAATGTTATCGCCTTTTAATGCACTCACAGGAATATAAGTTACGTCCTGTAGCTTCAGTTCCTCTGCCAAAGATTTATATTTCTGGGTAATCGCATCAAAAACTGTTTCGCTATAATCCACCATATCCATTTTGTTCACCGCAACTACCACATGCTTAATGCCTAGCAGCGACACCAAATAAGAATGACGAATGGTTTGCTCAACCACACCATTTCTGGCATCCACCAAAATAATGGCCAAATTTGCTGTAGAAGCACCCGTAACCATGTTTCTAGTGTATTGGATATGACCCGGTGTATCGGCAATAATAAACTTACGTTTATCCGTTTGAAAGTATTTATAGGCCACGTCAATGGTAATTCCCTGCTCACGCTCCGCCCTCAAACCATCCGTCAAAATGGCTAAATCTACTGTACCATCGTCGTTTTTTCTATTGGCATTTTGAATAGCCTCTAACTGATCGGCCAAAATAGAATCGGTATCATATAACAAACGGCCAATCAAAGTACTCTTGCCATCATCAACGCTGCCCGCTGTAAAAAATTTTAGTATGTTCATCTTTTAGTATCAAGTAATTAGTATCAGGTATCAAGATTAAACGAATATCAAAGTACTTGCTACTTGATACTCGCTACTAGATACTCCCTAAAAATATCCTCCCTTTTTCCTGTCTTCCATTGCTGCTTCCGAAACCTTGTCGTCCATACGAGCGCCACGCTCCGAAATTTTCGACTGGCTAATTTCCTCAATGATATCGTCAATCTGGTCAGCTTCCGAAGCAATAGCGGCCGTACAAGATATATCTCCAACGGTACGGAAACGCACTTTTTTACGTTCTACCACATCTTCTTCGTCCATATTTACAAATGGCGAGGCTGCCATCAATTGTCCATTACGGGTAATTACATCACGGTCGTGAGCAAAATAAATGCTTGGCAATTCAATGTTTTCTCTGCGGATATAGTTCCAAACGTCAAGTTCTGTCCAATTACTAATAGGGAAAACACGTACATTTTCACCCTTATGGATTTTTCCATTATAGATGTTCCACAACTCTGGGCGCTGACGTTTAGGATCCCACTGACCAAATTCATCCCTTACCGAAAAGATACGCTCTTTAGCTCTGGCCTTTTCCTCGTCTCTACGAGCGCCGCCAATACAAGCATCAAACTGGTATTTTTCAATCGTATCCAACAAGGTTACCGTTTGTAAAGCATTTCTACTAGCATTTTTGCCCTTTTGCTCTACTACTTTCCCCTCGTCAATAGACTGCTGTACCGAGCCTACAATTAAACGTTCTCCCAAACGAGCTACCATTCTGTCGCGGTAATCAATCGTCTCCTCAAAGTTGTGCCCCGTATCAATATGCACCAAAGGAAAAGGGAATTTCCCTGGCCTAAAAGCTTTCTCTGCCAAACGAACCAAAGTAATGGAATCCTTACCTCCCGAAAATAACAATGCAGGTTTTTCAAACTGCCCCGCCACTTCTCTCAAGATATGGATTGCCTCCGCTTCAAGCTCGTCCAAATAATCAAAATTATATTTACTCATTTTTTGGTTGTGTCTTTTTTATTTGAAAAGCAAGGTTAATCGCTCTTCGGTTACGCTAGTCCCGCTATCCGTTTCAAGTTTGGTCTTCGACAAGCTCAGCCTGACAAACTTTTCACTACTATCGGGTTTATTTTTGTTGGGTTTGTGCTAATATCTCTCAAACACCCCGCCCCTTCTGGCACCCCTCTAAATGAGGGGAATTGTGCAGCTATTTTTTTAAACTACTTATCATTCTGAACGCAGTAAAAAATCTCATTAACCCTAAGAGATTCTTCGTTCCTCGGGATGACAGCTAAAAGGCTAATCCATTACTAATTCCTAACCACTAGTTCCTAATTCCTAACTAGCATGCAAACCACATTCCTTTTTGCTCTGATCTTCCCACCACCAGCGGCCAGCTCTAAAATCTTCTCCTTCTCTAACCGCACGGGTACAAGGAGCGCAGCCAATACTAGGGAACCCCTTATCATGTAAAGTATTATACACGATGTTATTTTCCTTCACATACGCTTTCACATCATCCAATGTCCAGTCAAAAATGGGGTGAAACTTTAACAACTGGTTTCCTTCGTCCCATTCAATATCCAACATTCCTTCTCTATTGGCACTTTGGTCGGCCCTAATGCCTGTAATCCACAGTTCATTGCCAGCCAAGGCTCTTTTCAAAGGCTCAATCTTTCTGATATAACAACACTCTTTCCTGTTTTCTACACTTTCGTAAAAACTATTTGGCCCCTTTGCGGCTACCATATCTTGCAACAAATCGCTCTGCGGAAAATACGCATGAATAGGCTGCTGATAAATCTCCAGCGTTCTGTTCCAAACGTAGTACGTCTCTGGAAAAAGCCTTCCCGTTTCCAACGTAAATACCTTAATCGGAATTTTATGGGCAAATATTAAGTGTGTAACCACTTGGTCTTCCCAACCGAAACTGGTAGAGAAAACTATTCTGTCTTTATACTTTTCAGCTAGATATTTAAGCTTTTCAATTAAACTTAAATGCTCTAATTGCTCCTTAATCGTTGTTAAATCTTTCACCTCACTATATCAACTTTAATATAAACATGATGACACTACGTAAACTCACTAAAACTACAATAATGCCTACCGCTACCATAATGGTTTTTGCAGATATTTTATTAGATACTCTTGCCGCAATTGGAGATGCCAATGCACTACCAATGACCAAACCTAATACTGCTTCCCAGTATTTACCACCAAGCATGGTAAAAAACGTAAGTGAACTCAAAGTAGCAATAAAAAATCTACTAATTTTTACCGTCCCTAGTGAAAAGAGAGGATGCCTGCCACCTGCAATTAAACTCGATAGCACGATAGACCCCCATCCACCACCAAACGCGGCGTCTATAAAACCACCAACAAAACCCAGCAGACCTATCTTTTTAATTTTCTCTTTATTCCTTTTCCTTCTAATATTAAATGCTTTAATCAATATTATCACACCTAAAAACAAGGTGTAAATACCTACTATAGGCTTCACATAAGCACTGTAATGTTCTAAAGAGGATAAAATATAAGCACCTAAAATAGCACCTATAATAGCTGGAATAATTAATATCTTGAACAATTTCCAATTTACATTGCCCATTTTGTAGTGCATCCAACCAGCTATGCCATTGCTCATTACTTCGGAAATATGGATAGCCATACTCGCCGAAGCTGGAGGCAATCCCATGGCTAAAGAAAATGAGGCAGAAGTAACACCATAAGACATCCCAATAGCTCCATCAATCATGGCAAATACAAAACCTGCACCTAGAAACCAGTAAAACAGTGGATCAATATGGGTTAGAAATACCTTAAACTCGGGCTCTGTTTCCCATAATGTATAGCCAGCTGCAAAAATAAAAGCTACAGCAACCAACCAAATTAACCATTTGATATTACGCTCAGCAAAGCTTTTGCGTGGATTCACCAATTTTTCAGTTACTTTATTCAGTTTTTTCACCTTCGCAGCAAAATCGCCATTTAAATTTTGACGAAGTATGTTCAAATGTTGTAAGGTATCATTTAACTCTGCCGGAATACCTTCATTTAATACTTCTTTTAAGCGTTTAGCTATGGTTGGCGATTTACCGTTGGTAGAAATAGCAATTTTCAAATCGCCTTTTTGCACAATGGAACCCAAATAAAAATCGCAAAGCTCCGGCTTATCTGCAACATTAATCAATAAGCCTTTTTCATGTACTAATTCCCTTAATTCAGCATTAAAAGTATTATCATTAGTTGCAGCAAACACGATATCAACATCTTCTAAATCTTCAGCAGAAAAAGCCTTTTGCTTTATTGTAACGTTAGGTTTTACTGCCGCAATTTCAAAAACTGCAGCATTTATTTCTTGAGCAACCACCGTTACTTTAGCTTCTTCGCTATTGTTCACAATGGCATTTAGCTTTTCTAAACCAACATTACCCGCACCAATCAACAAAGTATGCAGCTCATTCAGTTTAATAAATACTGGAAAAAGCTGATTACCGTTTTCATTAGGCAATACTTCTGCTGTTTTTTGATTAGGAGATGGCTGCATATTGTTTAATTACATTTTTAAAGGACGGATGCAAGGACACAACCTCTCCGAAGATCAATAAGGCAGGTGCCTCAATTTTCTCTTCGTTGACTTTTGCCACCACATTTTGTACAGTACTAATGATTAGTTTTTCATTTTCTGCCGAACCATTTTGCACCACCGCAGCAGGCAATTGACTCTTTCCAGCGGCTTTAAAAATCTCAGCAATTTTCGGCAATTGCTTCAAACCCATTAAAATCACTACAGTAGCATTGGATTGCGCCGCTTGATAAATATCTTCAGAAATTTGTCCACTGGTAGTAGTACCTGTAATTACCCAAAAGCTTTCGCTTAAACCACGGTGAGTTACTGGAATTTGCTGCAAACCTGGTACGCCTATCGAGCTAGAAATACCCGGAATAACACTCACAGGGATACTGTATGAAGCAGCATAATCTAGTTCTTCATAACCGCGACCAAACACAAAAGGGTCACCACCTTTTAATCTAACTACATGTCCGTAGTTCAGTGCATAATCAATCATCAACCTGTTAATAGCGTCTTGCGAATGAGAGTGTTCTCCCGAGCGTTTGCCTACATATACTTTAATGGCGTCTTTTGGTGCATGCTCCAACAATGCTTCGTTGGTCAAGGCATCATATAAAACCACATCAGCAGCTTGTAATGCTTTTACTCCTTTCAAAGTTAACAAATCTGGGTCACCAGGACCAGCTCCTAATAAGGTTATTTTTGATTCTATATGTCTGTTATGTTGTGTCATTTTTTTCATTTTTAGTCCGAAAGTCGGAGGTCTGATTCCGATGATATCGCTCATTAGCTCATCATCACATTATCCAATTAACTAATTATCTAATTATCTAATTAGCCAATTCTGCAGTTCTCTTCGCTTTAATATCATTTAAAAATTGAGCTGCTTGCTCGTGGTAAGCCCTTGCAAATGCTTCCGAAGGTTCATTCTTGTTGATCTGCAATACTAAATCCGAAAAGCTTTGTCCAAAATTGAACTCGCCAGTTTCTACGTAATGGTTATCAAATTCTTTAATTACTCCAGACTGCGTGCTACTATTTACACTCTTATCCAGTAATAGTGATTTTGCAGCACTCACCATCGAAGCGTAGGTATGATAAATGGCATCAGCATAAGCTCCATTATTTAAAGAAGCAGTAGCCCAGCCAAATTTCTCATCAGCTTCTAATAATAAAGTAGCTACCAAGTCAATCACAACGCCTGCACATTCACCTACACCAATTGCCGTAACGAAAGTTTCTTCATGTCCCCAATCTACAAACTCCTCTGCTTTTAGAGCAGTTAAATCTGCCAAAGGTTTTAGCAGCTGATAGAAGTAGTCCTTCCCTTGTCTATCGTAATACTGATGGAAATTCTCTTCTGTATGGTTATGCTCTTTAAAATCATTAAGCAGGTAGTTCAGCACACTCGTGGCACGCTTAGAAGGCACTTTTATCACGCGTTCTGCTACTCTACCATAGCCATTTCCTACGGTACCGCCACCCAACATTACTTGCACAGCAGGCACCACTTTACCCTCGGCTTTTAGGGAGCTTCCGTGAAAACCAATTTCGGCCAAACCATGCTGACCACAAGAGTTCATACATCCACTGATTTTAATATTGATGTTCTTTTCGTAAATCAACTCAGGAAAATCGTGGTAAATCACATCTTCCAAAACCTCTGCCAAGGTCATACTGTTCGAAATACCTAAATTACAAGTATCTGTTCCAGGGCAAGTGGTAATATCGGCCAAACTATCAAAGCCTAATGCCGTAAAACCAATCTGATTTAATGCTACATATAATGATGGCAAAGCCTCTTTTCTCACAAATTTCAGTAGCAAGCCTTGGTTTTGGGTAATTCTAATTTCATCGGCCACAAAAGGCTTAACCGCTTCTACAAAAGCCCTAGCTTTATCCGTTTTAATATCGCCGATGGTTACTTTAATATATACACCATAAAAACCCTGTTGCTTTTGTTCAATCACGTTGGTAGCCAACCAGTGCTGATAGTGTTGTTCGTTTTCAATCACTGCTTCAGCGTAATCCTGTTGCGCTTGTGGTTCAGGTTGAGGGACTGCTGTAATGTCTACCTTAAAAGTTTTTACTTTATTGGCGATTTTCTCTTCCTCCACTAAACGTAACACCTCTTCCAAACCTAGCTTTTGCACTAAATATTTTAAGCGGGCCTTGTTACGATTATTGCGTTCACCATATCTATCAAAAACACGCAGTACTGCTTCTGTATAAGGAATCAATTGGTCTTCATGCAAAAATTCCTGAACAGCATTGGCCAAAAATGGCTGTGCTCCCAAACCTCCCGCAAACATGACCTTGAAACCGCGCTCTCCTTTTTCGCTTATTTTAGGAATAAAACCTAAATCGTGGATATAACTATAGGCCGTATCTTTATCGCTTGAAGAGAAAGAAATCTTAATCTTTCTGCCCATTTCCTGACAAATTGGATTGCGCAGAAAATAAGAAAATACCGCATGTGCGTATGGAGAAACATCAAAAGGTTCATCGGGGTCAATTCCCGAATTTGGCGACGAAGTAACATTACGAACTGTATTTCCACAAGCTTCACGCAGGGTTATATCGTCTTGCTCTAGTTTTGCCCAAAGCTCAGGTGTTCTGTCTAAACTTACATAATGGATTTGGATATCCTGACGAGTAGTGAGATGTAAGTTGCCACTACCATATTCATCGGCAATATCTGCAATACGCGACAGCTGCTTAAAAGTTACCTTACCAAAAGGCAATTTGATACGCACCATTTGTACTCCTGGTTGACGCTGACCGTAAACACCTCGAGCCAAACGAAGGCTTCTAAATTTCTCTTCGTGGATAGTACCATCTCGGAAAGCTTTAATCTTACGTTCAAGATCAATGATATCCTGCTCAATGATTGGATTTTCAAGTTCTGTTCTAAAACTTTGCATTGGTTGTTTGTTGTGTTTTTATTCAAAAAATGCCTCTCTTGTAGGAGAAGCATCTATGTTTATATCTTTAAAATCATATGTATAGTTCTCCCTTACCTCGCTGTATAGCAATAGTTCATGACTAATTTTGGCATGGAACAACATGTAATTATCGATTTCATCCGCCAAATATATAAAGTATATAGGAATAGTAGTAATTATTTTTAAACTTTTTTCAAATTCATAGAAATGGATGACAGTTCTTAAGGGATGATTACTGGAAGTGAAACTAAAGACAAGAATAGGCCTTAACATAAAATCTGCGGGAAATAAACAGCTTTAAAATACCACCGCTGATTTCCGCAGACATTTAAAACGTATCAAACCGCTGATACAAGAAGATGAGCATGTGCTTCATCTACGGGAAAACTAATAGCTTTAAGATTGCTTCGTAAACTCGCAATGACGGTATAAGAAAGGTACTACTATTAATAAACTAAACAACTAGCGACCCGACCAGTGAAACAACTATTATAATCTACGAAAAAACAGTTAAACAAATAACCAGCTAGCCAAAATCTAATAACTAGATTTCCAATTTAAGCTTATCTTCCCTACCAATAATATCAGCGATACTAGTTTCACCAAGAATTTTAAGTGTAGCATCCCTTACATCAATAAAGGCACTTCTAATTCCACAGGTTACCTCATCGGTACACTCGTCGCATTTATGGTAAAAGTTCAAGCTGGCACAAGGTAACATGGCCACCGGACCATCGGTTAAACGTAAGATTTGTACCAAGTAAATGTCTTCTGGTTTTTTATTGAGACTATAGCCACCGCCAGCTCCTTTTTTACTGTAAAGAAAGCCCGCGTTGCGCAGGTCCAATAAAATCTGCTCTAAAAATTTCTTTGGGATGTGCTCCTCCTCTGCAATTTTTGAAATTTGCATTGGCGGTTGGTTGATGTTTTTACCTAGCGCAACCAGCGCTTTAATGGCATACTTAGTCTTTTTAGAAAGCATAGACAAATGTAGTAATTTTTTGCTTAGCTAGTAATTTGGTTAGTTTGTGTTTGGCTACTTAGAAATGGTCTTCTCCCCTACTTTTCATAATTCTCGGGTATCCTTCCCTTTTTCGCTGCTTCAATATAGAGTTTTATTTGATTAACACTTGCATCCAACTTCTGTTTAATTTCATGTTCCCAAAAACGCATCACCACATAACCTAAAGATTGGAGTGCATGATTTACAAATCTGTCCCGCTGCATATTACGTTCTATCTTAGGAATCCAAAATTGTTGATTGGTTTTAGGTTTTCGCTGGTGCCATTCATAGCCATGCCAAAAATCACCATCTATAAAAATAGCCAATTGATACTTTTCTATCACTAAATCTGGTCGACCTGGTAAATCCTTACGATGAATACGATAACGAATATTTTCTTTCCAAAGTGCCTTTCTGAGCATTAATTCAGGCTTACTATTGCTACCCCTAATTTTAGCCATGGTTTTGCTGCGCTGCTTAGTGGTATAAAAACCAGCACTTTCCTCAAAGCGGGGAACTTTAATGGTATCTTCTTCGAGAATATAAAACTTAGGCTTTTTTCTCATCTAATTACAAAAATAAGGTTTAATCAATTACCAACTATCAATAGCTAATGACCACTGGACTTCCTTTTAATGCAAATCATCACTTTTACCTATTAAGATTTAGGCGCTTTATGCATATTTACAAGCTATTCATCACCACTTTTTATTTTGTTATTGTATTTTTACCTGTGTACAAATGGCCGCAACGTTAAAGAAAATCTTCGAAAACAAACTTGTTAAGCACAATATCAAGTATACCGCTATAGGAATTAGTGTGGGCGTATGCATTAGCCTCTTAATTGCAATGGTTAACAGAAATGGGATATCAATTAGACAAACTTTTTTCAATATTCTATTTAGTGTTTTCATCAGTTTAGCCATCTCAAACATCTTTTCTACCTTTCAAAAATACAGCCAAAGGTTCACCCGTCGTTTTTGGCAGCTGATATTACTTTATTACACCTGCAACCTATTAGGCATGTTGATAGGTATTGAAGTATGTTACTTGATTATTTCCATATTCTACGACGTTTCCTATGAACCCTTTAAACATGCACAGGAATACAAATCTATCTCGGTAATTGTTTTCATTGTAGGCACCATTATGTTGCTTTATCATTTGCAACAACGTAACGCCGAAAATGCCTTAAAGGCCAAGGATGCCGATTTAATCCGAAGTAATCAGTTGAAAGCCCAAGCAGAGTTACAAGCGCTGCAATCTAAAATCAACCCTCACTTTTTATACAATGCTTTAAATGCCATCACCAGTTTAATTCATGAAGACCCCGATAAGGCAGAAGACATGACCATTAAGCTTTCGAAATTATTTAGGTACAGTATCAACTCTCAACAACAAAATTATTGCACACTAAAAGAAGAGATTGATATTTTGAATACTTATTTAGCCATTGAAAAAGTAAGATTTGGAAACAGAATTAACTTTAACATTGAGATAGAAGAAAGTATTTCATTTATAGATTTCCCTAGATTTCTATTACAACCATTAGTAGAAAACGCTTTAAAACATGGTTTAAAAGACACTTTTGAAAATGGACTTCTTCAAGTAAAGGTAGTTTCTAAAAACGGCAAGGTAGAAATCTTAGTAATGGATAATGGAGTTCCCTTTCCTGATGAATTGGTTGCTGGATATGGTCTACAAAGCACCTTCGATAAATTAGCTTTGCTTTATCCAAATGAACATGATATCGAGTTAATTAATCAACCTCAAAAACAAATTAAAATTTCTATCCCTTTAAGCACATGAACTGGAAAACCATTATTATTGAAGATGAACAATTAGCCAGACAAAGATTGAAAAGGCTGCTGAATAACTATCAGGAAGTTGAAATTATTGCAGAGGCTGAAAATGGCTCAGAAGGACTTGATTTGATTAACCAACACCAACCAGACCTGATTTTTCTAGATATAGAAATGCCTATCTTAAATGGTTTTGAAATGTTGGCCAAACTTGGTGAACATCAGCCCAAAGTGGTGTTTACAACCGCTTATGACCAATATGCCATTAAAGCTTTTGATGAAGGTTCTATTGATTATCTACTTAAACCTATTGAACTGGAACGCTTAGACAAAACCATTCAGAAGTTAAAGCAAACCAATTTAGCTAAACCCACTTTGGCATTAGACGAGTTATTACAGCAAATAAAAGGCAAAACCGTTCAAAAAACGCTTACCGTAAAACTTGGAGATAGAATTTTACTCATCAAAATAGACGACATCATACATATTCAAGCAGAGGAAAAATATGTATTTCTATACACGGTAGACGGAAAAAAACATTTAACAGATTACACCCTCTCTATCTTGGAGGCCAAACTTCCTGAAGACTTCATCCGCATTCATCGCAGTGACATTATCAATAGCAATTACATTAGCGAAATTAGAAAGGGATTTAACGGTGCGTTGATTTTTGTAATGAACAATCAATCAAAGGTTAGCTCCAGCAGATCCAATAGCGAAAGCCTCCGTACCCGCTTCGGCATTTAAGTGTATTTACCTGTTTTTATATTTTATTGATAAATGAGTAAAAGCTTTGTTATTTTTGTTTAACCAGACAAATAACTTGCTACATTTCTTAACATACAGAACACCAGCCAAATTCCTAAAAGCTTTTGATGAATACGCTGCAGATGTCAATCTGAATTCTGTAAAAATCATTAGCTCACTGATATTGATTCTAGGAAGTATCTCTAGGACATTAGCGATTGCTTTTCATCAAGATGCCATTAAAATACCGGGCTACAATCAGCTTTCGCTAAACAACTGGCTTCAGCTATCGTTTTCTGCGGTGTTTTTTTGTCTAAGCCTCTATATTATTAACAAACAAGTACCACTTCGGTATAAGAAAATTATTGTACTGGCTTTTGTCACATTTTTCCTTACTTCGGCCTTCAATATCAGTTATATCATTTCATTGCACAACACTAAGAATACGTTATTTGTATTTTTGGTAGGTATAGTAGCTGCCAGCCTCTTCTTTGCTATCGAATATCAGCACATGAAACTGTTGGTAATTTACGTGATTGCACTATACTTTGCCGCTACACAATTTTCGGAACTTGCCAATCAGCAAAAAATAGTCAATTTTATGGCTGGTATTATCTTGGGAATAGTATTGTTAAGCTTTTCGAGATATAGTTATTACTTTAAGTCTTCACATTTTGTACAGATAAAAGAGCTAGAAGAAAAGAATATCGAAATAGCCCATTTAAATAACCAAAAAGGGGAAATCCTCTCCTTTGTTGCCCACGATTTAAGAGCTCCATTAAATAATATTGAAGCGCTTAGCCAAATGATGCTATTTGAAAAAGGGGATCAAGGGGAAACCAAAATGATCTACAATTCGGCTTTACAGGCCAAAAATATCATCAATGATTTAATAGAAGCCGTTAGAACAAGTCAACCTGAGCTACAAAAAGAAACCTTTGAGCTAAATCCCTATCTACAGAAAATCATTACCAAATGGGAAACCAATACTGATAGAAAAATTATTTTTAGCCAAGGAAATGAGCATTTGAAATTGAGTGCCAATGCCTCAAAGTTGGAACGAGTAATTGATAACCTTATTAGTAATGCGCTTAAATTCTCGAGCGTTGACAAGGAAATTAATGTACTAGCTAGTAATGTGAAAAACAAAGCCTTTATAAAAGTGAAGGACAATGGCATCGGCATACCTTCAGAGTTGCAGTCACATATTTTCGAACAATTCTCCAAAGCAGGCAGAAAAGGCCTTCAAGGGGAAAAATCGATTGGACTTGGGCTACATATCTCGCATAAAATTATCGAACAGCATGCAGGTGAGCTGTCGGTAAGTAGCGTTGAAAACGAAGGGACAACCTTTACCATTCAATTACCGATGGTTTAATCCTCATCCTCCACTTTTCCAGCAAACAAATCTTTACTAAAATTCACCAAAAAAAGTTCTCGTTTAGCCCTAGTTACCGCCGTATACAACCAACGCATAAAATCAAGATCTACCATGTCTTCAGTCAAAAAACCTTGATCTACAAAAACAGCCTCCCATTGTCCACCTTGCGCCTTGTGGCAAGTAACAGCGTAGGCAAATTTAATCTGCAAAGCGTTATAATAAGGATCTTGCTTAATGGCTTGCAAGCGTTCCTTTTTATTGGTAATGTGCTCATAGTCCAGCAATAATCCTTCGTATAATTTCTTACTGGCTTCATAAGGCAAGTTCGGGCTTTCAATTTGTAAGGTATCCAACAGTACTTTACAGGTAATTGCCCCCATATCCGGAAAATCTACTAATTCCAATTGCACTTCCGCAAAGCGAAAACCATGTCTTTCTTCCTCTCTGCGCACCCTAATTACCTTGGCCATATCGCCATTGGCAATAAACGCTGTTTCATTATCATCTGGCAACCAAAAGTAATTATTACGCACCACCATGATATAATCTCCACCACTCAGTTCTTCATCTCTATACAGCAATCTTGCTCTTATCTGGTTGTTATAAATATTGGCAGATTTATTTGACCTACATACCACCAAGGCATTCTCGAGACCATATTTACCGTAAGCATATTCCAGGCCTTCTACAAACTTTATACCTGTCATCCTAAAAATATCCTTGTAACCTTTAGTGATGAATTTTGGCCATTTGGGTTCATCGTCATATGTATTCACCAACCTCCTTAGCATAGTGGCATTAGCTAAAATACCTGATTTCTTTTCTTGTCTAACCACTTCGGTTAGTTCAACGGCAGTTACATCTAAATGAAAATTGCCACTCAAATAATCTGGATTTAATGCGGGACTGTCTATACTACCCACAGGAGGTAGCTGAGCCGTATCGCCTACAAACAACAAAAAGCAATTTTTAGGTTTACCTTCTGGCGAGGGCTGAAAAACAAACTCCAGTAAATCACTCAAAAAAGACGAACCTCTTTGCGTATTCCAATCATCAGCAATCATAGAGGCCTCATCTACAATAAAAACGGTATTCTGTGCTAAATTAGGAGCCAATTGAAAAATCAAATCCATATCCACAGCCGATTTTTTACGGTATATTTTCTTATGGATGGTGAGTGCTTTTTGCCCTGTATAATTACTCATTACTTTGGCCGCCCTACCCGTTGGTGCTAACAGCGCTGATTTTAAGCCAAACTTCGGTAATGCCTTTACCAAAGCAGCAACGGAAGTGGTTTTACCCGTTCCAGCATAGCCCCTTAATACAAAACAAGCTTCTGCATTTGGCCTACTTAAAAAGCTTGCAGCTTCCTTGCAAAACTGTAGCTGTTCCTTGGTGGGAGCAAATGGATAAGATTGAGCAATGAGTTGGGCTTTGTCCATTTGGCAAAGATGCAAAATATGCCACAGATGCACAGCTATTATTCATTAGCTCATTTCATCTTTTGATAGTATTGAATATCTTACTATTATAGTATTTAAACACCCCGCCCTTCGGGCACCCCTCTAAAAGAGGGGAATTAAACAAACCAATTTCGACATCAGAAATAAAAACATCTGTGCATCTGTGGCAATAAAAATCCATTTTTAAAAAAAAGAACTATTTTTGTTGGTACATGAACAATAACAGCATTTTACTAATTGACCCCAACTTTGAACCTGCAAATAGCTCCAATTTGAGTTTGCTGGTAAAAATAGGCGCCGACACCTTCTCATACGCCATTATAGACAATGAGAAAAACTTTGTTCATGCGGTTTACGATGAGCAGGAATGTGAGAATCGCTACGAAAAATTAAATGAGCGCTTAAAAAATGATAGTTACCTACAACTTACTTACAAACAAGTAACGGTTGCTACACATACCAACAACATCATTTTTGTACCTCAAGAGCTATTTAACGAGCACAATGTAACGGTTTACACCAAATACTTTGAAGAAACTGATTCTAATAAAGTATATGTGCAGCCTTCTTTACAACAATCCATTAATACAGTATTCTCTTTACCTGTTTTTGCCGAAAGAACCATTAACGAACGTTGGGAAAAGGCTACTAGATTGTATCAAAATGCAGGTTTAGTTGAATTGGCAACCAATCTTCAACAAGATACCATACTGATTGATTTTACCGTAGGTTCTTTCCAGTTCATCTACCTTAAAAATCAAAAAGTAGCTTTTATGCAGAGCTACCAGTTTGAAGACCTTGAAGAGCTTACCTACTTCCTTTTATTGATTGTAAACCAACTTAATATCAACACCGAAGCCACTGAAATTAAAGTTTGCGGTATTATCCATGAAGGAGATGATAAATGGAAACTACTTAGTCAATATTTCAACAAAATTGGTTTGTTAACGCTACAGGCAAATCTAGATACCAATATTTTAGATGACATGCCTTCGCACTATTATACTGGTTTACTAGCTTTACAACAATGCGTATAGTTGGTGGTAAATTAAAGGGACTGCAATTTCATGCCCCTGCAAAGCTTCCTGTAAGGCCAACTACCGATATGGCTAAAGAAGCATTATTCAATATCCTGTTAAACAGCTATGATTTTGATGAGTGTAATGTACTTGACCTTTTTACAGGCACTGGTAATATCAGCATCGAATTTGCTTCCCGTGAGGTAGGAAATATCACTTCGGTTGACAAACATCCCGGTTGTGTAGCTTGGCTTAAAACTGTGAAGGATAAACACCAGTTAGCTATTGACATTCGCAAAGCAGATGCTTTTAAATTTCTAGAGCAGACGGCAGATAAATACGATATCATTTTTGCGGATCCCCCTTATGATTTGCCTAACATTCCTTTACTGCCTCAATTAGTAGCAAAACATCAGTTATTAAAAGAAAATGGTGTGTTGGTAGTGGAACATCCATCAATGCTGAAATTAGACCAACAACCTGGTTACGTAGAGACCCGCAAGTATGGCTATTCTTCGTTTAGCTTCTTTAAATAGATAAAAGAGCAAGGATAAAAGAGCAAGGACTTATATAAAACGTTAGTTTTCTCGAAACTTATCTTTATTCCTTATTCTTTGTTCCTTTATCCTTTTCAACTATCTTTGAACATGAAAATTGCTCTATTTCCTGGATCATTTGACCCCATCACCATTGCTCACGTTGACATTTTAAAACGTTCGTTGCCTCTATTTGATAAAATTGTAGTGGGCATTGGACTGAATAGCTCTAAGCAGAGTTTCCTTTCTGCCGAAAAAAGGGAAGAGATTGTAAAAAGCATTTTCGTGAATGACAGTAATGTAGAAGTTCAACTATATCAAGGATTGACAATTGATTTTTGTAAGAAGATTAACGCAACCTACATGGTAAGGGGCATTCGTTCGGCTTCAGATTTTGAATATGAACGTGCCATTGCACAAATCAACAAAAGTATGATGCCCGAAGTAGAAACCATCATCTTGTTAAGTCGTCCAGAATATTCGGCCATTAGCTCCACTATCGTGAGGGATATTCTAAGAAACAATGGCGATGTAAGTCAATTTGTCCCTAAAGAAGCACTAACGTTCCTATAATCAACACAAAATAACCACCTTATTTACAGCAAAATAAAAAGTATTTATCAATTTTATATTTTTTGTTGTAACGTTTTCCCACAACGCCTACTAATGGTTTAAATTAAAATCTTAAACACCATGAAATCATTAGTAAAAAACATTATCGCCAAAACTGTAAAGTTCGCCCTATTATCTGCCATGGCTGTTGCACCAATTAGCAGTGCCTTTAGTCAAAAAGCCAAAACCACTTCCATACTTTGGAAAATTGAAGGCAATGGTCTACAAAAACCTTCCTATTTGTTTGGCACCAACCACATGCTTTGTGAAAGCGATTACAGTATGCCTCAAAAAGTGAAAGACGCCATGAGCAGCACCGAGCAAAGCTATTTAGAAATTAACTTGGCTGACCCGAATTTAGGTAAGGAAACGCAAAAATATATGTTTGCTGCTCAACCTTTGAGCTCGCTAATTAGCCAAAAGGACTCTATTTTCGTTGACTCTATGTTACAAGCTAAACTTAAAACCAAACTAAAACAGGTTGACAATATAAAACCAATGCTCATTATAAGTTCATTGATACAAACTTCATTACCTTGTAAGATCATCAGCTTTGAAAGCGAAATCATTAAAACAAACAAAGCGGCCAACAAGGAAGTAAAGGGTTTATCAAGTATTGAAGAACAATACTCTTTTTTAGATAAAATTTTTAAACCAGCAGATTTTGTACCTTATTTGAAAATGTGGTCTGAAGAAGAAATAAAGAAAAGCTTTAATGAACTAAAAAGTGCTTATTTAGCAGAGGATTTAAAAAAGATGGACGATATCATGGCAGCTTTTTATACTGCGGACCCTGATGGTTACCGTAACCTATTACCTATACGCAACCACCTATGGGCCGATAGAATGCCGGCAATAGCTAAAGAAAAACCAACATTTTTTGCAGTAGGCTCTGGCCACTTACAAGGTAAAGAAGGATTAGTAGAATTATTGCAAGCCAAAGGATTTAAAGTAACTCCAATATTTAACTAAGCATCTGCCCCCTTATAAAGAACGCCAACCAATGCACGATACTCAAAAAATATTCCTGCAGCAAATCAACGAGAACAAAGGGATTATCCATAAAGTAGCTAAAATGTACATGGATAACCCTTTGGACCAAGAGGATTTGTTCCAAGAAATTGTCATGCAACTTTGGAAAGCCTATCCTTCCTTTAAAGGCACAAGTAAATTCTCTACTTGGATGTACCGAGTAGCACTAAACACCGCCATTGTATTCTTTAAAAAAGACCACAGAAAAGTAGATAAAGCTTCGCTAAATGAGCAGATAGAAATAGCAGATTTTAGCGATAGCCACGAAAAGGAAGAAAAACTGGCCTACTTATACAAAGCGGTGCAGGAACTCAACCACATTGAAAAAGCCTTGATCTTTCTATTCTTGGAAAACCAATCGCACAAAGACATTGCTCAAAACTTAGGTATCACCGAAGTAAATGCCCGAGTTAAACTAAACAGAACCAAAGAAAAATTACAGCAAATTATTAAAAAGAACGGCTATGAATTTTGACCAACTAAAAGATGAGTGGAACAGTAGCAACACTCCTCATCAAGAGATATCCGAAAGCATGCTTAAACTTAAAGAAGCACGTACCCCTATTGATAAAATAAGGAAGCAAATGAAACAGGAATTCATGGTACAGGTGTTTTCTTTAATATTAGGGGCATTTATACCTAATATATTTGATTTCTCCATGCAACTAAAATCTACTTATTTGATATTTTTCGGAATCATGGTAGCTTTTTGCACCTATTATTTCTATAAGTTCTATCGTTTTTACAAGCATTCCTATGACCTGAGCATAGATAGCCGGAAGAATTTATTATGGTTTTACTATGAAATGAAACTTAACGTTGAACTATACAAGGCGCTTACCTACATTATAGGTTTCATCATGATTTCTTTCTGTGCAACAGCGCTGTTTTTAACCAAAAATGATTTACTAATTAAAATTTTAGAGGAACTGTCGTTAACCTATATCGTATTGAATGCTTTTATTTCAATTCTAATTATTGGTGTACTTACGGAACTTTGGGCCCGCTTTTATTATGGTAAATACATCAAGCAAATAAAAGCAATTATTGATAGCCTTGATGAAGAGTAAGTTAAAAAATAACTACCCTCTCTGGCTTCGCCATCTCCCCCAAAGGGAGAGAATAGCAGACATTATATGTCTCTCTTTGGAAAAACCGATGCATAGCGAGCTCATTGATGCTAAAAAAAAGACTATCAATAGATACCCAAAGGGCAAAGAGGGCAACAATTTATATAAGTCTAAAGCAATTTCTCACTTTTTAAAACATCTATAATTAAAGGATAGGTGTTTTTTATTTTAGCCTTAATTTCATACGGAGCAACCCATGCAGCCTCAGTAATTCCCTCTTCTACTTGAGGAACTAGTTTTGGACTTCCTTTCACCGTCATATGGTACCAATTAGTCCTTTTCAAAATCAAATCGTTACCCATTTCATATACATGATAGGTTTTACAAACCCTCTCATTACGCTGCTCCACCTTAACGCCACATTCTTCTTCTACTTCCCTTACCGCAGCTACTTTCATCTTCTCTCCTTTTTCGACCTTACCTTTTGGCAAATCCCATTTTTTATTTCTGAAAATAAATAAAAATTCGCCCTTGGCATTAGCCACCAAACCTCCTGCAGCTTTAATGATGGTTAGATCATTTTTGATCTTTTTAAATACAGATTGGGGATTCTTAGTCAGTAGAAGGTAATGTTTTTGCTTACTGTTCTTAAGGTTTTTATAGAAAGACCTGAAATCAAACCCCTCTGCTTCAATTTGTTGTATTTTACCAATTTCAGAAGGAAGTTCATGAGTTATAAACAAAGTGTTGTCGTTAATATAAATTCTGTATTTTTGCGCCATGTACAATAAAAGTGATATTGAATTAAAGGTAGCTGAATTTTTGTTACAAATTAAAGCAATTAAATTACAACCTACTAATCCATTTACTTGGGCTTCGGGTTGGAAATCCCCAATCTACTGTGATAACCGCATAACTTTATCCCATCCAGCGGTAAGAACTTACATTCGTCAAAAACTTGCTCAATTGATCCAAGAAGAGTATGGCGCAGTTGACGTAATTGCTGGTGTAGCTACAGCTGGTATCCCACAAGGAGTTTTAGTAGCTCAAGAATTGGGTTTACCTTTTATCTACGTAAGATCAAAAGCAAAAGAACACGGAACAGGCAGCTTAATAGAAGGCGAAATTGTAGAAGGACAACGTGTAGTGGTTATCGAAGACTTAGTTTCGACTGGGAAAAGTAGCTTACAGGCTGTAGAGGCTTTGCGTAACGCTGGGCTTTCTGTAGCAGGTTTAGTAGCTATTTTCACCTATGGTTTAAAGCAAGCTGATGATAACTTTGCTGCTGCGAAATGTAGATTTTCTACCCTTTCTAATTACAAAGCACTGATTGACTATGCTGCCGAACATGGTTTTATTGCCAAATCGGAAATGGAGTTTTTGAACAAATGGCGTGAAAATCCTGCGGAATGGGGACAAAGCGAAATTGCTTAAGACTGTCGCACACAAAACCTAAATATAAATGACAATCATTGAAAGTAACGCTGAAATTAATTTACCTGTAGCACAGGTTTATCAATTTCTTGCTGATTTAAACAACCATCAGCAATTAATGCCGGAGAATATCTACAACTGGTCTTCTACGGCCGATACTGCAAGTTTCACCATCCAGAACATGGCTAAAATAGCTATTCATATTTCTGAAAAGGTTGAAAACGAGAAGTTGGTTGCTGTGCCTACCGAAAAACCACCATTTGATTTATCACTACAATGGACGGTAACGGACAATGGAAATGGCACTACCACTGCAAAACACATCATTTCAGCAGATTTGAACATGATGATGAAAATGTTGGCTTCGGGGCCGTTGCAAAAGTTGGCAGATTATCAGACAAAGAAACTAAAAGAGATTTTAGGATAATATTCAAAGGAAGTTCAAAAGACTTCCTTTTTTTGTACCTATAGCTTTAAATTCTTCGCTACCGAATTGTCGGTACAATTAACGTTATTGCGCTTTCAATTTCATGCGTTTCATTAGAAAATAGAAACCTATGGCAGTAAATAGCATTAATAAACCAGTGCCCATCCATAAAATATTAAAGCCATAGTTGGCCGCCACCTTAGTTCCCAAAAAAGGTGCAAAAATTAATCCCGCAGAAAGAGAAAGCGAGTTTAAGCCCATGTAGGCTCCCCTATTATTAACATTTGAACGTTTCAAGGTAACTGTAGCCATAAAAGGCATTGCTAATATTTCGGCAATACATAAAATAAACATAGATACGTACAGCAGCCAAATTCCTTCGGTAATTAATAGGGAAGCAAAAGCCAATCCGCAGCAGAACACACCAATAATAATTGCATTTGCAGCGGTAGTTCTTCGCTCGGCAATATGTACAATCAACATTTCTAAACTAAATACAACTACCCCACTATAGGCCAAAATAATACCGATACTTTTCTCATTAAGATGATATACTTTCTCATAATACAAAGGGAGTGAATTTAGCAACTGAAAAAAGCAAATGGCAAATAGTGTGCTTAAAAAGGTGAACACTAAAAAAGGTGTATCCTTATAGGGTGATTTGTGCTTGATTTCCTCTTCAGCAGCATCAGCTTTTTCCTTAGCTTCTCCTTTCTTATTTCTGAAATACACAAAAAATATCACAGCCGCTAATGTTGCTGCAATTGCATTTCCATAAAAGAGCAGGTTGTATGAAATGGCTGCTAATAACCCACCTAAAGCTGGTCCTATGGAAAAACCTAGGTTTAAGGCCATTCTGTTCAGTGTGAAACTTCTCACCACATTCTCAGGCTTTGAATAGTAGGCCAACGACACTGAGTTTGCAGGTCGCAAAATATCACTGATGATACTGAGAGCTAAAATTCCACCCGCTAATGAAGTCGTAGTGGTTAATTCTGGCAAGAGAATAAACATGGGTATTACTCCAACTAAACTAAAAAGCTGCACTTTAAAATGGCCGAATTTATCGGTTAGCCAGCCGCCCAGCGAAGAACCTATTACAGAACCAATCCCAAAGCAACTAAGCAACACACCAGCACTCTCCAAAGAAAAACCCAGATGCTTCACCATATACACTCCTAAAAAGGGTACTACCATGGCTCCACTTCTATTCACTAACATCACCAAGGCAAGCATCCATGCTGGCGTAGATAGCCCTTGGTAAACTTTAAAGTAACTTTGTATATAGGTTTTCATTTGTGTTGCAAAGATAGGTTTTTAGGGATTAGGAGTTAGAAACTAGTGGTTAGTATTTTGGAGTTCAATGGTTCATTGGTTCACTTGTTCATTAGTTCATTAGTTCTTTCTTCCGTGCGCCGTCATCTCGATCCCGAACCTTCGGGATGGAGAACCGAAGCTCAACGAAGTTAAATCTTTTAAACTTGTTCTCTCCCACAGTTTTAACCGCAGATGTTTATTTAAATAGCACTTGGCCTTATCTCCTTAAATCAGCGGTTTAGCAAGACTTGTATATCCATGAAAATCAACGGGATACTGTTTTTATTTTTTCTCTCGCAGATTACACTGATTCCACCACAGTTTTAATTAGCAAGCAGTATTTCGTCATTTATCTACTCTCCACCCAATCCCTAACCACTAGCTCCTAACTCCTAGCCCCCAACCCTGCCATTTCTTCATCATAAAATACTAAAAATCAGACAATTATTCAGTAAAATATTTTTAAGTACGACAAAATTTCCGATTTCAAAAATCAATTGGCGATGGCATTTGTTTTGAGCTTAGTGATACAACTACCACCTAGAACATCCAACTTAACTGCAAAGATGTTATAGATGGTGAAAGAAAAAAGAAAAACAGAAATATGAACTTCAACAACTTTACAATCAAAGCCCAAGAGGCTGTACAAAAAGCCTCTGAAATTGCACAAGGCAATCAACAACAGGCCATTGAAACAGCACATTTGCTAAAAGGCTTGTTAACCGTTGATGAAAATGTAATTTCATATGTATTAAAAAAACTAAACGTTAACCTTAATACACTTAACCAAAAGCTCGACGAGGATATTGCTAAGTTTCCTAAAGTGAGCGGCAGTAATATTTATTTGTCATCTAATGCCAATGCTGCCCTACAAAAAGCACAGAGTTTCTTAAAAGAATTTAAGGACGAATTTGTTTCTGTTGAGCATATTTTATTAGGGATTTTAGCTACTAATGATACTACCGCGAAATTGCTTAAAGACCAAGGAGCAAACGAAAAAGATCTAAAAAAAGCCATTACTGAATTACGTGGAGATAGCCGAGTAACCGATCAAAATGCGGAAGCTACTTATCAGGCACTGAACAAATATGCCCGTAACTTAAATGAATATGCCGAAAGTGGTAAACTTGACCCTGTAATTGGTCGTGATGAGGAAATTAGACGTGTCATCCAAATCCTTTCCCGAAGAACCAAAAACAATCCAATTTTAATAGGTGAACCTGGCGTAGGTAAAACGGCCATTGCCGAAGGTATTGCTTTTAGAATCATTAAAGGCGACGTACCCGAAAACCTAAAATCTAAAGTGGTTTATTCTTTAGATATGGGTGCCCTTATTGCAGGTGCTAAATATAAAGGTGAATTTGAGGAGCGTTTAAAAGCCGTAGTTAAAGAAGTTACACAAAGCGATGGTGATATCATTCTTTTTATTGATGAGATCCATACGCTTGTGGGCGCTGGAGGTGGTGAAGGTGCTATGGATGCTGCAAACATTCTGAAACCTGCCCTAGCACGTGGCGAATTAAGAGCCATTGGTGCTACAACACTGGATGAATATCAAAAATATTTAGAAAAGGATAAGGCTTTGGAACGTCGTTTTCAAAAAGTAATGGTCGACGAACCTGATACACAAGATGCCATTTCTATTTTACGTGGTTTGAAAGAACGCTACGAAACACACCATAAAGTACGTATTAAAGACGAGGCGATTATTGCCGCCGTTGAAATGAGCCAACGCTACATTTCGGATCGCTTTTTACCAGATAAAGCGATTGACTTAATGGACGAAGCAGCATCAAAATTACGTATGGAGATGGACAGCGTGCCAGAAAACGTAGATGCCTTAGATCGTGAAATTATGCGTTTAGAGATTGAACGAGAAGCCATCAAGCGTGAAAAAGATGATAAAAAAGTAAAAGAACTGAGCGAAGAAATTGCCAATTTATCTGCTGAACGAGATGAGTTTAAAGCGAAATGGCAAGGTGAAAAAGATTTGGTAGATGCAATCAATACAGAAATTGAGCAAATTGAAGCTTATAAATTAGAAGCCGATCAAGCAGAACGTGCAGGCGACTATGGTAAGGTAGCCGAACTACGTTACGGAAAAATCAAGGAAGCACAGGATAAAGTTGAAAAACTGAAAGCAGATTTAGCGAGTCGCCAAGACCAAAGCCGCATGCTCAAGGAAGAGGTAACTGCTGATGATATTGCAGGTGTGGTAGGTCGTTGGACAGGTATCCCTGTAACTAAACTGGTATCAAGCGAGCGTGAAAAACTACTGCACTTAGAAGAAGAGCTGCACAAACGTGTAGCAGGACAAGAAGAAGCCATCGAAGCAATTTCTGACGCCATACGTCGCTCACGAGCAGGCTTGCAAGATAAGCGCAAACCAATTGGCTCATTCATTTTTTTAGGAACAACTGGTGTGGGTAAAACCGAGTTAGCCAAAGCCTTAGCAGAGTTCTTGTTTAACGATGAGAATGCCATGACCAGAATTGACATGAGCGAATACCAAGAACGTCATGCGGTAAGCCGTTTGATTGGAGCGCCTCCAGGATATGTAGGCTATGATGAAGGTGGGCAATTAACCGAAGCGGTACGCAGAAAACCTTATTCGGTAGTATTATTGGATGAAATTGAAAAAGCGCATCCCGATGTTTTCAATATCCTATTGCAAGTACTGGACGATGGTCGATTGACCGATAATAAAGGTCGTGTGGTGAATTTTAAAAACACCATCATTATCATGACTTCCAATATTGGTTCTCATTTGATCCAAGATAATTTTAAAAATCTGGATGATGAAAACAGAGATAGCGTGATTGCAAAAACGAAAAACGAACTGTTTGAGCTATTGAAACAAACCATTCGCCCAGAGTTTTTAAATAGGATTGACGAGCTGATTATGTTTACTCCGTTAAACAGAAGCGAAATTAGGGATATTGTAACCTTACAATTTAAACAGGTACAACATACCTTGGCCGAAATGGGCATTACTATGGAAGCCAGCACTGAAGCTTTAGATTGGCTTGCAGAGTTGGGCTACGACCCACAGTTTGGTGCACGTCCATTAAAACGAGTAATCCAGAAACGAATCTTGAATGAGTTATCTAAAGAAATCTTGGCTGGTAATGTAGATAAGGACAGCAAAATCAAATTGGATATGTTCGACCATAATTTTGTATTCCTTAACGAGGATAAATAATATTCGTAAACTCTATCATATATCGAAAAGACAGGCCAAGCCTGTCTTTTTTTGTGACAGCAATCTGCCAAAAAATGTCAAATCGACAAATCTAAAATCACTAAAAATATCACTCAATTGTCAGCAAAGGCCACTTTTGTCAAAAAAATCTAATATCGACATTTCTCTATATACCATCAAAATATTATTAATCAATCGATTAATTAAATAAGGCGTTTTTGGCACGACTGACATTTTTTCAAAGAGGAACGGTAGTTGAAAAGAATGTGTCAGATGGTCATAAGATCATCGTAAACATAACACATATAAAAATGAAAAAAGTTCTATTATCGTTATTGGCTGTAGCAGCTTTAACATTTGGTGCCAAAGCACAAACTGAAAAAGGTAAAATCATTCTTGGTGGTAACGTAGGATTTAACAGTACTAAAGTTGACGGTGCTGCTAAAGCTGATTTTAATTTTAGCGTTGTTCCAAGTATTGGATATTTTGTAGGTAACAACTTTGCAGTAGGTACTGGTGTTGGCTATGAGTATGATAAATCAGTAAGCACAACCAATCAGCGTGAAGCTTTCGTAGTGGCTCCTTTTGGTCGTTACTATGTGAACTTAAGTGAGCAATTCAAATTCTTTGGACACTTATCGGTTCCTATGGCTTTTGGTACTCAAAAAGATGTAAATGCTAATGGCGATACAGGTGCTAAAGAGGCTACTACTACTGCTATCGGTGTAAACTTGGCTCCAGGTTTTGCTTTCTTCCCTACTAAGAAAATCGGAATTGAGTTTTCAGTAAATGGTTTAGGTTACAATAATTTATCTATAAAATCAGAAGCAACCGGTGCTAAGGTTAAAACTAACAGCTTCGGTTTAGATGGTAATACTTTTGCCCCTAAATTGGGTGTACAGTTCCACTTTTAATTTGAGCTAGTTACTTATGAAAGGCCACCCATTGGGTGGCCTTTTTTGTTTTATAATGATCTATCATCAGAAAAAATCCGCTAACTTAGTTGATACACAGGCCCTAACCCGTTATTCGTTTCCATCCCTACTAGGGATGAGCGAAAGATGAAGATAAATCAACAGCAGATGAAATTCGTTTATATTTTGGGATTTTTTGCTCTTTTTATGCTAGGTAATAAGCATGCCCAAGCGCAGAATAGCCCCATTAAGAAAAAGCAAGAGTTACTTTGGACTACTGACTGGAGTGCCGATAATCAATTTATTGCTGTGGGAGGCGATGGCAGTTTGTTGCGAATTTATGATGCCAAGCTTCTTAAACCCATCATGAGTTTTCCACTTCATAGCATGATTAGGCAGGTAAGCTGGCATCCCAAAAGGAATATTTTAGCCATAGCAACCAGTGCCGATAATGTCAGTATTTTAAATATCGCCACAAAAAAAATGGTTAAACTCAATGGCATTACCAGTGGTGCTAGAGGAATTGGATGGAATTTTAATGGTGATTTGCTTGCTACTGCAGATAATGATGGATTAGTAAAAATATGGAACGTTCAGGGGAAGTTATTGAGAACGATTAAAAAGGAAAGTGATGATAATAGTTACTTCTCTTTACATTGGCATCCTCACAAAAATTTGATTGCTGTTAGTGGTGACGACCTGCGAATCATCGATACTTCTGGCGTAACTTTAAAAATAATTAAGCATAGAAAAGAAAATACTGGAATATTGGCCGTTCGTTGGCATCCGTCTGGAGATTTTTTGACTACAGGTGATTATGGGCAGGATAAGGAAGGTATTCCATCTGTTATTCAGTTTTGGAAGCCTGATGGTACATTGATCAAAGTCTTGTATGGCAGCAAAGCAGAATACCGAAACATTCAGTGGAATAAGGAAGGAACATTTTTAGCAACCGCTAGCGATGCACTGCGCATTTGGAATAAAAACGGTGATTTGTTGTTTACTGGAAAATCTGAAGATTTATTGTGGGGCTTAGATTGGAATAATTCTTCTAGTCAAATAGTTACAACGAGTATCAATGGACAGATTAAACTTTGGACAGCAAAAGCAACATTGATCAAACAAATCACGAAATAAGATTTTGTTGTAAATTTAATTAGCATGATGGTAGAAATACATTTCAAGAGCAACGAGAACTCGAAGCAGCTACGAAGTAAAATCTAACTAAATGCATTCAAACTAATAAAATGCAAAAATCCCTATGCTAAATAGCATAGGGATTAATTTAGAGAGCAATTAAATTAGGCTGTAATTTTAGGAGGCTGAGGCACTATTGGCTTTAACCCTTCTTTAGCCTTTCTTTTACCTCTGAAAAAGAAATAGAGATTAATAAATAGCATTAGTCCTAAATAAATAGAGAAGCTTCCTACTTTATAGCTTAAGGCTTCTACTAATTCCTGATAGTTGTTATCATATAGATGGATTTTCAAAATCATCAAAGCAAAACCAAGATTTAATAGGTAAAAACCTGTTTCAAAAAGCTTGTTGGTGGCAAAGGCAATTTCCTCCCTACCCTTAAAAATATCCAACATATAGATTTTGCTATTTCTAAAAAGTGTTCTAGAAACATATAAGGTAAGTAATAAAGCTATTGGCAAATAAACTGCATAACCGATGAGAATTTTTGTAGTGTCCATGATGTTAAAGTTTATGATTGTTTAATTAGTTTGCGTAAAAAGGTTGTCGCTGTTAGAAGGTATTTTTCTTTTCCATTTCAGGTAACGCTTCATCTATTCTTTTAGCAAGTTTAGGGAGCTTAATTGTTGGAACAGCTGGAAATAAATGATGTTCTAAATGATAAAACATGCTAAAAGTTATTTTATTTTTCCACCAGCTTCTTTGTGTTCTCGCATATTCTGGGCTTTCATGCGTATCGTGATGCACGGTCCAAACTGCGAAAAAAGCCATTAAGAATTCTCCTAAAACCATCACGATAACGTGATAAATCAAAAAGTCTATCTTGAAGTATAAAACAATAGAAATAAAAACCAAAATAGAAGACAGCTCAAGTATCATATTTCGTTTATAATTTCTGTTTCCGAACCTCCATGTTACTTTATGTATCAAGAACATATGAATTGGTCCATACAAAATAGCTCCGTACCAGGTCATATTGGCAGACTTTCCTTCGTAGTCGTCTTCAGATAAACAGTATTTATGATGTCTTATGTGATTAAATTTGACAGCGTGTATTGAAACTAACATTAAAATACTGTTACTATAAAGAGACAGCCAAGTCAAAAACTTATTTGTTCCAAGTGAATTGTGAAAACCGTTATGAACTTGCCTCAATCCTGTTAAAAAGAAAAATGCAGAGAATGGCAAGGCTAAAATGTAATAGCCAAAATAAGCTAGCATAATTGAAATCACCAACCAAGGAATTGTCAAATTGTTTTCTATTAACATTTCTGTAAATGTCAATTTTTTCAAATCTCTCCATTTAACTTTCTTTAATAATTCTTGATGTGTCATAGTAAAACATTTTTTCGGTGTAAATAGTGGATAACATAAATATTTAGATAGTGTAAAACAGAAAGCATTAAAATGATCCCCCCCATTTTAATCGAAATCACCTCTATTAGCATCGACATGGAATTGATATGCTGCCAAAAAGAAAGGTTAACAGCACAATAACCTATGTTGACCAAGTAATAGCCGATCAGTAGTGCTCTATTAATTTGCCGACAAAGCTCCAAATGACCAGGAATTAGTTCTGCTACAAATACATTCCCATTTCGATAACAAATTTTCCCCACTACTACGATAATGAAAACCATCAATCCTATAAAAATGGTATAGCCTACTAGGTTTAAGTTCTGCATAACCTTTCTGTTTATTTTAAAATTTCAGAAAATATTGAAATTTTATTTCAAAAAATATATTACTTCAATATTTTCATCATTAGCTTACCTAACCAATTGTCTTTATACTCAGTCACTTTATCGATCATTTCATCCGCTCTTGACACAAAATCATGTAGTTTTTTTGTTTGTTCCACAAAATGTTTTGCCTCTGCAGAATTGTCACCCTCTACAGCGCTTACTTCCTTCAATACTTTTAAAGCTGGCTTAATTTCGCGTTTGCTCCTCTCCTTTGCAATTTTGGTAGCTAGTTCATCCAAATCTTTCTCGGCCACAAAAAACTCTCTGCGCTCTCCTGTCTTATTGGCCTTATAAACGATTCCCCAATCCATTAACCCCCGTAAATTCATACTGGCATTTCCTCTTGAAATCTGTAATTCCTGCATAATATCTTCCATAGAAACAGGCTCTTTAGATACCATCAGCAAAGCGTGTATTTGCGCCATCGTTTTATTGATGCCCCATTGAGAACCTAATGCTCCCCATGTTTGTACAAATTTATTTTTCGCTTCGTCAAATTGCATGGTCAAATGTATAGATAGTTTTTAAACTTTCAAAAATAATTGAAAGTTTTTTTTCCAACTTTCCACAGTAGCATATAAACGGCATATCAAAACTTACTTTGATTAAATATTAATTTTCTGCTAAAACCCTATTGTCTATTGGTTGTTATGTAAATAGTTCAACAATGTTATATTTGCGTTTATGAAAAAAATTATTGTAGTTGACGATGATGAAGAAGTACTAGATACTATTGAGCTCGTTTTGGAAATTGGGGGTTATGAAGTGGAGCCGCTTAGCGATGCGGAAGGCTTACATGAAACGATTGGAGAATTTAATCCGGATCTGATTATATTGGATATTGTGTTAGGCAAAATTGATGGCCGTACATTGTGCAATGAGATTAAAACTAATCCCAAGACCAAACATATTCCTATTTTAATGATGTCTGGTCTGTATAAAGCTGAAGAAATTAATGTTTTAGCGACTCCACCCGACGATTTTATGCCTAAACCTTTTAAAATGGATGTGCTTTTAGAGAAAATCGAAAACCTAATCAGTAAAAAAGCAATCAGGCAAAATATTAATTAATTATTTTTCTTCTTTGGGACCACGTTTGTAGATCACTAATCCGTTTAGGAAGTTTCTTAAAATTTGGTCACCACATTTTTTAAAGTTGGGATGGTCTTCTTTTCTAAAGATATCACCCAATTCACTTTTTGTGACGCTAAAGTTCACTAGCTTACAAATGGCTATTATATCATCAGTGGTGAGAGATAAAGCCACTCTTAATTTTTTCATTACTTCGTTGTTGCTCATAACTTTTGGTTTTTCCGTTAGTTAGTTGGTTAGTTTTTTGGGATTGGTTAATCACTAACCACTCGCTACTAGTACCTAGTAATTAGTAAAATAGCCTATTTCCTTCCTAACCACTAGCTACTAGTCCCTAACTCCTATCTAGCTATTTCTACTTTTATTTTCTTGCCTTTCATTTTTTCGGCAGAAAGTTTCTTTACTAATTTTTGCGCTAAGTTACGCTTTACAGCGGCATAAGTACTTAAATCTTTTACTTCTATCAAGCCTATCTCCTCTTTATTTAATCCGCCTATCTTAATAAGGAAACCAACAATATCTATTTTATTGATTTTCTGTTTTTTGCCCGCCGCAAAATAAATGGTTTGCCATTCGCTATCCGGTGGAATAGGATAATTTCCTTTGAGCTCTTCTTTTTCAATGTCTTTATCGAGGTAAGGAAACTCTTCATCGTTAGCAAAAAGAAGATAAGCTGTCCCTTTGGCTTTCATTCGGGCAGTGCGTCCATTACGATGCACAAAGGCTTCCTTAGTAATAGGCAGTTGGTAATGAATAATGTATTCTACTTCTGGAATATCTAATCCACGAGCAGCCAAATCAGTAGTGATTAAAATTTTAACACTGCCATTTCTGAACTTAAGCAATGCCCGCTCTCTATCATCCTGCTCCATTCCACCATGGAAAATATCATGTACCAAATCTTCGTCAATCAGTAAATCGCTAATTCTATCTACAGTTTCGCGGTGATTACAGAAAATGAGCATAGAGTGATCGCCAATTTTACAAATCAGTTTGAATAAGGTTTCTAGTTTTTCTTCGGCAAGCGTATCAATTCTTTTTAAAGTTAAATCAGGGACCACCTCTTGTTGGCCTAAATAATTAACGGTTTGATGCTCCTTAATTCCTGTAAAATCTGGCAACTCATCCATTTTAGTAGCCGAAGTAAGGATACGTTGTTTTAGCCCACGCAAACAGTCTATAATGAAAGACATATCTTGAGTGAAACCAAATTCCAATGATTTATCAAATTCATCTAATACCAGAGTACTGATGGTACTTTCATCGAAATTGTTTTCGCGTAAGTGAAAGGCAATACGCCCTGGAGTTCCAATTAGTACCGCAGGAGCCTCCGTTAAGTTATTACGCTCTATTTTAACCGAGTGACCTCCGTAACAACAAATGACTTTATAGCCAGTAGCCATTTGTTTAAAAACCTGCTCAATTTGTAAGCCTAGCTCTCTAGAGGGCACCATGACTAAGCATTGTACACCTTTCTGTCCTTCTTTTAAATTATGGAGCACAGGAATAAGAAAAGCCAATGTTTTTCCCGAACCAGTAGGCGCCAAAACCACCAAATCGCTTCCCGTATTGGCTTTTGCCTTTACTTCTTCTTGTAGTGGATTGAGTTTTTGAATATTGAGATTGGTGAGTAGCTTTTGCAGATTCATAGTGCAAAGTTAACAGTTTTCATTCAGCAGTTTCCAGTTGAAAACCTTAAATACAATTAGAAAATTAATTTTAATTCATCCCAGCTCATTATCGTTAAACAGTTAAAAAAACTATCAATTCATCAAATAAACTGTTAAACGATTAACACACATGCAATCGTCATTCGTAAATCAAAAATCAAAAATCAATATAACTTGTTGATAAACAATAAAATGTTAGCAAATAAACAACATACAATTAAAGAAATTTTAACAATAAGCACTTAATTTTAGGAAACCTGATTTTAGGTTGCTTTATCTTTATTACAATAACTTATGACCTGGAAGAAATTTAGTGGCGAAGTTATTCATTCGTCAATCTTAGCAGAGGTAGAAAAAGCAATTCTTCGCGAAACCGAAAATGGCTTCAAATTAAAAGTCTGCATCGGTACCGACTCTCAAGTAAAAGGCAGCTACACCGATTTTGCCACAGTAATTGTACTGTTAAGGGAACATCATGGCGGCTTCATGTACATTTCCCAAGAGAAAACCACTCAAAAAATGGGAATTAAAGAAAGAATGCTGCTGGAAGTACAAAAATCAATTGAAACAGCTTATTCAATTTGCGATTTACTGGACATTTATGATGTAGATCTGGAAGTACATGCAGATATTAACACCAATCCATCGTTCAAATCTAACAAAGCGCTAAACGAGGCCATGGGTTATATTTTAAGCATGGGCTTTATTTTTAAAGCTAAGCCTGAAGCTTTTGCCAGCTCAACCTGCGCAGATAAGATGGTACACTGATTAGTGGCTAGTAACTAGTGGTTAGTTTTTCAATGATGAATGGTTAATTGTTAGTTGTTAATGATTGGGTCAGTCGCTTTTTTAATAATTCCTAGCCACTAACTACTACTTCCATGTTTTAGTAATCACTTTCTTTTCAGGAGGTTGAGGTGCTTGTACTATTTCGTGAAGCAAATGATCTTTTAAGCGGGTTGCAAATTCTGTAGCATATTTTGAGGTTTGTAATCGATAGTCCTCCCACTGGTCGGCGTTCCATTTTTTTGGTTCTGTTTCTAGTGGAATACCCACCATCGTATTTGGCACAAAATTGCCATACCTGTCTTTTTGATAAGGAAAAAATTCAAAGTTACTCAGCCAAAAACGATATTTCCCGCCATTGACTTCAAAATAAAGTCGATAAGTAATTTCACCAGAAGGATGCGATAACATGGCCATACTTTTTCTGATGACCAGCTTACCGTTAGCTACCAGCTCTTTGCTATTTGCTACGACGGTAGGCTTAAGCTCTTTCTTTTGTTTTTGGATAAACCGTTGTATCCTCGCCTGCAGGCTATCTTGCGGAATAGCTGTATTCACCACTTCATAATAGGTGTATTTACCTGTTTCGTCTTTGGGCAATTGAACTATTTCTTGTGCTTGCAACAATATTGAAAAACCTAGCAACAGCACTAACAACGGTAATATTTTCATAAAATATGCTTTAAAGAATGAAACGCCCCGATTTTCGGGACGCTTTCGGTTGTGATTAGCTTATCGTAAAGGCTAAAAGCTATAAACTGCGGCTAATGAAAATTGCGCTGCAGATTTGTTTAATGTGGTTCCATCGCTCTTAACGAAGCTTTGGCTAAAATCCTTATCGTTATCAAAACGAACTTCCGGAATAAAGGTTAATCCTCCAGATTTGATATTACCTGATAGCGTGAAAGAAGTCACACTAGCACTTGGCCCACCTGAAATTCCTTTATAGTTAAAATACTCAGCTCTTAAACCCAAAGCTACTGATGGGGTAAAAGCATATTGCGGATAAAGTGCTACGCCCGAATAACCGAATTTATCGTCTCCAGCGCTTAAATCGGCAGCATTCAAGCCAATTTTCACTTTATCAGTAATTTGATAAGCAGTAGTCAAATCAATTACGGTGCTATAATTGCCATAACCATCCAAGCCGTGCAAACCATTGATATAGGCTGTCCAACCTTTCACAGGCGAAATCATTAACTGGCCTCCTAGGCTAGATACCCCTCTAGAAGCACGATATTGGTTCCACTCGTTAAATAACCCCACCATCAGGCTTACTTTGTCGGAAAAAGTGTAGGTTCCTTTAATCCCAGCATTTTGAAATGGACCAGAACCGAATAAATAAGAAGTTGAATAGTTAAAGTTAGCGGCGGGCGAAATCACTTCGTAACCAATAAAAGTACCCATGTAACCTGCTGTCATACTGAATTTATCAGTAAAGGCATAGTTCACATACAAATTTTGAATATTGAAACCGTTAGCTGTTGGGGCATAACCTCCTGCAGCATCTGGTATCGATTCATATTGACCTCTAGGACCGAAAGAAAGTTCTCCTACAAAAGAGGCTTTGCCTGTTGTTTTCTTCAAGGCTAAATCAATCATCCCAAGGGAAACAGAGTTTTGCTCGTTTGCAAAAAAAGTTTTGATATTGCCCGATTTATTGAAATCGTATTTATAATAGGTATCTACCGAACCTGATATTTCAAGTGGAGAAGCTTTTTCTTGTGCAACAGCTACGGTTGCAGTGCTTAATAACAAAAAGGATAGTGCGGCTATATTATTTTTCATCTTGTTTATCATTTTTATTTGAAAAGTGAGGGTGCTATCAGATTTTTCACTGTCTGAAAAACCATGATGGTTTCATCTTTTCAAAGGATTAAAAAATTAAATAATTGATTATCTCTTCTATAGGTAGAAGATCATCATATAGCATAGCGCAAAATTTAATCAAAGCAGTCCCACCCGACTCCAAACTCGGAGCCGTATTCAAAAAATTGTCTTGTTTAAGAAATGTTCATCCAAACAATTTCTAGTACTCTCTAATCGCCCCAGCCTGTGTTTATAGCAGACCGGGGAGACAGAAATTATATATCAAAACAATTTAACATCATGATTTTTAACTTAGCCTAAGCGGGGAAATTAGTGTTAGTCATTTGGGACTTCTTGTCCAGATACGATCAAGGTGCCTTGACTATATTTTTCATTGTGTTGAGAAGCATCCAAACCTTCTTCCTCTTCATCTGCGCTTACACGGATTGGAAGAATTAAGTTGATTACCTTAAAGATGGCAAAAGAAACAACAAAGCTGAATACTACCACCAATACCATTCCTTTTAATTGGATGAAGAAAAACTCTGGATTACCGTAAAGCAAGCCATCAACACCTGCACCGTTTACCGTTTTGGTAGCGAATACACCTGTTAAAAGCATCCCTACAATACCGCCAACACCATGGCAAGGGAATACATCTAAAGTATCATCTAATGCAGTTTTTTGTTTCCAAGAAACTACCAAGTTAGATACGATAGCGGCAAATACACCGATGAATATACTGGATGGAATACTCACAAAACCAGCGCCCGGAGTAATGGCCACTAAACCAACTACGGCACCTATACAGAAGCCCAATACGGATGGCTTTTTACCTCTAGCGGCATCAAAGAACATCCAAGACAAACCTGCAGATCCTGCGGCAACATTGGTCGTTACAAAAGCCGATACTGCCAAGGCATTAGCTCCTAAAGCCGAACCCGCATTGAAACCGAACCAACCGAACCAAAGTAAACCCGTACCAATTAATACATAAGGGATATTTGCTGGTGGCACTTCTTTATGTTCCAAATGAGATCTTCTGCGCTTTAACACCAAAGCACCTGCCAAAGCGGCCATACCTGCAGAGATGTGTACCACGGTACCACCTGCAAAATCAAGTACGCCCATTTTAAATAGGATACCATCTGAATGCCAAGTCCAATGCGCCAATGGCGAGTAAACGAAAATGGCGAACAATACAATAAATAAGATATAAGAGGTAAAGCGGATACGCTCTGCTACTGCCCCTACTACTAATCCTGGCGTAATAATGGCAAACATGCACTGGAAAATAGCAAATAGCGACAATGGAATAGTGCCCCAAGCTGGTCCCGAGTTTACACCTTGGAAAAAGAAAAAGGTTTTAGGGTTACCAATTAAACCGCCAATGGAATCACCAAAAGCAAGACTAAAGCCTACGATTACCCAAAGTACGGAAATGATCCCTGCGGCTACCACACTTTTGATCATGGTTGACAATACATTTTTGCGGTGTACCATTCCGCCATAGAAAAATGCTAAACCTGGAGTCATTAAAAATACCAGTGCTGAGGCTACCAAAACAAAAGCAATGTCTGGCGCACTGTACTTGCCATCATCAAAGTTTGTTAATGGCTTAATAAATAATGCGGCAACTGCAACTAACATTAAAATTGCGAAGGGTGCCCACTGTTTAAATAAAACTTTACTCATAATTTAAATTTTAGTGTTTGATTTCAAACCTAAATTATAAATAAGATTCCAATTTTCATCACATTTTTTACAATTTTTTAATGATTTTTTAATTTTAATCGAAATAAAACAACAAAAAAGCAACAAAATACCATATAAAATCAAAAAACAAACAAATCAAAACACAAAAACAACATCAAAATATCAAACAAACTCAAAAAACGAACACAAAAACATTTAAAAAATCAAAAACACACAAAAAAATTCTAAAAATAAAAAAAAAACACCAACCAAAACCACAAACACCACACAAAAACATACGTTAAACAAAAAACATTAAGACACCCCGCCCGCTGGGCACCCCTCTAGAAGAGGGGAATTGGAAATGCTGAAAACAGAAAGCACAGAATATCCGTCCAGTAAAATGGATAAGATGAAATTACCTTAGGAAATTAGAAAAATTAGATTTTTTGATAGGCCGAACCTTGGACAACGCCCCTGCGCTCTATTTCCTTATCAATATAAGATTGTATTGATGATTTTTTAATGCCCCAGTTTGGCGCAATGAGCAAATCCCAATCGGAAATACCAAAAAGACGCTGAATTACAATATCCGGACGCAATAAAGGAATTAATTCACAAAGCAAATCGGTATATTCTTCTAAACTGAATAGCTTAAAAGGATTTTTCTTGTATTTAACGCCCATAATAGAGCCTTCCACAATGTGTAAATGATGGAATTTCACAAACTTAATTTGCGGAAATCTATTGATTTCATGAATATAGCCATGCATCATCTCTCTAGTTTCCCACGGAAAACCAAAAATGGTGTGCACACAGAGGTTAAGCTTTGTATTTTCCAACAACTTTACCGCTTCCACAAATTCCCCATGGCTACAGCCCCTATTGATTTGATTCAATGTTTCATCGTAAATGGATTCCATTCCCATTTCTAAATCCACATCATATCTATCGGTATAACTTTCCAACAGGGCTACCTTTTCAGCGTCAATACAATCAGGGCGTGTACCTACTGCAAAACCCACCACTTCTTCACTATTGATTGAAAGGGCCTCATCATACATCATTTTTAAATAATGCGTTGGCGCATAAGTATTGGTATTAGGTTGAAAGTAGACAATAAACTTTTCTGCACGGTAAGAGTTGCGCGCTCTTTGCATGCCCTCCACCAATTGCTCCTGAATGGTTGGAAGTTTACGAGAAAGTTCAGGGGTAAATGAATCTACATTACAATAGGTACAGCCACCGTAGCCTTTACTGCCATCGCGGTTTGGACAGGTAAAACCGCCATCAACAATCACTTTAAACACACGTTGACCATTATAATGCTCACGCAAATAAGTACCGTAGTTGTTATAACCCTTTATGCCCGAATCCAATGCTGTTCCCATTGGGGCAAAAATACAGAAAATAGATTTTAGATTTACGATTTTAGATTTACGATTTTGAGAAGCAGGGATTTTGAGGTAAGGTTAACGCAAAGAAAGGAAGGAGTTTCGCAAAGAACGCAAAGGAGTTGACTGGAAAAACCTTATAGGTTTATATGCGTGATGCAAAGCAAACCTATAAGGTTTGTGCCAGGGGTGACAAAAGAAAACCTCGTAGGTTTTTGAAACCTACGAGGTTTAGCCTAAAAAACAAAGTAGCACAGGAGATTCCTCGAAACTCGGAATGACAAGGAGGCTTACCCTAAAACACAAAGGGAGCACCATTAACGATACTCCCTTTGCGTTTATTTAGTTAAGCCTTAATTATTCAGCAGCTTCTTTTTTCTTATTAATTAACAAGTAAATAGGAAGGCCAAGCAACACAATAATGAGCCCAGGCCAAGTATATTGTTGTTTATAAATCAGCAATAAAATACAGAAGGCCGCACCAATTAGCAAATAAATGATAGGCGTAATTGGATACAACCATGTTTTGTAAGGTCTTTCCAAATCTGGTTTCTTTATCCTTAAATAGATTACTCCAAATACGGTAATCATGTAAAAGACTACAATTACAAAAGAAATCATATCTAAAAGATTACCATATTGACCACTCAAACACAATACCGCGGCCCAAATCCCTTGCATCCAAAGTGATTTCGCTGGCACACCATTTTTATTATTGTGCAATGCTGCTTTAAAAAACATCCCATCTTTTGCCATGGTCTGGAAAACCCTTGCTCCCGCCAACACAATCCCGTTCACGCAACCAAATGTAGAAATCATCACCAATACGGCCATCACGATGGTACCAATACCGCTTCCGAAAATTTGCTCAGAAACCACTACTGCTACCCTATCATTAGGCGCAAAAGCAATCCCTTCTCTATTCAAGGCATTGAGGTATACAAAATTCACCAATAAATAAAGAATCATTACCGCTGTAGTTCCTAAAACCATGGAACGCACCACGTTTCTCTTAGGGTTTTCAATTTCTCCCGAAACAAAGGTTACATTTTCCCAAGCCACGCTAGAAAACACCGAGCCTACCATGGCAGCCGCAATACCACCCAATATGGCCATCCCTGAAATGGACTCCCATCCAGATTTCAGCAAATTACCACTTCCATCAGTTTTAAGGTTATTGAAAGCTCCCCATCCATAACTCATATTTTCTGACCAGAAATTACTTTTAACCAAAAGAAAGCCCAAAACGATTAGACCAATTAAGGCTACAATTTTAGAGCCTGTAAACACATTCTGCAACAGCTTCCCGCCTTCAACCCCCTTAGTATTGATATAAGTCAGCAACAAAATAACCACAATGGCTAAAATCTGTATCCAAGTAATTTTATATCCACCACTTTGAAAAATTGGGGCAGCATCATTTAGCGCAGGAATTAAATAGGCAGTAAATTTACCAAAAGCCACCGCCACCGCGGCAATGGTACCGGTTTGGATTACCGCGAACAAACCCCAACCATAAAGAAAGCCCATCATTTTACCAAAGGTTTCTTTTAAGTAAGTGTATTGCCCTCCTGCTTTGGGAAACATCGAGGAAAGCTCCCCATAAGAAATTGCAGCGGCCACCGTCATTACTCCGGTAATTAGCCATACCACAATTAACCAGTAGCCTGAGCCAAGATTTCGCATGATATCGGCACTTACGATAAAGATACCGCTACCAATCATTGAACCCATTACCAGCATTGCGCCATCGAAAAGACCCAATTTTCGTTTAGAAGAGACTTCTTCTTGTTGATTCTCCATTTGTTTAGTTTAGTTTTTGGTTGTTACAGCTAAGATAGAAAAAGCAGATTAATAATTACTTTACCACCAAGCATATTTAAAACATATGGTGATATAGAGGCTCATCAATCAAGTAAATTGTTACATGTAGCCGTTCTATCCGCCTGGCTTTTACACCTTTTACAACTCGAATGGCAAGCGGAAGTTTTTTAGAAGCAAAGCAGAAAATATATTGACAACCAACTATTTTTTTTTCTACCTTGTAGATTGAATATCAACTAAACAACTAAATATAAATTTAAACTATGGATTTTTTACAAAACAATCTTATTTATGCTGTTCCTCTACTTGGCTTAGTAGGCATTTTGGTAATGGCGGTAAAAAGCGCCTGGGTAAACAAGCAAGATGCTGGTGACGCAAACATGCAAGAGTTAGCCGGTTATATTGCAGATGGCGCCATGGCCTTCTTGAAAGCAGAATGGAAAATCTTGAGCATTTTTGCAGTGTTAGCCGCATCGCTATTGGCCTATTCGGGAACCGTGACCGAGGTAAATGGCAAAGCAATTCATTCCAGCTGGATCATTTCTATCGCCTTTGTTATTGGCGCCGTATTTTCTGCTACCGCAGGATACATAGGAATGAAAGTAGCAACTAAGGCCAATGTTAGAACCACACAAGCGGCCAGAACAAGTTTAAAACAAGCACTTAAAGTAAGCTTTACCGGCGGTACGGTAATGGGCTTAGGCGTTGCGGGCTTAGCAGTGCTAGGTTTAGGTGGCCTGTTCATCGTTTTCCTAAAGTATTTTAATGTAATAGGTGCCAATAGCCACGAAATGAAAACCGCTATTGAGGTATTGACTGGCTTTTCTTTAGGTGCCGAGTCTATCGCTCTCTTTGCTCGTGTAGGTGGCGGTATTTACACCAAAGCTGCCGATGTTGGCGCTGACTTGGTAGGTAAAGTAGAAGCAGGTATCCCTGAAGATGATGTACGTAACCCCGCTACCATTGCAGATAATGTGGGTGACAACGTTGGCGACGTAGCAGGTATGGGGGCCGATTTATTTGGTTCTTACGTAGCTACTATTTTGGCGACGATGGTGTTAGGACAAGAAATTACGGTGACAGATAACTTCGGGGGAATGTCGCCTATCTTATTGCCAATGGTTATTTGCGGTTTGGGTATCGTATTTTCTATCATCGGCACTTGGTTTGTAACCATTAAAGACGAAAAATCTAACGTACAAAATGCCCTTAACCTAGGTAACTGGTCGTCGATCATCATTACGGGTATTGCTTCTTTCTTCTTAGTGAAATGGATGCTACCAGAAACTTTAAGCTTACGCGGTTACGAATTTTCTAGTATCAACGTGTTTTATGCAATCTTAGTAGGTTTAGTAGTGGGTACCATCATGAGTATTGTTACTGAATACTACACCGCCATGGGCAAAGGACCGGTTGATTCAATTATCCAACAATCTTCAACAGGTCATGCGACCAATATCATTGCAGGTCTTTCAGTGGGAATGAAATCAACCGTAATCCCAATTTTGGTATTGGCAGGCGGTATTATGGCCTCTTATTATTTTGCAGGCTTATACGGAGTGGCTATTGCTGCCGCGGGTATGATGGCTACTACGGCTATGCAATTGGCCATTGATGCCTTTGGTCCTATTGCCGATAATGCAGGTGGTATTGCCGAAATGAGCCAATTACCTCCAGAGGTTCGTGAACGTACGGATAATTTAGATGCTGTTGGTAACACCACTGCTGCTACAGGAAAAGGCTTTGCGATTGCTTCGGCGGCTTTAACTTCTCTAGCTTTATTTGCTGCTTTTGTGGGCATTGCCGGCATTTCGGCCATCGATATTTACAAAGCACCTGTTTTAGCAGGTCTATTTGTAGGCGGGATGATTCCATTTGTATTTTCTGCACTTTGTATCCAAGCTGTAGGTAAAGCAGCCATGGACATGGTACAAGAAGTTCGTCGTCAGTTTAGGGAAATTCCTGGCATTATGGAATACAAAGCTAAACCTGAGTACGAAAAATGTGTGGCCATTTCTACACAAGCCTCTATCAGAGAAATGTTAATGCCTGGCGCCATTGCTTTAATTACCCCTGTAATTGTAGGTTTCTTATTTGGCCCAGAGGTATTAGGCGGTTTATTGGCAGGGGTAACAGTATCGGGTGTTTTGATGGGAATTTTCCAATCTAACGCTGGCGGTGCTTGGGACAATGCTAAAAAGTCATTTGAAAAAGGTGTAGAAATCAATGGCGAGATGTACTATAAAAAATCTGAACCACATAAATCATCGGTAACTGGTGATACCGTTGGAGATCCTTTTAAAGATACTTCGGGCCCTTCGATGAATATCTTAATCAAATTGATGTCTATTGTATCGTTGGTAATTGCACCTTACATTGCCATTAACACTTCGCATGCTACAAATAGCACTGGAATGGAAGTTAAAAAAGAAATCAGGGTACAAAAAAGTGTTGATTCACTTGGTAACGAAACTATCGACACTTTGGTAAATGAAACGGATACAGTGATCAAAAACTAAAATGTTACTAAATAAGAGGGATTTTGCAAAAAATCCCTTTTTCATTTATAGATATTTTTTTTTAGGTTTGGTGCGTTAATTTTTAAATCAACAAACTAACTAATCAACTAATTATTAATTTATGAATTTAAGAAAGCCTATTGATGTACTTGTTGCCGAATCGGCAGAAAGTGGCGAAGGCACTCTCAAGCGTACCTTAAGCAATAAGAGTCTTGTTGCCTTAGGTATTGGAGCAATTATTGGAGCAGGTTTATTCTCTTTAACAGGTATAGCTGCTGCAGAACATGCCGGACCCGCTGTAACATTATCATTCGTATTAGCGGCTATAGGCTGTGCTTTTGCGGGATTATGTTATGCAGAATTTGCGTCGATGATACCTGTTGCAGGTAGCGCCTACACTTATTCTTATGCAACTATGGGCGAATTTATGGCTTGGATCATTGGCTGGGATTTGGTACTAGAGTATGCGCTAGGTGCCGCCACAGTGGGTGTATCTTGGTCTGGGTATTTCAATAAGCTATTGCACGAATTTGGTTTAGAACTTCCATTGTACCTCACCAAATCATTTGCTGAAGTTGATGGTGGCGGTATCAATTTGCCTGCTATTATTATTGTATCTCTACTTTCTTTATTATTAATGCGTGGCACAAAAGAGTCTGCGGGTCTTAACAATTTCTTGGTAATTGTAAAAGTAACGGTAGTAATTTTGTTCATCGCTTTAGGCTGGAAATTCATCAATCCTGAAAACCACACGCCTTATATCCCTAAAAACACGGGTGTCTATGGCGAGTTTGGTATTTCTGGTATAGCTGCTGGTGCTGCCTTGGTATTCTTTGCTTTCATTGGTTTTGATGCCGTTTCTACCGCTGCACAAGAAGCTAAAAATCCACAAAAAGGGATGCCTATCGGTATCTTGGGCTCTTTAGCTGTATGTACCATTTTATATGTTTTATTTGCTCACGTAATGACTGGCTTGGTTCCTTTCCAAATTTTCAAAGGCGACGCTTCTCCTGCTGCTACAGCTTTTAAAGTAACGGGTTATGGTTGGTTACAAATGGGCTTGATCATCGCTATTTTAGCAGGTTACACCTCGGTAATCTTGGTAATGTTAATGGGACAATCAAGAGTATTCTATACCATGTCTAAAGATGGTTTGTTGCCTAAATTCTTTGGCAGCATCCACGCTAAATACAGAACTCCTTGGAAAACCAACTTGTTCTTCATGGTATTCGTAAGTTTATTTGCAGGTTTTGTTCCAGTTACCGACCTGGGCCACATGGTATCTATCGGTACCCTACTAGCCTTCTCACTGGTTTGTATTGGCGTAATGATCTTGCGTAAAACAGATCCTGATAGAGAACGTCCTTTTAGAACTCCATTAGTTCCTTTAGTACCAATTTTGGGTATTGTTGTTTGTGTTTACTTAATGTATTCATTACCTATAGAGGCTTGGATCAGGTTAGCGATCTGGATGGCATTAGGTGTAGGCATTTACTTCTTCTACGGCAAGAAAAATTCGGTTTTAGGAAGAAAAGCTAGTGGTCATCAAGAATAATTTTAACTATTTCTTATAGATTTAAAAGCCCCGATTTTACTCGGGGCTTTTTTATGCCCTTATTTGACCAGAAAAGGTACTTTCTACTCCATCGGATAATCCAGTCCTGCTTTCGCTCATAGTCCTCGTTCGCTAAAGCTCACTGTGGGCTAATCCGCTCAATCAGGTTTATAAAACCAAAAGCTCTACACCACATTAAACTCATCAATTTAACAAAAAGTTAATCTTCAAAATTTCAGTTACTGTACTTTTTTCCATAACATTAAGGACACACAAATTGAAATTTAAATTATGAAAAAACAATTATTAACCGCTATTGCGGTTGCCCTATGCCTTTATGGCCATGCCCAAACAGAAAAAGGTAAAGTAGCTATTGGTGGAAGCCTAGGCTTCGGTTCAATGAATTACAAAGGGGACTCAGAACAAAAAGTAACTTCTTTTAATTTAGGCCCCTCCACTGGATTTTTCGTAGGGAAGAATGCTTTATTGGGTATAGAATTAATATATTCTTACGAGAAAAGAAATCCTCTTAAAGTAATTACGGCCGCAAATGGAACGGTAATCACTAATGAAATTGGAGGAGATAAAACCCATAGTTACCTCATTAATCCTTTTTTCAGGTATTATCTAGATCTACACGAGAAGATAAAACTGTTTGGGCAAGTAAATGCTGGTGTCATGTTAGGTAACACTAAAGAAATTATACCAACTGGCTCTTATAGTGCAAATAGAAAAACTACAAGTTATTTAGCAGGCATTCAACCTGGAATTGCTATTTTCCCTCATAAAAACATCGCTATTGAATTAAAGGTTGGATTATTCAACTATTTAAATCAGAAGTATAATTATACAAATCCAAATGCTAAAGATTCTCGCATTAATCAATTTTCTTTTGGAAGTGATTTAAACAAGCCATCATTAAGCATTAACTTCCATTTTTAATATCATTTACTTTTTTCATGACCCTTCGTTACAACAGCCTGTAGCGAAGGGTTTTTATTTTTAAAACATTCCAAAGCTACACTAACCACGAACCTAAATCATCTTCTGAACTTTTTTATTTTCCACTTTTTCTTCAACTTTGTTGTATTCATATTTATGCCACCAGAGAAAAGAAAAGCCCCCATCCGAAAAGTAAGTCCAAGACCATCCACTCCAAGGAAAAAGAAAGGAAAACCTTTTCCAATGGCTTTAAAAGTGGCCATAGCAGGCTTATTACTTATCCTGCTCTCCCCTTTTTATTATGGCTACATCCTAAGCGGTTTTGTATCTGCTTGGCGGTGGGTGAAAGATTATGGTCAGGACCCAAATTACAGAACCTACCATAGCTTCAATATCAAAATACCCAAAAAGCATACCGTGCACGGCATTGACGTTTCTTATTACCAAGGCAAAATTGACTGGCCTAAAGTAAAGGAAATGAAAGAGGATGAGGTGAAGATCAGTTTTGCATTTATTAAAGCTACGGAAGGACTTTTACTGGTTGACCCTTATTTTAAACGTAACTGGCGAGAGGCACCTAAAGCAGGTTTAATGTGCGGTGCTTATCATTTCTTTAGACCACGAAAAGATGGAAAAGCACAAGCTAAATTCTTTTTACAGGTGGTGAACATCGAGAAAGGTGATTTACCTCCTGTGGTAGACATTGAAAGTCTTGATGGCGTTAGCCCTGCTAAAATGCGATTGGAGCTTTCAGATTTCATCAATTATATAGAAATGAAAACCAAGGTGAAACCAATTATTTACACTGGGTTGAAGTTTTATAAAGATTACTTGGCAGGCGAATTTGACGAAAATCATCTCTGGATTGCACATTACTATCAACCCAAATTGAACCTAGATAAAAACCTTTGGAAATTTTGGCAGCACTCTGATAAAGCTAAAATAAATGGCATTGGACATGTGGTTGATTTTAATGCTTTTAACGGGGATAGCACGGAATTGGTGAGGATGTTGGTGAAATAGTTTTTTTTAACCACCTTAGACACTTAAGAACATTTTAGTTTTTTTGAAGTGCTTAGGTGAAATAAGGTACATTAGATATTTTTGATTTTAATTCTTTTAACCACCTTAGACATTTAAGAACATTTTAGTTTTAACCATTAAGACACTAATTACCAATAAGTTTTGTTTGATACAGTCTTAATTTTCTTCATTTCTTAATGTTTTCAAATATTCTAGTTTTTTTGAAGCGCTTAGGTGAACTAAGGTGTCTTAGGTGGTTTATTTTTAATCATTTTAGCTTTAACCATTAAGGCATTAAGAGACATTAAGTTTTGTTTGATGCAATCTTAATTTTCTTCATTTCTTAATGTTTTCAAATATTCTAGTTTTTTTAAGCGCTTAGGTGAACTAAGGTGTCTTAGGTGGTTTATTTTTTTATCATTTTAGCTTTAACTACTAATTACCAATAAATTTTGCAGGATGCAGCCTTTCTTCAATTAAGAAGAACCTCAATAAAAAATCCCCAGTAACCTAAGCCACTGGGGATTTCTCTATTTTCTAATTTCTTAATTCTTACGTTCTACTTCCCTATCCATTTCCGTCATATTCACGTTGGTTGACTGAGAGAAATCGTCTAAAAGGTAGTTATTGAAATAATCAGCTAAGCGCCAGAACATGTATTCCGTCATATCGCCAAAACCATGACGTTGACCAGGCACAATGATGAAATCAAAACGTTTACCTGCTTTAATCAATGCATTAGCTACCCTAACACTATTAGCTGGGTGTACGTTGTTATCAATATCGCCATGCATCAACAATAAATGTCCTTTTAGGTTTTTAGCCAAATCTGGGTTTTTATCAATCGAATACTTAAAAGAAGTATCTCCTTTTAGGGAAACAATTTCTTTCACCCCATGGTGTTTTTCACTCCACCAACGGTTGTATATCGCATTATCATGGTTACCTGCCGCAGAAACTGCCACTTTAAAGAAATCAGGATATACCAACATGGCAGCGGTCGACATAAAACCACCTCCTGAGTGTCCGGTGATACCTACTTTATTGACATCGATAAACGGATACCTATCTGCCAATTGCTCTATGGTTGCTTTTTTATCAGCCAAGCCATAATCACGTAAGTTTCCGTAACCATAAGTATGATACCATTTTGAACGTGCTGGGTGACCACCTCTATTACCTACGGTTACTACTACATAACCTAATTGCGCTAAACGATCCATCCTGTCCATGCTACGACCAAAAGCTTTATTTACCGCTTCAGTTTGTGGACCTGGATACACATACTCAATTACTGGATATTTTCTGGTTGGATCAAAGTTGAAAGGTTTGTACATTACACCATACAAATCGGTTACACCGTCATCAGCTTTTACCTTAAATGGTTCAGGAAATTTATAACCCGCAGCCATCAACAAAGACAAATCAGTAGTTTCCAACTCCATCACTTTGTTACCATTGTTGTCATACAAAGTAGATTTTGGAACGGTATTTACTCTTGAATAATTATCTACAAAGTAACGTCCATCATCATTCATACTTGAAGCGTGGTCAAAGTCACCTGCGTTTAATAATTTCAAGCCTGAACCATCAAAATTTACACGATACAAGTGGTAATAATATGGGTCTTCTTTAGCTTCGCGACCATTAGCCGTAAAATAAAGCACTCGAGCTTTTTCGTCGATATTTACAATGTCCTCGCAATGGAAAGAACCTTTAGTGATTTGGTTTTTCAGTTTTCCATTTTCATCAAACAGGTAAAAATGCCCCCAACCATCACGCTCACTCCAATGGATAAGCTCTTTACCGCCGTTCACCAAACCAGGACGTTGTACTTCCACATAAGTATTGAAACGCTCTTCGATTAATGGTTTTACAGTACCACTGGCTACATCTACGACACAAACATCAATACGTTTTAAATCGCGACTGGTGCGGCCCATGTAAAATTTACCATTGTCGCCTAACCAAACCGCTGGACGAAATTCATTATCTCTATCCGCGTTTAATGCTGGCTTGCTATACGTATTTAAACTTTGGTCTTTGAAAGCCGCAACATTTAATTTCTTACTTGTTTTTTGGGCAAAATTGAACAACCAAACTTCATCTTGTGGTGCTTCAGCCTCACCTGGCATTTGGTATTTGTAAGTTTCCAAAGTTGGTCTGCCTGCGCTAACGCTATTGATTACCCAAAGGTCTTTTACCTTTCTGCTATCTGAACGTTGTATCACAAAGTATTTCGAATCTGGCGACCAAAGCACAAATGCTCTTCTGCGCTTTTTGTCATTCTTAATAATTTCTTCGTTGTTCTCGCCGCTACCGTCGCTTCCAAAAGAATATGATTTTACCCCATCTTTAGTCAATTGATGCTCTACAATGGTACTATCTTCCTCGTTTTTTAGGGCCTTTTGATAGTTGGCTTTGTCCATCCAAAACAAGTTGTAATTACGGGTAAAGATGATAGCAGACGAATCTGGTGCTACTGCTCCCCAATTTGGTTTGGCTTTGGGTCTTTTAAAATCTTTAATTTCTATAAGTTTGCCACCAACTAATTCATATTGGAATTTGAAGATTTTTTTCTGCATCGAATCCGCTGCTTTTTTATCTTTTCTGTCTGGCTTTACCTCATCAATGGTACTTTTTATTTCGAAAGTCACCAACTTCTCGTCATTGCTGAATTTCAAGTTCTCAATTGGCAAATGTTGCGCATCAAATGGGTCGCGGGTTATTAAGGTAATTTCTGCAGCCAGCTTTGCAGGGTCAAAAAGTTGCTTTTTATTTCTCGAAGCAGGTTCAACAATGAACCAATTTTTTCCATTTGGGGTTTCGTATTCGTACCAAAAACGGTTGCTTTGTTTTAACCAATGCGGATCTACATTGGTAGAATAAATCATTTTTCGCAATTTACTAGGCGAAAAACGGGCCGCCATTTGATAGTTAGCCTTTTGGGGTACCTGAAGCGTTTCTGTAGTGGTAATTGTTTTGGTTTGGGCATTAGCAGCCACTCCCGAAAACAAACCTAACAACGAGAACAAGTAGAGTTTTTTCATGTATTTAGTTAGTTAAGTAATGGAAATTTGAATGAGCTAATTTAAACCAAAAAGATGTAAGCGTAACAGTTTTTATGTAATAATTGAGTGAGTTTACCAAGCTACATTTCTATTTTTCAAAGGGTCAGGTAAATATTTATCAACACCACTACCAATTTTGATGTTATTGATTAGTTTTGTTCGTATTTATAGTACTTTATGAAAAGATTTTTCTTACCTCTTATGGCATTGGCACTGGTTTATGTAGCTGGATGCCAATCAAAATCTCAAACTGCCCAAACTAGTGAGACAAAGGACAGCGTAACGAATGTGGCCAGTACTGAACCTACTGAAAACCAAAGCGCCCCTATTGACACTAAAAATATTAAGGTAGCTGATGCCAAAACAATATTGGCAAGACCACAAGTGCCTATCCTTTGTTACCACCAAGTACGTAACTGGAGAGCTACGGATGGCGCTATGGGCAAAGACTATACCGTAGAGATACAAAACTTTAAAGACCAGATGAAAATGTTGTCGGACAGTGGTTATCACACCATTTTGCCTGATCAGCTTTACGCTTATTTAAACGAGGGTAAAGCACTTCCAAAGAAGCCTATTATGCTTACTTTTGATGATACGGTTTTAGATCAATATACGGCGGTTAACCCAACCCTAAAGAAATATGGATACAAAGCTGCTTATTTCATCATGACGGTTTCTATTGGTAAAAAAGGTAAGTTTGTAAATTACATGAGCGCAGAGCAAATTAAAGAACTTGCTGACGAAGGCAATACCATTGGTAGCCATACGTACGACCATAAAAACTTTAAAAAATACACAGGTAAAGATTGGGAAGAACAATTAGATAAACCAACCAAAAAACTGGAAGAAATTACTGGTAAAAAAATCGAGTACTTCGCTTATCCATTTGGTTTATGGAACAAAGAAGGCTTTCCAGAGTTAAAGAAAAGAGGCTTTAAAATGGCTTTTGCTTTAGCTGATAAACGTGACGAGAATGATCCTTTAATGTGTGTTAGAAGAATTATTGCCAGCGGCCATTGGAGCCCTAAAACTTTGCACAATAATATTGTGAAAAGCTTTTAAGATAATTTAAACTACATAGACACATAAGTTTTTTGTAAGCACATTTTGCTAAATTAATAATGAAAAAAATTCTAGTTGGGGCATTATTTTTATGCCCCTTTCTATTTTCGAGCTGCCAATCTTCTTCTGGCGAAAGCAATTTAAGCGCTACCACCAAAGCTACTGATACTTCTTCTGTTGCCCCTGCACCAAAAACCGACACTTTAAAAGCGGCTGATGCAGCGACTATTTTAGCCAAAAAAGAAGTACCAGTGTTGTGCTACCACCAAATAAGGGAATGGCTACCGAGCGATGGTAAGCGAGCAAAAGATGATATCATCTCTCCTGCTAAATTTAAAGAACACGTTAAAATATTGGCCGATAGCGGATATCAATCGATACTTCCCGACCAGCTTTACGACTATTTGGTTTACGGTAAAAAACTTCCAGAAAAGCCAATTATGTTCACTTTTGATGATACTGACTTGGACCAATATACCGTGGCCTACCCTACCTTAAAACAGTATGGGTTTAAAGGCGTTTATTTCATCATGACGGTTTCCATTGGCAAAAAAGGAAGAATTGCCTACATGAACGCTCAACAAATCAAGGAGCTTTCAGACCAAGGAAACATAATTGCCAGCCATACCTACGACCATAAGAACTTTGCCAAGTTCAATGAGGAGGATTGGAAAACACAGATTGACGAACCAACCCAAAAACTAGAGAAAATTACAGGCAAAAAAGTGGAATATTTCGCCTACCCTTACGGAGTTTATAAAAGTAGCTTGTTGCCAAAATTAAAAGAGCACGGTTTTAAAGCAGCTTTTATCCTTTCTACCAAAAGAGACGAAAATTATCCTTTGTACACCATTAGGAGAATCATTGACCCTGGAAATTACACCGCCAGAAATTTACTACACAGCATTAAAAAGAGTTTTAAGTAAAACAATTATTAATGAAATAAAAAAGCTCAAACTTAAATGGTTTGAGCTTTTTTATTTATGCTACTATGCTTAATACTTGGCAGCAAACTCTTTCGCAAAATCAGCAATCTTGATGGCTCCCGTTACTGGAGAACCTTGCTTTTCAAAATCATCTGTCAATTTATGAGTGTTGATGCCTTGTCCCATCTCTATGTAAAGGCCTGCAATTTCTTGAGGTATTCCAGCTTGCTGCATCCCTTCCAATGCTTGTTCATCTGTAAATTGAACCCAAGGTAAATCTGAAAGACCAACGGCATTGCCTAACACTTTAGCATAATTTTTCGGTTGTTGTACGTCACTCACAATGTATCTTACCTTTTTACCAGTTACTTCTGAATTCAATTCTTCGGCTGCCGCTACTGCAATATCTTTAGGATGTACCAATGGCAAGTTCACTTCTGACGAATAATTACCACCAATAATCTGTGCCTGTTTAACTAACGGAATATCATTGAAAAAGTTAGTATAGAAATATCCCGCTCTTAAAAAAGTAACCTCAACATTTTCCAATTCCTTGTATATGTTCTCTATGTGATGTAAACCCAAAATTGGTCCCGTACCGTTTTCATAATCAGCACCTACGCTGCTTAACATCACTACTCTATTTACTCCTGCTTGAACAAATGCTGTTGCAAAAGCTTTTCCAGCGTTAACCGTATTTTGAATAATATTTGCACCGCCCAAGTTTGGAGGCGTCATGGCAAAAACAGCGTCAGTTCCTGTAAATGTTTCACTTAAAAAATTCACATCACTTACCGAACCTATTGCAGCATTTGCGCCTAAAGCTTCAATCGCTTCTTTTCTATCAGCATTACTTGTTATTACCGTAACACCATGCCCTTGCGCTACTAAAATTTTGGTCAGGTTACTGCCTATATTTCCGAGAGAACCTGTAATGGTTATTTTTTTCATTTTCCTTTTGTTTAAATAATAAGACAAAGCTACATTTGTACTTACTTTTAGACAAGTACTTACCCCAAAGTATGTATCATGGCACAAATCAAAGAGAGCTCTAGCATTCAGGAAAACAAGAAATATGCCTTAGAAAAATGTCCCGTAACTTACGTGATGGAAAAAATAGGCGGCTATTGGAAACCTATTATCATGTACCATTTAATTGGCGAGCAAAAAAGATATAGTGAGTTAAGAAGAGCTATTCCTGCTATCTCAGAGAAAATGCTGATTCAGCATTTGAAGCAATTGGAGCAAGATCAGCTCATTATTAGAAATGCAAGACCCGAAGTGCCACCTTATGTAACTTACCATTTAAGCAAAGCTGGAAATGGTTTGGTACCTATTATTACCTCCATGGCCGAATGGGCTTTTAGGGATATCAATGGAGAGTTTAAATAGCGAGAGTTGAGATATGCATTTGTAATTTCTTGTTATCTAAAATCTTAGCCCCTATCTTCGTTCTATTATTCTGATTTCAATTAATATTTCACTGAATATCAATACTGAACAAATACCCCCAAATATTTCGCTTTAAGATTGCTTCATTCTTCGCAATGACGCTCTCTTTTTCGTCTTTGCGAGGAGGAACGACGAAGCAATCTCATTCTACACGATATAAAGGCAGAATGATTAATAAAACTCAGGTTAATAAAAGTTTATCTGCTAAGCGATTTCCTGAATAAGGTATGTTTTTCCGTTGAAAAGAATCTGTTCGCCTACCGGTTTACCAATCAGCAATTTACCAATTGGCGATGCCGCTGAAACAGCAAAATAAGTTTTACCCTCTAACTGTAATTGACCTGCACTGATACTGATGTAGAAACTCCCTTGATTGGTAATAACCAAACTACCATTTCGAGCAGTATTTGCATCTCCTATATCCTTTAAAGATTGTAAGATGGCCCTTTGCTGTTGCGCGTCAGCCAACAACTGCTTATTACGGTTAATGTCCTGTTGAGCCATTTCACGCCCTGTTTCAAACTTATCCCCTGCACTGCTTTTAGTGTCGTCATTACTGGCTTCCTGAGCTTGTAATAAAGCTTCGTTAGCCGTGGCAATGCGCTGTTCTACAAAATTTAAGCAAAGCTGATAAAGTTCGTTTTTTAATTGCATCAAGTAGTTGATTAGTTGTTTGGTTGGTTAGTTGTTTAGGATTACAGCAAGAGAGAACACTAGATGCTCTCCCCTACTGAATGCTATAAAAGATATACTATCCTTCTATCCATTTTACCTTATCGGCCATTGGCGTACGGTTAGCCTCACGTGGTTCGGCATTATGGTAGCCCATATAGAACAAGCCGTAGCATTTCTCATTTTCGGCCAAACCTAAAAAATCCCCTAGGTGGTCAATCAATGGAGGTGAGCTCCAATAAGCACCCACATTTAAGGATTCTGCGGTTAAGGCCATATTTTGTACGGCACAACCTACCGCTGCAATTTCTTCCCAATTCGGCAGTTTGTCTTCATGAAATTGGATATTGATGGCCAAAATCACCTCAGCTTGCGATGTTTTTTGTCTAAAGCTGTCATACTTTTTCTGAAGAAACTTTTCGGCAGGAACGGTTTCTTTGTAAATCCTACCCAACTCGGCACCAAGTTTAGCTTTACCTTCTTTTCTGATGACGGTAAAACGCCAAGGTTGCGTTAATTTGTGGGTTGGGGCATAATTGGCACTTTCTAAAATCTGCTCAATCACTTCCTTAGGAATTTCCTGTTGGGTGTAACTTTCAGGAAAAATACTTCTCCTGTTCTTTATAATCGTTGATAAAATCTCTGCTTTTGAACTCATTCCCAAAAGTAGCATTTAAGCGCAGCTTTAATGTTTTGTGTTTGTAAAATTGAAAATATCAAAAGAAAAATAATATTTATTGATAAACAATAAATATTTAACTATAATTGCAATATTAATTTTGAATATCATGAAAAATGAAAATTCTATGCACAAGCTAGTTTTACCTATATTGAATGTATTATTTTGGATTGTTTTTATTGGGTTATGTATCAACACAGGAACCCTTCTTTTTTCTTTTATCATTGGTTTAATGGGGAATAGCGTCCCTACCGAAAAACTCTATTTGGAACTCAATCTCTCAGAATTATACCAACTTGGTATTTTTCACTACCTCAATATCGGTCTAGTTTTAGTGATTTCATCGGGCTTAAAAGCTTATATGGCCTATTTAGCAGTTAAAATTTCGATGAAGTTCAATTTAAAAGAGCCTTTTAGTACAAAAATTTGCAAATGGATTGAAAACATTAGCTATTTCGCACTGATGGTGGGTATTCTTCAAGTTTGTGCAGAATCCTACTACAAAGGTTTAATTAAGGAAGGTTTTGTTTTGAACAACCTATCGGGATATTTCGGTGATGGTGGAGAATTCCTATTTTTGGCAGGAATTATTTTTATTATTGCACAAGTGTTTAAAAGAGGATTGGAAATCCAGTCTGAAAACGAGTTAACGATTTAGCATATGCCTATAGTAGTGAATTTAGATGTAATGATGGCCAAGAGAAAAATGTCGTTAAACGAACTTTCCGAGAAAGTAGACCTTACACTTTCCAATCTCTCAATTTTAAAAACAGGGAAGGCAAAAGCCGTACGTTTTAGCACTTTAGAGGCCATTTGTAAAGCATTAAACTGTCAGCCTGGAGATATATTGGAATACGTAGAAGAGTAGCTATTTTACCTTAAGCTGCTTTCTGATTTGCTTTACCTTTGCAAAAAAGGCAATGCTTTCCTTATCCACCAAATAATCCATCGTTTGCAAAAGTTCGTCTTTAATCCATGGATGAATGGTAGTGAAATTGGCCAAAATATTTAAGCAATGTGATTTGATGGCTACGGGCACTTGTTCGTCAATTAGCCACTGAAAAGTAGTTTCTACAAGTTTTTCCGTATCATAATCCATCAACACTTGCTTTATTTCTGGCAATGCATTCTTTTTGCTGAGCAGTGCCAGTATTTTAGAGAAGTGCCTGCGTGCCGATAAGTTATTTTGCTTTGAAAAACCATCGAGAAAATAAGTCACAAACGGCACGAAGTTCTTCGGATTATTTTCATAGATATTCTCTAGAATCCAAGCGGCCCTGAAAGCGATTTTCTCCTCTGGATGAAAGGTAAGGTCAATCACTTCTTTAATGGCCATCTCATTTTGCATAGAAATAGCCGCAAGTTTGGTTACCTTGCTTTTTTGAAGGGTTGTTTTGATTTCGTTAATCAGTTGCTCGTTCATGGTAATAACGAAATTAACAATTGTAAGCTTGTTGCCGAAAAAGAGTTTTAAAAAAGCAAGTTTCGGATTTAATAAACCATTTACTGTGGGGATATTTGTATAAATTTAAAACACATGAAAACGCAACAACAGCTTAATTACGAAAGAGTAGCCAAAGCAATTGACTATATCAGTACGCATTTTAAAAACCAACCTGATTTAGAAGAGGTAGCCGAAAATGTGAACCTGAGCCCTTTTCACTTTCAACGTTTATTTACCGAGTGGGCAGGTACCAGTCCTAAAAAATTCTTGCAATATGTAAGCGTGAGCTACGCCAAAAGTTTACTGCAAACGGAGCAGGCCAATTTATTCGACGTAGCTTTTGAAACCGGACTTTCTGGAACCAGCAGGCTACATGATTTGTTTGTGAACATTGAAGGGATGACCCCTGCAGAGTATAAAAATGGTGGTGCCGAACTGACAATCAACTATAGTTTTACGAGCAGTCATTTTGGGAATTTATTGGTGGCCTCTACACCAAAGGGTGTTTGCTATATGGCTTTTTATGAAGATGAAAATCAAGCATTGGAGCTATTGAAAGCTAAATTCCCAAATGCCAATTATAAACAGTACTTGGATTCATTGCAACAAAATGCCCTATTCATTTTCCAAAACGATTGGTCTAAACTACAGGACGTAAAGTTACATTTAAAAGGTACTGATTTTCAGTTAAAGGTTTGGGAAACGTTACTCAAAATCCCTATGGGTAAACTTTCTACCTACGGCCAAATTGCCAGCGAGCTTGGAAATCCCAACGCTTCAAGAGCAGTAGGAACTGCCATCGGCAGTAATCCTATCGCCTTCCTCATTCCATGTCATCGTGTAATACAAGGCAATGGTTCATTTAGTGGTTACATGTGGGGCACTACCCGTAAAACGGCCATCATTGGTTGGGAACAGGCTTTTGTTAAGGAGGAAACTAGGAGTTAGGAATTAGGAGTTAGGAGTTAGGAACTAGGGGTTAGGGATTTGATAAGTCCGTTAAGTATTTTTGCGATTTCTTCCGATTTTAAAAGAAGTGCTTTAAAGCTGATTTCATCTATATAGTTTAACCGTAAGGCGAGATAAAGCATTGATTTCACTTCACTATTGGATGCTAAAGCGATGTAGGAGAACCTTCTAAATTCTGGATTTGTTCCCCTATCAAATCCTTCAGCAAGATTATTTGAGATAGAAATACAAGCTCTACAAATTTGATTTTTGAAGTCCCAATCGTTATTATTTTTAAAATCTTTGTAAATAACCACAGCAAAATCTTGCGCTTTTTGCCAAGCTATCATATCTTCAAAACATTTAATAGCCATAGATAGTAGTTTATCATAAGTAAAATTGAAAATAACAAATTATACCGTGTTTTCCCAATAACTAACTCCTAGCCCCTAATTCCTAGTTCCTAACTCCTTACCCCTAAACCCCTAATGATAGACCTATTCAACCAAGAACCCCCTGCTTCAATCAACCTTCTTCCAAAAGAGGGAACGGTGAATTACTATGGCAAAATTTTTAACAGAGCTGAAGCTGATTTCTTTTACCAACACCTGCTCGAAAATATAGTTTGGGAAAACGACCAAGCGGTAATTTTTGGAAAATTGATTATCACTAAACGAAAAGTAGCTTGGTACGGAGAAAAACCATTCGAGTACACTTATTCGAACATCACCAAAACTGCCCTACCTTGGACACCTGAACTGCTTAAACTGAAACAAAAAATTGAACTCGTTTCGGGGGAGACTTTTAACTCCTGTTTATTGAACCTTTACCACAATGGCAGTGAAGGAATGGCTTGGCATAGCGATGGAGAAACAGACCTAAAGAAAAATGGCGCCATTGCTTCCGTAAGTTTCGGTGTGGAGCGTAAATTCTCGTTCAAGCACAAGGTCGACAAAACGAATGTTTCGCTTAACTTGGAACACGGTAGTTTACTAATGATGAAAGGTACCACGCAAACCCATTGGTTACATCGCTTACCTCCCACCAAAAAAGCACTTACACCACGAATAAATTTAACTTTTAGAACAATTGCAGAAATTTAGTGATTGCGGGCTTTGTTCATCTTCGCTTTTTCACCACTGCTGTAATTAGTTGTTTTAGCGTTACTTTCTTTTTTCTGTTGAAAAGCCGCATTTCTAAAAGCTTCCTCTTCCGCTTGTTGACGCTCTAACTCTTTCGCCCGCTTGGTTTTCTGCTTAGTAGCTTTACCCATATCGTCAATTTTGAGGTCTTCAGGCAATTCTGCTTCTTCTAATTTATGACCAATGGCTTGTTCTATTTTACGAAGTTGTGGCAACTCTAAATCAGTAATGAAATTCAAGGCAACCAAATCCACCTCATCCTTTTTAATCACCCTATTGATGTAAAGCATTTTATCTTCAGGTAGCTCAAAATGAATGATAAAAGGAATATTTGTTAAACTAGTTTCCTCGTAATTTTCGTTGGCCACAATGAGTACTCGGGCTTTCTCATTTACTTTAAAAGCCTCTAAACTTTCAAAGCCTGCTTCATCAAAAAACAATGGTTTATACACAAATATATCTTCGGCTTTGCCATCAAATAAGTCTTTCGACAAGGTTTGGGCAGTCAATCGGGTATTTACAAAAACCACCACTTTATCAAATACCTCTGTATCCTGCAATAACAAATTGAGCAAGTTCAGTTTGGTACGGAAATTAGGCACTTGATAAATTAATTGAGGATAAGTTTCCACCTTGGTTTCCGAAAGCTCTTCTACCTCAATGGTAGCCGGCATGAACATAAAATCGGCAATCATTTTATCCAACCTGTCGTGCATCACTTCGGTAAACACCAAGTGCTGGCATTTCTGGATACTGTTCGCCAGTTCATTGATAGGCAATTGTAAACCCTGTTTCACCATATCAGCCGCATCATCAACCACCATCATCTGGATTTTGTTGGTATTTAAACCTAGTTTAAGGTAAATAGCCCTAGCTCTTGATGGGATGGCCACTACAATATCAACGCCATCGGTCAATTCTTCTACTTGCTCATCTATAGGTGTATCAGCGTGAATACCCACAATGTTGAACGTACTGTTCCTGTTCAGTTGGTTGAAATATTCCATCACCTCTAACACTTTCTCTTTAGTAGGCACTAAAATAAGTGCTCTCGGCGCATCGCCTCCACCTGTTTTTAAGCGCATTAAAGTGGCTAGTACATAAGTGGTTGTTTTACCACTTCCTTCTGGACCAATGGCAATAATATCTTGCCCCCCTAAAATACGGGACATGGTTCTTAATTGCATTTCTTTTGCCGACAAATACCCCAAGGCACTCATGGTTGAAACCAATGGCTTACTTAACTTTAACTGCTCTAACGACACGCTTAAAAATTTAATTGAGGGACAAATTTACGGATATTAATTGTTTAACAGAAAAATAAGCCTTTAGCCAAATTAATTTCAGTGCTTGTAGCGTTTTCCAAAATGCGCACGTATAGGTGTCGATTAACTGATTTTATTTACCTCTCATCAAAGGGTATTTGAAATCATTTTGTACGAAAAAAGAGGTATATAGCTTATTTTTATAGTCCCAAGAAGAATTAATTTAGCCAAAACAACCGTAGTGCATGCGTGAAAAGCAAGGCCTTGATGAGCTGATATCTTATTGCAAACAGGGAAACCTGCGTTATCAGGAATTGTTGTACAAACAGTTTTATGGCTACGCTTTGGGTATTTGTATTCGCTATTTGAATAACCGAGATGATGCTTTGGAAGCCGCAAATGACAGTTTTATCAAAGTATTCAAATCCATCGGGAGTTTCAATGAGGAAAATGATTTCAAGCCTTGGTTCAGAAAAATTTTGGTGAATACCTCTTTAGACCATAAAAGAAAATCGATGCGTTTTAGCGAGGCTTTGGAACTTACCGACACCATTCCGCAAAACATCCATACTTCTGTGATCGACAAACTTAGCGCTCAAGATATTTTGGCACTAATGAAACATTTAAATGAATTGCAGCGTACCGTTTTTAACCTTTACGAAATTGACGGCTACTCGCATAAAGAAATAGGCAGCATGCTTAACATTCCTGAAAGTTCTTCGAGAACGTATTTAACCAGGGCAAAGCAGGCCTTACAACAATTATTGGCAACCCACTCCATTTACACAAGATAAAAGAGCGATGAAAGCGAGTGACGAAGAACTAATAGAACAAATAAAAGTCGTTTTCGACGATTACGACGACGGTCTGAGCGAACAGGGCTGGGCCGACTTACGCAAAAAATTTCCTGAAAAGGAAAACAAAAAACTACCCATTTGGTGGTTAAGTGGCATTGCTGCGAGCTTACTTTTGGTGATGGGATTATATTTTGGAGAAGTATTTAACACTAAAAAAACGATTTTACAAAACGCTAACAACAAAAAAACGGAAACACCTTCTACAACCAACAGCGACCATATTAACCCGCAAAATGATTCAATTTCTGGCCGTAATATAGCGACTGTTGAAAATCAACCTACCGTACAAAAACCAACTCAGCAGACTACTCCGTTTACTGAACATGTAATTACGGAAAATCCGCTTGTTGCCAGCAAAGTTACCGTTGGTGAGCAACAACCTGAAAAAAATATGGTTTCTCATGTGGAGACTATCAAAAGCAATCCACCAACAACAGCAGCGGTGGTAGATAATGGGAATATGGTAAGCAATACCAAAGTTGAAAATAACCAAGTTGCCGGAACAGTTCAAACCGAAGTTCCCAAAAACACCGTAGAAAAGGAAACGCAACCAACTAAATTATCTACCGAAGAGTTTTTTAACAAGGAAAGCCAAAAGATTGCGAACAACAAAAATAAAAACACCGAAAAAAATAGTAGTTCAAAGACAACCTTAGACGTTTATACGGGAACTTTCTTTAATTACCATGATAACAATGAAGCCAAACTAAGTGCTGGTGTTGGTTTAAATGCCAATGTTAAGATAACCAAAAGTCTTGTGTTTAGCTTTGGTGCTGGCATTAGCCAAAACAAAGTAAGTTATGAGAATAAGGTCCCAATGGATGTTGCAATGTCGATGTTTGCCGCCAGAGATAATGCCATGAGTTTAGCACCATCTTCCGCCGCCTATTCGGCTACGGCTACCAATGACGTAAGTTTTAATGGACAATTGTTAACCATTGATTTACCTATGGCAGTGAAATTTTATCCTACCAAAAAGCAGGATTTCTATATTTCTACAGGTATTAACTCTACTTCTTATCTTTCGCAGAAATATACTTACAATTACAACTGGAGTAATTTCCAAGTTAAAAATGGAGAGGCCCAACCACGACAAGAAACCGAGAAAAGCTCTTTAAGAGGCTTTGATTTTGCCAATAGCGCCATCATAGCCATTGGTATTAACCAAAACTTAGGGAAAAACACTTTGATTTTTGAACCTTATTATAAACCAGCCTTGGGCACCATGGGTGATAAAAACTTAAGGATTAGCTCGGCTGGACTTAACCTTAAATTTAACTTTAACGGTGGTAAAAAATGAAAAACGCTCTAAAACCTAAATTGCTACTCCTCTTTGTACTTTCATTGGTATTCATAACGTCCTGCAAAAAAGAAAACAACTATGTAGATGCGATAGTGGAGGCCAACTGCGGAGGGTTATTTCTCAGAGTTGATGACAAATTCTTATTGGTATGCAACAAAGAAAAGCTTTTGCAATTTGAATCCGGTCAAAAGGTAAAAGCATCTTTTAAAACAGTCAAAAACTGCGAAACTCAAGACATCACTTGTACTTTATATGCTGCAGATAAGACTATTCAAATTATTGATGTAAAGAAACAATGATATTAACCGCTATGATGCGACCAGGTTATATGTTAGAGCATAAACACCACTAAACTAAAATAGTTAGTGATACCCCAAAAATAAATGGTTTCTTTTATAGGGTAGCTATAAAAAACTATTCTTTGTTAAAACTATTACATCAATAGTTTTATTCGATTTCTTTATACAATTTGCCAAAACCGTAACTATCAAAATAATATTCGCCATCAGACGCATTATCGAATTGACAGATGAAATAATCAAAGGCACATTTTTTGGACATATCAAGCATCCATTGATTTAAAAAATTTAACGCTTTCTTTGGAGTACTTTCGTTTAAGTCATTTAAATCTAAAAAATAAAGTAATTCTACTGCTTCTTCATCTCGCCCAACATTAATAAATACATCTGAAACAACCTTCTCACCTAGTCCGAGATAATCAGTATTAACGACTAAATCTACATAAGTAGCATTATTTATCACCTTAACAACCACTTCATAATTTTCTTTTTCTTTGATTTCTAACTCTGGAAAGTTAAAATAAATCTGTCTCGCATTTTTCAGAATTTCGTCTAAAAAACTAAAATCCATATTGGTAAAACGTCCTTTAAAAATTATCTCTATAAGCATATTGTTTAGCTCGTTTTAAAGTAAAACTTCATATAACAAATTTCCGATTATTGATAACATTATTTAGCATTTATTCTAAATGAATCACCTCTATTGGTCATCAGCAATCCTATAAACTGATTTCATCTCAGCTCTAGTTAAATTACTTTTTTCAATAATATCATCTCCCAATATTTTACTTTAGTTATTTTATGTAACTCTGGAAATGATATTATCTTCAACCTAACCTTCGTTTTTTAAAAAAAACGGCAAAAATCAATGGCATCAAAAAAAGACACTCTCAAAGGGGGAATTACTATCCAAAATTTTTGATACAAAAAGCTAAAATCATTTAAACTCTGTAAGTTTATCTTATCAATTAAACTTACATATTGTAAAATGAAAAAAATCATACTTAACCTATTCCTTTTAGGTTTGGGAGGAACAGTTTTAGCTCAGGATGCTATTACTTACCAAACACCGTCGAAAGTGATGGCAGATTTGTTATTGGCTAAGCCCACCCCAGGCGTTAGTATCGATAGCAAAGCAGAATGGATTTTGTTTAGCGAACGTAATCCCTATCCTTCTATTGAAGAGTTGGCCATGCCCGAATACAAAATTGCAGGCATGCGTATCAATCCAAACAATTACTCGCCAAGCCGTCAAACTTATGTAAACAGCTTTAGCTTAAAAAATATCAAAACGGGAAAAACAAGTCCAGTTACCGGTCTTCCTGCTACTTTATATGCAGGTAATGCCCGTTGGAACCCAAGCCAAACCAAAATTGCCTTTACTCAAACCGCTCCAGATAGAATTGACCTATATGTAATTGATGTGGCTACTGCAAAAGCTACCAAAATTAACAAGCAAGCTTTAAATGCCATTCTAGGGGCTGGAATTGTATGGGTAGACGATAATACGTTGATTTATCAAGTAGCAACTAAACCTGCAAGTGCAGCGCCAAAACGTCCATTGGCACCAAAAGGGCCAACCGTACAAGAAAACTTGGGTAAAGTAGCGCCAAGTGCTACCATCCAAGATTTAATCAAGTCACCTTACGATGAGCAATTATTTGAGTTTTTTGCCACTTCTCAATTGGTACAAAACAAAGCTGGTGTTGAAACCCCAATAGGTGCTCCTGCTATTTATAGCTCGGTAAGCTTATCGCCAGATAAAAACTACATGATGGTGCGCACCATTAAAAAGCCATTCTCTTATTTAGTGGCTGCTTATGGTTTCCCATCAACCGTTAAAGTGATTGATAGAGCAGGAAAAACCGTTAAAGTATTAGCAGAGTTACCTTCAAGCGAAGTTCGCCCTTCAGGATACGATAACGTACAAAACGTTCCTCGCGGTTTTGATTGGAGAGATGACGAAGCTGCTGCTGTAGTTTGGGCACAACCATTAGATAGTGGTTTAATCAAGAAAAACGTAGAATTTCACGATGCCGTTTATGAGTTAAAAGCACCGTTTAATGGCGCAACCAAAGAGCTTTTCAAAACCAAAACACGTTTTGCGGGAATTAGCTGGGGAAATGCCAATTTAGCTTTGGTGAGAGAAATTTCTAGAATTAAACAAAGCAGTAAAGTAAGTCTTTTTAACCCTACCACAGGTAGTTTAGAAACGCTTTACGACCTAAACACTACTGATGCCTACAATAACCCAGGTACACCAGTAACCGAGAAAAATAAATTTGGCCGTCAGGTAATTTTAACGACCGACAATGGCACCAAACTTTTATTGAACAACACTACTGGCGCTTCTCCAAAAGGCGATTTACCTTTCTTAGCTAAATTTGATTTAAACACGAAGAAATCAGAAATTTTATGGCGTTGTCAAGAAGGTACTTTTGAAGTCGTTACCGATGTGTTAGACCCTCAAAAACTGGTATTGTTAACCCGTAGAGAAAGCAAAACCGAAGTACCTAACTATTTCATTAAAAACTTGGTGCTTCGTGTGGCTGACAGACAAATCACCAACTTCACCAATCCTTATGCTGCTTTAGATGGCGTGAGTAAACAAAAAATCTCTTACAAACGTGCTGATGGCATTGATTTAACTGGCGATTTATACTTACCAAAAGGTTACAACAAAGAAAAAGACGGACCACTTCCGGTATTGATATGGGCTTACCCACGTGAGTTTAACTCGGCAAGTGATGCGGCTCAAATTAGAGGTTCTGAAAATAAATTCATCACCATCAGTTCAGGTGGACCTATCTTTTACGTAACCCAAGGTTATGCGGTATTAGATAACGCCGAAATGCCAATTGTAGCTAAAGAAGGTAAAAAACCTAACGATTCATTTGTAGAGCAATTGAAATTGAATGCCGAAGCTGCCATCAACAAATTAAGCGAAATGGGCGTTGGCGACAGAAACAGAATGGCTGTTGGCGGTCATAGCTACGGCGCTTTCATGACAGCAAACTTATTGGCGCACACCAATTTGTTCAAAGCAGGTATTGCCCGCAGTGGAGCTTACAACAGAACTTTAACACCTTTCGGTTTCCAAAATGAAGACCGTACTTACTGGCAAGCACCACAATTGTACTATGAAATGAGTCCATTTAGCTATGCCGATAAAATTAAAACTCCTATTCTATTGATTCACGGTGAAATGGATGATAATCAAGGTACTTTCCCAATCAATAGCGAGCGTTTGTTTAATGCCATTAAAGGTCATGGAGGTACTACTCGTTTTGTTTACCTACCTTATGAGGCCCACGGTTACAGAGCTAAAGAAAATATCTTACACATGATTTGGGAAACCAACAAATGGTTAGATACTTATGTGAAAAATGCTAAACCAGCAGCAACAAAATAAATTAATCATTTGTATATTTAAAGGGCGGTGGAAACACTGCCCTTTTTTGTTAACCATTTAATTGAACATGAACCGTCCCCTCTCTCCAAAACTGTTACTTCTCCTCCTTATTTCCTGCTTTTCGTTTACTGCCATGGCACAAAAGTCGAGCAAGTTTAAAGTCATTGCTTTTTTTACGGGCAAAAACGACATGGCACATGTGAGCTATGTAAAGGAAGCCAATCAATGGTTTCCAGAAATGGCTAAAAAATATCATTTTGAATATGATACCACTAGCAATTGGAGTAATATGAACACCAATTTCTTGGCGAAATATCAGGTAGTACTTTTTTTGGATACCCGACCAGAGGACGGTGCCCAACGTAAAGCCTTTGAAGCCTACATGAAAAATGGTGGCGCATGGATGGGATTTCACTTCTCGGCCTTTGCCCTTAGCCCATCAGCTTATTCACAAAATTGGAATTGGTACCATGATGAGTTTTTGGGTTCTGGACAATATAGCGGCAATACTTGGCGACCAACTTCGGCCGTTTTAGCGGTTAACACAAAGCACGATGCTACTAAAAACCTTCCTAAAACATTCAAATCGCAACCTAACGAATGGTACAAATGGGAAAAAAACCTACGCACCAATCCAAATATCACGGTACTGCTTAGCGTAGATTCCACCAGCTTTCCACTAGGTACAGGGCCTAAAGCACATGAAATATGGCATCAGGGCGATTATCCGGTAGCATGGACCAACAAGAACTACAAAATGATTTATGTAAACATGGGACATAACGATATGGACTATGAACATAAGTATGGCAAAGACGTTAAAACACTATCCCATACTTTTGACAATGAGCAGCAAAACCAATTTATTATTGATGGTTTATTATGGCTTGGAAAACAACAGAAAGCCAAACAAAAAAAGTAATTGATTTACCCCCTTTTATTTAACCGCAGCCTTTTATATTTACAATACCATGGACAAAATATTAGAAATCATTAGAGCTAGCCGCAAAGCATTGCTATTCTTAATGGAAGATTTAAGTACCGAACAACTGAACAAAATCCCTACCGGTTTTAACAACAATTTGGCTTGGCAAATGGGCCACTTAATTGTAAGCCAACAATTGTTATGCTACAAGTTAAGCAACAATGAATTGGTGATAGACCCTAGCTTAGTCGAGAAATATAAGAACGGTTCCAAACCTGAAAGCTTCATTTCAGCAGAAGAAATAGCACAACTTAAACACGATTTACTGGCCGTTATTGACCAATTGGAAAGTGATTTGGCTACCGATAAATTCAATAACTACCTTCCTTATACCATCAGTACTTACAAAGGCCTAAAACTGGAAAGCGTACAAGACGCGGTAAAATTTATTGCTTCCCATGATGGTTTACATTACGGTTGTAGCCTGATGATGAAAAAACTGGTGTAATCACCTTGAAATTCCCATTGCCTAGCCCTGAGTAGAACATTCTGTGCTTTTCATTTGTTAACTAAGCAAATCAAAACCGAAGAACAGATGAATATCACAGGAAATACAAAGGGCGGCAATACCGAACCAGAAAAAAAAGACAACAATATCAAACCTCTAAAAAGTATTAAAAACGAAATTTACGAGGTAAAAACAAAACAGGTGAAAACCAAAAATCCTGCAAAGCAACGCGAAGAAAGCGAGCAACCCGTACATCCAATCAAAAAAGCACCAAAGGAATAAAGTTTATTACGGCACAAATCGCTATATTAGGCTTAACCACCAACAGCTCGCCAATGATTGTCAGAAAGTTTTACCCCTCTTTACTCCTACTTTTTTTATTTGTTTTTGGGCTAACCAATGCCACTAATGGTCAAAAACCTGCCGACACGAGCAATAAGAATTCGGACCTTAACGTAGCGGTACTGATACGAGACCAAGAGCAGGCCAATGTTGATTCGCTGGTAAAGGAACGTTTGGAAAGGGAACTGAAAGCAGCCAGCGGAAATGCGCAGAAAACCTTAGAGCTGGAGAAAAAACTAAGGGAAATAGAAAGAACAGATTCGCTACGCAAGGTATCCCAATTACAGGAAATTGCCAGTTTAAAAAAAACCACAAAAGGTTATCCAGTAGTTTTAAACCTCGATACACTTTTTTACATCTACACCCGCACAGGCTCTTTTGATGCCAAGGAAAGAGCGCAAGCCATTTCAGAGAAAATCAGTAAAATATACGAGGATGCTTTCTACAATCCCGATTCCCTGCGCATCAACTCGCTAAACGATAGTTACGATATCATTTACAAAAAAAAGCTTATTATTTTAACCATTAGCAATTTAGATGGGCTATGGCTTGGAAAAAGCAATGCAGCACTGGCCAAAGACTATCTTAACATTATCAAAAACAGTGTAGAAAGCGAGAAAAAATCACATAGCTTAATCAATTGGGCCAAGCGGATTGGCCTATCGTTATTAGTGATTTTAGTGCTTTTTATCATCATTAAAGTCACCAACTATTTCTTCCGAAAAACGGCCAATTACCTTGTTAACCGAAAAATTCTAATGGGCAATGGATTGGTCATTAAAAAAACACAAATCCTATCCCCAAAATATTTGGAAGGGATTCTGCTAAAAATCAATAGCATTGTAAAAGTCATTGTTATTCTTTTGGTGATTTACCTTTCCCTACCAATCCTATTCAGTATTTTTCCCGAAACAGAAAGCTGGACCAATACCCTCCTAAAATGGATATTAAGTCCCATTAGGGCTACAGGAAAAGCCATTGTTGATTACCTACCCAACTTGTTCACCATTATTGTGGTGTACTTTATTTTCAAGTACATTTTAAAAGCCATCAAGTTTTTCTTTCGCGAAATTAGGGTGGGCAATGTCAGAATAAGAGGCTTTCACCAAGATTGGGCAATGCCTACTTTCAATATCCTGAAGGTTATTTTATATGCCTTTATGTTGGTGGTTATTTTCCCTTATTTGCCAGGCTCCAGTTCGCCCGCCTTTCAAGGAGTATCCGTTTTCTTGGGTATACTGCTGTCCTTGGGTTCATCAAGTGCTACCAGTAATTTAGTGGCAGGCTTGGTGATTACCTACATGAGACCTTTTAAAGTTGGCGATAGGGTTAAAATTGGAGAGGTTACGGGTGACGTGATTGAAAAAACCATGTTGGTTACCCGTATCAGGACCATTAAAAATGAAGATGTTACAGTTCCCAATTCCATGGTACTGTCGTCAAGCACGGTCAACTACTCAGCCCGAACAAAAAATAATGAACCTGGGCTAATCCTCCATTACACGGTAACCATTGGTTATGATGTTCCTTGGAAAAAGGTATACGAGCTTTTAACCAATGCCGCCTTGGCGACTATCCATATTGAAAAGGAACCCGCACCTTTTGTTTTACAAACAAATCTTGATGATTTTAGCATCTGTTATCAGATTAATGCTTACACCTTACAAGCCAATTTACAAGCGGGTATCTACAGCAACTTGCTGGAAAACATTCAGGATGAATTTAATAAAGCAGGGGTTGAAATTCTGTCTCCAAACTACAACGTGATCCGTAAAGAAGAGAAATAAAAAAGGTTGGTTTTACAAAACCAACCTTTTATAACATTTCTAAAAAACAAGTATTCGTTTAAATGTAATTGGATCATTAGGCTTATGTTTTAGCCTAACTTTTGGGAACATAAGAGTTAGATTAAAGTATTTTTCTTCTTTTTCCAAGAGCCTCTCTCACTTTTCTAAGTTCTTCTCTCACTTTTCCAAGACCTTCTCCCACTTTTCTAAGAACCTAGAATCTTTTTCCAAGAGCCTTTCTTCCTTTTTTAAATAGTGTGGTGGCAAGCTAAACCATTGTGTTTTGCTTTTGTCGGTAGCCCGAAATCAGAAATATACCAACGGTAATTAATAACAATACCATCATCAGTATGGTAGCCATCAAATATCCTTGGTTGAAACCAAAATATACCCTACCAACTAGGCTTACGCCGAAACCTATCGAAATTTGCTGAATGGTTAAATATACTCCTGTACCAATGGAGGTAACGGCAATGGGCAACTTGCGTATGGCATTGGTAAACATAGATGGCAATACAATTCCGCAACCTATGCCATAAAAAAACAGGATAACGCCAATCATTTGGAGCTCAATTTCTGTTCGGTTAATGGCGTAAAGGTGTCCAGCCAGTCCTAGGATCATTACCGCTAAACCAAAAACAATGAACCGCTCCTTGTATTTATTCAGAAAGCGTACAGATAATACGGAGGCCAATACATACCCAATGCCTTGGCAGGCAAACAACAAGCCTGTTTGGGTAGAACTCAGTAAATGCCTTTGTTCGAAAAAATTGGCATTAATGAAAAAGTAGGCATCTTGCACTAAATAATAAGTAACCGCAGCCAAAAGTGCTATTTTAAAACTCGGGTAGTGAAACGGTTCCATGTTAATTAATACAGCTTTGCCCTTATTAAATTGCTTGTTTTGATTGGAAACAAAGGCAATTAAACCGCCGAGTGCTAAAAGGATGAACAAAATACTGGTCGTGCTCCATCCTTCTTCGCCAGTCATTACCACTTCGTACAACAAAACCACCAACAAACCAATGAACACAATTTGCGTTAAAAATGGAATGGCCTCCTTCTCTTTAACTGCAGTTTCTTTGAGGTATTTGTTCGCCAAAAATATCACCGTAAGCGCAATGGGAATATTGATAAAAAATACCATGCGCCAAGCAGCTATACCAAAGTGCATATCCGGAATGATCCCTCCCAACACTTGGCCAATTACAGAAGCAATACCCGCAATGGCACCGTAAATCCCCAATGCTTTCACCCTTTCTTCTTCGGCTTTAAATATGCCCGCAATAAGTGTTACGCCTTGCGGCACCATCAATGCTGCGGATATCCCTTGAAATAGCCTACTGATGTTTAATACCTGAGCGGAGCTTGCACTGCCGCAACAGAAAGAAAACAACATGAAAAAGAACATGGCAACAAGTAGGGTTTTCTTATGGCCATACCTGTTGCCAATTTTACTTCCAGAAATTAAAAATGTACCGTAACCAACAATGTAAAACACAATGATGAATTGCGTTTCTGCAGTAGTGGCATTAATGGAGTTTTTGATAGAGGGAATAGCCACATTAACGATAAAAAGATCTAATACGCACAGAAAAATGGGCATCGATACTAATAATAAGCTTAACCATTTGCCAAAACCTTCAATTTTTCTCATGTTTATAGATTATCCTTTACCTTTATAGCGGCCAAAATTAAGGTCATAAAAACCTGCAATCAAGTAGGTAGAAAAACCGTACCCAGTATGAATTTTAATACTAATGCTGATAATGAAATGCTTAGCTGTACAGAAAATTTTCTTTTTTTAGCGAATAACTGTTATGCCGAACACGCCTTGAAAATGATTAACGGCAAATGGAAAATTTCTTTGCTCAAAATTATAGGGAATGAATGTCCAAAAAGGTTTGGTGAGCTTAAAAGGGAGTTAGACAATTTAGCGCAGGGCACATTGAGCAGTATTTTAAAGGAATTAGAAAGTGACGGAATGATTTCGCGAATTGCTTACGCAGAAATTCCACCAAGAGTAGAATATAAATTGACTGAAAAAGGGATTGCTTTTTTACCCATCATCAAATCAATGGAAGATTGGTGGACGGCTTTTCCACAGGAAAAATAGACGAACTTTTAAAAATTCAAATATTGTCTATAAGTGTAAGAATTAGCTAGGGTTAAGCAGAATTGGTTTGTCTAGTAGATGTTACTGCACCACAACAATTCCCTACACAAAAAATGCCATCATCTATGACGGCATTTCTCTTGCATATTTTTTTGATCCTTTTAAAGGCTGCTAAGTGTTCCCGAAGGGATTCGAACCCCCATCATCAGAACCGGAATCTGACATTCTATCCATTGAACTACGGAAACAAAGTGTGCAAATATAATTATAAGGCTAAGGAATAGAAATTTTATTTGCGTCACAAGGTATTTGTCTATCATTTTAAACAACTTAGATCTACATTTTAAAGCTTTTTCAATATATTCGCTTGAAATTATGTTGCCATCAATGCGCCTCCTTTATTCGTTAATATTTGCACTACTCTTTGTAAACAGCGTAGCCTTTGCTCAAACTTTTACCGTAACCAGCAACGCCGATAGTGGCCCAGGAACCTTAAGAGAGGCGCTAACAAAGGCCAATGAACCAAATAGAACGGGTGTTTTCACTATTAATTTTCAAATGCCGGGTAATGGTAACGACTATTCTAACCGTACCATTAGGTTAAGGACCGTACTTCCCTATGTACCCTCAAATACCATCATTGATGGTAGCTCAAGCTCTTGGTCGCCTTTGGGTGTTTCGGGGGCAAAAATCATTTTAGAACCTGAGTATACTACCACTAGGTTTAGCGCCCTACTTATTGGACAAACCTCAGCAACTAATATTCAAACCACAGGGGTTGAAATTTACGGTTTATGTATTAGAAACTTTGCTACCATCACCAATTTACAAAATGTAGAAATGGCGCAAGGTTCAGGTATTTTAATTGACTATAGGGCAAATAATATTAAGATTGGTGCTCCGGGAAAAGGCAATGTGATCATTGGTAACATTAACGGAATATCCATACAAAATGCCTACTATTTTAATACGGTAACACTTTCAAACATCAGAATACAATCCAACCTTATTGGAGTTTTATATGATGGCATTACCCCGCACACCAACGTGATAGGTATTGCTGCCAGCCTTTATGACTGTGCTTTAGAAGTTGGTGGGGACAATGCTGGCGAAGGTAATGTGATTGCCGCAAACAGAATTAATTTAGATATTAAACGATATAACTCTTCAACAAGTAGGTTCGACATCAATATCATCAACAATAAAATAGGGGTCGACTACACAGGTACAAAAGACTTCCATGACCTGCCGCTCTTTCTTTCTTCCTCATCGCTGGAACTATCAGGGCTAAAAATTGATGCAGTTAACAGTGCTGTTTATGTGCGTAACAATGTAATTGGTGGAAACAGAACCGTAGGGGTTTCTATTGCCAATGCTGATTTTATACTTACAGGTAACCATATTGGTACTGATGCTGCAGGCACCGTTAACCTGGGCAATGGCATGGGTGTTAAAATTGAAACAGGTGCTTCAGGTACCATAGGAGGTGCTACCGATATCGAAAAGAACCAGATTGCCTATAATAACTTTGGCGTAGAAACCGTTTCCTCAAAACCTGTTAAAGTCACCAGAAACAGTATGTTTTGCAATAAAAACTTTGGCATAGGTAAAACACTTACCATTACCCAACCATTTGTACAAGTACTTAAATACAATGCCAATCATGTATCAGGAAAAGCAACACCCAACTCGGAAATTGAGCTTTTCTATACCCAAAATTGCAATGATTTGTGTGAAGGAAAAACCTATTTTGCAACCGTACAAGCTGGAACCGATGGTCGTTGGGAATACAATGGTTCGTTAGCACAACGGGTAACCGCCACAGCCAGCTTGTTAAATGCTGCCACCTCCCCTTTTTCAAACGCCCAGTTACAACCTAATGAGGCTATTGTATTGCCCGTAACCTGTAATGCTAATGGTTCAATTACCATCCCAGAAGTGAGAGAAGGTTTCACTTTTAGCTGGGTTAGAATTGAAAGTAATGGCACAAGGGTTCCTTTAGGCAATACCCAAAATGTAAGTAATTTAGATGTGGGCACTTATGAAGTAACCATCGACGATGGCTGTAAATCATTTCCAAATGTGTTTTTAATCCGCGATCAAAAACTTACCAAACCTACTATTGTTCCTCCTACTCCAGCTTGTGGGCAAACCAGTTTTTCTTTCCTTGCAGAAGTATTAAGAGGAAATGGCAACATTAGATATGAATGGAAAAATGCTGCTGGAGCAGTAGTAAGTATTGCCAACCCAGCTAACCTTCCAGAAGGTACTTATACCGTTACTGCCAGCGACGCTTCGGGCTGTTCCATCGCATCTGACCCTATTACCATCAACAGAAGACCGGCACCTATCATCAATACCACCAGTATGATCAGAACACCTGCCTCATGCGGTATTCCTAATGGTGCTATTAGAGGCATTACCATTGGCGACGCAACCGGAACAATTACCTACAGCTGGTACAAACATGACCCTGCCAGTGGCATTATGATCAACACTGTAGTTGCCAGCACCGCCGACCTTATTGACGTAGAGGGCGGAACCTACACTTTACGCATCACCGATCAAGGAACTTGCTCGCCAGTTAGCCAAACTTTTACCATTGCTGTAAATAATATCATTGTAATTAGTGCTGGCAATATTACTCCAGGCCGTTGCGGATTAAACAACGGGATTATTGATAATGTAAGCATTACCAATGCCGACCAATACACTTGGATTAAAATGTCGAACAACGATGTGCTCCTTTCTGGCGCATATGCACCAGGCACTTCTATTAAAATCACAGATTTAGAGCCAGGCTCTTATATGCTGAGAGCCAGCAATAGTACTTCTGTTTGTACTTACTCCAGAACATTTGTGGTAACCAGAGAAGCCCCTGCCACTTATACTTTTACGCAAACGGTAGTAAACACCACTTGTGAACTGGATAACGGTAACATCTCTCTAAATTTCACTTCTACCCTTATACCAGTTAGATTTCAATGGAAAGATGAGCTCAACAATAATTACGTTGGTACCCTAAGAGAGCTCAAAAATCTTCCAGTTGGAGTATACAGATTATATGCTTACGATATCAATAACTGTGAAACCATTATTGGTCCTTTCACCATTAATGCCACGCCTAAATTAGTAATTGAGCCTAGTAGCGGTACCGCCACCACTGATGCATGTGGTTTAAAACGTGGTTCGGTTACAGGAGTTAATATTACCGGAGGTTTAGGAACTCACACCTACAAATGGATGAACGAGCTTGGCGAAGTAGTGCAAACTACTAAAGACCTTACCAATGTTGCTAGCGGCACTTATTACCTAGAAGTAAAAGACATGTCGGCATGTGGTTTGGCCATTAGCCAAAATTATACGGTGGGTAATATTTACTATACCCCGGAAACTCCTGTGGTTAAGGATATTCGTGTATGCTATGTTTCCGACATTACCATCCCTGTGATTGGTGCTCAAGAAGGTACTTATCAGCTTTTTGCCAATATTGAAGATGAATTTCCAATATATGAATCAAACAACGGCATCTTTAATTTCAAAGTAGGCAAAACAGCCATTTATTATATACGCCGTAAATTAGGGGTATGTTTAAGTGACTTTGCAGCAGTAAAAGTGGAGGTTACCCACGACAATCTTGAAATTGGAAATATCATGACGCCTAATGGCGATGGACTGAATGATACCTGGATGCTCAAAGGACTTCCTGAATATAAAGGCAACAATATCAAAATATACTCAAAAAGCGGGCAGTTGATTTACGAAGCTATTGGAGATTACAAAAAGCCTTTTGATGGAACATTCAGAGGCAAGGAGCTTCCAGCAGGCGTTTATTATTACATTATTGATTTAAGAGCAGAATGTAAGCCTATTGGCGGAAGCATTACCCTTATCCGTTAAAACTGACGGGTAGAGCATTTTACTTCGTACGTATTATTCAGTAAAAAGCCAATGCCAATTTCGTGTGTTCCTTTATTTACACGACGAATAGCAGTGGTACTCATATCGTAAGAATAGGTCAAGTTAACCAGTGAACTCAAATTAAATCCTGCTAAAAAAGAAAAAGCATCATTGTATCTTAAACTACCAGCTACCCAAAGTTTATCCTGATAGGCAAATTTCATATTTAAGTCTATCGCCATAGGTGCGTTTTTCCAATAGCTCACCAACATTGAAGGAATCATCGCTATTTCCTCATCTAAAAACAGCTTTACCCCAGCAGTACCATAAAAAGATGGAGATTGATAAGCCAATACAGAATACCCCTGGTCTTTAAAAACAGATCTTTTACCAAGTACCTGCTTAGCTGAAGCTCCAAAATAAAACCTAGGCCCATATAACCAAATGCCAAAGCCCAAATCTGGTCTCAACACGTTATTATAATCGGCATTAAACAAGGGATCTGTTTCGTGTTCGGCCCTAATATCTTCCACCTTTACCGTCAGCGAGTGAAACCCACCCGATACCCCTACTGATAAATTCATATCGGTAGTTAAGCCTAAATGGTAAGCATAAGTGGCATTTACGTTATTTTGTCTCACCAAACCTGCTTTATCAGTAATGGCAATAAGGCCAAAACCATGATGCGGCTCTGCAGCTGTATATGAATTTACATAGCTCCTGCTCAAAGGATTATAGCCCCTACCTGGAAAAGAATTGATAGAACTACGAATATAATCATCGCCTACGGCAGTGTTAACTGAAATATATTGAGTGCTTGGCGCTCCTTCTAAACCAGACCATTGCTGCCTATGTCCCAGTTTTAAATCTATATAGCTATCTATCCCCGACAATGCAGGGTTCAACAAATAGTTATTGAAAATGTACTGAGAACTTCTTGGATATTCCTGCGCTATTAAGCCAATAGGAGCCACAAATAAAAACAGAAATAAAAGCGTCAATCTCATAAAAAAGAGCCAGTTGAGTAACGGCGTAAAAATCTGCTAAAAGTAAGTATTTGTCGCAATAAATAAAACTATAAATAGCGGCTAACAAACAAAATCGTTAAAATACCCTTTATGATATAGTAACATTAGAAAAAATAGGATAAAACCGTACAAAATTTGTGTTTGCTAGCCCAATTTTCAAAATAAAAAGCGCACCTTTACACGCCCATAAAGTACAACCCCAAAAATCCAACGCTTATGGAAGAACTGCAAGTAGAAGAAGTATTAAATTTGTTGGAAAACGAGAATGATAGGCAACTAAAAGCCTACCTCAATGAGCTCAACATCTCTGATGTGGAAGAGCTTATTGATGAACTTCCTCAACACGCAGTTAAATTTATCGAGACCCTATCCATTAAACGTGCAGTAAACGTTTTCCGTATCCTCGATTTCCCAACCCAAGAGCGTATCATTAAAAAATTACAGGCCAATAAGCTTACCGAAATCATTAGGCAGCTACCTCCCGATGACAGGACGGCACTTTTTGGAGAACTGCAGGGCGAAGCCGTAAAAAAGCTATTGGTACTCTTACCAGATAACGACCGCAAAGAGGCACTCAATCTTTTAGGTTACGAAGAAGACAGTGTGGGCCGTTTGATGACCCCAGATTTTATTGCGGTAAAAACCGACTGGACGGTAAGCAGGGTGCTATCACACATACGTAGGTATGGTAAAAATTCTGAAACCATCGATGTAGTGTACGTTATTGACAAAGATGGTATACTATTAGACGATATTCGTATCCGCGAAATACTCCTATCCGACCCAGAAGCAAAAATTGGAGAATTAACAGACAATCGCCTGATTTCGTTAAATGTAAACGACCCTCAAGAAGAAGCCATCAATGTCTTCAAAATGAACAACAGGGTAGCTTTACCTGTAGTAGACGACCAAAATATCCTTTTAGGGATTGTAACCGTAGATGATATTTTATGGATTGCCCATGAGGAGTACACCGAAGACATGCATAAAATGGGGGGTACGCAAGCACTTGACGAACCTTACCTAGATGTATCGGTATTTGAACTCTATAAAAAACGTGTAGTATGGCTTATCGTGCTGTTTTTTGGCGAATTGCTTACCATTACCGCCATGGCCAACTTCGAAAGTCAAATTGCTAAAGTAGTTATTCTAGCTACCTTTATCCCCTTAATTATTTCCAGTGGAGGTAACAGTGGTTCACAAGCCGCAACCCTCATTATACAAGCCATGGCTTTGGGCGAAGTCACCATTAAAGATTGGTGGAACGTGATGCGCCGCGAAATTATTTCAGGTATTTTTTTGGGAACAACCCTATGCCTGTTAAGCTTTTGCGTTATCCTAGGCTGGCACATTGTTATGCCGTTTAGCGAGCATTATGTTCGCATTGGTTTAGTGGTAGGCTGCTCTCTTGTCGGCGTAGTGCTGTGGGGAACGCTCATGGGATCTATGCTGCCGCTTTTGCTTAAACGCCTCGGTGCCGACCCTGCCGCATCCTCTACCCCATTTGTAGCTACATTGGTCGACGTAACGGGGTTGATCATTTATTTCTCTTTCGCGTTATTGTTCCTAAGCGGCGTCTTGCTTTAATTTTTTCGAAAAGCAATTTCAGTAGCACTTATTAAGTGAAAGCCCTGCTTTGCGCTGCAATCTTTTTGTGAACGTTATCCCCTAAACCTTATAGGTTTTCGAAACCTATAAGGTTTGACAAGCAAGCGCAACAAAAAGTATTTCCACTACAATCAGGTTTAATTAGCAATTGCTGCCCTTTTTTTGTCATTCCGAGGAACTACCTTGCCCGATACAGCGGGGAGTAATCTACTCCTCCTATGCTAATTTTGAGATTTACTCGTAGCTGCTCCGAGGTCTTCGCTACACTCTGAATGACAAAATCAAACCTCGTAGGTTTTAAAACGGTGAAACCCTCAACTTGTCTTTGAAAAGAAATCATATGTGGCTACTAATCAAACCTCGTAGGTTTTAAAAACCTACGAGGTTTCCTGTTCAATTCAAGCTCAGACTTACGAAGTTTCCAAAACTTCGTAAGTCTCTCCCTACATGGCCAACCAACCAACCAACCAACCAACCAACCAACTAAAAAACTAAAAAACCAAAAACATTTGCGTAGCTAAATAACTACACATATATTTGTAGTCAAATGACTTCATAATGAATTTACGTAGAGATGTATTTCAGGCCATTGCCGATCCTACCAGACGGGCAATCCTTATTTTGGTCGCCTCCCAATCCATGACCGCAGGAACCATAGCCGCAAACTTTGATACTGCCCGACCAACTGTATCCAAGCACCTACAAATCCTTACCGAGTGCGAATTGCTCAGCAAGGAACAAAACGGCCGAGAAATCTTCTACCAGCTAAACCCTCAAAAAATGAAAGAAATAGCCGATTTCATTGAGCCCTTCAGACAAATGTGGGACGATAGGTTTAATCAACTAGAAGCAGTAATGAAAGCCTATCAATCAAAATCATAAACCAACCATGGAACTAAAAACCAAGATACATGCCGAAGACGGCAAACAAGAAATTACCATTACTCGCGAATTTGACCTTCCCCTAGCCTTACTTTTTAAGGCCTACGAAGACCCTGAACTGGTAGCACAATGGATGGGAAATACCGTCATCAAACTGGAAAACAAAACACATGGCAGCTATCAATTTGAGAAAAGAGATCAGCAAGGCAACTTATTGTTCAGTGCTCATGGCGTAATCCATGAATTTAGCCCTAACCAACAAATCACTAGAACATTTGAAATGGAAAACACGCCATTTCCAGTACAGTTGGAGTTTTTAACCTTCGAGGCTTTAAACGAAAATACCAGCAAGCTCACCATGCATGTCATTTACAAATCGGTTAGCCACCGTGACCAAATGCTTCAATTACCATTTGCACAAGGCATCAACATGGCACACAACTTCTTACAAAAAGTACTTAACCAATTCAAATAAAACATTTATGTCAAAGCGCAACAAAATTATTTACTGGATAGCTACCCTTTGGCTATCTTTAGGTATGCTATCCACTGGCATCGTACAGATCTTAAAAAGAAAGGAAGAAATTGAAATGATGAAGCATTTGGGCTATCCCGAATATTTCCTGATGATACTGGGAATATGGAAAATCCTAGGTGTTATTGCAGTCCTTTCACCAAAACTCCCTTTATTAAAAGAATGGGTTTATGCTGGCTTCTTTTTCGCCATGTCTGGAGCAATCCTCTCTCATATTATTTTAAAAGATTCCTTTGGTGATATAGCTCCATCATTATTACTTTTAACCTTAACCATTATATCTTGGTGTTTCAGGCCAGCTAGTCGAAAACTGGCCCCTACAAGTACACCAATCAATCTTTAAAACCTCAGTTATGAGCAATAAATCAAAATTACCTCAAGAAAGAAGCGAAGAATTAATTGGCATTTTAAAAAATCGCTTTGCGAAAAACATGGACCGTCACAAAGGCCTGTCTTGGGACAAGATACAAGAGAAACTAGAAGCCAAGCCAGAAAAACTATGGACATTGGACGAAATGGAAGTCACTGGTGGTGAACCCGATGTAGTGGCCTATAATGAAGCTAAAGACGAATACATCTTTTTCGATTGCTCGGCCGAAACTCCAAAAGGACGCCGAAGCATTTGCTATGACCCAGAAGCTTTAGAATCTAGGAAAGAACATAAACCAAAACACAGTGCCATTGGCATGGCTGCCGAAATGGGCATTGAAATACTGACGGAAGAAGAATATCAGCAATTACAAACACTGGGTAACTTTGATGCCAAAACCTCTAGCTGGCTGGCTACGCCTCCAGAAGTAAGGAAACTAGGCGGCTCCATTTTTGGCGATTGGCGTTTTGGACGGGTATTCATTTACCATAACGGTGCCGAATCCTATTATGCAGCCCGTGGATTTAGAGGTTCTTTAAAAGTTTAAACAACCTGCATTTACGAACTAAAAAACCTCGCAGGTTTCTAAAACCTACGAGGTTTGAAAAAATAATTTAGAGTTCATCCAAAGAAGATACACGAACGGCGAGGAAGCCGACCTAGGCATCAGCAGGGTTTGGTGTCCCCGCCAAACTACAAAAGCATTATCCAAAAAAAATCCCGTATTTACGGGATTCGATACAAACCTCGTAGGTTTTAAAAACCTACGAGGTTTAATGTAATATTTTCGGTTTTTCTAAACGTTAAATCTAAAGTGCATGATGTCGCCATCTTCCACTATGTAAGCCTTACCCTCTACCCCTAACTTACCCGCTTCTTTACAAGCATTTTCAGAGCCTAGGGTTACAAAATCATTGTATTTAATTACTTCTGCACGGATAAAACCTTTTTCAAAGTCAGTATGGATTACCCCTGCTGCCTGCGGAGCGGTAAAACCTTTGGTAATGGTCCAAGCTCTTACCTCCTGTACACCTGCAGTAAAGTAGGTATATAAATCTAGCAAGCTATAAGCAGCTCTGATTAATTTATGTACGCCTGACTCATCTAATCCTAAATCTTGCAAAAACATCTGACGCTCTTCGTAGCTTTCCAATTCCGCAATTTCCGATTCGATTTTAGCCGAAATCACTAAAACCTCTGCATTTTCACCAGCTACTGCTTGCTTTACTAAATCCACATATTTGTTGCCCGTTACTACCGAACCTTCATCTACATTACAAACGTACATCACAGGCTTTTGCGTCAACAAACCTAAACCAGCAATTTCTTCAAATTCCTCAACACTTAAAGATGCCGAACGAGCTGATTTGCCTGTTTCCAAGTGGCTTTTAACTACAGACAAAAGGTCAAATTCTCTTTTTGCGTCTTTATCGCTCTTCGCTTGTTTCTCTATCTTTTGAATACGTTTGGTCACAGTATCCAAATCTTTCAACTGTAATTCAGTATCAATAATTTCTTTATCACGGATAGGATCAACAGAACCATCTACGTGAATAATGTTTCCATCGTCAAAGCAACGCAATACGTGAATAATAGCATTGGTAGCTCTAATATTACCTAAAAATTGGTTACCTAAACCCTCCCCTTTCGAAGCACCTTTTACCAAACCTGCAATATCTACAATCTCAATCGTATTTGGAACCACACGTTGAGGCTTTACCAATTCAGTTAGCTTATTCAAACGCTCATCAGGCACTGTAATTACACCAACATTTGGCTCAATAGTACAGAAAGGAAAGTTAGCAGATTGCGCCTTAGCGTTAGATAAACAGTTAAATAAAGTAGATTTCCCCACATTAGGTAAGCCTACTATACCACATTGTAATGCCATTTTATATTTACGATTTTTATATTTACGATTTCAAATAGACAAACAAAAGCTTATCCATCAAGTTTTTCAAGCCGCAAAGATAGTAAATAGATTTGCGATTTTAGGGATTACCGCTCTAGTTAACCCCAAAATGAATTCATTTTCTTTCCAAATACATCAAACATAGATTAAAACTTTATCGTTTATTTACTAGCTTAGTACAATCAAACAAAAATTATGGACAATAACATCGAACAAACAACAACTTTTGAAGAGCAGAACAATCCACCTCAACTGATCGTTACCGAGAACATGCGTAGCTATTTATACGACATGGCTGGCTGGACCAAGTTTTTAGGCATTGTAGGCTTCATATTTTCTGGACTAATGGTTTTGGCAGCCCTCTCTATGGGAGCTATGTTCGGAGCCCTTTCGCAAATGCGCGGTATGGAAATGTACAGCGCCCTTGGAAGCGGAGTACTCACCTTTATTATGTTATTTTATGCCCTACTATTTCTTTACCCTAGCTTAATGCTTTTTAGTTACTCAGTAAAGGCCAAACAAGGTGTTTTATACGGAGATCAGCTTAGCTTAGAAACCAGTATTAGTAAACTTAAATCATTTTTTAAGTTCTACGGCATCATGATGATCATTGCAATTGCTTTTTACATCCTTATTTTCTTGCTTGCAATAGTAGGTGGTATGGCTGGCCGTTAGTGATATTTCTCCATGCCCTTAGCAGGTTCCCATTTGCTTTTGGGCTCAAAATAATTCCATAACAGCTTACTTGTTTTCCGTATCAGCACCTCGGCCTCATTGTCGTATTTCCATGAAGTATCTTTTTGGTTCTTGGTGATGATACAGAAAACATAGTCTCCATGTGGCGCATTTACCAATACCACTTCTGAACGTGAAGCATTAACCGCTCCTGATTTTGAAGCCACCTGTACATAAGGTGGAATTTCCGACAAGGCCTCTTTGTCATAGTAAATACGAATAAGATTTCTATAAATTCGTTCCGACGCCGCCTCGCTAATCATTTTGCCCTCTCTTATCAAAGTTAACAAAGTAGCCATTTCCCTAGGTGTAGTTTGTCCCCATCCGTATTGACGTTGGTTAGCCTGTCTATCTGGTGTTCTTGAATTTACACGGGTATATTCCAAGCCATATTTCGCCATCAGTTCATTAATTGCTGTTCCAGTGCCCGCCAAACTTTGACTCCATAAACTCGCAGTATTATCGCTGGTGGTGATCATGAGCATAAGCACTTTGGCCAGCCATATCTTTTCACCATTTTTAAAAGAACCCAAAATATCCTCACCCGCATACAAAAGACTGTCTTTATAAATCAACTGGGTGTTATAAGCCAACTCACCTTTTTCTATTTTATCAAAAACACCACAAGTAATTGGCACCTTGATCATGCTGGCTGTTGGAAAAATGGTATCAGCATTAAAAGTAGCAATCTTACCTGTCTTTAATGATTTTACATAAACACCTACATCACCATCAAAACCTTTCATTAACTCGCCAATCATTTTATTCAGTTTGGCGTCTACCTTCTCCTGTTTTTGGGCAAATAAATTGATTGTGAAGCATAAGGCCAATGCTAATAAGGGAATTTTTTTCATCTTCAAAACATTTAGAAACAAAAAATCCCTCCCGATTTTCGAGAAGGATTGTATGTCTTTTTTCTTTAATTCCTAGAAAGTGAAGTCATCATCAGATTTAGCCGCATATTCTTGGTTATCCGAATATTCATAGCGTTTTTCTACCACTTCTTGACGAGATTTGATATAATCAACAGTTTCGTTTAAACCTTCTGCAAACTTTTCAAAATCCTCTTTGTATAAAAAGATTTTATGCTTTACGAAAACACCATCTTCTAATCTTTTCTTACTCTCAGTTAAGGTTAAATAGTAATCACCCGAACGTGTAGCTTTTACATCAAAAAAATAAGTGCGTTTACCTGCTCTCACTTTCTTTGAAAAAACTTCTTCTCTCTCTTTGTTGTCGAAATCTCCCATTTTTTTATTGTGTGTAGTGTGGTTTTGGTTGGGGTAAATATAATGTAATAATTATCAACTTTCAAAATAGAAATGACAGTAATTAACGTTTTTTTAATATTTTATACATTTTCCTCTTCCAAAAGTTGGTTTTGATACATTTCTGCATAAGCTTTACCACTGTTCAACAACTCTTCATGGGTACCTTCTTCAATAATCCTTCCGTTATCCAACACTAAGATTTTATCTGCGTTTTTAATGGTCGAAATACGATGCGCAATCAGCACACTGGTCCTTCCTTTCATCAGTCTGCCCAAATTACTCAAAATTTCTTCTTCTGTTTTAGTATCTACCGCCGACAGACAATCGTCAAAAATCAACATCTGTGGCGACTTGATCAAAGCCCTTGCAATGGAAACCCGCTGCTTTTGTCCACCCGACAAAGTAATGCCTCGCTCCCCTAGCATAGTCTCAAATTGCTGCTCAAAACCAATAATGTTTTGATAAACTGCCGCGTCTTTTGCTGCTTGGCTTACTTCTTCATCAGTCACCGCATCCAGTCCAAAGGCGATATTATTTTTAATCGAATCGGAAAACAAAAACACCTCTTGCGGCACAAAACCAATTTGTGAACGATAACGATGCAAATCAAGTTGATCCAGCGATTGCCCCTCTATTAAAATATCGCCCGAAGTAGGATCGTACATCCGCATCAGCAAATTGGCCAAGGTAGATTTACCCGAACCTGTTTTACCAATAATGGCTACAAATTGTCCTTTTTTAATTTCAAAACTAACATCTTTAATGGCTTCTATCCCAGTATCCGCATAAGTAAAACTTACGTTTTTAAAGCTGATATTCCCATTCAAATCAATTTCTTGACTTCCACTATTGATATCTGGCTGCAATTGTAAAAACTCGTTGATCCTTTTCTGGGAAGCCGCTGCACGTTGAATAAGTGTGGTTACCCACCCCAACATGGTTACCGGAAAAGTCAATTGGTTCACGTAAACAATAAATTCTGCAATATTACCAGGAGTAATGGCGCCATCAATCACTTGTTCGCCGCCAATATAAATGGTCAAAATCGTACTAATGCCCACCAAAAGCAACATGGTTGGATAAAAGAAAGCCTGCACCCTCACCAAGCCCATGGAATTTGTTTTATAGGCGTTGCTTTCTCCGGCAAATATGGTCTGGGCATGTGCTTCCCTTACATACGATTTCATCACACGGATGCCCGAAAAACGCTCCTGTACAAAGCTCGACAAACGTGATAATTGCTCCTGTATTTTTTCGCTTTTTTGGTTGATGATGGTATTTACATAATAAATGGCAAGTACCAATACTGGTAAAGGCAACAAAGCATAAATGGCCAAAGTGGCATTTACCGAAAACATAAAGTAAATCACCAACAGAAAAAGCACCGTGGTATTAAAGGCATACATAATGGCTGGCCCAACATACATACGAACCCTATTCACATCTTCCGTAGCCCGGTTCATCAAATCTCCCGTATTATTTCGTCTGTAAAAACCCAAGCTTAACTTCTGGTAGTGCGCATAAATTTCGTTCTTCATATCGTACTCAATATGCCGCGACATCAAGATAATGGTTTGACGCATAAAGAATAGAAACAAGCCTCTTAGTAAATACAAAAACAAAATTAGTGCTCCAAAGAAGAATAAGCTATAGCTAAAAATATCATAAACAATGGCTTGCCTATCAAACCCTTCATATAACCTATAAATAGCGGCATTTTCTACAATTAGGTCGTAAGCGTTCCTAATTACCTGAGCGGGTACCACGCCAAAGATATTGGAGATAATGACAAACAGAACGCCAGGCAAAATCCTCCATTTATATTTCAGAAAGTACTTATTGAGATATCTTAAGTGTTTCATTGCAAAACAAAGTTAGCAGAAATTACTGGAGTTGGTGGTTTTGATGATTTCTTCTTCCAGCTTTCAAATGTGGTCAGGTCACAACAATAAACTCTATATCCACAAGTCCGCAAAATTCCATTTTATTTAAAATACGCCTAGATTTAATGGTTTTTTTGTCTTAGTTTTGCGGAGTACGTTTCAACATTGTTTTGTATGCCAGAAATAAGTTCTTCTAACCCTTCTATCTTAGAGCAATTAAGCCAATCTGGCCACAAAAAAGTTGTTTTCTGTAATGATCCTTCTACGGGATTAAAAGCCATTATTGCTATTCACGATACTACACTTGGCCCTGCATTGGGCGGTGTAAGGATGTGGAATTACAGCTCTGAAGCCGAAGCGTTGGAAGACGTACTGCGTTTATCAAAGGGCATGACCTATAAAGCTGCCGTTGCCGGACTAAATGTTGGCGGTGGTACTGCGGTAATTATCGGCGACTCACGCAGACAGAAATCTGAAGCATTGATGCGCAGCTTTGGTCGTTTCGTTAAAAACCTTAACGGCGAGTTTATTGCTGGTGAAGATGTAGGCACTACCGTACGTGACATGGAGTATATCCGTATGGAAACACAACATGTTACTGGCGTTCCAGAATCTTTGGGTGGTGCAGGCAACCCAGCTCCATTTACGGCAAAAGGCGTTTATTTAGGCATAAAAGCTTGTGTTAAGGAAGTTTTTGGGACTGATGAATTGGCTGGACGCTCTGTAGTGGTACAAGGTACGGGTAACGTAGGCGAACACTTAGTAGAATTGCTAAGAAACGATAACGTTGAAGTTTACGTAACCGACATTAACGAAGAACGCATGCGTGTAATTGCCCGTAAATACAAAGCGAAAGCAATTGAGGCGGATAAAATTTTCACCATAGGTGCTGATATTTATGCCCCTTGCGCATTAGGTGCAACGGTAAACGAAAGAACCATTAAAACCATGAAATTTGCCATTATTGCAGGTTCGGCCAACAATCAATTAGCCGATGAGCAAGCACATGGACAATTATTGCACGATAAAGGTATTTTGTACGCTCCAGATTATCTGATCAACGCTGGTGGGATCATTAGCTGTTACTCGGAGCTTACGGGCTTTGGTAGAAAACGTACCATACAACTTACCGAGAATATTTATGAGGCGACTAAGGAAGTGATTAAATTATCGAAATCAGAAAATATTCCAACCAATTTAGCTGCCTCACGCTTGGCAGAAAAACGCATTGAAGACATTAAAAAAATCAAATCATCATATTAATTAATAACAATAACACACAAGAGGTAATTTTACCGCAATCGTTCTTACATTCATGTTAAACAGAAGGCACTTAAGAGTTAAGGCTTTGCAAAATATTTTTGCATGGCAAAACACCGAAAAAAAAGACATCGTTAGTAGTCAAAAACTATTAATGAAAAGTATCGACGAAGTATATCAGATGTATGTATCTATGCTAGCACTGGTTGTAGACATCACTGAATATACTGCCCACGACGCCCTGGAGAGAGCAAACAAGCATTTGCCTACCGCCGAAGATTTAAATCCAAATCAAAAATTACTACACAACAAATTTGCGAATGTGCTTAAACACAATCCAGAGTATGTTGCTGCTGTAAACAAATACCAAATCAATTGGTTTTCGGACCCTGAATTGGTAAAATCTATCTTCAACAAATTAAAAGAAAGTAAAGAATACGAGGCTTATCTGGCTGAAGATTTTGAGGAAAGCTTGGAAAGCTCAAAAGAGATCATCAAGTTTATTTTCCGTAAAATGTTGCTGAAAAATGTAAATGTAGTACAAGCTTTTGAAGATAAGTTTATCAATTGGCCAGTAGACCGCGAGGTGATGCAAGGCATGATTGCCAAAACCATTAAAAACTTTGAGTCGGAAAATCCATTAGACAACAAGTTGACGCCAATTAGTGCAGACTGGAGCGAAGACAGCACGTTTGTAAAAGACCTTTTTACTTACACGCTTAAAAATGATGATAAATATCAGGAACTGATTGCCGAGAGAACCAAAAACTGGGAATCAGAACGTATTGCATTAATGGATACCATTTTGATGAAAATGGCCATTTGCGAGATGATGAATTTCCCATCTATTCCTGTAAAAGTAACCATTAACGAGTATCTTGAGTTATCAAAAGATTACAGTACTCCGAAGAGTAATACTTTTATAAATGGTATCTTAGACAAAATTTTAAACGATTTAAAGAGAAATAATAGTATTAAAAAAGTAGGTAGAGGTTTGATTGAGGAATAATTGAAGAAGAAATTGATTGAAAATTCCAACCTTCCAACTTTCTAACTTTTGAACGAAAAATAACAGTACAGATGAAAAAACTTTTCTTAATTGCGTTATGTGCAGCAGCTTTTAGTGCTTGCCAAAGTAAAAGTGCCGAGAGCAATACTACAGGTACGGACAGTACTTCAACAGAAACTCCAGTAATTGCAGAAGCCGATGCCCCAAAAGTACAAGTAGAAAAAACGATCTACGAATTTGGAGAGATTACCCAAGGCGAAAAAGTAACCTATACATTCAAGTTCAAAAACGTTGGTAAAACACCTTTAATTATTACCAATGCTACTGCAACTTGTGGTTGTACACAACCTGAGTATCCTACTGAACCAGTTAAACCTGGAGCTGAGGGAGAAATTAAAGTAACTTTTGACAGTACTGGTAAATCAGGCTTACAAGATAAAGTAGTAACTATTACCTCAAATGCTAATCCAAAATTCGAGGAGCTTCACTTAGTAGGTGACGTAAAAGAGAAAAAGTAGTTAGGAATTAGTAGTTAGGAGCTAGTGATTAGTAAGCCATCCAAAATTCCAATAACTCATTTAAATAATTAACCGAATTTCACAAATTAACAACAGAACAAAATAATGTTATCAACAGTAATTTTACAAGCCGCTGGAGGCAGCAACTTAATGGGAACAGTAATCCCTATGGTATTGATCATGGTTGTATTTTATTTCTTCATGATTAGACCACAAGTTAAAAAAGCAAAAGAGCACAAAAAATTAGTTGCAGAATTAGGAATCGGAGATAAAATTGTAACTACTGCTGGAATCCATGGTAAGATTGTTGGATCTAACGATACTACTTTCTTAATCGAGGTTGAAGGCGGTACCAAGATTCGTTTTGACAAATCTGCTATCTCTTTAGACGCTACTAAAGCATCAGCTCCAAAAGCATAAGTTTTAAGCCGCAAATACACCAACTGAACTATTCTTTTTATAAGACCATCAGTTTGTCCATTTGTGACTTCTATAAAATAGAGCCATTTCGTTTATTCGGAGTGGCTTTTTTATTGTAATTTTACCACATGCCCTTTATTAAACTCACCCGATTAGAACAAAAGCGCTTTGGCGCGATTTTAATCTGTGCTTTGTGTGCAGTTGGGGCATGGCTATTCTTAGCACTCAACAAAAAATACCCTTACACCGTACAAACGGAGTTGCTTTATAAAGACGAACCTCAAGGAAAAGCTTTTAAAGCACTTCAACCTGATACCGTAGATTTAAAAGTAGAAGGTACAGGTTGGCAATTGCTTTTTGCCCGATTAAGGATTAAACCTCCTTCTATTACCGTAAGCTTACAAAAACTGAACACCAGAAGCTACGTGGTTTTTTCGGAGCAACTGGAACAAGTAAACAAGCAGCTAGAAACTTCACAGAGGGTAATCTCAATCAAGCCCGACACGCTTTATTTTGATTTTTCGAGACGCACCAATAAGCGAGTGCCACTGAAATTAATTTCTAAACTCGCCTTTGCGCCGCAATACGGAATTTCAAAAGAAATTAAACTCACCCCCTCTTACGTGAATATTTCGGGTCCATATGAGGAACTGGAAAAAATACATGTATGGCATACTGATAGCTTAAAGCTTAGCGACATAAAAAGCAATGTAGATGCCCGCATCACTATTTTAAAGAATGCCATTAGCAACGTGAGCATCTATCCTAGCAGCGTTGGCGTTAAAATTCCTGTAGACGAGTTTACAGAAAAAACCATTGAAGTGCCCCTAAGCATCCTCAACAATAGAGAATACTATGATGTAAAGCTTTACCCTAAAAAAGTAAAAATCACTTTATTGGTGGCTTTGTCTAACTATACTAAAGCAGATGAGGATTTACTAAAAGCTGCTGTTGATTTAAATGAATGGAAAGTACGCGGCCATCACAAACTCTCGGTTAACGTTACCAAACTACCCGAGTTTTCAAAACTAGTAAGCATTGTGCCTAGCAATGTCGACTTCATCATCGAAAAATAATGTTAAAAATTGGAATAACTGGCGGAATTGGAAGTGGCAAAACCACGGTGTGCAAAGTATTTGAAACTTTGGGAATTCCTGTTTTTTATGCGGACACGGTTGCCAAGCAAATCATGACCATCGACTCGATTTTAATCAAGGGTATTAAAGAAACCTTTGGTGAACAGAGCTATTTTGAGGATGGCAGCCTCAACAATAAACACATTGCCAATATTGTTTTTGCCAATGAAAATGAACTGGCCAAGTTAAATGCATTGGTACACCCAGCAGTGTTTAGGGCTTTTGACCAATGGGATGCAAACCTACCTAAAAACACACCCTATTCTGTAAAAGAAGCAGCACTTTTATTTGAAAGTGGGTCCTACAAAATGTGCGACAAGAACATTTTAGTAACCGCACCACACCATTTAAAAATGGCTTGGGTAACCCGTAGAGACCAAGTGAATGAAGCTCAGGTATTAGCCCGTATGGACAAACAGTTTAGTGATGAGCAGAAATTAAAAATGGCTGATTTTGTGATTCAGAACAATCCAAACACCTCTATTATTTTACAAGTTTTAGATTTACACCAACAGTTTTTGAAACTGTAGTTCCTATGATACTTCAAGATTTTATTACACTCACCAAAACAGGTTTATATTGTGCTTACGGTAACTTTTACCTCGACCCACAGCAAGCCGTAGAACATGCAGTAATTTCCCACGCCCATGGCGATCATGCCGTAAGTGGCAACCACTCGGTTTACTGCACCAAGGCAACGCAACTTTTTATGCAACATCGCTACAAGAAGTTTGCTGCTGTTGAGTTTGAAATCAAAGATTATCATGAGCAATTTGAACTAAATGGTGTTAAAATAAGCTTTTATCCAGCAGGACATATATTAGGTTCGGCAATGATACTAATGGAATACAAAGGCGTTCGCTACCTCTATACCGGTGATTATAAATTGGAAGCTGATGTAACTTGTGAATCCATTGAGTTTGTACAGGCCGATGTATTGATTACAGAAACCACTTTTGCCGATCCAGCAGTTTCACATCCCGAAGCAGACGAAGAAATCAAGAAACTGAACAACATCGAAAGCAACATTATGCTTGGTGCTTATGCACTGGGAAAAAGCCAACGACTCATTTCATTAATGAGCCAACATTGTCCAGATAAAAAAATCCTTGTACATCACAGTATCATGCCCTTTGTACACATTTACGAACAACTAGGCATTTCGCTAGGTAATTATCAGGTTTATGACAGAAAAATCATGAAACAGCAATTACAGGGCAATGTTTATTTAGTACCACCTATGGTGTTTAACAGCTATATTAGGGCTATTAATGTAGTAAGGGTGTTTGCTACAGGATGGAAATATTTGCAACAAGGTAACGGCCTTTCGCTATACATATCTGACCATGTAGATTGGGACGACATTATACAGACCATAGCACAAGTTAAACCACAGGAAGTTTGGACTTTGCATGGCGACGGCAAACAGTTACAGACCTACTTCAAAGACCAACTTACCGTAAAAATTCTTAATTAATTTTGATATTTGCCAAGACAATAATATTATCATCTGAATAAAATGAAGGAAGGGGAAGATTTTTATTTTAATGAAGATGGCCTGATGGTGTTTACGAAAGCCTACCACCTTAAACGCGGCTATTGCTGTAAAAATAAATGCAAGCATTGCCCTTGGAATTTCGGGAAGAAGAAAGAGAAAAAAAGCTAGCTGGCTTACTGCTTAACGTGACTTCGAGATAAACATTTTATGATTTTTCATTATCTCCAGCCTTCCACCCTTCATTGTACTAAAATAGTTTCCGTTTAGCATGCACTCTTATGTGTCTATGTGGTTGTATTTTATCTTTATCAAAAACGCAAAAGCTTCCTAAATGAACCACATAGGCACATAGTAAACAATGGTATTAACAAAATGCTCTAATCGCTGTTAACCATGGATTTTTCGTCATGATGCCAAATAATGGTGTCCACGCCGTTATTATAATTTATATGAATAAAATTAAACAGTTTTTCAATCTACTTCTAAACACTTTATTAAAATCGTTGTTAAGTTTAGTGTAAGTAACCAACATGACAAAGAAAAGCTCCTCTGCAACGATTATCACCTTGCTAATATGCCTTGCTATTCCACTTTTAATTGGTTTTATTGGCAGTCAGTTCACTATAGAATCAGTAAAAACATGGTACACTACCATTAATAGGCCATCATTCAATCCGCCTAACTGGGTATTTGCACCTGTATGGACCACTTTGTACGTGCTGATGGGCATTGCTTCCTTTAGGGTTTGGCAAAAGCGTAAAACCGCCGAATGGTTTCATTGGGCGGTGATCATTTATTTCGTACAGCTGATATTTAACCTCATGTGGTCTTTCATCTTTTTTGAACTGCACCAAATTGGCTTTGCATTGGTAGAAATCATCCTGTTGCTCCTACTTATTATCATTAATGCTTTCATCTTTTATCGCTTCGATAAGTTGGCGGCTTGGCTATTCCTACCCTATTTTTTATGGGTAAGTTTCGCCACTTATTTAACGTATTCCATCTTTATTCTTAACTAAAAAACCAAAAGAAATAGGTACTTTTATGAACCATGCTTCGTAAAAGTATATTTTTCCTATTACTCACGATTACCTATTTTCAACTTAGCGCACAAAAAGTTGGCTTGGTTTTTAGTGGCGGTGGGGCAAAGGGCTTAGCACATATTGGCACCTTAAAAGCATTGGAAGAAAACAACATTCCTATCGATTATATTACGGGAACTTCCATGGGTGCTATTGTAGGTGCCATGTACGCCGCAGGATATTCGCCCAGCCAAATTGAGAAAATTGCTACGAGTAAAGACTTTCAGGATTGGGTAAATGGACGCTACCAAAGTGACTATAGCTTCTATTTTCAGAAATCGAGCCCCAACCCTTCTATTCTTACGGCTAAAATGGCCATTGATACGAGCTTACGGCTTAGTTTCAGGCCTAATTTGGTGAACGATATTCCATTGAATTTTGCACTGCTAGAATTCTTTTCTCAGGCATCAGCTATTGCAAAAGACAATTTCGACAACCTATTTGTACCATTCCGTTGCATGGTATCTGATATTCTTTCACAAAAGAGCATTACCGTAAGCAAGGGAAGTTTAGCGGAAGCGGTGAGAGCTAGTATGACCGTTCCATTAATTTATCGTCCTATTAAATTGGATGAAAAATTTATGTTTGACGGTGGGATTTATAACAACTTCCCTGCCGATGTAATGCAAAAGGAATTCAAACCTGATTTTATCATCGGCGCCAATGTATCTTCAAAAACCTTTAATGAATATCCAAAAGATGATGACCGCTTGATGAATAGGTTTTTGGTTTATATGTTTCTTTCCAAATCCGATTCTACGTTGGTAGGTAAAAATGGTATTTATATTGAACCTAATTTAGCAGATTACAGTTCCACGAATTTCTACGCGGTAGATGAGCTCATTAAAAAAGGCTACGAAGCTACCATGGCCGAAATGGACAAAATCAAAGAATCGATTAGCCGTAGGGTTTCACCTCAGGACTTGTTAAAGAAACGCAACAACTTTAACGCCCAAAAATCAGAGCTGATTTTCAGCAACATTATTGTAAAAGGGGTTAATTCGCAGCAAAAAAAGTACGTAGAAAGGCTTTTCAAAAGCGATCAAAAAACTTTCAACTTAAGCGACATCAAACGAGGGTATTATAAATTGGTAGCTGATGAAGTTTTTGAAACCGTTTATCCTAAAATCAGCTACGATGCAGGAGCCGATAGTTACGATTTTGAGATTGTTGCCCAACAGCGAAAAAGCTTGAAAATAGACTTTGGCGGCAATATATCTACCCGCCCTATCAGTAATGTATTTTTAGGCATTCAATTCAATTACCTTAACAGAAAAGCCTACACCTTTGCTTCTAACTTCTATTCAGGTCGTTTCTACGAATCGGCCCAAATAAGTGGTCGTGTAGATTACCCTACTAAATTACCCTTGTTTTTAGCGGCTGAGCTTACCTACAACCATTGGAATTTTTATAACACCAGTAAGATTTTTGTAGAAAACCCCTCACCTACTTACATCGACCAATCAGATCGAAAGATTGACCTTAAGCTAGGCATGCCGCTAAACAAAAATGTAAGAATTGTTCTCAATGCTGCATTTATCAACAACAGTGATAATTACAGTCCTACCAATACTTTTGTAGTGGGCGATTTATTAGATCGAACTGTTTTTAATGGATTTAGAACAGGGCTTACTTTAGAGAAAAACTCACTGAACAGAAAACAATATCCAACTGCAGGTCAAAACATATTATTGAGTGTAAATTACACCACAGGAAAGGAAAACTACCGACCAGGCAACATTTTATCTAACCAATTAGGTATTAGCGCTACGCCAACGCTTTCCAGAAATTTTAGGTCGTGGGTACATGCCAAGTTTAGCTACGAGTATTATTTCCTTCATACCAATAGATATAGCTTAGGTTATTTGGTAGAGGGAGTCGTTTCTAACCAGCCGTTGTTTAACAATTTTTACGCTAGTTTATTGGCCGCTCCTGCATTTTATCCCCTTCAAGATAGCAGATCAAATTTTCTGGAGAACTTTAGGGCATTCAATTATGCGGCAGGCGGCATCAAAAATGTAATTAATCTGAAAAGAAAATTTGATTTACGTATAGAAGGTTATGTATTTTTACCTTATCAGGAATTTAAGAAAATTGGATTGCAACAAGTAGGCTTTGAAGAAACATTGGGTAAATGGCGCTACGCAGGTACCGCAGGCTTAGTATATCAATCGCCATTGGGACCAATTAGCTTAAGCTATAATTTATACGACCAGAATAAACGCAGGCACGGAGTGCTCTTACATATTGGATATTTAATTTACAACAAACGCTCATTAGAATAATAAATGAAACATCTTTTCCTTTTCTGCTCACTTTTTATTTCAAGTATCTGCTTTGCACAAAACACCAGCATTAATAATTTTATGGTGAAAGAAAGCTTATTGAAAAATAGCAAAGTTGCCATTATAGCTACAGACAGTTTAGAAAATCCAATTGAAAACATTAATGGTACTTATACCTTTAGCGTGAGCGGTTTTACTCAACAACTCACCTTTCATGATGGCGTTTCTATTTTACCGCTACCGATAGATAAATCAACCTTTGTTTATATTAAGCACGAAAACGAAAGTGGAACGCACAGCAAGCTGCTTTACATTTATAAAAAGGCCAATGACCTTAATCCTATTACGATTAGTCGTGTTTTCTTCATTATCATTCCCCTCATCATCATTATTTTAGTCTTTGCCTTTAAGAAGTTTATCTACATGGGAATTATTCTATTCCTTATTTTCTTCTTTTTCAGTTATAGCAAGGGATTAAATATTTCTACTTATTTCGAAACGATATTTGACTATTTGAAGAACTTGGTTTAAAAAGCGTTTAATTCTCGTAATAATTATAACCTGGAAAATTGCTGTTTTTCTTCATCATTACACCTATCGCTTTTACTTCAGAATTATGTTCTTTAGCTTTTTCAATTAATTGATTATACCACTCTAGCGTAGTCTGCTGATCAAAATCATCTTTTGGGAGGTCATCTTCTATGATTTGTTCTCTAATCTTATAACAAAAGTTAACAAATACTTTTATAAATGCATTTCGATATTTTTCATATCTGTGATGCTTTGGAAAATGGAAATAGATACCCTTTTCTTCCGACAGGGTAATTATAATCTCTACACCTTCTGGTCCAGTGATAGCGACCTCCTCATAGTCTGGCATTTTTGTCCGTGCCACCTCTCTATTTATACCAAAAGCAAAACTTAAAAATCCCAGTAAATAAGAATTATAAAATTCAAGCAAATCTAAATATACTCCAATATCTTTTAATAAGATTGATGATTTAACGTCTTTTTCTAGTTCTCCAGCCCACCACAATGCATATTCATTATGCTTACGCTTATCTAAACTCTGATTATCAGCATCATATCGAAAGCATTTTTCATCAAAATTGTCAAATTCCAATTTTTTAGTACCTTCAACAAGATGAGGATCTTTTGTAGCATAATAAATTAAATCCTTATAGCCATCCTTAACGAAATAGGTTCTCAATTCATTGATGTAGCTCATTGGTGTATCATTAGTCAGCAAAATGATAGCATATTTTTCATAGTTCCAAATAGCCACGCCATCAATAATAAAGATTCCTTTGTCAAAAAGTTTGTATACATAGCAACTTGCTGCGAATCTTTCTGCCGATCCCAAAATCGCATCTGTAAAATCTAAATGAACTTTTTCGTTTGCAAGTTTCGAAAAATATTCACTAATGATATTCATCAATGCTAGTGAGTTATACATAGCATTTCTTTTGCTCACAACCTTTTCAGAATCTACACCGTCAAAATCTACTGATAACTTATTATCCAATTTTAAAAAGCCATCATTAATTTTTACCCAATGTTTAGGTGCATTTGTATAAAAGCGATTACCTCTTATTTCTTTTTGAGCCAGTTCATAATAGTCTATTTTTATCACCGCTTCTGTATCTTTCTGTCTACGAAATAACCTAGAGAAAAACCCCATAACTTTAGCTTTTAACCAATAGATATTTTTAATTAGAAAGGCATTCCGATACCAAAATTGTACTGTACAAAACGGTATCTGTCTGGGCTGTGTGTAGCCAAATAGTTAGCTTTAAAGGTTTTTCCACCAGTAAGGAACTTGCTGATGACCCATTGCTCGTCTCCCACAAACTGAGGGTCTTTCAATTTCAAACCAACATCAAACCTAAAGACAAAAAATTGCACGTCATACCTAAACCCAAAACCAGTACCCAAAGCTATTTGTTGCCCTAATTGATCGAATTTGAAATAAGTTTCCGGTTGAGGATTTTTTGGAGCAATGTTCCAGATATTTCCAGCATCTAAAAATGTGGCACCATTTAATTTTCCGCCGAAGAACTTACGTACTAAAGGAAAACGATACTCCAGGTTTGCCTCAATACGCATTTGCCCTAGTTGGTCGAAACCAAAAGCCGCAGCCCTAGCTTCTTGAGTAGTAATTACTTCTCGATTATAATTACCAGGGCCCAAGGTTCTAGCTTGCCATGCCCTTACCCCACTTGAACCACCAGCATAAAATAACTTCTCATAAGGTATTGCCGTCGAATTACCATAGGCATAACCAATTCCCATATTAACGCGTGTTACCAGTTGCGACTCTGCCCCTAGACTCTTATACCATCTAAGATCTATTTCTGGCCTTACATATTGGGTAAATGGCAATCCCAAAACACGCCCACTCTCCGGACCTCCCTTTTTGCCCATTAGCCTGGTAATACCTTGTAATAAATTTCCGGCTATGTCCATATTTCCCCGGAAATAAACGAAACTTCTATTTTGTAGCAATTTATCTGCATTTAATGAATAGGCGTATTTCATTCCAAGCGTAAAGTTCTTTCTATCAAGCAATAGAAGATTATAGATATTATTTACTACGGTTTCTACATTTTGTTCGTTAAGGGTATCTATCAACACACTACCAAAACGATACTCGAAATTAAGTGGTGTGAATGAATGGATTTTAGATTTGGTCTCTACCCAGTCATAGGTAATGGAGTTAATAAAAACCCTACGTACGGTGATGTCTTTCTGCAAAGCATAAAGGTAACTACTTGAAAAAGTAGTGTAAGGAATGCCATTTTTCCCCATCAAAGGGATGCCAAAAGGCACTAACAACCTAGGTACCGTTAAACTTGCACTTACGGAAAAGTCCCTCTGATAAATATCAGAAAAAATATTGCCTATACCCGTGTATCTAGATTGCAAACCACCCTTAACCTGAAATTGAAATTTTTCTCCACCTTTTAAAAAATTATTATTGGTATAGGTATTACTCAGGGTAAAACCAACAGTGGCATTATTGAATGGTATTTCTCCTTCTATACGATTGCTCATCCTTTTTTGAGGAATAAGCATAATCACCGGATCTATAACGTCTGCTGTATCTTTATTTTTCAGGTAATCTATCTTCACATTTTTGAAGATATTCAGCTCATAAAGCCTATCGTAGGTCAAGGTTTCATTATCTATGTTGTACCTATCTCCACGTTTTATAAAATCATACCGGGTAATTGGATTTCTTCTGAATTTCCCAGAAAGGTCTGTAAAACGAATTCCATTGAAAGTACGTTTATTAAAAGCGATGGAATCAGTGAAACCTTCGGTGTTGGGAGCAATTAGAATATCTGTTTTACCAATTCGATAGATGGTGTGTTTTTTAGTACTATCTATTGGATTTTCAACAATGAGCTTTACACTTACCTTATTATTATTTTTATTCGAATCGGGTTCAAATCTCACATAAGGCCTTA
>Ga0206117_100155_pt1 | contig 111090 bp, 89 predicted proteins | sample 3A5Ametagenome_FD_177997 | JGI IMG/M metagenome (GOLD analysis project Ga0206117, IMG submission 177997) | Enriched microbial communities from leaf-cutter ant dump, University of Wisconsin, Madison, United States - 3A5A | ecosystem: Environmental > Terrestrial > Nest > Insects nest > Nest dump...
CGTGAAGGTCAATGTGGCCCTGTCTACGGTTAGGCCTCCATTTACCCTGGTGATATCGTAGTTAGCGGTCACATCGCTACCGGTACCGTTCGCATCCCTGATCACCACACTGCCATTGGTTAGTACCACTGGATACGGTGTGGCACTGGCAGCGGCATTGGCAGCTGTTCCCGTACTGGTCAATGCCAATGCACTGATCGCCTCATTGGGTGCCAATGCCGGACTGCTCAAACCCGTTACGTTCACCTCTGATGGGCTGTTGGCAAAAGTGTGCAGCGTACCGTAGGTTTTTGCCGCATCCTTGGCGGTTAGCGTAATCTGGCGCTTGGCAATGGTGAATGTCCCAGGAACCAATGAGATTTCATAATTCGAGGTCACATCGGCATTGCTGTTGGACGGATCGATAATGCTCAAGCTGCTGTTGCTTACCTGTGTGGCATAAGTACCGGCAACAGGCGCAGTAGCGGCTGACCCGCTGTTGCTTGCCGTTACCAAAGGGTGCACGGCAATGGTATTACCATTTGTCAACGAACCAGTCATCGTAGCAGCCGTTCCGTCTGTTGCGAACACATAAGTATCGCCGTAAACTTTAACGGCATCCTTAGCCGTGAAGGTCAATGTGGCCCTGTCTACGGTTAGGCCTCCATTTACCCTGGTGATATCATAGTTAGCGGTCACATCGCTACCGGTACCGTTCGCATCCCTGATCACCACACTGCCATTGGTTAGTACCACTGGATATGGTGTGGCACTGGCAGCGGCATTGGCAACTGCTCCCGTACTCGTCAATGCCAATGCACTGATCGCCTCATTGGGCGCCAGTGCGGGACTGCTCAAACCCGTTACGTTCACCTCTGATGGGCTGTTGGCAAAAGTGTACAGCGTACCATAGGTTTTTGCGGCATCCTTGGCGGTTAGCGTAATCTGGCGCTTGGCAATGGTGAATGTCCCAGGAACCAATGTGATTTCATAATTCGAGGTCACATCGGCATTGCCGTTGGACGGATCGATAACGGCTACACTGTTATTGGTCACCTGTGTAGCATAAGTACCAGCAACAGGTGCCGTAGCAGCTGACCCGCTGTTGCTCGCCGTTACCACAGGGTGCACGGCAATGGTATTACCATTTACCAACGAACCAGTCATGGTAGCAGCCGTTCCATCGGTTGCAAAGGTATAGCCATCGCCATAAACCTTGCTAGCTGCTTTCGCCGTAAAGGTTAATGTTACTTTGTTAATGGTCAACCCTCCATTTACCCTGGTGATATCATAGTTAGCGGTCACATCGCTACCGGTACCGTTCGCATCCCTGATCACCACACTGCCATTGGTAAGTACCACTGGATATGGTGTGACACTGGCAGCGGCATTGGCAGCTGTCCCCGTACTTATCAATGCCAATGCACTGATTGCCTCATTAGGTGCCAATGCCGGACTGCTCAAACCCGTTACGTTCACCTCTGATGGGCTGTTGGCAAAAGTGTGCAGTGTACCGTAGGTTTTTGTGGCATCCTTGGCGGTTAGCGTAATCTGGCGCTTGGTAATCGTTAATACATCCGTTTCGTAAGTGATGTTATAGTTACTCGTCACATTCGTTGCTCCATCTCTAATGGTTACGGCCAATGGGCTTAAAGTATATGAACCAGATGTTGGTATTACAGGAGCTGATGCTTGATCTCCATTATTGGCAATAGATACCGACGATGCCGTAAATGTTTGCCCGCTTAACAAACCAGTACCATTTGTAGAAACATTTGAACCATTATCTGGTATGACATAAGTATCCCCGTAAACTTTACTTACCGGTTTAGCTTTCACATTAATGGCCAATGGCGTTACTTTAAGAGTACCGCTGTTATAACTAACATTATAATTTGAAGTAATATTGTTTGTTGACCTTCTAATTACCGCATTGCTAATAGATACCGTATAATCAGAACCCATAGGCGTTACATTTGCTTTAACAGGATCTCCCAAGGTACTTGTTTGACTAATACTAAATAAGTCATCGCCGGAAACTAATGGTGTAGATGCATCCACGGAAACATCTGCCAATGAATAAGCTCTTGTTGAACCGTATACTTTGGTCATTGCCGAACTATTGATGACTAGATTACGAGCATTAATGGTCAAACCTCCACTCACATAATTTAGGGTATAGTTTTTTGCGGTTAAGCCAGAAGGAATAATGGTATAAGGTGTCCCAGAAGCATCTATCGCTGTCTGGGCAGTACCACCATAGCCTAAGGTACCATTAAAAACACCAGCTGTACTCTCATTTTCATTATTAACAAATCCTGAATAGGAAGCGATGGTATATGGGCCAGCAAAAACACTCCCGTCATAAGTTTTACTTTTATTCGCAGCAGTAATAGTGAGTGCAGCTTTGGTTACCTCCAACTGTCCAGCTGCACGAGTGATAGTATAATTTGCTGTCACATCTACATTGTCAGCATTCCTAATCACTACAGTACCAACGCCAATTGTACTCGTGTAATATGGCGAGGTAATTACCTGTGCGGTATTTGCGGTACCAAGACTAGTGACTACTACGGAGGCGAGTGTTTGATCTGTTGCAACACCTGTTCCCGTTACTGTTACCGCAGCTGCCGTTGTTCCGTAGCTGTAGGTAGAACCATATGGTTTGCTGACAAAACTTGGGGTAACGGTAATTGTACGTCGGCTAACTGTTAGTGCTCCATCTGCTAAAGTAATGATATAGTTGCTGGTTACATCGGTGGCACCATTGAAAATTTGAACGGTTCCTGAACTGATTACAATCGGGTAGGTACTGCCTGCTACCGTTGCCGAAGCTAAAGATCCGGTACTTGTTAACGTTGCCGCAGTAATATTTTCACCACTCAATAATGGACCGCCCGCAGAAACGGCAACCGCCGATCCATTTGTCAAAAAAATCTTTTCATTACCATAAGTTTTAGTATCATTATTTGCTTTAATGGTGATTGGCTGGGCACTAATGGTCAAAGTTCCTGTTAACAAAGTAAGGTCATAATTAACCGTAACATCTGCTCCTGTACCATTGGCATCCTTAATTACAATTGCCCCTGGTGTAATGGTGGTAGCATAGGGACTTCCAGCAACAGCAGCATTGTCTGTTTGACCAAGGCTTGTTACCGTTGCTCCTGTAAGTACTTGATTGGCAACAAGCGTCCCTGATTCAAGTGTTATTGCGGTTCCATTAGAAAGGAATGAAACTGTTGAACCATATTCCTTACTCACACTTATTGCACGATAAGTTAACGGAATTTTTGTAACAGTAAGCACTCCAGTTAAGCGATTAATGGTGTAATTTGAAGTAACATCTACATTGTTACCATCAAACACTTTAACCGAACCATTGGTAATTAATACAGGATACGAATTACCTGCAACGCTCGCTGTTGCTACAGCACCAGTGCTTGTTACTGTAGCAGCCTTCAATGTATTAAGACTTGCCAGTGTACCGCTTGTGATATTCACCTCCGAACCATCAGTAGCGAAAGTCTGTGTGGTTGCATATTGTTTATTATAGCTTTTGGCCATTACGGTAATCACACGAGGTGTAACCGTAAGTGCCCCATTTACATAGTTGAAATTATAATTAGCTGCCGTATAAGCCCCACCTGTAAGTGTAATTGGATATGTTGGTGCACTAATAGGGCTTTGATCTACAGCTGTTGTTGAAATGCTTGGAGCTGTACCCGTTACACCAGCGGCGGCAAATGTTTCACTATATTGATAACCGGTAATGGTTGCTGTAAGTGATGGATTTGCATTACCATATACTTTAGTTTTTGCATCTGCGGTAACCGTAAGTGTTGCTTTGTTCACCGTGATTTTCACGGGAATAGCAACTTGGTTATCACAATAGTTGGTACCACTTACCGATACATAGTAGCGGGTAGGGAATGTTCCTCCACTAGCGGTACTATAAACACCCGCAGCCAATTTGGTTTCCGTAAGTGAGCTCGACGTAACCGTAATATTTCCCCCGCTGGTTACCATAGTTGTCTTAGCAGCATCAGTCCAAAATTTAAATACTGGGCTGGTTACTCCTGCTGCCACAGGAGTGATGACCACATTTTGTCCATAAGTTACAGCCTGGATTTCTATCTCCCCTAAGTTATTGGTTATGTTTGATAAAGCGGCATAGGGCTTTACGGTAACGGTTACGGGACTACTGGTATTTGCTGCACAGCTGCCTGAGCTTACCAAGCGTCTATAACTATAAATCGAAACTGATGAACCTGCCGTTAATGCTGGAGGCGAATAGGTAGCTGTATTATTGGTTCCTGGGGCATTATTCCAACCAGCACCATCAATATCTACCTGCCAAAGGTAAGTATAAGTACCCGCACCTGCGCCACCTGAAACCGATGTATTAGTCAATGTACTTGGCGTAGTATTATGACAAATAGTTTGTGTACCGCCAATGGTATTCACAATAGCGGGTTGTACCACCACAGTTGTGGTAGCGCTTACATTACTACATCCAGTACCAGTGGTAGTAACTATGCGACGATAGTAGTAAGTAGCTGCTGAAAGTGTTGTTGAGGTTTCTGTAAAACTTTGGGTACTCCCAACAATTGTGGCACCAGTAAAGCCACTATTAGTAGCTCTTTGCCATGCGTATGAATATATACCATCGCCGCCTGTCGGTGTAGTTTCACCAAAAGCACCTGGTGCTGTTCCAAAGCACACGGGGTTAGTTGGCGCAGTAATGTTATTAGAACCAATAACAGGATGTACAGTGACCATCCTTACCGCACTATTGGAAGTACAAGCCCCCGAAGTCACCTGTCTCCTGAACTGGTAAACGACCGGGAAAGCAGTTGAATTTGTAATTGCGGGCAATGTGTATGTTACATTATTACGTGACCCCGATGCATCATTCCAAGATCCACCGTTATCCGTACTGATCTGCCAATTATAGGTATACGAACCCGTACCCCCACTTAACCCAGTTGATGAAAGCGTTTGAGAACCTGCAGATACAGGTGAGCAAAAGACCATCGAGGTAGTGGTTATTGTGTTTACTAAAGTGGGCGTAAATTGAATAGAAATGATGTTACTGATACATTCTTCACCTTCCCCTACCAGCCTCCTGTAGTAAACATTTAATATTGAACTGCTAGCACTCTCAACAGTAGGCTGATAATCGGTACTATTTGCACCGGAAATATCTGTAAAATTAGTCCCATCAGTACTTCTTTGCCACTGAATAGGCAATCCGACTTGTTGTGCCGAACCTGTAATGATAGCTGGCGTACCACTCGAACAAAACGTAGTTGCTCCTGTATAAATAAGTGTATTATCGCATTGCGCCTTTACTGTTATTGTACCCACAAACAACAAAAAGGCAATAAAGATGGCTTTCATAAAGATTATTTCTTTCTTGTAGAGATCAGTAACTGGAGAAAAAAAGTATTGGCCTGTGATTTATAATGACCATGCCATAATGCCGATAGGCCAAAATCGGCAATCGTACACCCAAAGGTTGATCCAAAAAAGAATAGTGAATAGCGTAGCATTTTCTTCATAAAATGAGGATTAAATAGTTTTTTTATTGATTAGATTTTAAAGCGTTGAAAAAATATAGACCAAGCGCTAAGCCTTGAAACATAGAGTTTTGAGCAGTCATAAGATGGTCGAATTTCTTTTAACCAATAAACTTAAAAATATTAAAGCTAAAAAAGAACACAACTTTGTCCTGTTTTATAAAACAGGACAAAGTTGTATACAAAACATTCTTTGCAAAAAATAACAGGTATTAAAAAAAATCAATAAAAAATTAAAATTCATATAGGACCTTTTAAAGACCCTGTTGTCTTGTAAGCAGAAATTTCAGAGAAAATGCTTCGGAAACTGTTTAACAAGCGAAAAAAAAGTGAATACGGGTGGTTCGGTAACTATTCATCCTGGGACCAAGTAAGTGCCAAAACAGGAGGTTACAACGCAGATGTAATTCTTGAACGCACTAAAAATGCATTACTTAAGGTAAAAAATGGCGAGGCAGTTTATGAACGAGATTCGGTAATTTTTGATAAAAAAGAATACCCTCATGCACTTATCGCATTTCTCCTACACAGTGCTAAACTGCAAAAATCTCCTTTAAACATTCTTGATTTTGGAGGTTCATTAGGAAGTACATACTACCAAGTTAAAGAATTTTTAACCCCAGAAGTGTGCTCAAATTGGAATATCGTTGAGCAAGAACACTATGTAACTTGTGGCAAAGCCAATTTTGAAAATGAACAGCTCAAGTTTCATACAAGTATTGATGCTTGCCTATCAGCACAGAAAATTGACTTGGTATTATTATCCAGTTCAGTGCAATACCTAGAAAAACCTCATGATTTTCTTCAGCAATTGGCAGCTTACGATTTTGATTTTATTCTTTTCGATAGAACAGCCTTTTACCATAAGCCTCAAGACCGTTTGACCCTACAAAAAGTACCTGATGAAATTTACCCTGCCTCATACCCTTCTTGGTTTTTTAACGAAACCACTTTCTTGAGTCATTTTGCAAATCAATACAAAGTGGTATCCTCATTTCCATCTTACGTACCAGGCGAAGCCGATATGTACATAGATGACAAACAGGTAGCCAGCAACAAAGGATTTTACCTCATTAATTCATTAAAGTATGCTTAAATTCTGCACTTTATTTAACTCCACTTATTTATCACGTGGCTTGGCAATGTATCACTCTTTGGAGAAACATTGTGCCCATTTCCAGCTATATATCTTCGCATTTGATGACCAATGTTATGATACCCTAAGAGCCCTTAAGCTTAAACATGCAACCATCATCAGTTTACAGGAATTTGAAAACGAGCAGCTCATTGCTGTAAAAGCTGAAAGAACTCAAGGTGAATATTGCTGGACCTGCGCTTCGTCAACCATAAAATACGCTATTGAGACTTACGGATTAGACCATTGTACATATGTAGATGCCGACCTATTATTTTTTAGCGACCCCACTGTGCTTTATAATGAAATGGGCGAAAAATCTGTCATGATCACAGAACATCGCTATACGCCTTGCTATGATCAATCTGCAGCAAGCGGAATCTACTGCGTACAGTTCATGACCTTTAAAAACACCGAAGCTGGCATGGAGGTACTAAACTGGTGGGTAAACGCTTGCATAGAATGGTGCTACGATCGTTTCGAAGCTGGAAGGTTTGGAGACCAGAAATATTTAGATGATTGGACAGAAAGATTCAGTACCGTTCACGTACTTCAACATCTTGGTGGTGGCGTTGCACCATGGAATGCGCAGCAGTATGAATTCAACAAAAAACTTGGAAAAGTTAAAGGTAAAGAGCTTACAACTGATACCCATTTTGATCTTGTGTTTTATCACTATCATAGTTTTCATTATACGCACAACAATGTTTACTGCTTATCGCAAGAAGGCTATTACTTATCTAAAAAATTAATCAAGAATGTTTATGCGCCTTATGTAAAAGCCTTAACCCTGGCTAAAAAGAGCATAAAGCGGGTAAATACCAATATTGTTTCTCACGAGACAACCAATGACATTGAATGGATCAACCAAGTTTTTAAACGATCAATAAAACTAACCCTACGCGGTTATTACAGAAATTTTTACAAACAAAGATTTACGACCTATGGCCTCTTTAATTAATTTAAAAACTTTTACCGACGAACGCGGCAATCTTACAGTAATTGAAAAGGTAGTACCTTTTGACATTAAAAGAATCTTTTACATCTATGGCGTTGATGGTTCTGTACGTGGTGGACATCGTCATGTAAAAACAGTACAGGCCGCTATTTGCATCCGTGGCAATTGTGTAATATATAACAACAACGGCGCAGATGAAGCAAGTTATTTGCTTGATAGCCCTGATAAGTGCCTGATTATTGAGCCTGAAGATTGGCATAGTATGTACAGCTTTAGCGAAGATGCTATTTTAATGGTCCTTGCTTCTGAATTTTACGATGCCCAAGACTATATCGAAACCCCTTATCCAGAGTATTTGAATATTGCCGTATAGGATATGATTGAGTACGAAAATCTTTATTTACTAAATAAGCCCTTTATGGAGCAGTATCGCGAAAGTTTCGCCGATAGCTTGGACAAAGGCTGGTTTATTCTTGGTGATAAAGTAAAAGCTTTTGAAGAACAATTTGCTGCCTATTGTGGTGGTGGATATTGTGCAGGCTTAGCTTCTGGATTGGATGCTTTGGTACTCGCCTTAAAGTATTATGAGTTTCCCGAAGGTGCTGAGGTCATTGTTCCATCCAATACTTACATTGCTACGATCCTGGCTATTTACAATAATGGATTGGTTCCTGTCTTGGTAGAGCCAGATATCAACACCTACAACATTGACCCCTTAAAAATAGAGGCCAGTATTACCCCTAAAACCTGCGCCATTATGGTTGTGCACTTATATGGAAAATGCTGTGAAATGGATACCGTGATGAAGATTGCCCAAAAGCATGACCTTAAAGTAATTGAAGATTGCGCACAAGCACATGGCGCAACCTTTAAAGCCAAACAAGCAGGGACTTTCGGTGATTTCGGTGCCTTTAGCTTTTATCCCACCAAAAACTTGGGTGCCTTAGGAGATGGTGGAGCGTTGGTGGCAAATGACAGCTCGGTGATTGAAAAAATAAAAGCATTGAGGAACTATGGCTGCCATGAAAAATATTACAACAATTACATTGGAATTAATTCAAGGTTAGACGAAATACAAGCTGGCTTCCTATCGGTTAAACTACCTTTCCTTGATGAAATCAATGCACATAAACAGAAATTTGCCAAGATATACCAAGAAGGATTAAAAGCAGATTTTATCAAACCTGTGGTACACGAGGATTTTAAGGACGTATATCATATTTATACCGTAAGACATCCAGAAAGAGATCGATTAAGAGCGCATTTACTAAAGCATCATATTAAAACAGAAATACATTATCCAGTTCCTCCGCATCAACAAAAAGCATTAAAAGATACGCTAAAAGGACACTATCCCATTGCAGAATTGATTCATCAAACCACTTTAAGCTTACCCATTTCTTATTGCCATACCGAAAATGAAATTGAAAAAGTAATTGAAGTGATGAATAAATTTTAAAGCAGAACTGCAATAGGCTACAATTTAGTATTTTAGCAGCCGGATAAAATGCTAAAATGAGGGATAATTTATATATACGGCAACTGATTAGGATTGGTGTTTGTTTTGCATTGTTTTGGATAGCGGGCTGTAAGAAAAAAGAGGATGTAACAGAGGAGGCCAAAGTAAAACCACCCTTGAGAACTTATGTTGTTACTGCCCGAATTGATAAAAAAGGCACCAATAGTAATTCTGAAGGCACGGCAGTACTAAAAGGCAACTATGACGAAAGCACAAAAATACTGAGCTATGCGGTGGAATTTAAGAATATAGATCCCACGCTAATTACACTCAGAAATGGGCCAAAAGGCTCAACAGGTTCTTTGATTAAGGAAATTTATAAGCAGGGAGCTGGCAAAGTGACCACCATGGCACTTACTGGAAGCTTAGAATTGAGTCCGCTTAACGAACGAAATTTACAAAAAGGAAATTGGTTTGTAGCGGTAAATACTTTAGCATTAAGCCCTGAGATTTCGGGGGTCCTCACCTTAAAGCAACAATAGGATAGTGATGGGTGAAGGGCAAGTATTTAAAACGGATGATGATTTGCAGCTAACTACTGCAATTGCACAACAAGACAAAAAAGCATTTGAGGCCTTATATAAAAAATATTATCAACAACTGTTTGCTGTAGCATACCGCTATGTTGAACATGTACAAATTGCAGAAGAAATAGTTCACGATGTATTTATAACCATTTGGAATAAAGGAGAACAGTTAAATATTCAGTATTCGATGAAAAGTTATTTGTTTAAGTCAGTAGTGAATACCTCGCTAAACTTTATCAAAAAAGAAAAAAGCGAACATGCCAAAAAGGAGGCTTATATCGCGGTACAGGATGAAGCTACGATAAATAACGAAATCATCGATGCTGATGAAATACTACTTAAAAATCTGGAGCATGCCTTGGAGTTGCTACCAGAGAAATGTAGACAGGTCATGTACCTAAGCCGATTTGGCAAACTAAAACAACAAGAAATTGCTACGCAAATGGACATTTCTATTAAAACAGTAAAAAATCACTTGACCTATGGCTTTCAAAAGTTAAGAGAACATTTGCAAAAACATAAACAACTGAGTGTTACCTTACTATTAATGCTCACAAAAATTTTCACGCTCTAATTTAACCATGATGAAAGATTTTGACGCACATGAAGAATTTATACACAGCCTGATCATCGACGATATTGATCAGACGATTACTTCAGAAAACAAGGAGTTACTTGATCAATGGCGGGCCAGCGATGAAGCTAATGAAAAAACCTATCAGGAGTTTGCTAACATCCAACTGGGGATGGATAAATTGTTTACAAGAAGTAATCAAGATGTAGCATTATCCTGGGAAGCCTTAGATCGCAAAATCAGTGATCAAACCAGTCATTTAACTTTACATCAACCCAGCAAAAAAATTAATTTATGGTATAAAGTTGCTGCTGCTGTATTGGTGATCGTATCTGTAGGATATTATTTTATGCTGCAAAGCAGATACATAGTGGTTAGCACAGCTAAAAATGCCTCCATTACACGTTTAAAGTTACCTGATGGCACCGAGCTAAACCTTAATGCCGCCACTGTAGTAAAATACGATAAAGATTTCATCAACAACAGAAGACTGGAGCTATTAGAAGGCGAAGTATTTATTCATGTGGTAAATCATAGTGGACCACAGTTTACTTTGGGACTTGGAGAGTTAGAGGCTCAGGATATTGGCACAAGTTTTAATGTGGTTAAAAATCCTAACAAAATAGCCGTAGTGGTTGAAGATGGAGAAGTGGCTTTGAAACACGTTTCCTTAAATACTGAAGTGCGACTTACCAAAGGCAAATCTGGCACTTATAATATGGACACCAAAAAGCTTAGTTCGGCAGATAATGCCAATCTAAATTACAAGGCTTGGGTAGACAAAAAATTTATTTTTCAGGACGTTCTTGTTGAAGATGCAATACGTCAACTTGGCCAAGTTTATCAGACACCTGTCCATATCAAAAGCGAATCGTTAAAAAACAGAAGATTAACAGCTAGGCTACATTATCAAACTTTAGATAGTGCACTTAATGTTATTTCTGCATCTTTACAGTGCAAAGTAACAAGGGAAAAGGATACCTATGTTTTATCGAACAACTAAGCCATTTCATTTTTTAATTATTCTTTTTTTACTACTGATTTTTCAGGAAAAGCTGTTTGCACAACAAAAAGACCCGTTAAAAACCCCAATTACGATTACCCTACCCTCCGATTCTTTAATTACATCGTTAAAAAGGCTAGAGCAAAAAGCAAAATCCAGTTTTGCTTTCGACCCTGATCAACTGAGAAAGTTAAAAAATAAGGAACTCAGATTTACGCAAGCATCGCTAAGTACCATCCTAGAAAAATTGTTTTTTGGCACTTCGCTTGAATTCAAACTTGTAGGTAATGATATTGTAATTACACCTGGAAAACAAATTACATGGACCATTCATGGCTACGTAAGGGATAGCTATAATGGAGAAGAACTGATCGGCGCTATAGTTCAAATTCCAGCACTCCAAGTAGGCGTAACCACCAATAGATATGGTTTTTATTCCATCAGTGTCCCACAAGGAGATTATGATATCCTCATCTCAAATACTGGATATCAACCCCTTCAAAGGCAGGTTCATTTAGATCGAGACAAACAGGAACAAATTGAGTTATCACTTAAAGAGCGTCCTTTGGAAGAAGTGGTCATTACAAAATCTATAACATCGCCCAACCCTATATTGCTTAATGAAGCAAACTTTACCGCCAAACAGCTAAACAACGCTTCTTATTATTTAGGAGAAACGGATGCCATGAAACGCCTGCAAATGGAAAATGGCATTAAATCCATTACCGAAGGAAGTTCTGGTCTGTTTATAAGAGGAGGCAATGCCGATCAAAATCTAATTTTACTGGACGAAGCCATTATTTATAACCCCTCACATTTGTACGGATTGGTTTCCGTTTTCAATTCAGATGTAGTGAACAACATCCAGGTTTATAAAGACTATATGCCAGCCAATTTTGGTGGAAGGCTATCTTCCGTAATTTTAAATAGAATGACAGAAGGAAATAGCAAAGAGTATCATTTGAGTGGTGGAGTTAATATGATGTCGCTCCGGTTTTCGGCTGAGGGACCTATCGTTAAAGATAAAGGCTCGTTTATTGTAGCCTACAGACGGAGTTTGCTTGACGTTTTTCATCGCAAGTTTAAGCTGTTTAATCCCAATTCGGTTTACAATGATATCAATGTTAAGGCCAACTACAAACTCAATAAGAACAACAGCATTTTTTATTCTGTTTATGTGGGTAACGACAATCTGTTATCCGAAAACTCGTATACCAACAAATGGGGCAACTTAACTTCTACCCTACGCTGGAACCATATTATCAATTCAAAAATCTTTCTCAACGCATCAGCTATCTATAGCAATTACAGCAATCTGCTAGATCTTAATGCGGATACACTATCGCAAAAGAGCCAGTGGAGCACAGGAGTTAAAGAATTTACCGCAAAAGCAGATTTCACGTATTATAGAAGTCCTAAAAACCAAATCAAGTTCGGAATATCCAGTATTTATCATCAGTTTATGCCGGGTGAAATGTATAAACAGCGATTATTTGAGTTCAATATTTCTAGGGAGAAATCTTTGGAGTCTGCACTCTATTATTCGCAGCAGATCAGTTTAAACAAATCATTTGAATTAGATTATGGCCTCAGGTTATCGCTATTTCGAGATGCTCAAGAGCAACAGAATTTATTTGACGAACAGGGAAATCCCATCAAGAAAGATCTAGTAAAAACTTTTTTTAACCCTGAACCGAGAATTAACATCAGTTACCTACTCCATTCAAACCAACGTATATTTTTCACTTATAACCGTAATTACCAATACCTGCAGTTGATACAAAACAGTGCGTTGGCTTTCTCGTCTCTTGAGCCTTATATTCCCGCATCGGTAAATATTAAGCCACAGCATGCCAATCACTTTTCTGTAGGATACCGCTATGCTCCAGTTAAATATGTATTTTCGGCAAATGCTTACTACAAAAGACTAAACAACCAGCTTGATCTTATTGGCCATACCCAAATCATCAGCAACCCAAGTATCAGAAACCAGCTCAGATCTGGAAATTCCGATGCCTATGGATTAGAGTTGGAGCTGAATAAAACAGAAGGAAGATTTTCTGGCACCATAGCCTATACTTATTCTAGGGCATTTCGCAAAATTACCGATATCAATTTTGGGAAACGTTTTGTAGCCAATTACGATATTCCAAATGAACTTAAACTCACCGCAAGATTTGAGTTAAACAAACATATTTCCCTGCAATCTTTTTTTACTTATACAACCGGTCGCCCACTCACCCTTCCTGTTGGCTACTATCAACATGATGGACTTAACGTACCGATTTTTGAAGATAGAAATACCTCCAGGTTTCCAGACTACAGTAGACTCGATGTATCGGCACAATATCGCTTACAATCAAAAATAAGTAGCAAACGTTCCTTGGGACATACCATCTCAGTAGGAATATATAATTTATATAACCGAAAAAACCCCTTATATTACCAACTAAGTTCATCATCATTTGAACCTAGGAGCAGCACTACAGAATATGGTTTTGGTTTTTATCCATGGGTGTCCTACAGTTTTAAAATATAGTTATGAAATGTATTCATCATTATTTATGGGTGTTTTTCGTGATAGCAATGCTTTTTGCGTGCAAGAAAAATGATTTAGACAACAATGGCTTTTTAAAACCTGGACGTACTTATGACCTAGCTGTAGAGGGAGGTTTTAATACCTTTACCACCTTGCAATATATTAGGCTTACCAAGCCAGCCCTCTACCCAGATTCGGCACCTACACCAATCAGTAAGGCTTCCGTAGTAGTAAATAATGGCAGAGTAGACATGATTTATAGGGAGACCAAAACCCTAGGGATTTATATGGCAACAAGTACCGATGATCCAAACTACAATAAAGCCTATACCCTAACCATAAAGTACAATGGAAAAACTTATACTGCTGTTGATACCTTAAGACAGGTAGTGAACATTGTAGACGATTTCTTGCCCTTATCCACAAAAGCTCTTGACAGTAAAACGGTAGAGGTTAATGTCCCAAAACACACCTTCGGCTATTTAAACTCAAACAAATGGTATATTTCCTATAAAGAAATCCCTGTTTGGAACCCCTCTAAATTTGATCAGACAAAGTACTACAGTTATACGCATTTGCTAGGATCGCCAAATTCCTTATATCCATTGAATAACCTCAAAAGAAAATTTTCCCTTCCGAAGGAAGATGGGGTTTTAATTTATAAAATCTCTCTTTCCGAGAATTATGCAAAGTACCTATATGGTGTATTTATGGAGACAGATTGGAGTGGTATTTTCTCCAGCGTGCCCGTTAATGTGCAAGGTAATGTTTCTGGAAATGCGCAGGGATATTTCTCTGCAAATGATATCGACTTTAAAAGATACCCAGCAAAAGATTTGTAGCTATAAAAAAGCCTTAGCATTGAACACACCGAATACTTTGGCATTTCACCTAGCGAAATCCTTTAACGCAGCTCTTTTTATACACTGCCTATAGAGGCCATTTGAGCAGCATGCATACGAAGGCGAGCTCCCCATACATCTAACTGGTTCCAAATGGGAATCAATTCGCGGCCAATAGCAGTTAATTCATAATCTACCCGAGGTGGGATTTCCGCAAAAACGGTTCGCTTGACCAAGCCTTCTTTTTCCAATTCCTTAAGTTGCAAGGTCAACATGCGCTCGGTAATACCTGGGATACTTTTTTTAAGCTCACCGAAGCGAAGTGTGCTATTTCTAAGTTGGAAGAGTATGGTCATTTTCCACCGACCGCCAATTTTACAAATGGCATAAATTGCGTCGCAACTCATAATGACCTTAGCATTAGCGGTATTTGTTGAGGTTTCTTTTCTTTTTGGCATTACTTACAAAATTGTATGTACCATACATTGGATGGTATAGCGTATAAAGCTAGGTGCTTCCTTCTAATTTAGCCGCCTCAAATTATTTACTTGACACTATGATGGGAAAAAAAATGGCCTATATTGGCTCCCTCGGTTTTATCGGGGTTATTACTACTGAGTTCGGGGTGATCGGCATCTTACCACAAATTGCTGAACATTACCATGTTTCTATAGACAGAGCAGGGATACTGCTAAGTGCTTTTGCGTTGGTTATTGCACTTACCGGACCTTTTATGACCTTGCTCATGTCGGGCTTTGATCGCCGTAAAGTGATGATTGCCTCCATTGCTATATTCCTTTTAACCGGCATCATTTCTGCACTTTCGCCACCTTTTTGGCTTTTGGTAGTGGTGCGGGTATTACCAGCCTTTTTGCAACCAGTTTACATTGCTACGGCATTATCCGTGGCAGTAATGGGAAGCGAAAAGAAACAGGAAAACCAGTTGATGGGTATTGTTTTCAGCGGCATTTCAATTGCTTCGGTTACTACGATACCTTTCGCCACCTATTTGGCTAGTCTTTTTACTTGGGAATATTCCTTTATGATACAGGCACTAGTTAGCGCTATTGCCTTATGTGCCATCTATTTCGGTCTTCCCAAAATGCCCGTAGCCGAGAAACAATCATATGGCAGCCAGCTCCTTATTCTAAAAAAACCTATTTTTTTGATCAGTACGGCGATGAACTTCTTCATGATCTCTGCCTGGTTCTCTACCTATAGTTACTTTGCCGAATATCTGGGGAAAGCCAAAGGGATGGATGAAAAAATGGTTAGTTACATGCTGCTACTATTTGGTCTTATTGGCGTAGTGGCAAACTGGCTTTCGGGAAAAATGTTGAGCAGGAACATTGCAGGCACTACAGCATTCTTTCTCTCTGGTACTTTATTGATTCCGGTACTGCTCTATTTTTCAGGAACCGATCTCTCGGTGAATATCCTTGTATTACTGTTATGGGGCTTTTTATATTCTCCGAGTTTTCTTAACGCTTCTACCTACATGATCTCAGCAGCACGGGATTCGTTAGAATTTGCCAATAGCTTGGCAACATCCTTCGGCAATTTGGGCGTATCCTTAGGAACCACAGCGGGCGGATGGATCATTGCAACCAGAGGTGTTGCCTATGTGCCATGGTTAACTTTTGGTTTTGGCACACTCGCCTTGCTCATGATTGGTTTGAGATACATTTATGAGAGGAATAGACAATCCAATTTGAATTGATTTTATTGCTAAATCAAATGATCTGCAAGTGCTTCAAAAAAGCACGATTAACCATTTGGGTTAAGAAAATATCTTCTACACAACATCATCGGAATTTTAAGTCAAAAAAATCAGTTTTCTGCTGCTACTTATGGTTATAACGCTTCGCGGACAAACTTTTATCAAGTAGTTTTTACTGTTTTTTATTTGTCTTAATGCTTTCGCAAGCTCAGGTTTCCTATAGATGAAAAAAGTATGCAAAAAAATCCACTGCTACCGATAAATCGGTACAAGTTGCGCCCTGTTCTATTAAAGGACAAGCAAGGCCAGTTTGTGCATACCGAACAGGCCAAGGCCGATTTTAGTAGAACGAAGAGGCTTTGCTAGGGCTGGAGATAATGAAAAATCACAAAATGCTTATCCCTAACTCACGTTAAATTATCCTTATATCAGCACTAAATTGATGGGTCAAGGGACATTCGTCGACAGATAAAGAGGAAACACCGATACTTTATTGTGTAGTTTCCCTCTTTGCGTACCTTTGTCTTGAGAGCGTTAATTTAGATGGGGATGGGGCTTCGTTATGAAGCCTCGTCCTTTTTTTATGCAGTAGTCTCATCATTTCGAGCGCTGCGCTTGAAGTCGAATAAATCTTTGAAACTACTTCCTTTTTATACAATCTCCAATGATCTTACCTATCTAGTAAGCTAAATGATTAGTAACCTCCAACCACAACACAAAAAGGCTTCTTTCGCTATTTTATCACTTTGTTACCCCAGCCCATTAATTGCCCATACTGTAACATTTCTAGCTTTACGGTCCCATTTTCTTGACTGGTAAACTTCAGTACCCCATCCGTACCACCTTGCCTTACAGCCTGAAATTCATTTTCAGAAACAGGAAAGAAACGCATGTCCCATGCTACTCGATCAGAGTTGTGAATTAAATGGCCATCTACATAGGTGATCAGTTGTTGCTCATTCTTATCGTTAACATAGCTTCCAACAAATTTTCTGATTTCCGATTCTGGAAGGCTAATCCTCTTTTTATATTCAACAGTAATTGGCTTACCGTCCAAAATCTCATTAATGTTTTCGTACGGATAAGCTCCAAGCTTGAAATTCTGTAACACTACTATTGTTCTATCTTTTACCATGTTGTGGTAGATAAATGTGGCATAACCGTCCCAACTGCCGGTATGGCCAAAAGAAAAACGGTCCTTACCTTTCGATACATCCAATCCAAAACCATAGGGAATATTTTTGCCTTCGCTAGTTTTGGTCACTTCGGTCATCAATTCAAATTCCTGTTTGGAGAAAAGCGTATTGCTTTTAAGTGAGCTGACCCATCTGTAAATATCTTCCACTGTCGAATTTACTTTAGCATTTCCCACTACCCCATCCAACTTGTATGATAAACTGTCTGCATGTCCTGCATCTTCAGGCACTACCTTTTTAAAGGAAGACTTAGCCCAAACATAACCTATTGCATGATTTCCGATCTTTTTAGGAGCCTGTCTACGATTGTAAACGAAGGTGTTTTTCATCCCCAAAGGCTTAAAAATATTCTGAGTCAGATAGTTAGCATATGTCTTTTGGGAAGCCCGTTCTATAATGGTAGCCAACAAAGCATAATTCGTATTATTATAACGGTGCCTACTTCCAGGAGCAAACTGCAAGGTATCTTTTTTTGATGCATAGAAATTAATCAAATCTTGATTGTATGCAATCTGTTTCCCCGATACACTTTTCGGCAAATCAACCAGGTATTCAGGGATTCCACTGGTATGCCTGATCAGGTCCATGATAGTTACCCTGTCCCAAAATGCCAACTCTGGCAAAAACTTAGAGATTTTATCCTGATAGTCTAATTTACCTTCCCTTTTTAACAATACTACAGCTGCAGCAGTAAATTGTTTAGCACAAGAAGCTAGCTCAAAAACAGTGCTTCCATCATTCTCTAAACCTGTGGATTCGTTGGCCAATCCAAAACCTCTTTTATAGATTACCTTTCCTTTATCGGCAATGAGTACTGTTCCATTAAACTGGTGTTGGTTATGCATGAAACCGAAGATACTGTCCAGTTTTTGTGCCTGTCCAGTTTGTGCATAAGCAATATCAGCTAGCCCAAGCAGAATTAACATGGGCAATAGCATTTTAGATCTTAAATAGTTTTCCATACAACAAAGTCTCCATGTAGTGACATTTGTTGCACCAAATCAAATCATTTTATTTTGTTCTCCTCTAAGAGCAACATTTACAAATACTTATTTTTTGAAAAAAAGCAATTAAGCCATAAGCCAAAGAATGGTTGGTGATAACACCAACCACAGGAAGGAATCACACCAACAAAAGGAAAGAAAGTTGATAGCTATTTGGTCACCGAAAGTCCTTCGTGTGCAAGTTCAATACTTTCCAAGGCAACTTCATTCGCATCTGATTTCATATCTGTAATAGTGATTTTAACTGGGAATGCGTTGAGCAGCGTCCAACTCATCACAACATTTCCTTCTTCGTCTAAAAGGCTGATAAGAATAGTTTCTCTTTTAATAGTATTCATATTAAGAGCCTTAAATTTCTCCCACATTGCCTTGTCATCTTTAAATATCCCTTTTTTCAGGGTAACGTTGCCATATTTAAGCAAACCAGGCATTTTTACTGTGGAGTTCATTTTACTATTCCCGCCTCTATATTCAATCGCCTGGGTTTCGGTTGTTAAACCGCTTACTTCCGAGAATACTAACTCCGCATTATCCCATTTTACCTGAAAAGCAAACTTAACCAAGTTGTAGGTTGATCCTGACTGTGCTGGTCCATCTTCTGCCATAATCATATTTTTCAACGTTTTTACCCGTGGTTGGTAATTACGCCAACCATAGGACGTATAGCTATAAAGCTAGCTATTTTTCTTTAATTAAATATCGCTGAAAATCGGCCACATTTGGGCAGCAAACCTGTTCCATCACTTGTAGCAATTGGCGTTTTAATATTGCCATGGCATGTTGCCCACCCTCATTACCTAAGGCAGCAGCACTATACATAAATGTACGGCCCAAGAAAGTAAAATCGGCGCCTACGGCTAGTGCCCTTGCAATATCTGCACCCGATCTAATTCCGCTATCCATCATTACGGTGAGCTTTTCTTTAAATGCCAATAAATCCGCAAGAGATTTCACAGCTGATTCTCCTGCATCTAATTGCCTACCACCATGGTTAGAAACAATGATTCCGTCCAAACCTAAATCTACCGCCAATTGAGCGTCTTCGGCACTGGCCACGCCTTTAATCACCAATTTGCCTTTCCATTGATCTCTTATGGCTGCTACCCTTTCTTTATTTAATCTACCTGAAAATGTTTTATCCATAAAAGCGCCTAGCTGTTTCATATCCAGTCCCTTTGGCAAATACGGTTTCAACGTGGCAAAACTGGGAACACCATGAACCAAGGTTTGCATTGCCCAATTGGGCTTACCCATTATTTGAAGAATATTTTTAAGGGTCATGCGTGGTGGCATGGCCAAGCCGTTACGAATATCACGTGGCCTGAAACCAAATGTAGGCACATCGGCCAAAATAACCAGCACTCCGCAATCTACTTCCTTCAATCTTCTAATGATATCGTCACGCAAAGGCTCTTCTGCTGGATGGTATAGCTGATACCAGAAATCGCCTTCTGTAATTTTAGCAATCTCTTCTATGCCACTAGTAGTCACCGTACTTAAAATAAATGGCACATTATGCTCTTTGGCTGCTTTGGCCAAAATATTGGGAGAATTTGGCCAAATTAATCCCTGCAAGCCTACTGGAGCAACACCAAAAGGTGCCGAATAGGTTTTACCGAACACCGTGGCGCTCATATCGGTACCTTTATAATCGTTCAGGTAAAGTGGTTTTAGTTGTACCTCCCTCAGCTCAGCCGTATTGCGGTGCAAATTTACATCTTCATTACAGCCCCCATCTAAGTATTCGAATGCAAAACGAGGTATTCTGCTTTTGGCTTTTAGGCGCAAATCGTCGATACCAGGATAAGCTTGGTTATATTTTAAGTTCATGTTTTGGTTTAAATTATTGACGCAACAAAGCCCGGTCTAAATGAACATATCCCCCATCTACAAAAAGCAGTTGACCTGTGGTATGGCTAGATTTTTCAGAGAGCAAAAAAGCCACGGTGGCTGCGATTTCGCTAGCTTTTGTCATCCGATTTTCCAAAGGAACCCTCGAGTTGATGTCGGCCAATGTTTCTTCTGGATTAGGCAAGGTCTGTATCCAACGTTCGTATTGCGGCGTCCAGCATTCGGCTACCACTACTGCATTTACCCTAATTTGGTATTTGAGCAATTCTACCGCCCACTCTCTGGTAAGGGCATTACGACCACCATTGGATGCGGCATATCCTGAAGTTTCCCCTTGACCAGTGATACCCGTTTTTGAACTGATGTTTACAATACTTCCTTTCGTTTTTTTAAGATATGGAAGGGCATAATGGGCCAATAAATAGTAATGTACCAAGTTATTATGGATGGATTGCATGAAACTTTCATAGTTTCCGCTTTCCAAACCAACGCCGTCGTTTAGCCCAGCATTGTTGACCAAACCGTCTATTTTTCCGTATATATTTACGGCTTCCGAAATCACTTTTTCGCATTCCGCAGGATTTGAAAGTTCGGCAACGATACTGCTGCACCTTCCTCCTGCATGAGTAATTTCGTTTTCAAGCTTGTAATTGTCGATTGGGTTACGACCTATAATTACAGGAATTGCTCCTTCTGAGGCTAATGATTTTACTATCGCCTCGCCAATTCCCTTGGCACCACCGCTTACTAAAACTACCTTATCCTTTAATTGTAAATCCATCTTAAAATTATAATTGATAACATTCTTTAGCGGTCAATTCAAAAACCGCTTTTCGCTGTAAATCTGTTAACTGGTTAACGTATTGCGTTACAATCTGCTTTGTTTCTGTATAGGATGCAGCTAACTTGCATACTGGCCAATCTGAGCCAAACATGATTCTATCCGTCGAAAAATGCTCAAATACTACATCCAAATAATATTTCAGCTCGTCGTATTTCCAATTGGCCCAATGAGCTTCTGTAACCATTCCTGAGATTTTACAATACACATTTTGATGCGTAGCCAATGTCTTGATGCCTTCTTTCCAAGCTAGCCTACCTTCATTACCTTTGATATCGGGCTTTGCCATATGATCAATAATGAACCGCTGCTCAGGAAATTTTTCGACCAAAGCAATGGCTTCCTCTAATTGATTTCTATGGATCAAGATATCGTAAGTATGGTTAAAATGACTTAACTGGGACATCCCTCGCAAAAATGAAGCAGAACTCATAAATCCCTGCGGTTCAGCTTGGACAATATGTCTCCAGCCTTTTATTTTTCTATTTGCTGAAAATACCGCCAGTCGTTCTGGTAAATTTTCGCTTTGCAGGTCAATCCAACCTACGACCCCTTTAATGAAATTATATTTTTGGGCCAGTGCTAATAAAAATTCGGTTTCTTGTTCACTTTGATCGGCTTGTACTGCAACACATCCAGTCACCCCATTTTTAAGCAATTCTGCTTCAAGTTCATCTGGTGTAAAATCAGCCTGAAGTATTTTCATATCATCAGTGATCCAAGCATCTTTTACAGGATGATAGTTCCAGAAATGAACGTGGCTGTCAATCATTTTACAAGGCAAATATTTTATCCATCAAGATCCATTTTTCACCAGGTTTAGCCATGGGCAAGGCCTGTTGATATTTCCACATCAACTGCTCCCATTCCATCACTTTGGCATTGACCAAATCTGCCTTCGCTTTTGCTTCAAAAGAAAAAGTATCATCTACTTCCATTATCATAAATAAGCGGTTAGCAATTCTGTAGATCTCCATATTTAAAATGCCTGCAGATGTGATGCTCTCCGAAATTTCTGGCCATATCGATTGATGATAAGCTTCATACTCAGCAATTAACTTTTCATCATCCTTTAGATCTAATGCCAATGCGTATCGTTTCATTTTAAAATGGATAAGATTTTACTTCTTGTCTGCTACTTCCCAATCCATCAATACCCAATTCTACCACATCTCCCGGCTTTAAATACCATGGCTCCGGCTTTTGTCCCAAACCTACTCCTGCTGGGGTACCTGTAGTAATGACATCTCCAGGTAAAAGGGTCATAAATTGACTGATGTAACTTACCACAAAAGGGATATTAAAAATCAGGTTTGATGTATTGCCATCTTGCAACAGCTTGCCGTTTACTTTTAGCCAAAGGCGAAGGTTATGTACATCGGCAATTTCATCCTTGGTGGCAATAAAGGGACCTATAGGTGCAAAGGTATCGCAACTTTTGCCTTTTACCCATTGCCCGTTACGCTCCAGTTGAAATGCTCTTTCGCTATAATCGTTGTGCAATACATAGCCTGCTACGTGGTCTAGGGCATCTTGCTCGTCTACATAACTGGCTTTTTTTCCAATCACCACGGCTAATTCCACTTCCCAATCTGTTTTAGTGCTGTTTTTAGGAATGATCAGATCATCATTAGGGCCAACAATAGCTGTGGTCGCTTTGAAAAACAAAATGGGCTCTGCTGGTATTGGGGCATTTGTTTCGGCAGCATGATCTTTATAATTAAGTCCTACGCAAATAATTTTAGACGGGCGTGCCAATGGTGCACCTAACCTTACCGGTTTTTCCACTCTTTCTAGCCATCCGCTTTCTACTTTCTTTTTTAGCTCTTCAATGGCATCGGCACCAAAAAAATCTTCGTTATAATCATTTACATGGGGAGATACATCAAAAATATCTTCTCCAATCATAACTCCTGGCTTTTCTTTTCCTATTTCGCCGTATCTAACTAATTTCATATCGTAAATTCTAGTTGTTTAAAGTGGTAAAACCGCCATCTATTGGATAATCGCAACCGGTAATAAATGCGGCCTCGTTACTGCACAGATACAACGCTAATGTAGCAACTTCCTCGGGTAAACCCATACGGCCTATAGGCTGTGTTTTCGACAATTTATCGAACATTTCAGCAATTTGCCCTGGATAGTTTTTTTGCAAAAAACCATCTACAAACGGCGTATGTACACGTGCGGGTGAAATGGAATTACACCTGATATGATCTGCCAGATAATCTTTGGCTACGCTCATGGTCATTGCTTTTACCGCTCCTTTGGCAGTACTATAGGCAAACCGATCAGGAATACCTACCAAAGCTGCAATGGATGCCATGTTTAAGATTGCGCCGCCACCTAGGGCTTTCATTTTAGGGATGGCTGCAAATAAACAATTGTAAACGCCCTTTATATTAACGTTCATGACCCTATCAAAATCCTCTTCGGAAGTGGTATCGGCTTTGCCTACATGGGCAATTCCGGCATTATTTACCAATACATTAAGGTTTCCAATTTTATCAAACACTTTTAACACCTGCTCATGGTTAGCTACATTACAAGCATGTACCTCAACACTGCCTCCAAATGCATTAATTTCATTTGCTGCTTCTTGTGCTACCTCAAGGGACAATTCAATAATATGAACTTCAGCCCCCTGCTTGGCAAACAATTGTGCTATAGCCTTTCCAATGCCACTACCGCCACCTGTAATTACAGCTTTTTTGTTTTTTAAGGATAACATTTCTTTATTAGTTTCTTGGTTGTTTAGTTGTTTGGTTATTGGGCATCGGTTATTGACTATTTTTTAAAGACTCACTCCTCTTTTCCAAGGGATAAAATCATCTTGATTTAATTGCACGGCCTTTGGAATTTCTTTACCGCTGGCCACTGCTATACAATATTCTAAAATATCTTCGCCCATTTCGCTTATCGTTTTACGACCTTCGATAACAGCGCCAGTATCAATATCAATGATATCGGCCATTCTGATGGCCAAACTGGTATTGGTAGCCACTTTTATAGTTGGACAAACTGGATTTCCTGTTGGTGTTCCCAAACCTGTAGTGAACAAAATTAAAGTTGCTCCAGCAGCTGCCTTCCCTGTAGTCGCTTCCACATCGTTGCCAGGCGTACACACCAAGCTCAGTCCTGGTTTAGTAGCAGGTTCGGTATAGTCCAATACATCCACAATTGGGGAGGTTCCAGCTTTTTTAGCCGCACCAGCAGATTTGATGGCATCGGTGATCAATCCATCTTTGATATTTCCCGGCGAAGGGTTCATGTAAAAACCAGAACCAACTTTGTGTGCCAAATCATCGTATTCGGTCATTAACCTGATGAACTTTCTTGCAGTATCTTCATCTGGCATTCTATCTATCAGCTCCTGCTCCACCCCACATAATTCAGGAAACTCCGCGGCAAGTACCTTTGCTCCCAAGGCTACCAGTAGATCGGCACAGTGCCCAACGGCCGGATTAGCAGAAATACCACTAAAACCATCGCTTCCACCGCACTTTACACCTACACACAACTTGCTCAAAGGTGCTGGCTTTCTTTCAATTTTATTGATTTCTATCAAACCTTTAAAAGTTTCCCTAATGGTTGTTTTTAAGAGTTCTTCTTCGTTCATCAACTGCTGTTGGCCTAAAAATATCAGCGGCTTTTTAAAGCTGGGGTTTAAATCAAGTAAATCTGCTTTTAGTTGTACTGCCCTTAAGTGCTCGCAACCTAAACTAAGCACGGTTACACCCGCTACATTAGGATGATTGGCATAAGACGCCAACAGTTTGCTCAGTGTATTGGCATCTTGACGAGTACCTCCACAGCCACCAGTATGATTGAGAAACTTGATCCCATCTACATTTTTGAAGGGCCTTTCCAGTTTAGAAGCGGGCTGCAGATCTATCTCATGCAAATCGCCGCCATTTTTATAGGCTTGCAACAAGGCGTGAGTATAGTTTTTATATTTATCATCCACCGCATAGCCCAACTCTTTGTAAAGCGTTTCTTTAATGATATCAAGGTTACGGTTTTCGCAAAACACTGTGGGGATGAACAGCCAATAATTGGCTGTCCCCACAGTTCCATCTTCTCGATGGTAACCCAAAAAACTGCTGTTTTTATATTTACTTACCTCTGGCGCTTCCCATTGGTAATCTGATTTTCTGTAATGATATGGATCTGCTGCATGTTTGGTATTTTCTACCGTCATTCGGATACCAGCCCTGAGCTCGTGCTGAACCTTACCGACCAACACACCATACATAAACACTTCCTCACCCTCGTACATGTCGTTGATAAAGAATTTATGTTTGGCAGGAATATCTTCAAGCAGCGTATAGTGCATTCCTTGATAGCTTAATTCTGTGCCTTGCGCTAAATCAACCAATGCGACGAGCACGTTGTCCTTATCGTCAATTTTTAAAACCTTAGTACTCATCTATTTATTAACTGATGGCTTATAGCCTTTATATGCAAAATACAATACCACTAGTAAGCAAACTAAGGGTACCGAATAACCGTATTGGATGTTATGTGTAAGATCGGCAATGTAACCTAGTCCCAAAGGAATTACAGCCCCTCCTACAATAGACATGATAATTAAACTTGATGCTGTCTTGGTGTCTTCGCCCAAATCTTTAATACCCAAGGCAAAAATGGTTGGAAACATAATGGAGATGAAGAAACCGATACCCAACAGGCAATATATGGTATAAGTACCACTACCAAAAATGGCGATTATGGTAAGTATAACCGCTAACAGAGCGTAAATAGCCAATAGTTTTGGCGCTTCAATAAACTTCATAAAAACGGTGCCTACAATACGTCCTATCATAAACAAGGCACCATAAACAGCGAGATAATTGCTAGATGAATGATGATCTAGACCTGCGGCATTTTCTGCATACACCAAAAAGAAACTACTGAAACAAATTTGCGCACCTACATAAAAAAACTGTGCAAAAATTGCCCAACGGGTATGCTTGATCTTAAATATTTCTAAAATGGATTTCTCTTTTACTGAGGAACGTTGCTCTTTGATTTCGGGCAGCTTAAGAAAGATAAATATAACAGCAACAGTTAAAATAATAAGCCCTAACACCATGAAAGGCGCTTTAACACTATTGGAGGCTTCCTCAATAAACTTTGCTTTGGTAGTAGCGTCCATATTTTGGATGCTTTCCTTGGTGACCTCGGTGTTGGTTAAAATGGTGTATTTACCAATAATGGGGGCTATTGCCGCCGCGATACCATTAAATGACTGCGCTAAATTTAACCTAAATGAAGAGCTTTCTGGTGGTCCTAAAACCGTAACATAGGGATTGGCAGCGGTTTCTAAAAAGGCTAAACCACTGGCCACAATAAATAAGGCTCCCAAAAAATAAAAGTATTGATGAGTATTGGCCGCGGGGATAAATAAAAAGGCACCACCAGCAAATAAAAGCAGGCCAAATACAATTCCAGCCTTATAGCCCCATTTTTTCATCATCATGCCTGCAGGTATGGCCATTAAAAAGTAGGCGATAAATACCGAAAAGTCGACCAGGGAAGATTCTAAATTATTGAGTGTAAATGTTTTTTTTAAATGAGCGATTAAAGTAGGATCAATGTTGTGTACCAATCCCCAGAAAAAGAAAAGGCTGGTAATTAATATAAGTGGAAAAAGATATTGCTTTCGGGAAACTGCGGCAGAGGAAATTTGCTGTTCCGCAGCAGCATGGTCACTTAGGTTCATGTAAAGTTTAAAATTTGGTTCAAAGCAAATTAACTACAAAAAAACTGTTTAATAACATCTCCGATTGTCAATTCATTAAGCTATTTTGGCTATTATATACTCCAATTTCGGCTAAAACAGCCAAAACAGTTAACTTTCAGCTATCTATCTGTAATTTAAACTGGTAGAGCAATAAAGACGTCGTTGGGAGTTATTGACATTCAACCACAGCCAGCTCCTTTTGGTAGCTGGCTGTGGTTGAAACTATTAATTGACGGCAACTACGGCCGATGATACACTATCATTGAAACCGATGTCTGTTAAACAATCTTCATCAGCGGTAAGCGTTACGGATGCCCCTGCAAAACCATCGTTTTTATACAAGGTAATCTTTAGTCCGGCAGGTACTTTTACTGCCGAAGCATCATCATTGATAATGCCTAAAGCCTGAAGTTGTGCTTTGGTGTAGGAACCAACGGCAAGGGTGCCGCTCCAACCGCCATAGTTACAATTTTGATAAACCGTAACCGCTGATGGTGCTGTAGTACCCGTGGGATCTGCCTCGGCAAATGTAGTGGCAATTCTGATCCGTTTTACAAAATGGGTGGCCTGTGATTCGTCGCCACCATATACCCCCCATTTAGGGTCACAATAGTCGCTATCTAAAGTGCGGCAATAATAACGCTGACTTCCGTTGCTTAGGGTTTGCTTAACACCGTTGTACCATAGCTCAACATAACCTGTTGAAGCACTGTATGAGGCGTTGATGCGCATGGTAAAATCTAACCAAGTACTTGTGGTTAGTGGAGTAGACCACAATACAAAAGCGGTATGACTGGCGTCGAAATACTGCAATTCGATGTTTCCGTCTTTGGTTCTGAGCATTAAAGGATGATTGGCCAATGAACCTGCTGTTGGATAGGCCTTCCATTGCCAAATGGCATCGGTTTTCAGGTTAGTTGGCATGTATATCTTACTTTTCCAACCTACATAAAATGAGGTTCCTTCGGGCGCACTAAAACCTACAGAGCCATGTCCTTCGGCGCGGTGACTACCTGCTGGTTTAAGGAATTTCCATACAGGTGTTCCCGTTTCATCATTTACTACGGTAACCGTACCGCTTTGCTCTACATTAATGTCTTTCCACACCGCAGCGCTACCAAGAGAGGCATCGCCGTTATGTAAAATAGATTGGGTGGTGATACCGCCAGAAGTGTTTTTGGAGAAAGGTGCGTTCTTCTCTTCCGGAGTGTCGCTTTGCGTTTCACCGTTTTTTTCACAGCCACTTTGAAACATAGCAAGGGCTACAACAATTGCAAGAATGTTGATTTTTTTCATGATTACTGGTTTTAAATATTTGGTTATTTAGTTATTTGAATAGATCAATTGCTTTTCAACAGACTTACGGTTCTATCGGCATTACAAAAAGGTTATTCTATTTCCAACAATCTGTTCTGAAAAGTAAGGAAGCGGCTATATTAGGAAGGTAGGGCTCGTAGGGTTGTTAATACATCAACCCTAACATTTGGTATTTAACGTGAGTTAGATTACGTGTCTATGTGGTTATAATTCCTTTTTAATAAATACGAACACATAGACACATAGGGTTTATTATTGTAAAAACGCAGCGGCAGTCCATAATATAGGTGCCTGTCCATGCATATCGCCGGTAATGCGTTTACGGTCGAGATAGTACTGCAAATCGTTTTTCTTATTGGTGCCTTCGCATACATCGCTTACTTCGGCATTGGCATCAATTCTCGATACCAGAGCCAACCAAGCCTTACGGGCAGCAGGTGCATAGGTTTTTTGGGGAAGCCAGCCATTTTTTATCCCAGTGACCATGGCGTAGGCAAACATGGCTGTACCCGAGCTTTCTTCCCAAGAAACAGGTACGTCTACTAACTGACGCCACATTCCCGAATTGGTTTGGTATTTCAGCAATGAGGCCATCATCGTTTGGTAGCCTTTCAAAATTCGAGCTCGTTCAGGATGGTTTTTAGGAAGAGCAGTTAATATTTCGGTCATTCCTGCAGCCATCCATCCGTTTCCACGTCCCCAAAAGAAAGGCACATCTGGTGCATGATAAAACAACCCGTTTGTTTTTTGCAATGAATCGAGGTATACCACCATTTCTTTGGCAGCGCGATCCAAGTATTTTTTTTCTCCCGTAGCTCTGTAGGCTTGCACCTGTAGGGCGTTGATCATAAACATATCATCAATCCACATTCGTGTTTGCCAAGTAAGGCCCCTGTTATAAAATACATATGATTCGGGCACTACTCTTTTGCCTTCTGGTGGTCCCCATTGTTTGTCGGCTATACCTTGGCCCATTTCTAGATACCTTTTTTCTTTGGTTTGTCTGTAAAGCTCTAAGGGCACGGCGCCAAATACGCAATAATCTACGTGATCTGGTATCGGTATCATTGATGCTTCTTCTCCGAAAAATGGTTCAAAACGTTTTGCCAATTGCAATAGCAGATCTTTATGGTTGCTTTCTTTAGCAAATTTTAATGCACCATACCAAGCACAAGTTTCGGCATAGGTAATTACCTTAGGTGGTGTTGGCCTTCCAAAGTTAGTATGCGGCGTTACGATAAAGCGGTCGGCAACCCGCTTACCTATTTCCGTTGGCGAAGTACCTTTTGGCCAGTTTTCAAATTCTTTTACAGTACTTTGTGTCTGTGCGGATACGCCAGTAGCCATTAACAGCAGCATCCATAAACCAATATTTCTCTTCATATTGTTAAATCGTTGAGGTTGGTAAAAAATCTTCTCTATAGGGACTAAAAACATCGATCAGCATCCCTGGCTCCAGACAAACACAACCATGTATTTCGTGCGGAGGCACATAATAACCATCACCTTTTTTAATGATTTTTTTCTCATTACCAATGGTCATTTCGAATGCACCACTTTCTACATAGGTTACTTGAGTATGGTGATGCTCATGCAATTGCCCAATGGCTCCGGCTTCAAATTTCACCTTTACCAGCATGACTCTTTCGTCATAGCCGTAGCATTGTCTTTTGATGCCATTTCCTAAATCTTCCCAGGATATTTCTGCATCAATCTGAAATAAGTTTCCTTGTAGCATATTTTGAATGTTAAATAAATTGTTAAGGTTTCTGTGGTTTAGTATTGAGGTCTGAAACACTGTTTTCATAAATGAAATCGGCAATTTTAGCAGGTTGCTCTATTGGAAAATGATGCCCCTCTAAGGTTTGCTTGCCCAATGTCATTGGAATAATGGTTGCTGGACCTCCTTTTAAAATATAATTCTGCACTAATGGGAGTGTATTTTCGGCAACGGGAACAATGCCATCATTTAAACCAATGACATGCAGTATGGGCACTTTGAACGAAGCGAGACGTTCCAAATTGTCTTTGGGCTGGTCATGATATTGAAGGGCTTGCTCTTCTGTAAAACCATATACTTCCAGCAACTTCTTCCAGTCGGCAGCTGAACCTTTACTAGTTCCTTTTCCACCAGGCCAACTCTTAAAATCACAAACAGGAGCTTCTGCATAAATACAGCTTACCTTTTCTGGATGTCGCTTTGCCCAACCATACACGTATAATCCACCGCGACTAATTCCTTCCAATGCTACTTTTGACGCGAAACCTTTTTTCGATGTGAGATATTGATAAAACTCGTCCCATACGTTTAAGGCTTTGGCGTGGCCGTAAAGATCATTGGTATTGATATAGGCTACATGAAAACCTCTTTCTAACAAGATGCTGTCAGGTTGCACATGCCAATCGGGAAAATAGGCTTTCCAAACCCACGGTTTACCCGGTAAGGGCTTTTGGGGAGCAATGATCCATGCGCTATAACCATTGAACTTAAACTCACTTTTTTGGAAATGACGCCACTTGCTTTCTTTTTCTTCGGTTAATGGAGTTTGGGCCATCACCGGAAAAACAAAACAGCCATAAAGCAGAAGGAGATAAAAGCGTTTCATCAAAAAGTTATTTAGCAATATTTTTTCCTGTTAAGCGTAAAGTGAGCTGTGCCTCGAATAATGATTTTGGCAATACTGGTTTACCCTGATCTTGATTGGTCCCTACATTTTCTAAGGTTACCTTTCGGTCCGATTGGAAGCCTACCAAAATAGGTTGTGCAATGGTATAGTTTCGACGCTTGTTAAGGTCCCAAAAGTTATAATGCTGGTCTTTTGCTGATTGATGCTGAAAATTCCACAACACCAAATGCTTACCATGATGTGGGTGACCAGGTTCTGGACCACCTAGATTATAAAAAACACCGCCCTTAATGTCATCATACAAAGTGGCAAAGGGTTGGCCCGAGTGTATATCGATGTTTTGATCACTGCCTAAGGTACATTGCGTAATTACAGTGCCTACTGCGCTATAACCTGTTCCAGCACCATGGTGTTGTGCATTGTTGAAATTGCAGTTCTTAATCAATACCCCGTACCCGGTGCGGGCATGAATGGATGCATGACCTTTTTTGCCTTTAAAGTTTACGTTGAGTACACTTACCTGATAACCTGAACGGATAAACAGTCCTTCATTCCAGTCGCGAAATTCGCAATTCCTTACCCAGCTGTTTTTTACATATTCCATTCCTACGGCTTCCCAAGCATAATCATGGATGGCGTTTTTGTGATGCACAAAATCTTCGGCATAAGTTTTCCAGTTGCTGGTGAATAAAATGTCTTCTACGCCACATTCTTCAATGTAATTATAGGCAGCCAATTCAAATGCTGCGCTTTTTACGATCCTTAAATCAAAGTGCAAAGGATTTTTAAATTTCACCCTGTTTCCTTCTATCTTTTCAATGGTATGAATTTCGTTGATCAGCATCCCTCCTTTATCTCCAAATAATCTCGTCCACTCTGGTTTTAACTGCAAGGGGGCAAAATAAATCTTGGTAAATTCTTCACTTTTATGACGTATCACCACATCCTGCCCTATTTTTAAGGCCGAAACATCTGCTACTTCTACCCAAAAGCTTTCTCTATCGGCATCTTTGATAATGGTGGTTAACTTTTTTGCACTTAAATCAGTTGGTTTAAACTGAATTTGGCGACCATTGATGCGCATTTTATCTTGATAAATTTCTGTTCCTCCTGCACCGCTACCGCTACCTTTTAAAATGATATTACTTTTAGAAATACGTATAAACTTGGTACTGTCTGTGTCTGCAGCAATTAAAAATTTACCAGATGGAAAGAAAACTACTCCCCCCTCTTTGTTTTTTTCTGCCGCATCAATAGCTCGTTGAATGGCCTCATCATCATAGCCTGCATCATTAGGTTTTGCACCATAATCAACCACGTTAAATACTTTTTTGCCCGAAACCTCAGGAATTGCCTTTTCAGAGAAATGATAACCAGCAAAGGAAAAATCTGGTAGTATGGGCGTTCTGCCAGCTTGCTTGGCGGCCACAAAATCAGTCCATAATGGCGATACTTTTTGGGCAAATGTGATGCTATACAATGCCAGTATTGACATGGTTAAAAACAATCTTTTCATAAAATTATTAATGGTTTTAAGCGGTTTTAATCTATCGCTCCTGTTTTCATTTTACTGGTAGGTTTTAAAGAACCTCCCTTTATTTCACCTTGTACTTCTAATTTAATGACGGTAGCAATGGGGTCTATCGCTTGCATAGGAACTTCTATCGTAAGAGCATCGCCTTGAGCTTGGGTTTTTAATTTTGTTCCGTTACTGAGCAATGTGGCGGCAATTACCGGATGTGAAAGTTGAGGAATGATTAATTTTCCATCTTTTGGCCAATCAAATACCGAAAGATATAGCTTGGTTTTACCATTTTCGGCCTTTTTGGTAATACGGCCCCATGATACCACCGGTAAAGGGTTGGCTGTAGTGGCATAAATTGCTTCGTGGTTAACTTTCATCCATTTCCCAATTTCTTTTAAACGGTCTATACTTTCTTGAGGAAAAGAACCGTCAGGCTTTGGCCCTACGTTAAGTAGGTAATTCCCTCCTTTTGAAGCAATGTCAATAAGGTTGCGGATCAACGTTGACGCTGGTTTCCACTTGTTATCAGATACACGGTATCCCCATGTACCATTCATGGTCATACAGGTTTCCCAATATTGCCCATCCAATTCGCTTTGGTCTGGTATTTTCTGTTCCGGAGTTTTGGTATCTCCCGGAAAATTTGGTCGTTTCAACCGGTCATTGGTAATAATTGCAGGCTGTTTTTTAAGTACTTCTTGAAGCTTTAATGCCGCTTCGTCTGTCATGTTGGTTGGCGTATCCCACCAAAGCACCGCGATATCACCATAATTAGTCATCAATTCCTTTAACTGAGGTACTGCGACATCATCGATATACTGATCAAAGGTTTTTGTTTCCTGCACGGGATCCCATTTTCCTTTGTGTGCCGCAGTATAATTGTCAATACTTGTACTGTCGGGATTAGGCCATCCTTCCCGCATTAATTTGCGAGCTACCGAACCTCCTGCATTGCCCCAGTCTTGAGCTTGCGAATAGTAAAACCCTAATTTTATGCCGTATTTTTTACAGGCTTCGGCCAATGGTTTTAACAGGTCTTTTCCATGGGGTGTGGCATCGGTAATATCCCATTTGCTTGCCTTTGAATTGAACAGGGCAAAACCATCATGGTGCTTAGCGGTAATTACCAAATATTTCATCCCTGCATCTTTGGCCATTTTTACCCAAGCATCGGCATCATATTTCACCGGATTAAACTGCTTGGCCATTTCTTTGTATTCGGCTACCGGAACCTTCATCCTATTCATGATCCATTCGGCGCCGCCTCTAGCTTGTTCATGACCTTTATATTGTCCGGCCATTTGCGCATATACTCCAAAATGGATAAACATACCAAAACGTGCTTCGGTCCACCATTTCATTCTTTCTTCTTTGCTAAGGGCTTGCTGCGCTTTAGCCAAAGGGGTGATGAGCATTAATACCAACAATAATTTGCTTATTTTTTTTAACATGATGGTTGATTTGATAGTGATGATATTAGTTTTTGATAATTATTGCAGCACCGAGCGCCATACGTGGAGGACCAATGTCAACAGCTTTTAATAATGACCGATGAAGTTCATCCAAGGCATTAGCACCCACATTATTAGATTGAAAAAAGCTGTATGTTCCTTTAAAACCACCAATGGCTGGGCTACCTGCAGCTGGAAAATAAGTATTTAGTTCTCCCAGGCTAAGCTTTGGATCGGTCAACAGCATTCCGGTTGGGAGTGCCAAGGTTTGTCCGTTTCCCATTCCAAAGGCTAAATTTCCTTCATAGAAAAAATTCTGTGGTGGGTCCGTGTAAGCGATAGCAATGCCACCTTTTGACTGTATCAGGTTATTAGCGATGGTACAATCAGCTGGAGGAACGGTTCGACCATTGCCACCTTTGCCAGCACCAATATCAAAGGCTTGAGCACAGTTTACGATGGTATTGCCCACTATTTTTGCATTTTTCACCTGAAAATAGCCACTTGGTTCTGAGTTGGGTACACCATCTAAAACCGAAATGGCACAGGTTTGGCCTGTAGTAGCAACACCTTGTAGGTAATTGTTATAAACCAAATGGCTTTCGCCGATAATACGTATGCCCCCTGCATCTTTCATATCGTTACCAATGAAATAATTCCCATAAATTTCACTTCCGTTACCATGACGAAGTGATAAGGTGCCACGGCTTTCAAAAAACAGGTTATTGCGAATGGTATTTTTGCTCATTTTATTAGAGACAATCTCTGTTTCGCCACTGCAATGTTCAAATATGTTTTGCTCAATGACTACCAGTGCTTCGCTGAGGTAATAATCTGAGGTGCCTACTCGAATTGTTTCGCCACCATTGTTTCCCAAATCCGCACGAGGGCCGAAATAGTTATGGTCTATGCGATGGCTGATGGCTGTTGTTGAGCCCCACAATACTACGGTTGGTCCTTGATGTGCCTTTCCTTTAAGGTAGCAATGGTCCATTCTATTGTTTTTACCATTCATGGATACCCATCTGTAATCGATGGTTGGATCGGTTGGATTATAATCGATAATAGTAGTATTGGTCAAGCGGCAATTTCTGGATGCCGAAGTAAAATCGACTACGTTGAGCTTGGAAACACCTAAATCTCCATTGCTAAAACTAAGTCCGTCAACCACCAACCATTGTCCGTCTATTGAAATTGAGGAAGCTCCTTTGAGTTTAACATCTCCTGCCTTTTCGGTAATGAGTACAATAGGCTGCTGAGCGGTACCAGTACCTTTAAAAATCAGTCGTTGATTATTCCAATCGCCCGATTTCATCATTACCGTATCACCTGCGTTTAATGTAAGCGCTGTAAGTTCCGTAGCTGATGAAATAATTTTGCAAGATTTACATACAGGTTTAACCGTTGTAGGCGGTGTAACGGGTTGGGGCTCTTCAGGTGAGCTTGCTGTTTTTTTACAACCAGCAAATAAAAAGCCTAATGCCAAGAGCAAGATTCCTAAATTTTGTTTTGTCTTCATGGCTAAAACTTATTTGCTTGATAAGGCTATTTTATCCGCCATCCATTTCGGTCCAATATCCGCATGCTTCAAAATGGATAATTGCAACTCGCTCAATTGTGCACCTACATCCTTTTGTTTGATGAAAGAAAAAGTACCTTTAAATGCTCCCTTTACTGGACTTGCAGTTTCTGGTTGCCAAATCAACTCGTTCTTTTTAAGCTTTGCGTCAACTCCCTTAAAACCCTTTGGAAGTTCAATCGCTGTTGATTTATCGTTAACTAAATTTCCTTCGAAAGTTACTTCTGCCGCGGGATCTACCATGGTTACCATGCTAGCTGAATTACTGACCAAATTATTCGCTATAACTACTTTTTGAGGTGGCAAAATACGATCTGTATTTTTTCCAGCTCCTAGCGAAAAAGCTTCTTTACAATCTACAATAGTATTGGCTACCACCGTAGCATCTTTAACCTGCCAATGGCTTACCAATTGCGGGTTTGGCAAACCATCCATTACAGAAATTGCCGCCCTTAAACCTGTACCCGTTAAGCCTTGTAAATAATTATTATACACTTGGTGATGCTCGCCAATAATTCTGATCCCGCCTGTATTTTTAATGTGGTTACCAATAAAGATATTTCCGAAAACCTGGTTATAATTTCCATGGCGTAAGGTCAAGGTGCCTACACTTTCATAAAAAAGGTTATTGGAAACAGTATTGCGACAAGATTTTACCGAAACAATCTCAGTTTCGCCATTGCATTGCGCAAAAATATTCGATTCTACTTTGGTAAACGAATCGTACATTGACCAAGTGCTGGTTCCAATACGAATGGTTTCACCACCGTTGCCATCAATATCCGGTCGTGGTCCAAAATAGTTATGATCTATCTGATGATAGTTAGGCTTTGCAGAAAGCCATACCACTAAGGTAGGACCTAGATTGGTTTTCCCTTCAAAATAACAATGATCTACCCTATTTCGACTACCGTAAAGCGAAACGTAGGTGTATTCTTTAGCCTTTTCGCTAGGGTTAAAATTTACCACCGCAGAATTGGTTAAACGACAGTTAGAAGATTTTTCGGTAAAAAGAATAACATCTTCACCATTGGTTGCACCATTTACAAAATTCAAACCTTCCACCACTAACCAAGTACCGTCTATTTGGATAGATGATGTACCAATAAGGTTGACCAGCAAAGCATTTTCAGCGCTCAATACAATCGGGTTTTTACTGGTCCCATTCCCCTTAAAAATCAATTGTTGATTTTGCCAATTACCATTTTTTAGCATTACCCTATCCCCTGGTTTTAAAGTTAAGGCAGCAAGTTCCGCAGCCGAAGCAATAGAATAATTTTTGGCAAAGCCCTGAAGTGCTAATAAAATTAAACAGCCAGTTAAAAAAAACTTAAATCTCATATTTGGTTAGTGGTTGATTATCTAATGTTTATTTCAGGTTTTTCTTTCTTAACAATGCCTCTAGGTAATAATAATCGGCATAATTTAAAGGAGCATCCACTTCAAAATTGCCAGGCTTAGATCCTGTGCTGTGCAATAAAATAAAGCCAAAGGAAGAGCCTGCAGGCGCAGTATATTTTGTAGCTAGCGACTCGAGAATCTGATCGGCTTTTTTACGATAGTCTTTTCCGGCTTTGCTATAGGTATTTAGCTCATATAAAGCCGATGAAATTAGTGCTGCAGCAGAAGCATCTCTAGGTTCGTTAGGGATTCCTGGGGCATCAAAATCATAATAAGGCACTAAATCTTTAGGCATATTGGGATGATTAAGGATAAATTTGGCCACATTTTCTGCTTGCGCCAAGTAAAGTGGGTTTTTGGTATATCGGTAACACATGGTATAACCATATAAGGCCCAAGCTTGTCCACGTGCCCAAGCCGATTCATGACTATAGCCTTGGTGCGTATTCTTTTTAAGCACTGCTCCTGTTTGTGGATCATAATCAATCACATGATAAGAGCTATAATCGGCACGAAAGTGATTTTTCATGGTAGTATTGGCATGGCTCACCGCAATTTTGTAAAACGATGAATCGCCAGTTAGCTTAGTGGCTTCGAACAAGAGCTCAAGGTTCATCATATTGTCTATAATCACTGGATTTACCCACTTATCGCGGCTATGATCCCATGATAAGATGACACCTGTTTTAGGATTAAAACGTGTAGACAATGTTTTTGCCGCAGTAATGATTACATCACGGTAATGCGGATCATGGGTTAAACGGTAACCATTTCCCACACTGCAATAAACCTTAAAGCCCATATCATGTGTGGTTCCATTGTTTTTTTCCTGTTCTACCTCTGCAGTGAATTTCTTTGCGGCGGCTTTCCAGTACTCCGTTCCATAAAATTCATCCAAATACCATAAAACCCCTGGGAAAAATCCGCTTGTCCAATCTCTGGATGCTACCAGCTTAAGGTGTCCGGCTTCAATGGTGCGTGGCGAAAAGAGTTGAGGCTTTTTAGGGTCTTTGGCTTTTTCTACCTCTTTTAAAAGTATTTCTGTTTGGGATGCTGCATGTTGGAATGCTTTTTTAACATCTAATTTTTGCGCAAAAATCGGTGTCTGCAATCCTAATAAAACAGTGGCTACGGCTAAGTGTCTAATCTTCATCTGTAAATTTTTATGATTAATTGATAGGAATTAGTTGAACTTCTAAGAGTTTCATCAATTCACTTTTTAAAATGGTATTGGGATTAATTTCTATATGGTGTAAACCTTTTGTTAATGATATTTCGCCAATCACTTGTGTCACTACCTTCGTATCGCCAATCAGTACCCCCTGCTTAAAATCTTGCTCGTCAATTTTAAAATTGTAGCTACCGCCACTTTCTTTTCCTGCTAGGTACTTTATTGTAATTTTAAATTTCTGTGCTGAGCTTGTTCTAAAAACCCAGTTTACCGATTGCTCCTTTTTTTCCCAGCCTTCCACATAAAATCGGTCTGTTTTTCCATCTCCAAATTTGAACCCTTTGCTTAGGTTGGCATCAAAGGCCAACAAGCGAGTTAAGGGGATATTGGTAGCTACATAAGGTACGTGATCTGTTTTAAGAGGTTCATTTAAAAGCAAAGTAACAACCGTATTGGCAGTATCTGGAGCTTGCTTGGGTACGTTGATATAAAAATCACCATCCCCTATGTTCTGAATGGGCAGGTTTGATTTTTTTGAATCAGCGAGCAGGTAAGCTTTATTTATTTTCGATTTTACACCACCTACGTATAGTTTTCCATCCTTAGGCCAGTTAAAAACATGCAAGTATACTTTATTGGCATTCTGGGTAGTTACGCCCCAATTTTGCAAAGGCAATGCTGTTTTATTTGTTTTGTAGATACTTTCCGCATTTTTACCTACCCAGTTTTCTATACCAGCTAATATTTGCAGATCCTTGGCATCAAAGGCACCATCTCCTTTTGGACCAATATTCATCAACAAGTTTCCATTTCTAGAAGCAGCTTTAGCCAACAGTTGAATAAAAAACCCTGACGATTTATGCGAATGATCATATTTGCTATAACCATATGATTCGTTAGTGGTTGGAATAGCTTCCCAATCGCCGTCAACAGGATAAAATTCAGCAGGCCTATCTGCTGTATTCTTATAATCGCCAAAATTAGCACTTGCACTTCTTACCAACCTGCCATTCACCACTACATTAGGGTCTGTTTCTCTAATGGCTTTTAAAATCCGAATGTTTTCAGAAAGTGGTAGTTTCTGTGGCGTATCAAACCATAAAATATCAGGATGGTATTTTGTAAGCAGCTCTTTAATTTGTGGGATGGCTTTTTCATCTACATATTTAGCGGCTTTAGGCAACAACTCTGGATGCTCCACGTACCAGTTTACACCGCCATATAAACCTAAATCGCCACCTGGATTTTTATATTCCCAATCATTTCCGGGCGCATCCGGATGTTCCCAATCAAAGGCATGAGAATAATAAAAGCCAAACTTCATTCCATGTTTTTTAGCCGCGGCAGCTAACTCGGCAATAGGATCTCTTTTAAAAGGGGTTTGTTTGCTGATACCGAAATTGCCTACGTTTGATGGATACATTGCAAAACCATCGTGGTGCTTTGCCGTAATGATAAAATAATTCATTCCTGCTTTTTGAGCATCCAATATCCATTTATCAGCATTAAAAAGTACAGGATTAAATTGATGGGCGATATCCAAATAATCTTTTCTACTAATTTTTTCCTTGCGCATCAAATGTTCGGCATAACCGCCTACTTTTTTGCCCTTCCATTCACCTGCAGGCAAAGAGTAAATCCCCCAATGGATAAACATCCCAAATTTGGCATCCCGCCACCATTGAATGCGCTGTTCATGCGTTTTCATGGAAGCTGTCCACCAAGTGTTAACCGCTTGATCAATGGCTTTTTGATCGCGTTCTTTTGATTGGTTGAACATTTCCTTATCCTCATCGCCCGCTACCTGACCAAAAGCCAAGCTATTAACCGACAAGCATAATACACATATAAGTAGTTTTTTCAGTTTCATTGTTGATGGTGAATTAACTAAAGCCAAATTAAGGGGTTACGAATAGGCAGGTTTCTGATCACTTCTTCCACCTTTGGTTCATGTTCCAATGTTTTCCAAGTGTTCAACCAGTTGTTATTTTGATAGGCATTGGCACCCATTAACAAAAAAGGTTGTGCTACTGGCCAATTTTCCCAATACATCACGTCTTTTTGGTAAGGCCATTTAGTTTTATCGGCCACAAAAGGATAAAGAAATGCAATACCCTTCTTGATTGACTTTCCATCGGCAGTTTCATAGTTCCATAAATTATCGTCCTTTACCGATAAAATTTGACAGATCATGCTCATGGCATCGAGGTTAAAAATGGAATAACCATAAGGCTTGGTACGGGCCAGTTCTAAAGGAAAGCTGCCATCAGCCGCCATTTGATTAGGCAGCAGTACACTTTTATAGCGGTCACGACAAAAATCGAGCAGTTTTTTGTTTGCCGTTAGTTTGGCAAATGAAGCTACCTGCATTACCCAACAGGTACCGTGGTTATTTTTTGCATTCAGCTCATCTTTACCATATTGATGGGTAGTTAGCCAATTGAGATAGTCGGCAAACCATTGCTTTAAATCTTTAAGCGTAGAAGCCCCAATAGCTACTTGCATAACTAATATGCCCTGAGCTACTTCCATTAAGTGGATGGTATCGATAATACCGATACCGCGTCCTGTAAATCTACCCTGTATGGCTTGAGCGTATAACAAATTGGGATTCATGAGTGTTTCGGCATTGCAAAACCAAGCCTTTAAATGTACCAACGCTCCTTCTACATATTTTTTATCGCCCGTGAGTTTGTAGGCCGATGCCAATGCTCCCACAATACGACTAAACCTGATCATGGCCAATCGATGGGCAACAAAAATATCGGGATTGGTAAGACCATCTTTTTGAACATAAGGTCCCGATGGATTTTGTGGATCTGGCCACCAATAATCACCTTCGGAAAAGAAATCGTGCTTACCGCCAGCACTTCTGGCTGAACTTTGCGCCGTTACCGTAACGGGTTGCTGTTTCAATGCCCAAGCAGCTTCTTTTAGGATTTGTTTTCGCAACACCTTAGCAGCTTCGCTGCTGTACGATTGTGCCAAAGCAGTGTTTGAAACAACTACCACAAAAAGGAGTAAACTATATTTAAGCAAAAGTCGCATCATTATTTAGTCATTAAGGTCCAAGTAATTTTCCCTAAGGTATTGGGTTTATTTTTTTCGGGAGCAGAAATGGTTCCTTTTATTCCATTAGCGGTACGTTGCACATTGATCTGTCGCCAACTATATTGCCCTTTTTCATAGTTGAAAGTTTCGCCATCGTCATCATACAAAAGGTATTGACCAGGTTTTTCTCCATAATAACGAATTTCAAGATCAATTTTCTCTCCCGATTTTGGTGCATGGAGCATGGCAGGCATCATTGGAATAATTCCACCATCTTTTACATAAACAGGAATTTTATCTAAGCCTGGAGTAACAGTAATCACGGTGCCTTCTCCAGCAAATTCTCCTGTATAAAAGTCGTACCATTTACCTTTTGGCAACACTACTTTTCGGGTAACTTGTCCAGCAAACATTGGTGCTACCAAAAGATACTCACCCGCCATATATTGGTCTTTAATTTCCTTGGAAACGGCTTCTGCATACGGATTCTCTTCCAAATTTGAATTCGTTTTTTCCTTTTTCAGCTCTGGATTAAACCCCTCTTCCAAGTTCATCGCCCTAAAAGGTGGCGTACCTTCAAAATGGTATTTTGCAAACTCGGTATACCAATAAGGCATCATTTGCATGCGTAACAACGCGAATGATCTCACCTGCTTTTCTACTTCTGGATAGCTCCAAGGTTTGGTACCGCTAGACCATGCATTGATCATGGCCATGGGCGAAAACACATTCGACTGAAACCTTCTTAACCATTCTTCGCCCGTTTTTGAAGCACGCACTTCAGGAGTCCACAGCACGCCAGCAAAACCACTATTAATTAATGCAGTGATAAAATCTTCATGATTATAATAGTCGTTATAAAGCACATATGGAAATGAAGTACCTCCTCCGTTTGAAGCCCTTACTAAGCCAAATGTTCGTTGGTTACGTTTTTTGAAAATCTCCGCAGTGTACCGCTGCATTAACAATCCATAAGTTTGTCGCATTTGCTCGGCACTTAATCCCGACGGGAAAGTAGCCACATCTGGCCATAAGTAATGGTCGTAGCCATCAACTTCATCTATTTTATAGCCACTTACGCCTATTTCTATTTGGTTTTGCTGCAATTGCGAGAAAAACAACTCCCTTGCCTTTGGTAGGGTTAAGTCTGGAACCACGCCCAACCATACTGTATGGGAACTTGTAAGCGGTAAAATTTCTTTGTAAAATGGTGCATCAGGTGAAACATAAGGATTAAGCCATAAATTAAGCCTAATGCCTTTGTTCAACATATCTGCCACAAACTTTTGAGGGCTTGGAAAGCGTCCCATATCCCAAGTAAATGTTCCTGGATAAGCCTTACTTTGCCAACCTGGTTCTAAGCCTACAAAATCAAGCGGGTAACCTTTTTCCTTGAAGGTATCTATTTCTTTCTCTACCTCTGCCGCAGTAAACCTGGTCATTACCCTTTGGGTAAAACCTAAGCCCCATTTTGGAGGCAGGTACCCTCCACCATTAAAAAGGTTATATCTTTTAATAGCATCAAGAGGTTTTGGTCCAGCAAACACATAAATTTCTACCCCAGCAGCGGGTACCTGAAATTCTACGGCATCAGAATATGGTCTAGAAGCCCATGTTTTATCCGTATTTCTATCTTTTGGGGTAGGAAAATTCTCACTGTCTTTTCTAACGCCAGTTCCAGCCCACACTTTAAGGTATCTTGCGGTATTGATAAAAACACCATATCCATTTGAGGAGATATAAAATGGCGTTGGCGCATGGGTACGTCCATTGTCTTTGCCACCATAATGGTCTACGTGCAACTCTAGGATTTTACCTCTTTGGTGTACAGTTTGAAAGTTAAGCCCAAAACCATAAAGCTGTTCATTTTTTTCGAGCGGGAACCGTAATTGGGTTTTACCATCCCTTAAAGAAGCCACAATATTTTGTTGAACAAATGGAAAATTAGCTTTTCCCAACTTGGTTAAAGCCTCTATATTGGGCGAGGTGCCAGCCGCTTTTAAAAGATCATAAGCCTCGGGAGTACCTACTACACCTTTCCATACACCAGGCATCACTTCAGACCAAGTGATATTTTGCGAATTGGCCTTAAAAAAATGCAATAATAATAGTACGATACCTAGTAGTATTCGAGCAGCTTTCATGGTTTAAATATTCGGTTAAAATTTGAGAGTCTGTTTCTCTCTTATTGCAAATAAGCAATAAATAATGAGGTTTTATTCTGTCTATTTACCTCATTATTCAGCAATTTTGCCATTAGGTTGGTCATTTCAACCCGCTTAATTGTTTATTAAACTGATTTTCAGGTTAAGTTTATTGTACAGGCACAATGGTATAGCTTTTACCCTTCTCCGTTTTAAAACTAACGGTGTAACCTTTATCAGCTTTAATAGCTTGAAGCTTTGCATTGGCATTTTTTTGATAAGGTGGTTTTTCGAAATTCTGCATTAAAGCATTTACAGGAATAGCATTCGTTTGATTTGCTATAACATCCACAATTCGCACTGGAATAGGTGTTCTCAAACGGCAATTGCCTCCTATTAATGATTTGATTTTAGCTTGGGTAAGTTTTCCATTTTGCCATGCCATTTCTACCTCAAAATTCCCTCTGGCTTTAATCCCCTTGATGGCACCTGTAGACCAAGCATCTGGTAAAGCAGGTAACAAACTGATTTCGCCTTCATGGCTTTGCAACAACATTTCTGTCATGCCCGCAGTACCTCCAAAATTACCATCAATCTGAAACGGTGGATGTGCATCAAAAAGGTTGGGATACGTACCACCACCACTCATTTGTCCACGGCTTTGCGTAGGATCTATATAATTAAAAGCTGTATTTAAGATATTATAGGCGTGGTTTCCATCTTTCATCCTAGCCCACCAATTTATTTTCCATGCCATAGACCAGCCTGTACTGATATCACCTCGATGAATGAGCGTTTGCTCAGCAGCAGCAGCCAGTTCAGGCGTTTGCAGTACCGAAATTTGGTTACCTGGAAATAAGCCAAACAAATGCGAAATATGCCGATGCGTATCTTTTGGATCATCCCAATCACCATACCATTCTTGCAGTTGCCCGTACTGGCCAATATGATAAGGATATAATTTATTCTTAGCAGCCTCAAGTTTAGCGCTAAAAGCAGCATCAGTATTCAATATTTTTGAAGCTTTAATGCAAGCGGTAAACAGTTCGCGAATAATGGCCATATCCATGGTGCTTGCCAAGCTCAATTGATATTCCTTTCCTTTAATCTTTACAGTATTTTCTGGAGAAGTTGATGGATTAGTAACCAAATAACCTGTTTTTGGATCAATAATGAGCCAGTTCAATAGAAACTGCGCTGCACCTTTCATTAAAGGATAAGCTTCTTTGGTTAGAAAGTTTTTATCGCCAGTAAATTGGTAATGTTCCCATAAATGTGTGCTGAACCAACCGCCTGCCATGGGCCATGCCGACCATCTTGGTGCGCCTTTTGGGTCCCAATCATTTCCACCTGGAGGCGAGGTTTTGGCCCAAAGATCCGAATTATGATGGGCAGTCCATCCTTCCTTAATATTGTAGTTTACCTTAGCCGTTTTTGCACCATTAATGGCCAACTCTTTCATAAAATCAAACAAAGGCTGGTGACACTCGGAAAGATTTGTGTTTTCGGCCAACCAATAGTTCATTTCGGTATTGATATTGGTGGTATAATTACTACCCCAAGGTGGAATTACTTTGTCATTCCAAATGCCCTGCAAATTGGTAGGCCTAGAACCTGGACGTGAACTGGCAATCATCAAGTAACGACCAAATTGATAGTATAATACCTGCAATTGGCGGTCGCCTCCATTATCCTTGAATTTTAAGAGACGCTCGTTAGTTGGACTCGCCGAAAAATCTTTCTGCGTTTCCAATTGAAAAGAAACACGGTTAAATAAACTTTGATAATCGCTGACATGGGCATTTTTAATTTGCTCGAACGATTTTGCAAATGCCAACTGCATTTTAGCTTTAGCCTCAATCGCTGGATCCTTGCCCTCAAAACCTGGCGATTTATCAAAACCATTGAAACTGGTGGCTTCCGATAAATAAAGCGTCACCGCATTGGCATCTTTAACGGTCAATTGTTCGCCATTTGCCTTTACACTACCACCATCAAGCTTCATTTTTACATGTATCTCAAAGTTCATCCCCTCTCCTTTTTCATTATCGTCATACGTTACTTGAAAAGGCTCATAATCTCTGTTTGCTACATGTTTAGGTGCTTTGCCTTTTAACAAGAGGTAATCATTGGCTACAGTAGTGGTTTTGTAACGCAACAAGCTGGTTAAACCCACCGAAAAATTAAGCGCTCCTTTTTGGTCAGTGGTTAAATGTACCACCATGATTTTATCAGGATAACTGACCAAAGTTGTTCTGGTATAGGTTACATCTCCCACTTTATAACGTACCGAGGCTAGGCCATTGTTAAGATTTAAATCTCTGTAATAGGTACTTGCTACCGTATCTTTTGTATCATAGGTAATAGCCAAATCGCCCAATGGCAAATATCTTGCTGAATAAGGCCCTTGCATTTTGCGCCAAAGTGTAGTGGCTTTGGTATAATCGCCTTCAAATATTGCTTTACGTACCTGTGGAAGTATACTTGGCCCATCGGGATTATTACCCGAAGCCGGATAGCCTGACCATAAAGTATTATCGTTAAGCTGATACTTTTCTTTTTTAATTCCACCAAACACCATAGCTCCTGTTTTACCATTACCTAGTGGCAAGGCTTCTTCCCAAGCTTTTGCGGGTTGATTATACCAGAGTTTTAAGTGTGGATTTTCTTGTGCATTACTGGCAAAGGAGCAATAAAATAGCGCTAAAAGTAGTAGGCGTTTCATCAATAAGAGTTAAAATTTATAGCAATCAAGAAATTGTTCAATTTGGTTAGCAATAGAGAAAATTTATCGGATGGTGGTAGTGATATATCCATTTTCCCTAATACAAAGAAAGGAATAATCTCTTCTGGATATTATTTAAGATTACCCGAATATTCAACAAAATTGGCATTATAACCCAACTATATATTATTTTACAGTATATTTATTTGACCAAATATAATTATTAACCAGATGAAACCGCAACTATTAAAGGTCTCTACGGGGCCTGCCCAATCCTTTAGTGTGAGGAGAGATGTTGTACCCTACATGAACAACAAATGGCATTATCATCCAGAAATAGAACTGATTCACCTCAAGAAAGGTGTAGGCACACAGTTTATTGGCGACAGCATCAAAAGTTTCAAGTCTGGCGATGTGATTTTAGTAGGTGCCCATTTGGCACACTACTGGAGATTTGACGACATTTATTTTTGTGAACAATCCAAAACTACGGCAGATGTAAGAGTGGCACATTTCAGTGAGAATTTTTGGGGTGACCAATTCCTGAACCTACCAGAAAACAAAGCCATTAAAACGTTACTAGAAAACAGTAAAAGAGGCTTACAGATTAATGGAAAGGTTAAAATACAGGTTTCGGAGTTATTGGAACAAATGCTCGTTGCCGAAGGTACCCATCGAATCCTATTATTGCTGGAAGCACTTACATTAGTTGCCAACTGCAATCAAACCGTAAAGTTGTCGTCAATTGGCTTTAAACAAGACTACGATGAAACTGAAAACAATAGGATAAATGCCATTTACGATTATACGCTTGAGAATTTCAGAAGAAAGATACATCTCGAAGAAATTTCCAATGTGGCCTTAATTAGCCCTAATTCTTTTTGCAGGTATTTTAAATCAAAAACCAAAAAAACCTATTCCCGATTTGTTACGGAGATCAGGGTTGGACATGCTTGCAAACTGTTGATGGAAAACAAACTTAACATGAAGCAGTTATGCTACGAAAGCGGTTTTAACAACCTAGCCAGTTTTCATAAATATTTTAAGGTGACCACGGGAAAAAGCCCAATGAACTACCAAAAGGAGTTTATTTCGAGAGCTAACCAATAAGCTGACGATATAATCTAATAAAAAAACGGCGACCTTCGATCGAAGGTCGCCGTTTTTTTATCTAACCAGAGTTCGGTTTTAGAAACTACTTTCCACACATCATAATCAGACTTTTAGGCAAAAACAGTTTTCTGCTACTATTACCTCTCTGTCGCTTCGCGGACAAACTTTTTTCCTATAGATGAAAAAAGTATGCAAAAAAATCCACGGCTGCGCCCTGTTCTATTAAAGGAACAAGTAAGGCCAATTTGTGCTTCCCGAACAGGCCAAGGCCGGTTTTAGTAGAACGAGGAGGATTTGCTAAGGCTGGAGATGATGAAAAACTACAAAAAGCTTATCCCGAAATCTCATTAATCCTACTATCAGGAATTACAGTGAAGGTGCCACAGAGGCTCCAAACACATGCACAATACCATTTGTGGCAATATAACCTGCGCTCCTGGCATTAGTTCTGTTATTGTGTACAATAGGTGCCAAATCACTATTATTCAATATCCTTAAATAGAAATTACCATTCTCATCAAAACCCTTACCGGCATTTGCGTAACCCAACATCGTTGAAGTTGACAGCATAGCGCCTGCAGGTAAAATTGATTTTATGGTTTTATTAGTGGCATTTAAGTTATCGAAATTATGTTTGCCTTGTCCAATCAGGTATAAAAAATAGTTTTTTACATCTTCCTTAGGATAGTCGCTCCATTTGGTAGCAGGTCTGGTGATAGGCAGCCCCGTTGTAGCATTAATGCCCGTAACAATTGGAAAATCGAACCATAAGCCAGCAGTTGGAATATTACTGGTAGTGGTCACTACTCCCGCAGTTGTTTTGGTTGGCAATACCCTCACCCCATCATTATGTAGGAAAAGAAAGGTACGGTCTGCTTTTTCATATTCTGCCAAATCAATTTCTGCATACTCAAGTCCCTGCTTCATATACTTAAACACTGTATCATCTGGCAAACCAGTTGGCTTACTCCTATTTTCGAGGAATTGTCGTGCAGAAATACCAATATGTGGATCAAGCGTTTTCTTTACATAATCATAATCTTTTTGGCGTTCCAACCCAAATAACTTTTTACAGCCACTTTGAGTAAAGGCCACTAGCAAGAGTGCTATTGCCGGCAACAGGCTATTTTTTAAAGTTTTCATATCAATTTTATATTATATCAAGTTTGATCATTAAAAATTACATCTATTTATTCACCGTAACCTGGATTTTGCACCAGCTTTTTATTAGAGTTCATCACGGCTCTGCTTATTGGCCATAAAGACCTTCTCAAATCTCCAAAGCCTGTTAAATCGGTATTTCCATTTCTGGTTTGACGATCAATTAATACAGGATCCATCACCTCTTTAACTTTATTGGTTCTTACCAAATCGAACCAGCGCTTGCCCTCTCCAATAAGCTCATACTGACGTTCTTCAAGAATTGCATTTTCCATCGCCGTTTGTGTACTCACTTTAGGATCTGTTGCTAAATATTCTGGTATGGTAGCTCTTTTTCTGATGTAGTTTAAATACTTAAGAGCATTTGGCAAATCGCCGCTACCATTTAAAGCTTCCGCATAAAGCAGGTACATATCTGATAATCTGTACATCACAAGGTATACGGGTGCCTGTTGGTTGTAAAACTGGTTAAGTGCTGTGGTTGAAGTTGCCGCCGTTGGATTGACAGGACTTGCATAATATTTCACAAAACGATCTCTATTGTTATTGGCAGGGTTCGCAACGGTATATAAATCCAAGGTTTGCTTTGGTCTAATATCCGTATTAGGACGAACGGTTTGAGCATGTGGCAAGAAATACTTGGCGTACAGTAATGGATCTACCTGGAACGTTTTATTATTATTTGTAAATGATGTGACGTTACAAGCACATCCGTTAGCCACAAAATCCCAGTGGATTGACCAAATAGTTTCTGCACTTGTAGCAGGTGCCGTAAATATACTTTTCCAAGTAGCGGTAGGTTCCAAATTTACTTCAGATACGCCCGCATAAGCAACCCCTTTTGTAGATCTGGCTTTAAAAAGATTTTTAATCCAGATGATCGCATTAGGATAATCTTTTTTCCACATGTAGGCATCCGCTAATGCTGCACATATTGCGCCCTCATTAATGGTATATACCGTAGGGTTCTGATTTTTAACCATCAGATCATATGCCGTCATTAGATCTTTGATCACTACGTCATCTAAAATTTTAGCGGCTGACTCGCGTGGACGTTGCGCATCTACTTGCACATCTTCATAAGGTTCAAGCCAAATAGGTGCATTACCCCACACTCTAATGATGTAAAAATAGCAAATGGCACGCATGGCATAAGATTGTGCCAAATTTGCATTGACAACCGCCTGTGTAACGTTTTGGTCTAGCGCCATTACTCCTGGAATATATTTGATATTGCTATTTGCCCTTGCAATTACGGTATAAAGCCTTGACCAATCGGTATAGGTATTATCTGGTGTAATGGCATTCATGGCAACTTCTGTAACATGGGTTGTGGTATAGTTCAAGAACCTATCGAAATTGTCAGATCTAAATTCACCCCAATAATGATAGCGATCTAAGTACTGCCCCTCACCCACCATGGTTTGTTGAAAGGACGAGTACATGCCTGCAGTCGCCGCATCTATATCCACCTTAGATTTATAAAAATCAGTGATCTTAACTTCTGACACAGGTTTTTCGTCAAGAAATTTTTTACAGCTGCCCATGGTTACACACAGCGTAATGATGCAAGTATATTTTAATAATTTTATCATAGCTCTACTTATAAACTAATATTTAAACCCAAACCTAATTCTCTTCTTCTCGGATACCTACCCGTATCATCTCCTGGGGTAAGCGGGTTCCTGGTACTAAACTCTGGATCGTAGCCCCTATAGTTTGTCCACGTTAACACATTGGTACCATAAACAAATGCACTCACCCTGCTCATGCCTAACCTCTTAGCTGTTTTAGCATCTAAACTATAAGCAAGCCTCATACTGGCAAGCCTTATAAAAGTGGCATCTTCCAAATAAGCACTATTGCCATGTTGTTTTAAATTTCCGCGACTTGCACGGTTAGGGTAATAAGGATATTTAGCAATATCGCCTGGTTTTTGCCACGAATTATACAAAACATCTGGATTACCTGGACCAGTTGCCGATGGGTTATTGGCATTGTATAACAAGGTGTTATAAACTTGTCCGCCTACAGAAGCATTAAACAAGATATTGAAGGTAAATTGCTTATAGGTAAAATTATTTCCGATACCTAAGTTGTATTTAGGCTGTGCGTTACCAATCACATGACGATCGCCATCATCAATTAAACTATCGCGTTGTATGTTTGCCCATTCGGTATCGCCACCTACCAATTTACCTCCTGGGTCGTACATGTTATGTACCGTACCGGTATAAGGTTTCCCATTGAAAGTATATTGGGCTTTTCCGTTCACATACAATGGTTTATTATCAGGTCCTAAAACAACGGTCAATTTTTCCCAATTATCGTTATAGGCATTTGATTCGTTCCATTGATAAACCCCTAAATTCTTCCATCCGTAAAAATCACCAATCTTTCCACCCTCTTGTACATACCATTTGTTACCGGCAACAAATGAGCCTGCACCGGCTAAATCTTTAATGGTACCTCTTTCGAAATAGATATTGGCATCAACACTCCATTGGAAGTTCTTTTTAGCAATTGGCGTTCCCGAAACGGATAGCTCAAGCCCTTTACTTGCAATGGTTCCTACGTTTACAATTACTGTTGAGAAACCTGTTTCTTTTACCAATTGACGTGGATATAATAAATCTTTTGACCTCTTTTCATACACCTCGCCTGTAAATGATAATCTGCCTTTAAAGAAAGCAAGGTCTAATCCTAAGTTGGTTTGAATTCCAGTTTCCCATCTGATCAAACTGTTACCAAGCGTGGTACTGTAAGTTGCCCCGGGAACGCCGTTGTAACTGGCATCAAAAACAATTTTATTGATAAAACCGTAGTCTTCAATCTGGTCATTACCTACACGGCCGTAACTTGCACGAATTTTTGCATCATCCAAAAACTTGCCAGACCATCCCATAAATTTCTCTGCAGAAAAACGCCAAGCTAATGAACCCGAATAGAAAGAGCCTCTTTTATTTTCGGGACTAAATCTAGATGAACCATCATTACGATATACTGCACTGGCAATGTACTTGCTCTTGTAACTATAATTTACCCTCGCAAAAATGGCCTGATTGGTATTGGCTGTGCCGTTGGTATAAGTGTTAATGGCAGTTAAGAAAGCAGGAAGTGCCACGTAAATTTCCTCACTTACCGAGTTTAAGTACTCTAAATGGAAGGTATTTTGTGTTCTGCGAATAGCATTTGCCCCTAAAGTAGCACTAATGTTATGGTCGTTAAAACTTTGGTTATAGTTTAAATACGTTTGTGCTTCGTATCTAAAGCTATTTTTCATCTCGTTGATACCATTGTTGGTATTTTTATTAGCACTCACATAACGTGGAGAAAAGAAGGTACTTTGCGGATTTTCATACGCTAAGTTGAAAAGCGTAGTCCACTTGATATGTTTGGTTAAATCAAAATCTACCTGATTATTTACCTGAGCCGAATAGGTTTCTGTTTTGTTAATTTCGTACAAAGCATTGGCTAAAGGATTCCTTTTAGAAGCGATATAACTCGTTAAAGTTCCATCTGGATAGTAAATTAAAGAGTAAGCTGGCCTATCAAAAATAACGTTGACCGTTCTGGCAATCGGAATTTCGTTTTTCATTTGGTAGTACAATGAAAGGTTGGCCGTGTATTTCAATTTAGGCATGGCCTGATAAGAAATATTTAACCTCGACTGCAATGATTGGGCATTACTGTTGACCACGATGGATTTATCGTTGATATAGTTGACACTTGCATAGAAATTAAAGGCTTTAGAAGCACCCGACAAACTGGTATTTACCTGTTGCCTATGTCCAGTATTACCCAATAATATATCCTGTAAATCATTATCAGCATTCAAAGCAATGTTCAATGAATCTGCATTGCTTCCCGCAGTTGGATTGGTTGGGCTCTGTAACCTACGGAAAGCCCTCACTTCTGCCGAATTACTTTGTGGTAATTTATGAGCTAGCTTGCCAAAAAGATGGGTATACTGCGCATCAAACTTTGCCTTACCATCTACCCCTTTTTTGGTGGTAATTAAAATTACGCCATTTGCTGCTTGAGCCCCGTAAATAGAAGCTGATGCCGCATCTTTTAAAATCTCGACGCTTGCAATATCCAGCGGGTTAATATTTCTACCATTATCGGTAATGACCCCATCAACTACGTAAAGTGGCCCAGCACCTCCGTTTAAGGTAGTTACCCCTCTAATTTGAATGGTACCTTCGGCACCTGGTGCGCCATCGGTAGTGACCAATACGCCTGAAGCCTTACCTTGCAAAGCAGTTAACAAATCAACAGGTTGCCTTTGCTCTATATCTTTTGAAGAAACAGATGACACGGCAGAGGTCAAATCACTTTTTCTAACTTTTCCACCAAAACCTGTGCTGATCACTACTTCATTAAGCTCGCTGGCTGATTCTTGTAGCACCACGTTGAGCACCGAATTACTTACAGATTTTTCAATGGTACCGTAGCCAATTAAGCTGAATACTAAAGTAGCATCTTTAGCTACCGTAATGTTGTATTTTCCATCACCGTCACTCATTACGCCTGCGGCTGAATTTTTGACTTTGATGCTTACACCAGGCAAACCTGCGCCAGCTGCATCTTTCACCGTTCCACTAACCTTCATCTGGTTCTGGCTTTGAGCTATTACGTTAAGGCTAAGCAACACACATGATATGATCATGATTGCACATTTTACCGAAACAGCCCACACAGAGAAACTTTGGGTAAATTTTCTTTTCATATATGGATTAAATTAATAGGTTAAACTTTGACTGGTATGCTGATGACTGTCATCGCTTGCAATCAATACTGGATAAGTGGAGCGCAAATGGTCGGGAGGCCATGAGTTGGTCAGTAGTTTCATATCATTTTTAGTTTAAATTTGGTTATTGCAAGTAAATGATAAAGTGCTGATTAATGACTATTTTTATTGGCGAATTATTCAACAATTTTGGCATCCTCTTTTTTAAAGCCAAACAGTCAATTATCCTTCAACCTTTGGGATATGGGAAATGTAATTCCCTAAAAAAATAGATAATCTTGCCATAACCTATTAAAAACATCATTTTAACTTGCCTATTTATCGTTAAGGTAAATGGTTTAGGAGATTTTAGACAGACTACTGATTTGCCAAAATTGTTGACTAGATGGAAAATTGAGATGATAGCGAGTGTTTGGGATTGGTAGTCTAATTATTCTATAAAAAAGTATTCACTGTAGTTGTAGATGGGATTATTTGCAAAAAGACAGAACAATGTTTTTATGGAATTGAAGATTCTTGGAAGGATGGTCAGCGATAGATAGCTTAAATTAGTATTACCAATTTCGTTTTCATGTATGGTTTAAAACGAAAAAAGCCTCAACTATTACTAGTTAAGGCTTTTAGTACCCAGGGCCGGGATCGAACCGGCACGGTTTCCCACTGGTGTTTGAGACCAGCGCGTCTACCAATTCCGCCACCTGGGCATTTCCTCGTAAGCGGGAGTGCAAATGTATGTATTAAGATTTAATTCGCAAATTTTATTTCTTCTTTTTTTTGTGCTTTTTTAAGCACTTAAATCCCTTAAGGATTTGACAAAATCGCTAACAATAATTGGTTCAATTGTTTAGCCTTATTTTTACCCATAGCAATATCCATAGGCAAGTAAATTAAATTTTCGAGCATCAGTTCATTTTCCGTTCCAAAGACTGAATTTCCGTCCTTAAACTTTACCAAACTAGATGCTTTTGAAGTCGCATCAAAGCCCGTTCCTCTTAATTTTTCCACCAATGAAACTGAATCGGGCACTTCAATAGGCAATACCCAATGGGTATGTTGTGTATTAGCAAGGCCAATCAAGTAACGTTTATCCAAACCTTGCAACAGTTGAGCAGCTAACACCCTTCTCTGCTGAATTTGCTTGCTGATATCTTGGTAGTATTTGTGACGCAACATCAACAGATTAGCAGCACAAGGCTGATGCCTAATTTTCTTCATCAATGCTGCGCCTGGAAAGCCGCGGGTGAAGCCTGACAGCAAAGCATCAAAATCTCTACTTGAGCGCTTACAAAGTGCATAAGCCCATTGAAAAGGCAGTCTTTTGGTAAACAGTTTAATTAAAGTGGCATTTAAAATCTTTTTAAAATAGATTTTAGCGGATTGTACAGGCAATTGACGGTTTAAGGCTGATACTTCTGCAAAGAGCATTTGGTCGTTAAAATGCAAAAGCGCCCCCGTAAGCGATGTATTGGTTTTAATCAGCCCAAAACTAAACATCACCACATCAGACTGCAGGTTGCCTTGATAAACGCCGTCATAAGCCTGTGCACAATCTTCTATAACGATGAGATCATGGGCTTTCGCCTCCTGCAGCAAGGCATCAGTAGACATTACCGCCCCAAACAAGTGGGTAATAAGCAGCAGTTTGGTATTGGGCGTGATGGCATCCTTCAATTGTCCGACAGATATCCCCAAAGTATCTTTATCTACCGTTAACGGAACTACTTTCAACCCATGTTCAGCCATGATAGCAAACATGTCCGGAATATTAATATTCGTCACCAAAATTTCGCTGCCTCGTTCCAGTTTCAGTGCGCTTAAAAGCAAATCAAAACCAGTACGTACAGACAAACAGGGCAAAGATTGCGCAGGAAAACGCAGTATTGCCTTGTTGAAGCCAACAGCATTTGCCACTACGGCACCAGCAGCTTTAAAAAGTTCGGAAAAACGGATATCTAATCTGCCTCTGGCAATCATGTTAACGTTTAAGAATAAACGCTAAGATAATGATTTATGCCAAGCAGCACTAAGCGGCAGTGTCTTCTGCTTTTAGTTTGTGTTCTACCCAAAAAGGAACAAATGGCAACAAAGAAGCGATGAACAACACCACCACTTTACCAAATTTCCATTTTTTCTCTTGCCAAGCCATGATCAAACAGGCAATGTAAGCCACAAATAACAAACCATGCGCCCAGCCCACATATTTTACAGCCAATGGCATATTGGCCCAATATTTAAGTGGCATGGCAATAAACAACAATACAATGTAGGAAATTCCTTCCGCTAAAGCTACTTTTCTAAAAAGGTGTAATGAAGACATTTAATTTTGAGGTTTTCTCCAAAAATAACCCGATAATTTTAGTGGACCTACCTAATTTATCTTTTTGACATTATATCTACTTAGAAAATCCATTTTATGGATTGCTATTAAATTTTAAGAAATAAATAAAATTTTGTTAATACTATCGAGTTACTATGTGTCTATATGGTTTATTTAGGAATCTTTTGTATTTTTTATAAAAAAACAACCACATAGCCACATAAGAGTGCGTGCTAAACGGGATCCAATATTAGTAGAACGAAGAGATTTTGATTAGGTCCAAGAAAGCGCTTATCTGAACTCACATTAATTTGGCCTAAAAACTAAAATTATCCAAGTACTTATAGGCAGATCCAGTGTTCAGCAATAGTACTTTATGGTGTCTCTCAATCTTATTTAATTTGATTAATCGCTTTAATCCTGCCAATAATGCTGCACCTTCAGGAGCAACGAGCAAACCTTCTACCCTAGCCATCTCCTTAAGGTTTTCGGTAATTTCAGCCTCGCTAATTCCTAAAACATCACCATCTGATTGTGCCAATACTTCTAACATCATGCTTTCTGCAAAAGGTCTTGGTACAGCCAAACCATTAGCTACGGTAGCCTTTCCCTCGTAGTTGGTGGCATTTTCTTGCCAACCGTTCATTGTGGCCACCAAAGGCTGACAGTTCTCGGCTTGTATGGCAACCATTTTAGTAGGGATATGTTTAATCCAACCCATTTGCTTCATTTCCTGAAAGGCTTTCCAAATACCAATCAAGCCTGTTCCTCCTCCTGCTGGATATAAAATCACGTCGGGCAGCTCCCAATTGAGCTGTTCGGCAATTTCGTAACCCAAGGTTTTCTTCCCTTCTAAGCGATAAGGCTCTTTCATGGTGGAAATATCAAAACAATTGATTTCTTGCTTAATGGCCGCTACTTTCTTGGCACAATCGTGAATTAAACCATCTACCAAAATCAGCGCTGCTCCAAAAGCCAAGCACTCCTTTTGAAAAGCCATCGGCGTATGGCTTGGCATGACCACAATAGCCTGCATTTGGGCCTTGGCACAATAGGCACTCAAAGCGCCTCCCGCATTTCCTGCAGTGGGGACAATACAAGTTTCTACACCTAGTTCCTTCGCTTTGGAAACCGCCATGCTCAAACCTCTCGCTTTAAATGAACCCGTTGGATTAAAGGATTCATCTTTCAACATTAGATTTTCTAAGGATAATCGTTTGCTTAAATTAGATAGGGGTAAAATGGGTGTCCAGCCCTCCCCTAAACTGATCCTGTTTTGCTGATGGCTTAATGGCAATACTTTAGAATAACGCCACATTGACCTTTCCCTTTGGTCAATCACTTGCTCAGGCGAGGTTTCTTCCAAAGCATATTTAAGAACAATGGGCGCTGATCCGCATTTTGTACAAAAGGTTTGCAGCTGATTTTTGTCGTATGATTGTTGGCAATTACTGCACACCAATCCATAATCATTAGTTATAATAGATGTAGGTTCGGCAAAGATTAATTTTTCCATAGCACTAAATTAGCGCAATAGATGACCTAGCGTATATCACAAATAGCCATAGGTTATAACTAAATATTATAATGGTTCTTGGCGAATTTAATGAAGGCTTTGTTCACACCTAAATTTTCATCACCCAATCTTTGGATAAAATAGAAATGTCGTTGGATATTCAATTGATCGATGTTCAATTTAACCAAATCGCCTCTTTCTAAAGCCTTTTGTACCGCAGTAAAAGGAAGAAAAGCCATACAATCATCAGCCATTACAAAATTTTTGAGCACCTCTGTGCCGCCCAAACGGATACAGATATTAAGGTCGCTGATTTTTAAATGATGCTGTTGCAGTGCTTGCGCCACCGCCGCTAAAGTCCCCGAGCCCCTTTCCCGAATGGCTAAAGGCAGGGTTTTAAGTTCTTCAATGCTATAATTTAATTGTTTTGCCAAATAGCTGCTTGGTGCACAAACGGCAACCACTTCTTCGGTCAAAAAGAACTGGCTATTAATGCCATCCATTTTATTCTTTCCTTCTACAATGGCCAAGTCAATTTCGTGATTTAACAATGCCGTGGTCACGTTTTCAGAGTTTCTATTCACCATACTGATGCTGATTCCCTCATTACGTTTCCTAAAGGCCGACAATACGGATGGAATGATATACAGTGCCACGGTAGTGCTAGCACCCAATTTAAGATCGCCCCGCAAACTATCAAATTGACGAAAGCCTCCTACATCAAATACAATTTGACTTGCCAGAGTACTCGCAGTTTGTAAATGCTTTTGTAAAATTAAACCTGCAGGGGTAAGTTTTACCAAACCTTTGTTCCGATCAAAAAGAGAAACACCATATTCTTGCTCCAATTTTTGAATGTGCTTGCTTATGGCAGGTTGACTAATAAAAAGTACTTCACTGGCTTTGGTAAAGCTCAAATGCCTAGCAACCTCAATAAAAACCAAATGATTAAAGGAAAGCATACCTATTCATTGCTTAGCAATAACAGCACAATATAACTAATTATTTATTTTAGTTAGGCTCTCTTGTAAGCGACGAAGGTATTTACTTCTATAATGGATGTCTTTTATTTTTGCCAACTGAGCGGTTTGCTGCTCTTCATCCAACGTTTCAAAACCTTGAGTGTATTGAGCCAGTTCTTGATCTAAGTTTTGTGCAAAATCAGTAATCTGCTGTTTAATTTCTACCGTTTTTTCGGGATCTGGGTCAAATTGCAAATCCATAATGGCTTCATTAACGTCCATCATCTCCATTAAAAAAGACTGCGGCAGCGTATAATTTTCTCCTTCAGCAATCACCTCTTTTAGCGTAAGCACATATTGCAATACTTTTTGAGGATCTTTTAATACCTGAAAAGCTTTGTTATTGAGGGTAGAAAGTTCCAACACCTCTTCCTGCTTCTCTGCACTTTCATTGATGTAAAAATCTGGATGATACTTTTTGCTCAAGGCATAAAACTGCTGCTTCACCACATTTTGATCTGGATGAAAGCTCACTGGCAAATCGTAAAGTTCGAAATAAGTCATGAATTAGCTGATTGGCTAATTAGCTGATTAGCTAATTAACCTTTATTTCCCAAAAATCTTTAAAATATCATTTCCGAAGGCAAATACCATCAAACCCAATAAGATCACAAAGCCTACTACTTGCGCTTTTTCCATAAACTTATCGCTTAACGGTTTACCTTTAATCATCTCTATGATCAAGAACACTACGTGACCTCCATCTAAAGCTGGAATTGGCAATAGGTTCATAAAGGCCAAAGCCATCGAAATTAAACCTGTTAAACGCCAGAATTTCTCCCACTCAAACTCGGCACCGTATACCTTTGCAATACCAATAGGGCTACTAATGTTACGGGCACTTACTTTACCAGTAATCATTTTCCAAATGCCTTTTGCATTATCGCTGAAGGTGGTCCATCCTTTATCAATACCAATAGAGAAAGACTCTAAGAAGCCGTAATTAATGGTCTTTAAAGGTAAATCAAAACGACCAAAGATAATTCCCACAGTACCTTCTGCAGATACTTTAGGATTAAGCACCAATTCTTCTCCCCCTCTGGCTACTTTTACACTAATGGTTTTACCTGCATTTTTTTCTACTTCCGAAGTAAAATCGTCCAAGAAACGTACTGATTTACCATTGATTGCTAATACGCTATCTCCTTTTTTAAGACCTGCTTGATAGGCTGGAGCAACTGCTTTTACAGTGTCGGGTTTAACAAAAATGGCTTTTATCTTCCCAAACAGGCTCACTTTTGGCTGTAAATCTTGTGGTGTTACTACCGAGTCAATCTTTTTGGCTACAAACCTAGGGCTAACAAATTCTTTAATACCGTGTTTGCTGATATTGTCCAATACCGATTCTGGCACTTTAAGATCTATTGCACTTCCATTTCTTGAAACGGTCAATTTGGTATTGCCTAACAACACTTTAGAACTCAATAGTTCATCAAAATAAATCAATTTTTGACCATTAACGGCTAATATTTTATCACCTGTTTTTAATCCAATTTCTTTACCAATAATCCCTGGACTTACCCCATTCACCAATTTATCATTAGGGATAAAGGTTTCGCCATATTTAAAAGTGATGATCCAGAAGATCACAATACCTACAATGATATTTACGATGATACCACCTAGCATCACTATTAAACGTTGCCAAGCTGGTTTTGAACGAAATTCCCAGGGTTGTGCTGGTGCGGCCATTTGTTCGGTATCCATAGATTCGTCTATCATTCCCGAAATTTTCACGTAACCACCCAGTGGTAACCAACCTACACCATATTCTGTATCGCCTACTTTGAAGCTGAATAGTTTAAATCCCCAAGCGTCAAAAAAGAGGTAAAATTTTTCTACTTTAATTCCAAAAGCTCTTGCTGCTAAAAAATGTCCTAACTCGTGTAAGATTACTAGTATCGATAATCCCAGCAAAAGCTGGCCCGCCATAATCAATCCATCCATATTTTATTGTCGTGTGTTTCTATTTTAGATGTGTTACTACTTGTTTTGTTACCAACTGGTCCGCAAATATACGGGTAAGCTGGTCGGTTTCTAAATAATGGTTCAATGTTGGCTGCGCCACAAACGCAATTTCGTTCATGCACTGCTCAATCACGTCACTCATTTCCAAAAAGCCTATTTTATCTTTCAAAAATGCATCTACCACTATTTCATTAGCAGCGTTTAAGATACATGGCATGTTCCCACCTTTTTGCATAGCGATATAAGCCAGCTCAAGGTTACGAAAACTTTTTGTATCTGCCTCGGAAAATGTCAATTCGGGATATTTTAAAAAGCTAAAACGCTCGAAATCTGTTTTTAACCTGTTGGGATAAGCCAATGCGTAATGGATAGGCAGTTTCATATCTGGAACGCCCATTTGCGCTTTGATAGACCCATCTGTAAACTGCACCATCGAATGGATAATAGACTGTGGATGAACCACTACTTCCACCTGCTCTGGCTGTAATTTGAACAACCATTTAGCCTCTATAGCTTCCAAACCTTTGTTCATTAAGGAAGCTGAATCGATGGTGATTTTAGCTCCCATTACCCAATTGGGATGTTTTAGCGCTTGATTTTTGGTCACTGTCGCCAAAAACGCTCTGTCCTTTCCTCTAAATGGTCCACCCGAAGCGGTGAGCAAGATTTTTTCGATGGAGTTTTGCTCCTCGCCCACCAAACATTGGAAAATAGCAGAATGCTCCGAATCTACCGGAATGATATTTACGCCATGTTGCTTGGCCAAGCTCATCACCAATTCGCCAGCTACCACTAAGGTTTCTTTATTGGCTAAGCCGATGTCTTTTTTGGCTTCAATAGCTGCAATAGTTGGTTTTAAACCCACCGACCCCATCACTGCAGTAAGCACCAAATGGGTTTGTGGCAACTGAACCGCCGCTATTAATGCTTCCTCACCTGCCATTACTCTAATGTTAGGCAAGGCTTCTTTCACTTGTTGATATAGGCTTTCATCGCCTATCACCACCAGCTCTGGTTTAAATTCCAAAGCTTGTGCAATAAGCAAACTAGCATTTTGTTGCGCAGTTAGGGCATCAACCTTGTATAAGCTGGGGTTTGCCCGCACTACTTCCAGTGCTTGTGTTCCAATGGAACCTGTAGAGCCTAGTATAGATATGTTTTTATATTGCAAAATGTCTAATTATAGAATTGTTTTATTGTTGTTTTATAAAAATTTGACCTTTTCAAGGTCACTTATCCGTCTATTTTTAAATTTATCGTCTGTCTTTCTCCATCCCGAAGGGATGATATATCTATAGACCTTATGCATTTTACATTCGATCCCGACAGGATCGTATCCCCTTTCTATCGTTTAATCTATAAATATTTGACCTTTTCAAGGTCGTTTAATTCATCTATTCAAACAAATATTCCTCTTTATATTCGATATTAAATTTATCCAAAAGCTGTTTATATTCTTCTTTAAATGTTTTCTTTCGATGATGCTCTTTTTGATTATTAATATAAGTTATTACATCATCTAAAGAAGAATGACTATAAGTAAATGCTCCGTATCCTTCTTGCCATTGAAATTTGAATTTTGAATATTTCTTTTCATTCACAAACTCATTCGATGACTTTTTTATTTCTCTAACCAAGTCCGACAAACAACAAGATGGCTTCATTCCTATTAAAAAATGGATGTGATCAGGCATTCCATTAATCGCCAACATCTTTTGCTCTTTGTTTTTAACAATTCCTGAAATGTACTTATACAATTCCTCTTCCCAACTAGCATGTATCAAGTTATCTCTGCCTTTTACAGCAAATACAATCTGAATGTATATTTGAGAGAAAGTGCCAGCCATAACAATTCATCAATACTTATTATTTTTAACGTCATACAGAGGGTTAACTGTGCGTACTATTCAGTAGCGAAGTATCCTTGAGATTCCTCGTTCCTCGGAATGACTATCTATTTAACGTATTCCTTCAACCCCTCCGCTATTTTCCTATCATTGCTTAGCCTAGGTACTTTGTTTTGTCCACCGAGCTTACCTTCTGCCTTCATGTAATTTACAAAAGCATCTTTAGCAAGCGTTCTTATTTTCAAAGGCTGAAGAATATTTCCTTCAATGAGGTCAAAATAGTAAATGTTTTTCTGTTGTAAGGCCTGATCTACTTTTAAACTAAATGCCACCAAGTCTTGTGGTGCTTTAGAAAATTCTACAAACCACTCGTGATAAGGCAATTCGCCTTCCGCTGGATTTACCTGTGGCGCTACGGTAAATTCCGTAATCTCTACACCTTCTTCATTGGCTACCGATAACAATGCATGCTCTACCTCTTCTCCAATCACGTGCTCGCCAAAGGCCGAAATAAAATGCTTGATTCTTCCCGTTACCACTATTTTATAAGGATTAAGGGAAATAAATTTCACGGTATCACCTATGCTATAGCCCCAAAGTCCTGCATTGGTATTCAAGATTAAAGCATAATTTTTATCGATTTCTACTTCGGCTAAACTTAAGCGGGTAGGTTTATCATTATAATATTCATCGGCTGGGACAAACTCATAGAACATTCCCGCATCAGCCAATAATAACAAGCCTTTTTCGGTTTGACTGTCCTGATAAGCGATAAAACCCTCAGACGCGGGATAGGTTTCAATTGCTGCTATTTTTTTGCCGATACTGGCTTCGATTTTTGCACGATAAGGTTCAAAATTTACCCCTCCATACACAAACAGCTGAAAGTTCTTGAAAATATCTTTAATAGCTTTACCCCCCGATTTTTCGGAAAGCTTATCGAAATACATCTGCACCCAAGGTGGAATGCCCGAAATCAACCTCATGTCTTCATGAAGGGTTTCACCTACAATCGCTTCCACTTTCTGCTCCCAATCTTCAATACAATTGGTTTCATAACTCGGCATTCTGTTCTTTTGCAGGTAAGCAGGCACCAAATGTGCTACAATGCCCGAAAGTCGGCCTATTTTAATGCCGTGTTTTTCGGTCAATACCGGACTTCCCTGTAAAAAAATCATTTTGCCATCCACAAATTTGGCGTTACCCGTTTCATGAATGTAGGTTAATAGCGCATTTCTAGCCGCCTTGATATGCTCAGGCATCGACTCCTTTGAAATAGGAATATATTTAACGCCAGACGTGGTACCCGAAGTTTTTGCGAAATATTGTGGCTTATTTTTCCATAGGATATCAGATTCACCCGCTACTACCCTTTCAATATATGGTCGCAGGTCTTCGTAATCTCTAATGGGAACCCGCTCTTTAAAGTCTTGATAGTTTTTAATATCGTGGAAACGATGGTCGACCCCAAAAACGGTATGTTTAGCTTCAGCAATTAATTTTTGCAAAGTACGCTCTTGGGCGTTTACCGCATTAAATTTCCAAGCCTCAATATTTTTAACCACAAAAGATGCAAATACCTTGCTCAGCGACGATTTGATTCCCATAATACCTCCCAAAGCCTACAGGCTCTCTTTCTTTCTATCTTTAAACCTAAACATAATTAAAGCGTATTTAAGCTAATCGTACCTAAACAATATTGTGGATAATGTCTGGATGCTCATCCCCTTTATACTCGCTCATGATTTTACGATAAGCTACGGCAAAAAATGCAGTAGAAAATGGTACGATTACAAATGAGCTGAAAACAACCACAATTAACGAACTGTATTGACTGATATCATAATCTAAGAAAAGATTAACCAACCTAAAGCCCATTAATATCACGATGTAAAAGAAACCGAAAACAATAGCCTGTACAATCACCAACCCTAATAAAATCATTAAAAGCTTAATGAAATTGCCTTTAGTGGTAGCTAAGCTCAATTTTATAGACTCGAATGGGGAACTGTGCTTATCGATAATGAAAAATGGGAAAAAGATAATCCTCACGAAAGTGAAGAAAATACTTAAGATGGCAATCCCTACCGCAACGTTTACAATGATGGCTCCTGTTTGGGTATATCCTTCTATAATGCCTTGGCTTACCATAAATTTAAGGATCATATCAAGCAGGTAAAGCACTGGCATCAACAACACTCCTACAAAGAAAATACTCAATCCAAAATATACCGTAGCAATTAAAAATTTGATGATTTCAGCTCTAGTAGGTAAAGTCTCCACAATTTGGATATCCGCATTTTCAGTATCCAGCAGCTTAAAAATGTACTTGATTAAACACAACTCCACTACGCAGTAGCTCATCATAAAAATAAGCAGCATCACCAATTTAATACCAATGTTTACTTCCTCCATAAAGAAGGCCATAAAGGTTGAAGTAGAAGCCGTTAGAAAAATTAGAAAGCATAAGGTAGCAATAGAAAGATAGTTTTCTTTGGTCACCTTCCATGCTTGCATGATGACATCCTTTACGGCAAAAGTGCTTTCTTTTAAATAGTTGATCATTTTGCTATTTTTTATCGTCTGGCGATAAGTGTTTTGCGCTAATCTAATCGCCAAACGCTTATCGCTCTACTTTAATTTCTAAATATCACCCTTTTCACAAAATCCTGTATAAAGCCTAAACCGTAAGCTGTTAACTGGATAAACGATGCAATGACACTCAAAAATGCGATTTTTATTGATTTGTTGAGCTGCCAAGCATGAAAAAATATCAACAGAAAGATTAACAGCAACAAAAAATTGCCAACGTAAGCCAAAGGCCTGTAAAAGATGTTGCAAAGAATCAGAAATCCCAGTCCGAGCGTAAAAACAGCAGGAAAAAAATGTACCAGCTTTAGCTCAGAAGGAAAATGTTTGTAGATATTGATGCGTGCCCTTCCGAAAAAATGTAGCTGCTTGTAAAATTGTGTAAAACTGGTACGTCGCTTATGGTAAACTTTAGCGGCTGGAATAAGGCCTATTTTAAATCCGTTTTCGTGGATGCGGATACTATATTCAATGTCTTCGCCCAAACGGGTCAAAATAAAACCACCCACTTTTTCATAAACCTCTCTGGAGATGCCCATGTTAAAGCTACGTGGATGAAACTGGCCAATGTGTTTTTTATTACCTCTAATTCCACCTGTGGTAAAAGGAGAAGTCATGGCATAACTGATAGCTTTTTGTACGGGAGTAAAGCTTTCATGTGCAGCATCAGGTCCGCCAAAAGCATCTAACTGGTGCTCATACAAATAATCCTTAACTGTTTCCAAATAATCGGAAGGCACAAGGATATCGGAGTCGAAAATGATGAAATAATCACCTTTTGCACGCTCAAAACCAAAGTTCCTAGAAAAACCCTGTCCCGAATTTTCCTTGTAGAAATACTTTACATCAAGTTTATTTTCAAACGAAGCTACAATATCCTTGGCATCATTTACAGAACCATCTTCTATCACCAGTACTTCAAACTGCATGTAGGTTTGTTTGCACAAGGTAGATAGCAGTTCCTTAATTTCCTGCGGCCTATTGTATAAAGGGATGATAATGGAGAAGAACATGCCTTAATTAGCTGATTTTCTAATTAGCTAATTTGCTAATTAATCTCTTTTTCTATTAAATACTGGTTTCTTTCTGGGGCATTACGGCCTACTAACTCGGCTACAAAACCTGCCAAAAACATTTGTGAACCTACAATAATGGCTACCAATGCCAAATAAAACAACGGCTGGTCGGTAGAGTTACGATAAGGCAAATTATTCCAAATCAGCACCTGTTTCTCAATCATGATATACAATGTCATGATGATACCGATGAAAAAGCTCAACACACCCAATGAGCCGAAAAAGTGCATGGGTCTTTTACCAAACTTACCTACAAAGAAGATGGACATTAAATCCAAAAAGCCATTGATAAAACGACTTAATCCGAATTTGGTTACGCCGTATTTACGGGCACGGTGTTCTACCACCTGCTCTCCTATTTTGGCAAAGCCAGCCCATTTGGCCAACACGGGAATATAACGGTGCATTTCGCCATATACTTCAATGGTTTTAACCACATCATGACGGTAAGCTTTTAAACCACAGTTAAAATCGTTCAGTTGGATGCCACTCATTTTGCGGGTAGCAGCATTGAACAGTTTGGTAGGAATGGTTTTGGTAATGGGGTCGTAACGTTTCTTTTTCCAGCCCGAAATTACATCGTAGCCTTCTTCCTTTATTCTACGATAAAGTTCAGGAATTTCATCTGGACTGTCTTGCAAATCAGCATCCATGGTAATAATAACCTCGCCTTGTGCCGCAGCAAAACCAACATTTAAAGCTGCCGACTTACCGTAGTTACGTCTAAATTTAATCGCTTTAATACTGGCAAACTTCTGCTTTAGCTCGGTAATTACTTGCCAAGAACGGTCGGTACTACCATCATCTATAAAAACTGCCTCGTAAGAAAACTGGTGCTTTTGCATCACGTCATCTATCCAAGCAATCAATTCTGGCAATGATTCTTCTTCGTTATATAAAGGTACTACTACTGATATATCCATTTTTTAGTATTGGGTATAGTATCACTATGGAGACACTAAATTTGAAAGCAAATGCTTACAAAAAACAACGTGCAAATTTCATCAAATAAATTGAGAAAAATGCACGTTTGAATAATATTTAAATAAGGTTTTAATTCCCTTCTATCTTGCTTTCCGCAGGGTCGTAAAATGGATTAGGATTACTGCGTTTAAAGATCAAAGCAAAAATTAATGCCCCAATAAAGTACATCACCGCTGAAATACCAAAACCTACTACTGCTTGTGGTAAAGTAGGTGTAAATTGCTGATCAACATTTTCATGAGATTTTGCCATGGCTTTATTAATTTCTTCATCAGATAAGCCAAAGGATTTCATGGTAGATTCTGTTTTGGTCAAAACAAGCTCCTTCATTTTTTCAGGATAGCTTGGATCAATGAATTTACCAAAAGCGATATTAAAGACAAATACAAGTCCCATTGCCAAAACAAAAGTCACAAATATTGGCCATAATGCTTCTCCAAAAGTCCAATAGCCGCCTACTTTTTTACGCATATCAATGCAAAAGAAAATTGCAAAGGCAATGCCTATTAAAAATGTAATACCTCCGTACCAGAAAGAGCTCATTAAGCTTGGTGCTACATACCAAGTCACTAAGAATATTACAATGTTTACCGCTCCCCAAATGAGTCCGTTTTTTAGAGCTTCACTTTTAATGTTTACTGTACTCGTCATAAAAAATAAGTTTTAGTTATCTAGATTGATTAAAGTTAGCAATTAAGCAATAAACAGACGCATCAAAAGCCTTATTGTTACTATATTTCTCTAAATCTTTATAAACTTGTTCATTTGAGCTTGGGTGTAGGAAGAAAGTCATAAATGGCACAAACAGTTCTTTCATTTCATCCACCAAGTTTAAAATCTTGGCATTTTCACTAATTTCCTGTACACTGCTTTCTGCCAATTGTTGATTGCTGATCAGGTCTTCGTAAATATGGTACTCGTCCTGAAACTCATCCTCATCAACCAAAAGGAACTCTTTTAGGAAATCTTCTAAATCAGGTTTAATTTGTTCGTCGTGACACTCATTAATGTACAACAACAAGTTCAATAGTTCGGTACCTCTGTCAATGGTTTCTTCTTCAATGGCTTCCCATTCCTTTGATTCCAGGTAATCTTCTTCCAATTTAGCAACGTCGCTGGTAAAGAAGTTGATCATCAATAAATCGAAATAAACTTCTCTCAGTTCCTCAAATTTAGGGTACTCATCAAAAACAGCATCAAATTTCTCCACCTTGTCCATAAAATTGGCTTCTAATTCAAATACCTCTACCAATTGATGGCTTAATTCTACACTAGGAGCTTTTTGCAATTCTGCAAACTTTGCCAACGATGCTGTTAAACTCTTTTTTACGATATTGTTCATGGTGTTTTTCTTTATTAGTTTGTCATTCGGACTTTTGTTTGTCATTCCAACGAAAGGAGGAATCTCAAGATTCTTCGCTTCGCTCTGAATGACAAAAGTGTTAAAAAACTCGGTACTGTTTATGATTATAAACCAATCCGACCTTTCCTTTCAATGTGGTATTGAACAAAGGCGAATTAGCAGCTTTCGATTGGTTGGTTTCACTGTCAAAACGCCATTCTTGTGTTGGGTTAAATGCTGTAAAATTAGCTACTTGTCCTATTTCAATTTGCGGAACGTCTAATTTCAACAGCTTACGAGGGGCAATAGCTAATTTCTCTACAATTAATGCGGTATCTAAACCAGCTTGCAATAGCAATGGCAATACAGTTTGCAACGCAATGATTCCATAGTGAGCAATTTCAAACTCTACATTTTTAAATTCTATTTCATGTGGTCGGTGTTGCGACGAAATCGCATCGATAGTACCATCCTTTAAGCCTGCAACGAGTGCCTTATTATCAGTCTTACCACGCAATGGAGGTTTTACTTTGTAATTGCTATCAAAATCATTCAAAAGTTCTTCCGTAAAGACCAATTGATGGGCTGCCACGTCACAAGTGACCTTCACACCATCTTTTTTAGCTTTTTTAATCAATGCCACTGATCCAGCGGTAGAGATATTGCTGATGTGAAGTGGTGCATTGTGATATTGCGCCAAGAAAATATCTCTGGATACCTGTAATTCTTCGGCCAAGGCTGGTGCGCCTTTCATTCCCAATAAAATAGTGGTTTTACTCTCGTTCACTTGCGCTTTGCCTACCAATGCTTTATTTTCAGGATGGGTAAACAATAAACCGTCAAACCCTAAGGCATATTGCAATGCCCTGCTCATGAAACCGTCATCGGCAATGGCCTTACCTGCTTCCGCAAAAGCTACTGCTCCGGCCTGTTGCATATCAAACATTTCGGCCAATTCCTTGCCCTCTAGATTTTGACTAATAGCTCCAATAGGTTTTACGTCTACTAAATTGCCTTTTGCTCTGTTAAGGATATATTCTACCTCACCTTTGCTATGCACTACTGGTTTGGTATTGGGCATAATGGCAATACCTGTAAAACCTCCAGCTGCCGCAGCTGCTGTTCCAGTGCTAATATCTTCCTTGGTTTCCAGTCCTGGATCACCAAAAACGCAGTTTAAATCAAAAAAACCCGGAGACAAAATTGCTCCTTTGCCATTATATACTTCCGCCGATTCCGGATTTTCCAACTTACTGGCTATAGCAGTAATGATTCCGTTTTCAACACTTACATCGCAAGTTTTCCCGTTAAACTTACTGTTCGGATCGGCAATGGTAATTCCCTTAATTAAGAGGTTCATGAGTTTTTGTATTTTTATTTTGGGTATGATAAAATCTGACCAATAATATTTCCGCCGCAATGAAAACCAAGCTTAAAATTAGGCAAAGTTTCCATAATTCGGTTCCATTATTTTCTTCTGCAATGGCCGATGAAACGTTCTCTTTCTGAGCGTCAATAAAATGTACTTTTTGAGTACCAAATCTTTCTTCCAATGCTGCTTGACTATCGTACTTCATTTCCGACTCGGCCCTATTGTCGTTATAAGCAACAACAGCCAAAGCGGTATCACCATTTTTGATGGTATAAAAACCAGCTTTCTGTATCTGATCTGCTACGTAAAGTAAAGTCTTACCGTTCTGATGGTTTACATCTGGAATTACTTCAAATCCATCTCCAATTAATTTTAGTGACTGATTTGCACCAAGTTTCACGGCTGGCAACTCTATTACATTATCCTTTGCAATGGTATAAAACAACGGCTGGTCTTTTGCACTTTCAAAAGCAATTTTATACATCAAGGGCACAAAAAGCGGATGCTTAGCTAAATTACCATCCTGTTCATCTAAACCAGTAGCGGCCAAAAACACCTGCCCCGAATTGATAGGATAACGTGCTAAATAAAGCTTACCTGCTGGAAACTGCAATAGGTTTTCCTTGCTGGTAGTACTGCGCTCGGCATAGGTGAAATATCTATTGGCCAATGGCAGGTCCATATTTTTTGGCAGGACCTCAAATACATCTTTAAACAAAGGATGCTTTAGCTCTATTTGGGTTACTTTACCAGGTTCAGTCACTAAATTTTCAACTGCTGGAAGTTTTAATGCCGTTAAAAAAGAAGAATATGTCGTCTTGTCGGTTTCTGTAGATGGGAAAATAACCACAGTACCACCGTTATTGAGATAATTTTTAAGCTCCTGAGCCAATCCGCTAGATGGTTGGCTGATGCCATTGAGTACAATAAGGCTATAGTTTGCGAAACTGGCGTAATTGATATTATTTTCGGAAACAGAACTTAGTTTAAAATAGCTATCGGCATTGAAAAGCGCCTCAATATACTTACCTGTTTTAATGCCGTTGATGCTTAATACCTGTTGATTTGCATTAACATTAAAACTAAAGTTTAGTTGATCATCAAAAGTGAGCGGAAAATCCTTAATACTCAATATCCCTCTTTGCCATCCCAAGTTCAAACCACTGTAAGAAAGGGTATCAATAGCAGTTTCACCAGCTTTAACATTAATGCTTCCTACTGCCTTTTGCTGATTGTTGATAGTCAGTTTCAGCGGTACGTTTTGAGCATCGTCGTTACCAAAGTTCTTCAATCTAACAATGATTTTTTCAGAAGTATTGGCCTGATGTACTGGTGAAAGAAACCAAACACTATCTACAGAAATGTTAGGTAACTCATTACCACTTAACTTTACCAGCGCCAACTGTGTTTGTTCTTCCTTTTTTACAGGTTCCTTGCCAACAAAATTCTGTTGAAAGTCGGAAATGACATAAGCAAACCGGTTACTGCTCCCTGTGAAAACACCTTGTTGTCTATTGATTACCTGTTGTAGGTTTTTATTGGCAGCAGAGATTTTAACTTCATCAACAGCCTGCAAAAACTCTTCAGCATTTAATAGTCGTTGGTGCTGTCCTTCAAAATCGTTAGTCAATAACTGAAAACGGTCGTTAATCTGGTAACTTTTTACAATTTCCTTTGCTCTGCGTTTGGCTTCATCAAGCAAACTTCCTTCCTTATTTACAGCATCCATACTATAGGAATTATCCAAATAGATGCTTATGATATTGCCACTTGAATTATTGGCAGTAGTGTTGGAACTAATAAAAGGACGCGAAAAAGCTAATACCAAAAAAATAATAGCCAAAATCCTAGCAGCCAAAATCAACAGGTTTTTCAACTTTTCCTTAGAAGAATTCTGCTCCTGTACTTCCTTGAGGAAGGCTACATTGCTAAAATAAACTTTCTTGAATTTGCGGAAATTGAATAAATGAATAATGACCGGGATAAGGACCGCCAAAAGTGCAAAAAGAAAGCCCGGATAGAGGAAATTCATTAAAAATCAAAGGTACAAAATTTATAAGATAAAATAAAGCATACTCTCTTGATGATATTCATGCCTGATCTTAAAAAACACTTATTAAACCTCAACAAAACTAAAGTTAGATTGTTATGTCTGTAAAATTTTACAGTAATGAAAACTCCAAATAAAAACAAAAAAGGTGCTAATCAAAAAACAGATAAACCTAAATTAAAAACACAGTCGCCTTTAGCTGAAAAAGACGAGGTTAAACAGGCAGAGGCAAAACAACAGAAGAAGTAATCGTGTTTTCACACCAATTTTCCATTTACTTGATTTGCAGAAGAAGATCTGTGTAATGTGCGAGATCGGAAAAGAAAAACAATTGACTAACCATTTACCCGCTGATTCTGCTAGAGTACAATCAATCAACCCACTTCAATTGCTCCATGATCTCTGCAATGGAAAATTTTGCCCCACAAATAAATTCATCGGCAGCACCATAATAAATAGTCAACTCATCACCATTAACCAAATGGCCATTGGTAAATACTACAGAACCAAAAAAACCACTCAGTTCATAATTCTCCAAAGGCTCCATAATAGGTTCTTCGGTACGAGCTAGTACGTTTGCGGGATTTTCGAGGTCAAGCAATACGGCTCCTAAACAATAACGATGTTGATGATTAGCCCCATGGTAAATCTCCAACCAACCCTGCGCTGTTTTAATTGGTGCTGCCCCAGCTCCTACCCGAGCACTGTCCCAATAATTCGGTCTACTTTTTAAAACACACCGGTGATTACCCCAATGGACACCATCCGGAGACTCTGCTATCCAAATATAATGACCGCCAATCTCTTTACTGCTCGGTCGATGCAGTGCATAAAACTTTCCGTTAATCTTTTCTTCAAATAAAGCCACATCTTTATTGTGCGGCGGCAATATCACGCCTAGGTTTTCAAACTGTTGCCAATTTGTAGTGGTACGCAAACCTACTGCTACACCGTTTTCTGAAACAGCGGTATAAGTAATGTAGTAAGTATCATCTATTTTACTTACCCTACAATCTTCAATTCCATATCTCTCCAACATACCCGCTCCATGCAATTGCAAAGGTTCAAGCCTAAAACTAACGCCGTCTTCGCTACTAAACAACCTTAGATATGAAATAGTGGTCAAATAGTCCAAGCCCTTGTAGTTTATAATTCGAGCATCAGTATTGGTCAAATCGGGATCGCCTAATTTAAGTTCCATCACTTCTAAAAGATCATTGGCCATGCGCATGGGGATAAACAATTTGCCCTCCTGTGGTGCCACGCTTTCCGCCACTCTTACCAATAAATAGGTTTTATGCTGATAGGTAAAAGCGCCAGGATTAAGCAAACAAATGACCTGTAGACCTACTGTACTAGCAGCTAAATCCTTTGGTTTAAGCAAAGGGTTTTCTTCAAATCTTTTAGCGATATCCATGGGAACTGAAGTATACCTTCTTAAAACGCAGCCGCAAGGAAATGGTTTTTTGAAACAGCTTTTACCTGTGACCCAAAAAAAACTTTAAACACATAACTTAAACACAGAAAACCAAACGTTTATTAAAAAAACACCGACAAAACGTCTTCACAAAAACACTAAACGCCCATTTTTTCGCAACAGCACAAACAAAACAGTCTCCTTTTCGCTTTTATAGATACCCAACTAATGATATTGACAAAAAAAGCTACGACAAACACAGCTATTTTATTGGTATTGATGTTGACCCAACACCCACTTTTAAAATCAACTTTTTAACAAAAAACTAAGACAATGAAAAACTTATTTTTTCTGATATACAGCATTGCATTCACCGTAATGATTGCCTGTAACTCCCAGCCAAAAGATGCTAAAGAAACAGCAGATAGCATCAATCAAACCAAAGATACCTCCACCGTAGCAGCAGATATGATTACGGTACGCGATAATGAGGCAGAGTTTGCTACCAATGCTGCCGATGCCAGTTTAGCGGAAATCAATTTGGCCAATATGGCTATCAGCAAAACGAAAAACGAACAGATTAAGGCTTATGCCAATATGATGCTAAAAGACCATGGTGCCGCTAATGACGAACTAATAGCTTTGGCCAAAAGCAAAAATATCACATTACCTCAAGCCATGAGCGAAGCTCACCAAAAACAGAGCAATGAACTTAATGAAAAAACAGGAACTGATTTCGATAAAAAATATGCCGCTTTAATGGAAGAAGACCATGTAAAAGTACTTGCCTTTATGGAACATGAAGCAAGAAAAGGTACTGATCCTGATTTGAAAGCTTTTGCCAACAAAATGGTTCCTGTAATTAATGTACACTTAAATGCCATCAGGAAAATCAAAGACGGTCTAAAGTAGCATCAAAAACTTTTACTTCTTCTGGTTGTTGCTTTAGGTAGAAGATGCAGTACCTCTCTTACAAAATAAACAAAGATGAAAATAGCTTATATCAGCACCTCATTGCCACAGGAATGTGGCATTGCTACCTTTAACGCCAATTTGGCGATTGCTATTAACCAACACGACACCATCTCAAAAGACAGCTTCGTTATTGCTTTAAGTGATGCTGAAGATTTAAAGACTTATCATTATCCTAAAGAAGTAAAATACATCATTAGGCAAAACAACCAAAAAGATTATTTACGTGCAGCTAACTATATCAACACCAGTCAGGTTGATGCTTGTGTGATTGAACACGAATTTGGAATTTACGGAGGTGAAAGCGGTTTGTACCTACTCACTTTAATGGCACGAATCAATAAGCCCATTGTTACCATTTTACATACCGTACTCAAACAGCCTAACTATATACAGCAAACCATTATCCAACAAATTGCTAAACGGTCGGCCAACATTGTAGTGATGAGCCAAAAGGCAATCGGTTTTTTAACCAGTATCTACCACGTTTCAAAAGAAAAGATCAAGTATATAGAACATGGCGTTCCAGATTTAGAGCCTACTGCCTACAACCCAGTTAAAGCGGCTTACCCTTTTAAAGACAATAAAGTTTTGTTGACTTTCGGTTTAATTAGCCGCGGAAAAGGACTAGAAACCGTGGTAGAAGCATTGCCGCAAATAGTCAAGAATCATCCAAACGTGGTATACGTAGTTTTGGGCAATACGCATCCTGGAGTGGTTAAAAGTGCTGGCGAAGAATATCGCGATAGCTTGAAACGCTTAGCAAGAAAATTAAACGTCGAAAATCACTTGGTGTTCGTTAATAAATTTGTAGATGAAAACGAACTATACCAATATCTTTCTGCTACCGACGTATACATTACTCCATACCTGAACGAAGCACAAATTACCAGCGGCACCTTATCTTATGCGGTAGGTGCTGGCGCAGCAGTAATTTCAACCCCTTACTGGCATGCACAGGAGTTGTTGGCACAAAAGCGGGGCTTATTATTTGATTTCAGAAATAGCCAACAGCTTGCACTAATGGTAAATGAACTGTTAGAACAACCCGATAAATTAAGTGAATTAAAACATAATGCCTATCAATACGGTCTTTCCTTACGCTGGCCAAGTATTGGAGAAAAGTATATTGATGTACTCCAAAATGCTATATCCGCCAAAGAGAAATCTGATTTAGAAAGCAAAAGCATTATCGATGTAGATAGCATTCCTACTTTTAATTTAAGCCATATCCGCCGCCTAACCGATGATACAGGTATTGTGCAACACGCCAAATATGGCATCCCTAATTTAAAGGAAGGTTATTGTTTAGATGATAATTCCAGAGCATTAATTATGGCTTTAATGGCTTTTGAGCAATACAAAAGCAAGGAAGCTTTAGAACTACTCCCCATTTATCTAAGCTATATTCAATATATGCAAAAGGAAGATGGTAATTTTCGTAATTTCCTAAGCTTTAACCGAAATTATTTGGATGAGGTTGGCTCTGAAGATTCCTTTGGTAGAACCATTTGGTCATTGGGTTATTTAATTAACTATGCCCCCAACAATTCATATAAGGAATTTGCCGACGAGCTTTTCTTAAAATCGGTCCCTCATTTTACTCAGCTGCAACACTTAAGAGGAGTAGCCAACACTATCATTGGAACATACCACTATTTAAAAGTAAATCCTCATGACGAGCGTATTGTCAATGAGCTTAATCAATTAGCCGTTCCATTAATTGATGCTTATTTAGACAACAAATCAGGTGACTGGCACTGGTTTGAACAGAAACTTACCTACGACAATGCCATTTTACCTTTGGCACTGCTCTGTCACTACGAAATCAACAAAAACGTACAATCATTAAATATTGCTTTAGAAGCCTTGGAATTTCTTACCGATAAAACATTGGCTTTTGGATTTTTAAATCCTGTGGGTAATGATGGATGGTTGGAGAAAAATAGTCCCATGGCGCTTTACGATCAACAGGCGATAGAAACTATGGCAATGGTGCTGGTTTATTTTAAAGCATATGAAATTACCAAGGAAGTGAAATACATGCACCACTTGTACCAGAGCTACTTATGGTTTTTAGGTGAAAACAGCTTGAACTTGCCACTATATGACCATGAAACAAAAGGCTGTGCTGACGGATTGCAACCTCATGGTGTAAACAGGAATCAGGGCGCCGAAAGTACCTTGGCTTATTTGATTTCGCATTTGGTAGTATTTAAAGCTTTGGAAATAGAATATCGATACCTTGCAAACAACAAGCTGCAAGAGGATATTTTAGAAAACTAGGTGGTAGCATATAAACCTCGCAGGTTTTAGAAACCTACGAGGTTTGCCAATATAAGAGATTCCTCGTCGTTACACTTCCCTCGGAATGACAGCAATTATTTATGCCTTTGCGAGAATCAGTTTGTCTCTACTTTCCAGGAAAGCAACCTAATCTTAAGGCATATAATATACTTAATTTAAACCTCGCAGGTTTCTAAAACCTGTGAGGTTTCCCAAATATAAAAGACCTCTCGGAATGACAACAACTACACCGCACTGCCGTTATTATGCTCCAAAATACGCTCAAGCAAGCGCGCTAAATTTACCGTAGCAAAAGAAGAACAATAATCAGATAAACCATAAGGAATAATCAATTCTCCATTGTGGATAATGGACCCGCATGAATATAAAACATTAGGTACATAACCTTCTCGTTCATCTGGGTTAGGCACCAATAAAGGTTCATACAAACGACCAATCTCAATCAAAGGGTCGTTCAAATCCAACAAACTTGCCCCCAAACAATACCTACGCATAGGCCCTACGCCATGAGTAATAATAAGCCAACCCGCTTCTGTTTCTATCGGCGAACCACAATTGCCAATCTGTATGAACTCCCAGGGATATAAGGGTGCTTGTAATTTAATGGGCTGATCCCAAACCGTAATCCGATCCGAGTACATTAAATAATTGTTCCAACCATCTATACGCGACATCATAGCGTACTTGCCATTGATTTTTTTTGGGAACAGTGCTAAATTCTTATTCTGAGCACCCTTACCGTGCAATGGGCTCACTTTAAAATTATAAAAATCGGTAGTCTGCATCAATTTGGGAATGATAAATGCCCCATCAAATGCCGTATAGGTTCCATAATAAATTACACTCCCATCCTCTTTGGTAAAACGTACAAAACGGGCATCTTCAATACCTTTTCGTTCAAATTCTGAAATTGGAAAAATGACACGATCGGAAATATCAGTGTCCTTAGAAAAACAGATTTCATGATAAGTATCCGACAACCATAAAATACGGTCATATTCCAATTTATCTGCATCTTCCTTTTGTTTTTCTTTAGCATCCAACACCAGTTTCCGGAGTTGGGGATAGTCAAATTTTTCTCCCAAATGGGCATTTACATCAGCAATCACATTCATTGAAATACTGGCGTCAGCCGCTTTTTTAAGAAAAAGACGTTTATTGTAAGTCGCGTTCTTTACCACTTCCGCCTCATCTATGTAACTCCCTGCAGGCATTACATGGATATTATTATGACTGTCGATAAGTGCTCTTCTAAATACAACCGACGAAATATGCCCCTCGCCCACCGCTCTAAAACTAATGATTACCCGTTTTTCACCTTCCACCAAATTGGTTTGGTCAGGATCCTCTACAATGGAAGGATTAAAGAAAGCAGCCGATTCAATGGAATATTCATGAGTAAAATAAGAACCTATGAGATACTTCGCAAACTCATCCATGTTCTTATAATCAATCCCCATTTCTTCAATAAGCCATTGTATCTTTTTACAATGCTTTAAAAACACCTTGGTGATGTTTCTATGTCGTTTTGAAAATTCTTGTAGTAATGGCGATACAATGTCAAAAATCTGTTTCTCGCTAAGGCTCGTGACTTTTGCCACTACTTCTCTGGCTCTTTCATCACCATTGTAAAAAAATCTAGCAATTACTCTTTTGGGATCTGGATAAACCTTTACCGGTTTCCTACTGACTGTTATCCTCATAGTGAAATTTGTTTTAAAATGAATAACAATTTTTTTGGAATAGGGTTTGGCAAAAACCGATGAGTATTACCTAAAAACCAAAATTAAGAGCGAGTTGTTATTAACCAAAAGAACCTGATGATGAATTCTCCAAAAATTGATTTTTACATTATAGCCAATATAGATGGCGAAGAAAAGCATATCAAAGTGATAGAATTGGAAACCACTGACGGGGTTGCCTACTATTCTTGCCATATTGGTGAAACGGAAATCACTCAACTTAGAAATGAACTTTACGGAAAGTGGGAGCAACTTTGGGGCGACCTTCCTTCCGAGACCATCGAACTCATTGGAGAAAAAATCTCAGAGAAAATTACACCACCTTAATCGGGTAAATGGGATTTTAGCACACCATGAATTAAGCAATATTTAATTAACGCAGCCGTATTGCGTACCCCGGTCTTACTGATCATCTGTAAACGATGTCCCTCTACAGTACGTTTACTGGTAAATAGCTTTTCAGCTATTTCTAAATTGGTATAACCATCAGCAATAAGCTCTAAAATTTCAATTTCTCTTGTCGAAAAATCAATTTTAACTTGTTGATCTTGTGAACTGCCAATTCGTACCCCCATTAAACTTTTAGTGAGCAACTTGTAAGCAAGTTCAGTACAAACATAAAAAGAATTATACATCACTTGCTTGATGGAAAAGATCAGCTCCTCCTCGTTCACGCTCTTCAACAAATATCCCTTCGCCCCCGCTTGCAAGGCTTGCGAAACATATTTTTCGTGATCTAACATCGACAACATGATTACTTTAGTTTGGGGATAAAGCTCATTAATTTGCTTACAAAGCTCCAATCCATTCATTTCTGGCATGTTAATATCTGCCAATACTAAATCTATAGACTCTTCAACATTCTTTAGGATTTGTAAGGTTTCTACCCCATTTCCTCCTTCACCCACCACATTAAAGTCGTTATATTTTAAAAGCAGAGACTTAATGCCATCTCTTACCAAATGATGGTCGTCTGCCAAAAGGATATTTATTTTTTTGAGATTATTTTGCGCCATTTAAAGGAATATTCATTAATACTTTTGTACCACTCTCTGGACTAGAGAAAACTTCGAAAACACCACTTAGGATATGCAATCTATTCATAATGCTTTTTAAGCCGAAGCCTTTTTTTGCATCGCTCAAAATCGATTTATCAAGTCCTGTGCCATTATCCGTTTGACTGATATATAAGTCATTTTCTTTTTGCACGACCAGCACATTTACGTGACTAGCCGAGGCATGTTTGATGGTATTATTTACCAGTTCCTGTAAAATCCTATAGATAATCACCTCAACATTTTTGTCGACACGAGACGCTTTCACATTAAAACTAAAATTAAAAGAAATCTGCTGAGCATCAAGTTTTCTCTCAAGCATGTCCTTTAAAGCAGCCTCTAGTCCCATGTCATTGAGCAATACAGGCGTAAGCTCAAAAGAAATTTCTCTTACTTTTTTGATTGCTGCATTGAGCAAGGCCCTGCTTTCTGTTTCCGAAGAACTTAACTTTAATTGCGCCGCAAACAACAGTTGCCCAATTTCGTTATGTAGGTTTTCGGCGATATTTCTACGCTCTTCTTCCTGCGCATTAATAATGGCCTCAAATAGCTGTTGCTGTTGTAAAACTTTCAGTTGCGACTTTTCGTCTATCAATCTTTGGCGCTCTTCCGTAAGTTCAATTTGTTGGGTAATATCTTGTGATATACCAATGATATGCAGTGGTAAGCCATAACCATCGCGCTTCAACACCTTTCTTTTGGTAGCTAACCAACGTACTTTACCTTCATGATCGATGATGCGGTATTTAAATTCGCTAATATGTTCGTCCTCTACTGACTTTAACTGATCAATTTCTTTAAAATAATGATACTGATCTGCAGGATGTATTGTTTTTTCAAAAAAACGAAGCCCCATATCATTGATCTCCTGCTTGCTCATCTTAAACAAATGATGTACATGAGCATTAGAGTAAATTTTGCGCATCTGCTGTATATCAGTCACACATAACATGTCTGGAATCGCATCTGCCATTTTAGAAAATATCAGGGAATCTATCTTAAAATCATTGATCAGGATTTGGTCCAGTTCCTGACCTGCGAGCTCTAAATCTTTACTTTTCTCCATAATCCGCCTGCTGGAATAGTCTTAAAACTAATATAGGATAAAAATCTGTGGTTTTCGTGCTACTAATCGGCAACAAAACAACTTTCTACACCATCTAAAAAATAACTCAGGTCAAAAGGCTTGGCTATAAATAGATCAATGTGTTTTTGGCAATCGCCAAATTTATGTAGAGGATATGCGGAGATCACAACGAGCGGTATAGATGGATAAAATGATTTGATTTTTTGGCACAAGCTATCATAATCAGGCATGGGAGCCAATACATGATCTAACAATACCAAATCTGGTTTAAGAAATTGTGGTTTGCTCAAGGTTTCGGTAGAAACAAAAGTGAGCTCATATTTTTCAGGTAAAAGTGCTGCAGATAGAATGGTTTGCATACTATCCTCATCTTCAAAAATCAAAAGTTTGCGTTTTTCAGCAATAGCGTCAGGTAGATAAGCCATATTTAGGTAATTTCGTCGAGCATTGTGCCAGTATCGGCCATGGCCAATTGTTCTTCTTCTTGTTGTTTATGATGAATAATAATTTTTAACAGGTTAATTACTTTTTGTTGGTTAAGCTCCAAAGCTTGCGCTAATAATGAAGTGTAAGCAGTTACTTGATATTGTTGTGCTTGCTGCATTCCTACAATTAGTCCCGCATCACGAATAAAACTCAGTCGTGGTGTTACATCAATAATATCATAGCATTCGTCAATCAATACTTCCATATCCTTATTGTCAGTAGATAAAATCTCTACGCCCAAAGCTTCAAAACAGCTTTCAAGCCTATGGAGATGGTCTTTACCAACTTTTTGGAATTTACCTAGCAACTCCAATAAATCCTCATTCCCTACTGCCAACTGTAAAATAGGCAATACGGTTAACCATTGCCTTTCTGCATCATACACCAGCTGTATACTTTCTATCAAAGATTTATCTCTTAAATCTCCTTTGCTGAGCGTTTTCTCTTTTGAAGCATTAGATTGAATTACATTAACCATAACTAACTAATTAAAAATCAAAGAATAACCACCTCATTAAATGATAATTCGCAGGGTCTAATATCCGATAACAAATTTATCTACCCAAGGCAATTTATACTGAAAAACAACGTATAAATACCTGTTTTAAAAACCTCAAAATTTCAGTAGCAAAATCATAAACAATCTTATGATACATAGTGTTTTAGCAATCTTAAAAATTAAATTATATCGGCTCTTAATAGAGCAAAAAAGATGTACAAACCCTTCATTTAAAGAAGTAATTTTCTTGATTTCAATCGTATTTACACGGCAATAAAAAAGCTGCAAACTTTTAGGCTTGCAGCTTTTTTTATAAGCTTAGTTAAGTATCGAACTAGTTAATTGCTTTTACAAAGTTCATCACTACATAAGCTGTTTTACCGCTATATTCAATTGGCGACTTAACAGTCATCGTGTTATCATTAGCACTCGTTAAAACCAGGCGATATCCTTCAGTTACATTCTTAGCTTTCTCCCCTTCATATAATTTCTTGAATTGGAAAGTTTCATCTGCAGTACTTACCGACCAGAAAATGTTTTGGGTTTTGGCACCACAGCTAGCACTTGCTGGCAAGGCATAGCTTCCGTTACCACTATTGGTCAATCTCCATGAACTACCTACAAAACATTTGTATGAAGTTTCTCCTAAAAATGACCTCACAGCCACATCAGGAATACCTTCGAAGGTAATATTGTTCAACGTCCAGTTACCTGTTACATTGCCTCTGCGTACTGCAGGCGCACCTGTAGTCGTTTTCGGAGAGCAGCTTTCTAACACCACCAACGATGTTAAACACAAAGCGATAGCTAAAATTAATTTTTTCATCTGTTTATTTTTTATTTTCCATTTTAACAGAGCGATGGCTGGTTTTTTCACCCCGTCTTCGTCTATGTATAATTTTCGTGAAGCATTAAACATAAATCCTGCCAAAAATAAACTATCTAAAACATTTCAGCTACATTTGTTTAATTACTTATTAACCTTCCTTTTTTATGAAAGCTGAAACCACTGCTATACACGCATCTGACCTTGTAAAATCAAATACTGGCGATGTCACCACCCCTATCCATCTTTCCACCACTTTTTATCGAGGTGAAGACGGTGGCTATCCTGGTGGTCACATGTATAGTAGAGTGAGCAATCCAAACCGATCCGCTTTGGAGAAAGTGATTAGTGAATTGGAAGGCGGCGCTGATACTTGCGCTTTCTCTTCAGGTAACACTGCGGGAATGGCCGTTTTTCAGGCTTTAAAACCAGGCAGCCATATTATTGCTCCTGATGACATGTATTGGGGTTTTAAAAAACAATTGCTAACCATTTTTGCAGATACTTTAAGCTTTGACTTTATTGATTTAACAGAAATAGACAAAGTAGAAAGCTATGTAAAATCCAATACTGCTTTAATATGGGCCGAAACTCCTTCTAACCCTTTATTGAAAGTATCTGATATTGAAGCATTGAGCAACATTGCTAAACAGCACAAATTATTTTTTGTGGTGGACAGCACTTTTGCCTCTCCTATTTTACAAAACCCAATTGCTCTGGGAGCAGATATCGTGATGCACTCCACCACTAAATATATTGGGGGCCATAGTGACGTTTTGGGCGGTTCACTTACTTTCGCTGCTAAAAATGAATTTTGGGAGAAGATTAAAAACGTTCAAGAAACAGGTGGTGCCGTACCTTCGCCTTTTGACTGCTTCCTATTGCTAAGAAGTATTAAAACATTGGCTTACCGTATCAAAGGACATTGCGAAAATGCCGAGAAGTTGGCAAACTATCTTAACCAGCACCCAAAGGTTGAAGCTGTTTTTTACCCTGGTTTACCTTCGCACCCTCAACATGAAATTGTGAAAAAACAAATGCGAGGCTTTGGCGGCATGCTTTCTATATTAACCAAAGGTGATGCTGAAAATGCTCGAAAAGTAGTGAACAGTGTAAAGATTTTTACTCAAGCCACTAGTTTGGGTGGTGTAGAAAGCTTAATTGAACATCGTGCCTCAGTAGAAGGCCCTACTACAAAAACTCCTCAAAATTTAATCCGTATTTCCGTTGGTTTAGAGCATATCGATGATTTAATCGCAGATTTGGAACAAGCACTGGGTTAAGGTAGAAAGTAAAGAGTTAAAAGTAGAAAGTTAAAAGTCGTAGAAACTTCCATAATTCCGTCATTTCGACTAGTGCATAGTCCCAAGATTTCGGGAGAGAAAACTTTGAGTTATATATATTTAAAGATTTCTATCCCGAAATTTCGGGACTGCGATTCGGTCGAAATGACGAAATAAGCTAATTTTTAAATAATGAAAAACGCTCTTATTTCCATATCTACATTATTAATGTTAGGTTGCAGCCAACCTAAAAAGCAAGTTGCCAAATTAAAAGATACCGTCAGCGCTCAGCCTTTGGAGAAAACTGAAGAGCCTTTGCTTTTAAAACACGCCAACCAAGAAGACAGTTATACTGAAAAAGCAAATTCGAAAGAAAATCGACTATCCAAGTACTACATCCAAACTGATTCGCTAATCATCCATACTGAAATTGGAGAAACAGCACGATTTTCAAAAAAGGAAATTAATGAAATCATAAGCAACCATCCTGAATTTTTTGATGAGTTTGTACGTAATCCCGATTTGACTTATCACAAATATGGTGATGCAGTCGATTTTGGCAGCGAAGTTGGACAAGATGCTTATTACCTATTATACGCCTATTTTTTGAAGCAAAAAAATGGCACTAAAAAGTATGAGTCGCAACGAATGAGATTGATTAATATTTACTCCAAAATCAACGCTTTATTCCAGAAATTTCAGTACGGCGGCAATTATTTCGGTCACCAACACATGCGCATATTGGGATATGCGGAATATGCGATTTATATCATGCCCAAAGAAGGTGAATTAATCGATAAAAAGTATAACATCAATCAGCAAAAGGTGCTTTACATTAAATCACTTCGGCAACTTATTAAAGATGAACATCAATTCGATTTTGAGACGCCTCCAAAAGAAAAACTTGAGAGACTTAAGAAGCTTCATCAGATAGTGGATGAATTAGATAAACTGGTTACCAATCTATTCTATTTACGACAAGCACAGGAATTTCAATATACAAACTATCAGTATTATTGATGCAGTATCTCTACCGTCATTTCGATTGGAGCGTAGCGTAATAGAGAAATCTTTGAACTATACCTTTCCAAAGATTTCTCCACAAGGTCGAAATGACGAAACGTTGTTAAAAACTACCCAAACAAATCACTGCTTAAATACCTGTCTCCTCTATCACAAGTAATAAAAACAATCAATCCGCTTTCCAATTCCTCCGCTAATTGCAGGGCACAATGCAAAGCGCCACCGCTACTCATCCCCGCAAATATTCCCTCCTTACGAGCTAAAGCTCTTGCGGCAAGGGTAGCATCCTGCTGCGAAACATCCATAATCCTATCCACTCGTTCAGGCTCATAAATCTTCGGCAAATATTCAATAGGCCAACGGCGAATCCCAGGAATAGATGATTCTTCGGTAGGCTGGCAACCAATAATTTGAATATCAGGGTTCTTTTCTTTCAAATACCTAGAGTTTCCCATAATACTTCCTGTAGTTCCCATGCTACTTACAAAATGGGTAATTTTTCCCTCTGTATCATTCCAAATCTCGGGTCCAGTAGTTTTATAATGAGCCAAGTAATTATCGGGGTTAGCAAACTGATTTAATAAAAAGTATCCTGGTTGCGCTCCTTTTTCTTCAGCATAGTCTCTACAAACTTCAATTGATTCTAACAAAGTTACTTTTGCGCCAAAGGCTTCCATCGTTAAGGTACGTTCTCTAGTAGAGCTAGCAGGCATCACCAGTTCAATATCAATACCATAAATAGAAGCAATCATTGCCAAAGCAATACCCGTATTGCCGCTGGTAGCCTCTATCAACTTGGTATTTTTATCAACCTCTCCCCTTTCCATTGCACTGCGAATCATGTTCAACGCCGCCCTATCTTTTACACTTCCACCAGGATTATTTCCTTCCAGCTTAGCATAAATTTTAACATTAGGATTGGTATTCAAATATCTGATTTCTGCCAATGGCGTATTTCCAATGCAATCTATAATGGTTTTCATAGTTTCTCTTTTTTACTTTCTCTAATCTTAATTTCAGCTTGGTGATATACCGTTGAACCTTCGGGTACACTTTTAGTTAGCCATACATTACCGCCAATAATGCTATGGTCGCCAATAATAGTTTCACCGCCCAAAATGGTTGCTCCCGAATAAATAATCACATGGTTTCCAATGGTAGGGTGCCTTTTAGAATAGGCCTTTGTTTTATCCACGCTCAATGCACCTAAGGTTACTCCTTGATATAATTTTACGTGATTTCCGATAACAGTAGTTTCACCAATCACTAAACCTGTACCATGGTCAATGTACAAATACTCCCCAATTTGCGCCGCTGGATGAATATCTATCCCTGTAGTGGTATGAGCATATTCCGTAATGATACGTGGAATATGTGGTACATCTAGCAAATGTAGTTCATGCGCAAAGCGATACATGGCAATCGCAAAAAAACCTGGATAGCACCTGATAATTTCAAACTCGCTTTTTGCTGCTGGGTCACCTTCCACAATAGAAATTAAATCAGTATTCAGCTTTCGATATACTTCTGGCAATAAATTAAAAAATGCATCAGCTATTTCCTTAAACTGATTCTTATTACAAGCTTTTGTAGATTTTAGAATGAGCTGTAGTTCTTCTTTCAATTCAAAGAAAACACCCTTTAGCACCTCTTGATTATAATTAGTAGACGCTCCTCTTTCAGGAAAAATCAAATTCAACAGAGATTGTGCCCAATTGGCAATCGTCTGATTAGAAGGCACTACCTGCTGCTGATTTTGTCTTTGTATAATGCTATTTAGAAATTCAGTATTCAAAATTCAGAAAATATATAGTAAGTCCACAAAGTTACTATACTTTATATCACATTCAAGCTTTCTACTGTCAAACAACTGCCAAATTAAAATTACAACCCAAATCAACACTAAATAAAACACTGAAAATCAGAATTATAAATATTTTTCAAAATTTTATTTTGCATTAAAATAAAAAACACCCTACATTTGAAACATTATTTGGAGCACCAAATAAAAGTCAATCACCTGTTAGGTTATTGATTTATAAAGAAGTGGCGAGAGACTGGCTCAATGACCCACTGGCAACCCTCAAAAAGAGAAGGTGCCAATTCCTGACCAAAATGCATGGTGCATTTTGGAGATATAAATTAATAAGATGAAACTAATTAATTCTATCCCAGTAAACAACTTAGTATCCGAGCAGGTCGGCAAAACCATCATTTGTAATACGATTATTGGCAATTATTGTAATATGCCATCGATTTGTATGTGCTATGGCATGTACTAAATCATAAAATCTTCCATCTTGTAATTCTTTAACAATTCGGAAGGCCCTAAGAAATTAGGGTACGCAACCTCACTATATGCAGCAAGACCAATTGGTCGTCCACTGCGAACAAGCGTTATTCATCATTTAAAATCGTAAAACAACATGTCACAACATAAGTTCGAAACACTACAAATCCACGCAGGACAAGAAATAGACCCAGCAACTGGCTCAAGAGCAGTACCTTTATATCAAACCACTTCTTATGGTTTCAAAAACTCAGAGCATGGCGCTAATCTTTTTGCCTTAAAAGAATTCGGGAACATCTACACCCGTATCATGAACCCTACTACCGATGTTTTTGAAAAACGCATTGCCGCATTGGAAGGTGGTGTTGCGGCACTTGCAGTAGCATCTGGACAAGCGGCGCAATTCATTGCCCTAAACAACATTTTACAAGCTGGCGATAACTTCATTTCATCCAATCACTTATACGGCGGCTCATATAACCAGTTCAAAGTAGCTTTTAAACGTTTAGGCATCACGGTAAAATTTGCCGATGCGGACAATGTATCAGATTTTGAAGCTAAAATTGACGAAAATACCAAAGCCATTTATGTAGAAACCATTGGCAACCCATCATTCAGCATCATTGATTTCGACCAGATTGCGGCCATTGCCAAAAAACACGACCTTCCTTTAATTGTCGATAATACTTTTGGTGCAGCTGGTTACCTGTTCAAACCTTTGGAGCACGGTGCTAACGTAGTGGTTGAATCGGCTACTAAATGGATTGGCGGACACGGCACCAGCATTGGCGGGGTTATTGTTGACGGTGGCAACTACAACTGGGGCAATGGCAAATTCACTCAATTTACCGAACCATCTGAAGGTTATCATGGTCTAGTTTTCAATGATGTTTTTGGACAAAATGGCCCATTTGGCAATATTCAATTTATCATTAGAGCCCGAGTAGAAGGCTTAAGAGACTTTGGTCCATCACAATCTCCTTTCAACTCTTTCCTGTTATTGCAAGGTTTAGAAACACTTTCGTTAAGGGTACAACGCCACGTTGAAAATGCATTAGCATTAGCAAAATGGTTAGAGAGTCATCCAGCAGTAACCAAGGTAAATTACCCTGGACTTGAAAGTAGCCCATATCACGCTAATGCGAAAAAATACTTATCCAACGGCTTTGGTGCCGTATTGAGCTTCGAAGTAAAAGGCGTGAAAGAAAATGCAACCAAAGTAGTTGACAACTTGAAGCTCGTAAGCCATTTGGCCAACGTGGGCGATGCAAAAACACTGATTATTCAGCCTTCTGCAACTACCCATCAACAACTAAGTGATGCCGAACAACTGGCGGCTGGAGTTACACCAAACCTGTTAAGAGTTTCTGTAGGCATAGAACACATCGACGATATTAAAGCTGACTTTGAAAATGCTCTAAACGCGCTTGCTTCCTTGAACTAACACACCACAACACAACCACAACAACCCAACAATGAGTAATTCGTTAACCTATAAATACCCAAAAATATTCAAGCTCGAAAGCGGTAAAAAGCTTCGTAATTTGGAGATTGCCTACCAAACTTACGGTACGCTAAACGCCAATAAAGACAATGTGATTTGGGCATGCCATGCTTTAACCGCTAATGCCGATGTATTAGACTGGTGGAAAGGCTTGTTTGGCTCTAAAAATTTATTTAACCCAGAAGAGCATTTTATCATTTGTGCAAATATTTTGGGCTCGCATTATGGTACTACCAATCCACTGAGCATTAACCCAACTACAGGACAGCCTTATTATTTGGCCTTCCCTGAGTTTTCTATCAGAGATTTGGCAGCCATACATCAATTATTGGCCGACCATTTGGGCATCAAGCAGGTGAAAACTTTAATCGGAGGTTCATTAGGTGGTCAACAAGCTTTGGAATGGTCTATTTTAGGGAAAACGGAAATTGAAAATTTGATTTTGGTGGCTACCAATGCTGCACATTCTCCATGGGGAATTGCCTTTAACGAAAGTCAGCGCTTGGCCATTACTACCGATAGAACATTTTTCGCCAATCAGCCTGATGGCGGTTTAAAAGGTTTAAAAACTGCAAGGAGCATTGCCTTATTATCGTACAGAACATACGAGGCTTACAACGAAACTCAATTGGAAAGTGTGAACGATAAAGTGACTGATTTTAGAGCTTCTTCTTATCAAAATTACCAAGGAGAGAAACTTTGCAAACGCTTTAATGCCTACAGTTATTGGTATTTAAGCAAAGCGATGGATAGTCATAATGTAGGTCGCGGAAGAAAAAGCATTGTAGATGCCCTTAAGTTGGTAAAGGCGAATACTTTGGTGATAGGTATTGAAAACGACATCCTCTTCCCTATTACCGAACAACAGTTTTTAGCACAACATATTTCTGATGCTCAGTTCAGCAGTATTAAATGTGCTTATGGCCACGACGGATTTTTAATAGAGACCGATAAGTTGACCAACATTATTGGACATTTTTTAAAAGAGAGTAAAAACAAAAAAGTAATTAAGCTACAACACATCGCCTAGCGACGAGCGTTTGGCGTTTGGCGTGCACGAATATTCGCAATACGCCAAACAAAACAGATAAAATAAAAAACATGAGCAAGAAACTTAAAATAGGATTATTTGGATTTGGGGTGGTTGGACAAGGTCTACATGATATCATCAAAGCTCAAAGCCTAAACTTAGAAATCGTAAAAATAGCCATCAAAAACCCTGAAAAGAAAAGGACTTTAGATGCGCATTTGTTTACCACTTCACATGATGAAATATTAGATAATCCTGAAATCAATACCATTGTTGAATTGATTGACGATGCTGATGCTGCCTATCAAATTACCAAAAAAGCACTTAGCAGTGGGAAGCATGTGGTATCTGCCAATAAAAAAATGATTGCAAACCACTTGGAAGAGTTAGTACATCTACAAGAAGAACACGGCACGTCATTACTTTACGAAGGCGCAGTATGTGGTAGTATCCCAATCATTAGAAACTTAGAAGAGTATTACGATAACGAGCTATTGCACGGCATTAGCGGTATTTTCAATGGTTCGTCCAACTACATTCTTTCTAAAATATTCAATGAAGGAGCCAGCTATGATTCTGCTTTGAAAGAAGCTCAGGATTTAGGCTTTGCAGAAACCAACCCTATTTTAGATGTGGGTGGTTATGACCCTAAATTTAAATTGACCATTGCTACCGCACATGCTTACGGACTTTTCATCAACCCTGATAAAATATTGAACATTGGTATTCAAAACCTTGCAGATGCCGATATCCAATACGCAAAAGAGAAGAATTACAAAATTAAATTGGTACCTACTACCAGAAAAATCAGCACTAAACAGGTCATCACTTTTGTATTGCCAAAGTTTGTGAAAAGTGATGATTTCCTTTACAACGTAGAGAATGAATACAACGGTGTTACCGTACAAGCAGCATTTGCCGACAAACAGTTCTTCTTTGGAAAGGGCGCTGGTGGTCACCCAACTGGTGCGGCTGTACTTTCAGACATTGCAGCCCTTCGTTACGACTATCGCTATGAATACAAAAAATACCACCAAAAAAATGGTTTAATCCATACCGACCGAGTAAGTCTTGAAGTTTATTTACGCTACCAGCATGAGTACACCGTAGAAAAACTTCAAATTGAGAATATCTCAGAGCGTTTTTCTCGTCATGATTACAAATATGTGATTGGTAATGTGAGCTTGAAGAGCCTTTTAGAGAACAAAGACTTACTCTTGAATAAAGATGTTTTTATTGCTCAAACAGGAAGAATTATCTACACTGAGCAGGATATAAAAGCAATTGCCGAAGAAGGAATACTTGTTAATTAAATTTTTATATTGTTTTGTTTTGATGGTAAAACGCCCAGATGGATGTCTGGGCTTTTACATTTCTATAATAATATCAATTCGATAATGATATCAGTCTATAATAATGTCAGTCCTTCGGACTTTAACATTAATAATACCAGTTCAGACAATGCTAAAACCACGAAATGGTGAAATTATTCTAACAAAATAAGCAGTGGATAAAAACCCTGAAAGGGTGATGTAAAATGATGAATTAATCCAATATACTGTAATAACATCAGTCCTTCGGACTTTAACATTAATAATACCATTTCACACAATCCCAAACCACGAAATGGTGAAATTATTCTAACAAGATAAACAATGATAAAAACCCTGAAAGGGTGATATAAAATGATAAATCAATCCAATATCCTGTAATAACATCAATCCTTCGAACTTTAAAATTAACAACACCAGTTCAGACAGTGCTAAAACCACGAAATGGCGAAATTATTCTAACAAATAAGCGGTGGATAAAACCCCTGAAAGGGTGATATAAAATGATAAATTAATCCAATATCCTGTAATAACATCAATCCTTCGAACTTTAACATTAATAATACCAGTTCAGACAGTACTAAAACCACGAAATGGCGAAATTATTCTAACAAATAAGCGGTGGATAAAACCCCTGAAAGAGTGATATAAAATGATAAATTAATCCAATATCCTGTAATAACATCAATCCTTCGAACTTCAAAATTAACAACACCAGTTCAGACAGTGCTAAAACCACGAAGTGGTGAAATTATTCTAACAAAAAAGCAGCGGATAAAAACCCTGAAAGGGTGACATAAAATTCGGAGATTTAACTTGCTTAAACTTCGGTTCTTTCCCACGAGATTGGAACCATACAAGCAGCCAAGTCAGGTTTAAACTATAATTTCGGATATTTTTTGAAGAGCAGTAACATTGCTACTATTTCCCGAAAGTCTGGCTGTTCGCTACAACTCCTCGCCTGCGTTACACTTGGCTGTGGGGTTTTCACTTCCATCCAGTCTATTTAACTTGCTGTAGTGCATAACCGCCATACAAATACAATAAAATCTGTGCGTCATTTCGACCGCAGTGAAACGAGTGGAGAAATCTTTAGACAATCCACTAAATATAGCCAAAGATTTCTCCACTACGGTCGAAATGACGCAATAATGAGCGTAACTACTAAAGATGTAAAAATCAAAAAGCTCCGCAGGAAAACTGCGAAGCTTTTATCTATATGGTTAGATATCAGATTAAGATACTTCTCTATTGATATCCCAATTCTCTAAATAATCTGCTACACGACGAACAAATGAACCTCCTAGCGCACCATCTACCACCCTATGATCGTAAGATAGTGATAAGAACATCATATGTCTAATCGCAATCACGTCGCCATACTCCGTTTCCAAAACAGCAGGTTTCTTTTTAATAGCACCTACCGCCAAAATGGCAACTTGTGGCTGATTAATAATTGGCGTCCCCATTACATTACCAAACGAACCAACATTAGTCAATGTAAAAGTACCATTTTGCGTTTCATCTGGTTTTAACTTCGAAGCACGAGCTCTGTTAGCCAAATCGTTTACCGCTTTGGTTAAACCTACCAAGTTCAATTGGTCGGCATTTTTAATTACAGGAACAATTAAATTACCTGATGGTAAAGCGGCTGCCATACCAATATTAATATCTTTCTTCTTGATGATTTGCGTACCATTTACGGATACATTAATCATTGGAAAATCTTTGATTGCTCTAGCTACTGCTTCTACAAAAATTGGCGTGAAAGTAATTTTCTCATTTTCGCGTTGCTCGAAAATCTTTTTCACTTTATTGCGCCACAATACCAAGTTGGTCACATCAGCCTCTACAAAAGAAGTAACGTGTGGAGAAGTATGCTTACTCATCACCATATGATCGGAAATAAGTTTGCGCATCCTGTCCATTTCTATAATTTCATCGCCACCACTTACGCTTGTAGCTGTTGGAACAGGTTTTGCTACTTTTTCTTCTTGAACTGAAGTTTCCTTTGCAGAAGCAGTAGTCTCGGTTGTTGTAGCACCACCTTTTTTAGCTTTAATGTGATTAAGAAGGTCTTCTTTGGTCAAACGTCCATCAGCACCAGAACCTTTAATGGTATCTAATTCTTCTAACGAAACTCCCTCCTCTTTGGCAATATTCTTCACCAAAGGAGAATAGAATCTATCAGAAGCTTTAAAATCAATATTTGCAGCTGCCGGTTGACTTTCTGTAGGCAATTGGCTAATACCAGGAATCGCAGTTTCAGCCGCAATTTTTTGCTCTGGTTCAGACTGTGCCACTTCCACTTTTTCCGCTGCTGTATTAGCTCCTTCTATTTCTATGATCGCAATCACAGCACCAACCTGTACCACATCATCTACCTTAAAAAAGTGCTCTACCAGTTTTCCTTCCACGGGAGAAGGCACTTCAGAGTCAACTTTATCAGTAGCAATTTCTAAAATGGTGTCATCTAAATTGATATGGTCGCCAGGTTGCTTAGTCCATTTAATAATGGTTGCTTCGGCGACACTTTCACCCATTTTCGGTAATAACAATTCGTATCGGGCCATATTTTTATAAGTTTATGTAATTTGGTTTGCGCCAAAAATACGTTTTTTAATGCTTTACATTCAAATCTTGTTTCAACTGTAAAAACAGCATCATCAAAGCTGCCATTGCCGAACGTTCTATATTCTGGAAACGTTGGCTGGCGAATTTATACATTTTAGCTTTTACTTCGGTTTTACTTGCAACAGCAATCCAAACCGTGCCTACTGGTTTTTCTAGTGTACCACCATCAGGTCCTGCTATCCCAGTAATAGCTACTGCATAATCAGTCTTAAAGTTCTTCACTGCTCCTTGAGCCATTTCTTTAGCCGTTTGCTCACTAACAGCACCAAAGGAAGCTAAAGTAGCCCCACTTACCCCCAACATCGATTGTTTTAAATCGTTTGAATAAGTTACGGCACCGCCTTGAAAAACCGAGGAAGAACCTGGATGTTGTGTAAACAAATGGGAAACATAACCTCCGGTGCAGCTTTCCGCTAGTGAAAGCGTCAACTGATGCTTATCCATTAAATTAAGAACGGCTTGTTCAAAAGGCAAATCTTCAGTAAGCACCACATATTTTTCAACGCGTTCAACAATTTGCTTGGTGTAATAAGCAACGTCTGTAAGTATCTGTGCTTCATCAGTACCTGAGGCGCTTAACCTCAATCTTACCTGCCCAAGCTTTGGCAAATAGGCCAATTTGATATATTCTGGCAAAGCATTTTCAATATCGGCAATCTGCTCTGCTAGAAAAGATTCGCCCAAACCAGCCGTTAAAATATTCTGATGGAAAATAAAAGGCATCTCAAATCTTTCCTTGATACGGGGAATGATTTCATCTTCCATCAAGTATTTCATTTCAAAAGGAACTCCAGGCATCGAAACAATGATTTTCCCGTGATGTTCAAACCACATACAAGGCGCTGTACCGTTTTTATTCTTAATTACCGTACACCCATCAGGTACTTCGGCCTGCTTAACATTTACGTCAATCATTGGCCTATTGAGTTTATCAAAAAACTCCTTTACGTGCGCCAGGGTTTCTTCATCCAGCCTTAAAGGCATATTAAAATACTTAGCAAGAGTAAGCTTGGTCACATCATCTTTTGTTGGTCCCAAACCACCTGTCATCAGAATAATATCAGCCCGGCTTTGAGCCTCCTCTAAAGCTTTTACAATATGTTCAGCTTCATCTGAAATGGAAGTAATCTGTTTTACTTTTACCCCAACTTTATTTAGCTCTGCTGCCATCCAAGCAGAATTGGTATCTACAATTTGACCGATGAGGATTTCATCGCCTATGGTTATAATTTCCGCTAACATCTTTTTTAAATTGTATTTAGGTTGATGAGCTGTAAAACCCCTCCTAATATCTCGTCCAGAAACCTTTACGCTTGCTTAATTTTAAGTCTTGCAATACAGACGCCCTTACTTTGATATCTATCGAATAACTCTGATATGCCCCGAAAGGAATCCAACTGGCACTCATATCCCAGCAGTGCAAATCTCTGTAAATAGAAAATGAGGTTTGTGATAAGTTCTTTGCCTTAAAGTCGTAACCTGAGGTATACTGGATTTTCCACTTTGGTGTAAGGTTAAAGTCACCGCTAAAGTTTAGGGTATTGGTCACACTTCTAGTTTCTGGCCTTCCCAAAGGATTATTATAATTGAAGCTATAAGCAAAAGAGAAATTCCAAGGGATATTGAAATCAACAAAAGCATTTGGGTCTCTGCTTACCGCATTCAGAGCATCTATTTGTTCTTGGGTTCTGTTTACAGGTGCATTTTGATTATTAAGCTTATCTAAATTCTCATTACGCTTTTTAAACGCTTCGGGATTTAAACTATAGTCAAATGAAAAAGTAAAAGTAGTTAACCTAGGTAATTTACCATCTTTCCATACATACCTGTCAACTTCCTGATAAGAATAAGTGGTGACTGCGCTGCTTCCGGTTCCTGAAGTATAAGAAACCAAATCTACCATGTATGGACTAAAGGCACCGCTGAAGTTAATCCCTAATTTTTCGGTAAACTGCGAACGTCCACTGAAGTTGATATTGGATAGCTTTTTGTTTTGTCTAAACAAATCATAGTTGGCATTGAAAGTTAAACCTTGTAAAATTGCCAATTTACGCTCGCCAGTTCCTGTAGTATCTTTACGGTTTCTTACTTTCAACTCCACGTTATTATCCATGGCAAAGTTAATACTACCACTTCTATATTGAGGAGGTCCACCACCCATAAAAACAGAATATAACAATGGGTTACCATATTGGTCTTTCACCACTTCTCCTGTTGGCTTACTCATTCCAGGTCTGATATCATCCGTATAAAACTCTGCTGTTTTATAGTATCCAAACTTTTCAGCAGCAAAACCTGGCGCATAACTAAAACCAATACTAGGGGTCATTACGTGGCGCATAGCCCTAATACTACCATTACCTCTAAACTGCTTGATCCCATAAATTTTGGTCGACATAGAAGTATTGATGCTGTACTGTGCACCCCTTTTAAATCCATTTACCGTATCAGAACGAACTTCATAACCAGAAGCGGTACGGATATATCTATTTTCTAATGTTTTGAAATCCCATTTTTCACTATAGTTTACGCCTGAAGAAAAATTCAAGTATTTAAACAAAGTAAAAGGTAAACTGATAGGTACGTTATGGGATACGCTATTGGTGAAACTATTTAAGCCACTCTTGGAAAACAGTACATCTTCTGTAGTGCTTACTCTATTATAAGCGGTCATACTGTAACCTAATGTCAATTTTTGATACCATTTGGCTTCACCCACTCTCTTTTTTGAATCGAAAGGATTAATGGTAGACATGTTCAAACTTACGTCTGGCAAGGTTAAACTAATGCTTCTGTTTGCTGTTTGCTGACTATGTGTTAAAGCTGAGGTAAAGTTGAACAATCCATCTCCAAACACCTTTCCGTAAGCAATACTGGAATTCATGGAGTTTTGTAAAAACTTGTTGGGATCATAACTACCATTACCTGCAGTCACCGCATTATGCCTACTAGAACCCGCATTTACCGAAGCACTAAAAGTAGTTCCTGGCCTAGCATTTGCCGCTTGACTATGCGTCCAACCAATCATAATCGTTTTTACAGGAGCATACTCTGGCGTTCCTTCCAAACCATTACGGGTACTGGAATATGTTAAGTTAATATTTCCATTATACTTATAGCGTTTGGTATAATTGGACACCATATTAAGGTCGTAAGAGCCATTAGTATAAATATTGGTGATCAAACGCGCATCCATATAATCATTAAAGGCCATATAATAACCACCCCCCAAGAGCGAAAAACCTTTAGTAGCGTCTTCTCCAGGTGTAGGTAAAATAAAACCAGATGCTTTTTTATTAGGTTTTGGGAAGAAGGCAAAAGGTAGGCCCAAGGGCATAGGAATGTCTTCAAACTTCATATACACCGGTCCTGTAATGATATGCTTTTCGGTTGCAATACCTTTAGTAATATAAATCCCAAAGTGTGGATGTGGCAAGTTACAGGTACTATAAGTTGTACCATGAACGTGAAATTCGTTATCGGGTTGCATTTTTGTTTTCCCGCCCGAGAAAAATCCACCTTCTTGTTCTGTAAAAACGCCATGCACTACCCCATTCTTGGCATTAAGGTTATAAGTCAACGAATCGGCCATTGAAGAGCCCTGCTCATCAGTTTTAAAAATAGGACGTCCGTAATACTTCCCCTTATCATTGGTACTTCCTTTAGCAAAAACAATTTTGCTCTTGTTATCAAAACGGATAAAATCGGCATCCAACTCTAAACCTTCGTACTTTACACGTGCACCACCATATAAGTATTGGATTTCGTTCTTTCGATCTACTACTGCCGAATCCTTTGCATAATATTCTAGCTTAGAATCCAGGCTACTTTTTTTCATCACCTTCTTGGTAGTATCTCTTTTAGGAGTATCTATTTGCTGAGGTTTGGTTTGAAAAAATGCTACAGATGTAGATGCAAAAACTTTAGTATCAGCCGATATGGCCAACAGCACTAAAAAAAATGAAAAAATGAGTGTCTGTAAAAGTTTCAAATTTGTGCGTGAATGTTTATTTTGCAATAATCTTTACCACAAAACGTTCAAAATTAATGAAAAATATACCATTGAACAGAGCAAAACAAATATTGATCATATTAATTTCCATTTTATCATTATTAACTATTGATAATCAGCTATTTGCACAACAATATAAAATTAAAACAATTGTAATAGATGCAGGTCATGGCGGGAAAGACGGATCCACCAGAGGTAACTATTCTACAGAGAAGGATGTGGCCCTAAAGACAGCTTTACGATTAGGAAAGCTCATTGAGGAAAACCTAAAGGATGTTAAGGTAATATACACACGTACTGAAGATGTGTTTATTCCACTTTACGAAAGGATTGCATTAGCCAATAATGAAAAGGCCGATCTCTTTATCTCTATTCACTGTAATGATATGCCGGTTTATCCTCAACGATATATCAGCGGCTATACCCGTAAAAAAGGCAAAAAAGTTCCTATTTACAAAACCAAGTATTCAAAAAGCACTTCTACTAGGGGCACAGAAACATTTGTATCTGGTAGCGGTAGAGTTGATGAACAGGATGACGCCATCAAAAGGGAAAATGCAGCTATATTTTTAGAGGAGAACTATAAAGAGAACTATGAAGGATTTGACACCAGCGATCCTGAAAGTGCCATTATTTTATCGTTAATGAAAAACACCTTTAGAACACAAAGCCTGAAGTTCGCCAAGTACATACAAGATCAATATGTAGCGGTAGGAAGGATCAATAGAGGTGTTCAAGAAAAAAGTTTGGCTGTTTTAGCCAGAGCGGGCATGCCTGCCGTACTTACTGAAATTGGTTTTATTTCTAACCCTAACGAAGAAGACTATATGAACTCAGAAGCCGGCCAAATAGAAATAACCAATTGTATATTAAAAGCTATTCAAGCCTATAAATCAAGCGTAGAAAATTAAATTTTGTATTTTTGCACAAAACACAATTAAATGCAGCCAAAAAACATCCTTTTATATTTCAGTTTTTTACTTTTCTCGCTCTCATTTTTCAATGCCAATGCCCAAGGATATAAAATCAAGACCATTGTAGTTGACGCTGGTCACGGTGGGGTGAAACCAGGAGCTAAAGGTGCTTATTCATGGGAGAAAGATGTAGCTTTAAAAGTTGCATTAAAACTAGGTGCAAAAATTCAAGAGGAACTACCTCATATTAAAGTAATACAAACACGTAAAACAGATGTAGACGTGGATTGGTATCGTAGAGCCGAAATTGCCAATGATGCCAAAGCTGATTTGTTTATTTCCATCCACTGTAACTCCATGCCTAAAGGAAACAACTATACTAAAGGCACGGAAACCTTTGTGGGAGCTTACAGACGTATCAACGAAATGGATGCGGGCTTAAAAGAAAATGAGGAAATCATCAAGGATAAAAACTTCAAAAAACAGGGCACCTATGACCCTACAGACCCTGAAGAAATCATCTTATTATCACTTTATAAATCACTTTACCGTTCAAAAAGCTTAGCTTTGGCTAGTTATATCCAAAAAAATTACACCGAAGTAAACAAAAGAGTAAACAGAGGTGTTAAAGAGCAAGGATTATTGATATTACAAAGGGCGGCAATGCCATCGGTACTAACCGAAATAGGCTTTATCTCCAATCCCGAAGAAGAGCGATACATTAACTCTGATGAAGGACAGGAAGAAATAGTAACCGCTATTGTAAATGCCATTAAACAATATAAAAAAGAAGTAGAGAACTAAATAAACCAAGAAATTAGATGAAACATTCTATACTGTTTCATTACCACTAAAAATCGCTACAACATCAATGAAAATAAAGAACGAAACCAAAGTAGGCATTTTAGCGGCATTTGCCATTGCCCTGCTTATTATAGGCTACAACTTTTTAAAAGGAAATAGCTTATTTTCTAGCGAGACGGTCCTTTACGCAAAATATACACATGTAGATGGATTAACAGTATCCAAACCGGTATTGATTAATGGTTATCAAATTGGTAGGGTTGCTGCATTGGAACTACAACCAGACGCGACTATTCAAGCTACTTTAAAAATTAATGGGAAATATGAAATTCCTAAAAATACTATTGCTCGTTTAGAAGGTACCGACCTTTTGGGTAGCAAGGCTATTATATTGACACTTGGTAACGATAAAAATTTCGCTCAAGATGGCGACTATCTACAGACTAATGTGGAAAAAGGTTTGATGGAAACCTTCCAACCTGTACAAAAGAAAGCCGAATTGATCATCACTAAAATGGATTCGATCCTTTCAAGCATCAATACCATCTTAAATCCAAACCTTCAGAAAAATATCGACCGCAGTTTTTCAAGTATTGCAGGTACTTTAACTTCATTAGAATCTACTTCTAAAAAGGTTGATGCCTTAGTTGGTTCAGAAAGCTCTAAACTTTCTGCTATCCTATCTAATGTAGAAGCCATTACCGCTAACTTTAAAAACAATGGTGCAAGGATTGATGCCGTAATGAAGAACTTGAATACGATGACGGATAAGGTGGCAGCTGTAAACTTTGAAGAAACGGTAAACAAGGCTAATAAAGCAATGTCTGATTTACAAGGGATGATCAGTGATCTTAAAAGCGGAAAAGGCACATTGGGTGCGTTATTAAATGACAGACAAATGTATGATAACCTTACCAATGCTTCTAAAAACTTAGATGCTTTAATGATCGACTTGAAAGCTAATCCTAAGCGTTACGTACACTTCTCGGTATTTGGTGGAGGGAATAAGAAAGACAAATAATAACAGAACCTCAATACAACAAGCGAAGAATTCTCAATAGTTCTTCGCTTTTTTTATGTTTAAACTTTCCCTTATACCTCAGCTTGTCATTTCGACCTTGTGAAGACCGTGAAGCAGCTATGAAGTAAAATCTTTGGATCAGTTTGGAGAGTATAGCTTTCTAATAAACTTACGAAGTTTTTGAAACTTTGCAAGTCTTACTACTTTTCACATGTCGTTAGAAATTAACTTTGTAAAGCGCCTGTCCTCTACAAAGGTTGAAATGATGGAGGGCTAATGCTAGGCCTTATATCTCGAAAGTCTTACCTTCTATGGCTAAGATTGTATTATCAAAGCCAGCCTGTGCTTCTTCCAACAGACCTTCTAAGGTTTTGTATCTAGAAGAGAAATGACCAATCAATAATTTCTTAGCCCCTACTTTTTGGGCTATTTCAGCAGCTTGTTGTGCGGTAGTATGATGGGTTTCCAAAGCTCGCTCTAGCATGTCATGCATAAACGTAGCTTCGTGATAAAGCGTGTCTGCACCTTTGATCTGCTCAAAATAGCGTTCATCATACATCGTATCAGAACAGTAACAATATACCTTAGGAGTAGCCGAATCGGTAGTGTAATCTAGATAATTGATTTTTCTGCCATCTGGCAAGTCAAAATTCACACTACGCTTTAGCATGGTATAGTATTCCACTGGAATAGAATCCTGTTCTAGCTTCTCTACAATAAGCTTTCTTAAGCGCTTTTTTTCTGTAAACTTAAAACCTGTACATGGAATACGATGATTCAGGATAATTGTTTCGACAACAACATCGTTATTCTTAAAAATCACCTCAGGCTTAGAAGGATCTATCGGAAAAAAATTGATGGCATAACGCAAATGCGTATCAGAATGAAGAAACTGCAGCTCTAAAATTTCTTTTAATGCCGCCGGAGCAAATAAATGCAACGGCTTTGTGCGACCATTTAGATGTAAGCTAGATAACAATCCCACCAAACCAAAAAAATGATCACCATGCAAATGGCTAATAAAAATAAAATCAATTTTAGAAGCCTTAAAACCATACCGAATCAACTGCTGCTGAGTACCCTCACCGCAGTCAATTAAATAAAAACGTTCATTGCAATTTAGTAATTGCGCTGTTGGATTTCGGTTATAAATTGGCGTTGCCGAACTGCTCCCTAAGATCGTTACTTCAAACTTCATTCAATAATTTTACCCTTTGTCTACTCCGCCGCGAAGCTCTTTTTCAATCTCTTCCATAAAAATAAGATCTGTTGCTTCGTCTAGCTTATTAACAAACGTAACAGATTGATGAAGGTTTGACATTTGGATAATTTGTGCAATACTTTTATTGACACCGCACACGATAAAAATACCATCGGCAGCCTTACAAAGTCTATCTCCGGCCAATAAAGCACTTAAATCTTGTGCATCATTACATTCTTTAACGGCCGATAAATCTAAAACAATGTTATGGTAGCCTTCGGTATTCAATAGAACAAATTCCGATTTTAGGGCTGGGGTGTTATCATTAGTGAATTTCGGCTCCTCTAATTTCAACACTACATATTTCTCGTGCTTATCTACACTAAATTTCATATTTTTTTGGTTTTTGGTTGTTTGGTTTTTCAGTTGGCTAGTTGTTTAGAACCCAAGCTTAAAACTCACAACGTAATACTTACTACCTAATCTATAGGTTCAATAATTTCTCCACAGCTGCTTTAGTATTCGCTTCTATCCTATCCAAAATATTTTCAGAAGGATTTTTAACAAATTTCTCTCCAACAATCTGTTCGTAAAGCTCAATATAGCGTTCTGAAATGGATTCTACAATTTCTTCAGTCATTATTGGCACCACCTGCCCATCTTTACCTTGAAAACCATTCTCTATTAACCATTTACGTACAAACTCTTTAGAAAGCTGTTTTTGAGCTTCATTATTAGCCTGTCTTTCCTCATAACCTTCAGCATAGAAATAACGCGACGAATCTGGTGTGTGAATTTCATCAATCAAATAAATTTCATCACCTACTTTACCGAACTCATATTTAGTATCTACTAAAATCAATCCTCTTTCAGCAGCCATTTCTGTGCCTCTTTGGTATAAAGCACGAGTGTATTTCTCTAATTTTTCGTAATCTGCTAAAGAAACAATGCCTTTCGCTAAGATATCTTCTCTAGAAATATCTTCGTCGTGACCCACAGCTGCTTTAGTAGTTGGCGTAATAATTGGTTCAGGCAGTTTATCATTTTCTTTTAAACCTTCTGGTAAAGCAACACCACAAACCTGACGTTTACCCAAAGCATATTCACGTGCAGCATGACCAGCCAAATATCCTCTGATTACCATCTCTACCTTAAACGGCTCGCAAATACGGCCAATGGTCACCATCTCGTCTGGCGTATCCATTACCCAATTAGGAACGATATCTTTGGTTGCCGACAAAAATTTAGCGGCAATTTGGTTTAACACTTGACCTTTGTAAGGAATTGCTTCTGGCAATACCACATCAAATGCCGAAATCCTATCGGTCACTACCATTGCCATCAACTGGTTATCAATAGTATATACATCACGTACTTTTCCTTTGTAAAAACTACTTTGTTTTGGGAAGGTAAATTGGGTTTCTTTTACTGCTTTCATGAGGGCATAAAAATAGTAAAAAAGTCGGGAAAGTCCGAACGTTGAGCAGCTAACTTAACCTAATAAAAAAGTCCGAAGACAGAATTATAAATTTCATCTTCGGACCTTAATGTATTTTAAACGACATACTATTAACCAGTAACTAGTCACTAGCAACTAACCACTATTACTGAATATCTCCGTAAGCTTTTAAGATTTGTTTCACCAATTTATGGCGCACCACATCTTCACCACTTAAATAAATAATATCAATTCCTTTAATATCACCCAAAATACGAAGGGCATTATGCAAGCCCGATTGTGCTTTTTTAGGCAAATCGATCTGAGTAACATCACCCGTAACGATAAATTTAGCCGTTGGCCCCATACGTGTCAGGAACATTTTCAATTGTAAATCGGTAGAGTTCTGCGCCTCATCCAAAATTACAAAACAGTTATCTAGGGTACGACCACGCATAAATGCCAATGGCGCTACTTCGATAGTCCTGTTCTCTAAATAAATCTTTAGTTTTTCCGCAGGAATCATATCATCAAGTGCGTCATATAGTGGACGCAAATAAGGATCAACTTTTTCCTTTAAGTCGCCTGGTAAAAACCCTAAACTCTCTCCGGCTTCTACCGCAGGTCTGGTCAAGATGATACGTTTAATCTCTTTATTTTTTAAAGCTCTTACTGCCAAGGCTACCGCCGTATAGGTTTTACCTGTACCTGCAGGACCAATGGCAAATAGCACATCATTTTTATTGATGCTATCGACCATTTTGCGCTGGTTGGCCGTACGAGCTTTTACCATGAGTCCGTGATTTCCGTAAACAATCACTTCGCCACTACCCACAGGAGCGCTAGCGGTTGCTTCTGTAGTGCTCTCCGTATTTTTTTTTGTCCCTAATATGCCATCCACATCGTTGTTGGTCAGCGTCCCAAATTTATCCAAATGAGCCACCAAGGCATTGATTTTTTGCTCAAACAATTTAAGCTCGGCCTCGTCACCTAAAGCCTTCACCTCATTGCCTCTAGCTACAATCTTCAGCTTTGGAAAAGCAGCTTTTATTTGCTCGTAATGCTCATTATTTGCCCCCCAGAATTGTATCTGATCGGTAGTTTCCAGTATCAATTTTATTTCGCTCAAAATATTGTTTTTTTAGTTGCGCCCTGTGTAATTCGATTTAAAAATTGAATATTTGTAGGCAATTTGCCTATACGCAAGAATAAGCATAAATATTTAATTTTTAATGGCTATAATCACATTAACGACAGATTTGGGTTCGAAGGATTTTTATCAGGCTGCGCTAAAAGGCAGTATCCTGAATATCCTCCCAAGCGTTAATATTATAGACATTACCCACGAAGTACCTGCTTTCAACATTTCGTATGCGGCTTTTGTTCTAAAAAACGCCTACATCTATTTTCCTAAAAATACGGTACATCTTATTGGTATCGATTCGGTATTTAACGAAAACACCAAATACATTGCATTACGCTATAAGGACCATTATTTTGTAGGTGCCGACAATGGAATTTTTTCATTGCTTTTTGAAGAGAGTCCTGACGAACTGGTAGAACTAAATATTATGCAGGACTTAAAATTTTTGCATTTCCCGTTGGTCGACATTTTGGTGAAAGCCGCCGTGCATTTGGCTAAAGGTGGTAAGCTTAAAGAAATTGGCATCCCTGCTGACGACATTGAACAAAGAATGCTATTACATCCTGTAATTGAACGTGATATCATCAGGGGCAGTGTGATTTTTATCGATAGGTTTAGCAACGTCATCACCAATATCACCAAAGACCTGTTTACCAAAGTACAGCGCAACCGAGATTTCACCCTTTATTTTAGGAAAAGCGAAACCATTACCCAACTAAGCTGGCATTACAATGAGGTTCCAGAAGGTGAAAAACTCTGCCTATTTGGCATTAGTAATCATTTGGAAATTGCCATTAATAAAGGTAAAGCTAGCGGCTTGTTAGGCCTACACCTTAATGATATTGTGAGGGTAGAGTTCCATCCATAAACCATATTTTTATGATTACCAGACTTGTTAAATTGGAGTTTTCAGAATCATTCATTAAAGACTTTAAACAACTATTTGCGCAAGTAAACATTAAAATTTCAAGCTTTGAAGGTTGTACAGGTGTTAACCTACTACAACACGAAAAGGACAAAAACGTATTTTTCACTATCAGCAAATGGAAAAATGCAGATGCGCTAGAAAACTATAGGCAATCTGATTTGTTCAAACATACATGGGCACAGGTGAAACCTCACTTTATAAAAAAAGCTGAGGCATGGAGTTTGTTAGATACTATTTAAAGTTTTAACTATGATGAGAAAGGCCATTCTTTTTACGCTCTTATTAGGAAGTTTGATGAGCGTAACTTTTGCGCAAGATAGTTCTGCTTACGAACTACAACGAAATAAAATTAATGCCATGTTAGCCGAAAGAAGTGCTCGCTTTGGACAATATGATGAAAGTTTAAATGCTCGTACAGGTATTTTTGGTTTCCAGACGAAAAGGGACATCAAAAACTCCAATGAAATTTTGAGACAGATTACCCTTAACGATAATAATATCTTCACTGAATTGAAAGTGTTGTTAGATTACAAAGACCTACAGTTTCAACAGGTAAAATCTAATGTCGATAACAGTCAATTACGTATTGATAGCTATAAAAAAACCATTAGGGATTTACAGGTAAAAAATGATGAATTACTGGAGTACAATCAGAAAATCAGCAGAAGCACCAATTACCTACAACTTTCGCTAGCTCTTTTTGTTGTAATATCAGCAGTACTGTTCTTTATTCTTTATAGGAAGAATAAATTAATGAAATCAAAGGAGCCGCAGAGCGGCATCAAAGTTTTATAACATGAAAAAAGCATTTTTCAAGGCATTAGTTAAATTGAATAAACTGATGCTTCCATCCTATTATCAAAAAGATCCAATGAGACTGAGCACCTTTCAAAAGGCAGTGCTAGGATTTAGATATTGGGCGCTCACCAACTCAATGGAGTAAACACTTTCGTCATTTCAGCCTTGTGTAGAAATCTTTGTACATACACTATAACCACATTTGAAAAAGCCCTCTGTCAAATTCAAGACAACGTGTTATGAATGGTAAAATCTTTGAATTTATGTCACCCTTTCAGGGTTCTTTGTCTATTATTCATCTTGTTATAAGATTATAATAATTTCACCACTTCGTGGTTATAGGGCATAGAATCCTCAATAATATTTAAGTCCAAAGGACTGATATTATTCTAGCTAAACGAATTCAATTCATAACCACGAAGTGGTGACATAACATTGAGTATTTTATTAGATATTTACATTCAAAGATTTCTCTTCCGTTACAGTCGAAATGACGGGTTACGGATGGCAACTACACAAACTTACCAATTATGTCATTGCAAGCTTTGCGAAGCAATCTTAAGCGTAATTAAACAATAATTATTTATGAGATTGCTTCGTACCTCGCAATGACATGCTGTCAAAGACAATGAGAACATAAACGCAAAAAGCCCAAGATTAAAATCTTGGGCTTTTATATGAAGTTTATTGAAAATTAACCTTTAAAATGATCGATGATCAAATTAGCTAATTCTGTACCGATACGCTCTTGTGCTTCGTTAGTTGAAGCTCCAATGTGAGGAGTTAACGAAATTTTAGGGTGTGATAAAATTTCTGCAGAAGGTGTTGGTTCATTATCGAACACATCTAAACCTGCAAAAGAAACCTTACCTGAATTTAAGGCTTCAATTAAGGCTGCTTCGTCGATAGTTCCACCACGTGAACAGTTCACTACCCCTACTCCGTTTTTCATCGCTGCAAATTCAGCAGCACCTAAAATTGGTTTGTCAGCAAATGGGGTATGTAAAGAAATGAAATCGCTATTAGCAATTACCTCTTCTAAACTTACCGTAGTTACTGGAATATCCACTTTAATTCCCAGCGTTAGGTTTAAACTAATGTTACCACTGAATGGAAACAAATCATAAGCCAACACATTCATGCCTAAGCCTAAAGCTACAGCAGCAGTTTCTCTTCCAATTCTACCAAAACCAATAATACCAATGGTTTTACCTCTTAATTCAACACCTTTAGCATAAGCTTTTTTCAAATCGTTGAATTTAGTATTTCCTTCCACAGGCATTTTACGGTTAGCATCTTGCAAGAAACGTACACCGGTAAATAAGTGAGAGAACACCAACTCCGCTACCGATAATGATGAAGCAGCAGGTGTATTCACTACTGTAATTCCTTTTGACCTTGCATATTCTACGTCGATATTATCCATACCAACACCACCTCTACCTATTAATTTAAGGTTAGGACAAGCATCAATCAGTTCTTTTCTAACTTTAGTAGCACTTCTAACGGTTAAACCATCGTAATTTTGCAATGCCGCTACTAATTGGTCTTGAGGCACTGTTTGTGTATCTACAGTAAACCCAGCATCTTCTAATAATTTCTTTCCTATTGGATCTATGCCATCATTGGCAAGTATTCTAGCCATTTCTTATTTTTTGTATTTTTCTTCGAAACTTTGCATTAAATCAATTAGCGCATGTACGCTGGTAATTGGAAGCGCATTGTACATAGATGCTCTGAAACCACCTACGCTTCTGTGTCCTTTTAGACCTTCAAAACCATTTTCATCAGCATATTTGGCGAAAGGTTTTTCTAATTCAGGATCTTCCATTACAAAACAAATGTTCATACGTGAACGATCTTCCACAGCACAAGTTCCTTTGAATAAAGGATTTCTATCGATTTCTGTATACAAAGCTTTTGCTTTTGCGATATTTTCTTTCTCAATCTCAGCAATACCACCTTTTGATTTCAACCAACGTAGGTTCAACATTGCTGTATAGATAGAAAATACGGGAGGTGTATTGTACATTGATCCACCGTCAATATGCGATTTATAGTCTAACATAGAGGGAATAGCTCTATCGGTTTTGCCTAAAATTTCATCTTTTACAATGACAACCGTTAAACCGGCAGGGCCAATATTTTTTTGTGCTCCAGCATAGATCAAGTCATATTTAGATACATCAACCACACGGCTCATGATATCCGATGACATATCGCAAACAACAGGCACTTTACTTGCTGGTAAATCAAACAGTTCAGTACCGTAAATGGTATTGTTAGAAGTATAGTGGAAATAAGCACTATCTGCTGGAATTTCGAAATCTTTAGGGATAAAGGTATAATTGGAGTCTTTTGAGGATGCTACAACATTTGCCTTACCAAAATATTTAACTTCTTTGATTGCTTTACTTGCCCAAACACCCGAATCTAAATAAGCGGCGCTTTTGCCCTCAGGCAATAAGTTCATGGGCACCATTGAAAATTGTAGGCTTGCTCCTCCTTGCAACAACAGTACGGAATATCCCGAAGGTACATTTAAAAGCTCCTTTACCAATCTTACAGTCTCCTCAACCACAGCCTCAAATTCAGGTGAGCGATGGGAGATTTCTAGAATTGATAAACCGTCTTTAAAATCAAGTACTGCGCTAGAAGCTTGCTTAAAAACTTCCTGCGGTAAAATACAAGGACCAGCTCCAAAATTATGTCTCATTTTTTCTGTTTTTTATTGCTCGTAAAATTAACATTTTGACACTAATTATTTAGGTTTTTTATCAACCAAATAATCAACATGACAAACGTTTGAGAAAAAGACAAAAATATTGCCAGTATATTAACCTAAAGTGATAGCATATTAACCTCAGTTAGTTCCCTTTTATCTTAAAGATCAACTTAAAGTTTAATTGCCTGCCCGTTAAATAATTAGGAATGGCATAATTGACATTGTTCACGTCTTTTAACCATAAGTAAGATACTGTATTATTGATATTCAGCAAGTTGAAGACCTCTACATAAGCAATCACCGAATTAAAATATTTGCTCAAAAACTGAGGTTTTCTTTTAGCACTGGCATCCAAAAAATCATTAGAAAAGCCAATATCTACCCTTCGATAGGCTGGAATATTGAAATCATCGGTATAAGTTTTAATTTGAGGAGCTCCAATAGGCAACCTAGAGCCATAAAGTAAATTAAGATGTACTTTATAAGTAGGACTTTTGAATAATCTATCTTGAAAAAACATCGAGAAATTCACTTTCTGGTCGGTTGGTCTTTTCAAATAGCCAGGGTAAATGGTTTGATTTTGGCCATTGGCACCCTTTACCACATAACTATCGTTAATTACATCTTGATTGGCACTCAGTAGTGAAACCCTAAAAAATGACATCAAGTCTTTTACCAGCTCACCACCTATTGAAAAATCAGCTCCATAAGCATGACCTTTGGCGGTGCTTGTAGCCAAATATTTAATCCTTACATTATCAATGGTATAAGGAATCATCCTATCTGAATACTTGTAATAAACCTCCGAAGTAAACTTCAAACGCGTGCCCAATCCATTAAAAGCGAAATCATAACCTGCGGATACATTATAGGAGCGTTGTGATTTTTGGTCGAGATTTAACGAACCATCCAACCCTCTAATACTTCTATAACTTGGCGCCTGACGGTAAATACCCGCTGTAAACCTCCAAAGCTTCTGTTCATCTGGACGATACAAGATCAACAACCTAGGACTCAACAACAATTCACTACTTAAGTCATTATAACTTGCTCTCAAACCAAACTGTACATCTGTTCTTGCAGAAACAGCATAACTATCTTGCAGATACCCAGAAATGGTATTGATTTTTAAATGGTTGTTAGTAAAGATAGCATCCTCAAAAGTAAATGAATTAGTGTTGGCTGGAAGAATGTAACCAGCTGAATCCAAGTAGCTATATTCATTAATTCTATCTGAGTATTTTGATTGTTCAAATCGCGTCCCATAGGTAAAATCGTGCTTGCCCACGCTCTGTTCTACCTTAAGTTCGGTACTTGCCGTACTCGAATTTAGGGTATTTCTGGCGTAGCTATATTGATTACCCAAGCCTCTATTTTTACGAATTGGGCCAAAGCCACCACCAGCATAGTCATTATCCACCTCTTCAAAAACATAATTGCCATCAATATCAAAACGTTCTCTTTCTTTAATCTCGAAATAACTATTGATCCATTTGATGGACACATCCTTATGAGGATTGAACAAAGCAGTTACCGCACCTCCGTAAGTATAATAATCATCAATTTCCTGACCTTCATAATCCACCTTTAAACGCATTGGCGTAGTAATGGTGCCAAATTGTGTTTCTCTACTTTGTGGAACAAGCCTGAAGCTTCCAGAATTAAAATTCAACAGGGTGTTAATGCTAAACTTCTGACTAAAATTATATTGATAAAGGGCCTGAAAATCATTAAAATTAGGACGATAACTTCCTTTTTGGTCCTGCGTTCCTAACACATTACGATTATCCTTTCTCCTAAAACCAAACAACAAATGGCTATTTTTAAAATTGGTTTTAGTTGTGGCCGAAAAGCCCATTAAGCCAGCTGTAAGCACATATTCGTTACTATCGGGCTTATCATACCTTACATCCAATACCGATGAAAGCTTGTCGTTATATCTGGCATTAAAACCACCTGCCGAAAAACGTGCCCTACTGACAAAATCGGGATTAATAAAACTCAAACCTTCTTGTTGTCCATTTCTGATCAAAATAGGCCTGTTAATTTCGATATCATTTACATAAATCAGGTTTTCATCGAAGTTACCGCCACGTACACTATACTGCGAGCTCAATTCGTTGTTGGTAGAAACACCTGGCAATGTTTTCAAAATAGCTTCGAAGTTCATCGAAACTGTAGGCAAACTTGCCAAATCATTAACATTAATACTTTGGGCATTGCTAAGCTGATTCTGTTTCGCGGTAATCTTTACACCTTTAAGTTCTTTTACATCTGGCTTCAAAAAGATATCCTTTTTTACTTCAGTGCCTTTTTGTTCACTAAAATTAATGGTTTCTGTTCGATAGCCTACCAGTTTAAACCGCAAACTGAAATTAGACAAACGTGATTGAATGGTATATTTTCCTTGTTCATCACTTACGGTACTTCCAGACAAGCCTACCAACGTAATGCTTACTTTGGGCAAAGGTTGATTTTTTTCATCATAAATGATACCGCTTACCTTAATTAAGGATTGTGCACTAGCACATAGCGATAAAATGACCAAACATAAAAGGAAAAGCGTTTTCTTGGCCATTAATTAGATGTGCTGAGTAGAGGTTTCTATATTTTTCAGTTCTGCAATCATCTGTGTAGGGCTTGGTGCCGCAAAAACAGCATTTCCGGCTACAAAAACATTAGCCCCAGCTTCAATTAACGAAGCAATATTTTGGATACCTACTCCCCCATCAACTTCTATATACAAATTAGGATTGGTTTGTTGAGCCATTTGCCTCAACTCCCTAAGCTTATTTAAAGTTTGAGGAATAAAAGCTTGTCCACCGAAACCAGGATTTACCGACATGACCAAAGCCAAATCAATATCCTGCAAAATATCTTTCAAAAGACTAACGGGTGTATGTGGATTTAACGCCACTCCTGCTTTACAACCTACCGATTTAATTAGCTGGATAGTACGATGCAAGTGAGTACAGGCTTCATAATGCACGGTAATCAAATCAGCACCAGCTTTTGCAAAGTCAGCAATGTACTTATCTGGTTCTACAATCATCAAATGTACATCAAAAGGCTTTTTTGCATGTTTTTTTGCTGCCGTAATGACTGGAAAACCAAATGAAATATTGGGAACAAAAACACCATCCATTACATCTACATGGATCCAGTCTGCCTCACTCTGGTTAAGCATCTCTATGTCACGTTGCAGGTTGGCAAAATCAGCCGATAAAATCGAAGGGGCAATCAGGTGTTTCATTTAGTTTATCATTATTGCGAGGTACGAAGCATTTTTTGTAAAAATTATCGCTTTAAGATTGCTTCGTCGTACCTCCTCGCAATGACGATTTTCAATGTCATTACAAGTATGAAACAATCAAATGCAAGTTACAAATTCTTTTATAATACCACTTATCCTAAACAAAAAACCCTTCCAGTAAAACTGGAAGGGTTTTTAAAATTAGCATATTAGTTAATTAGCTAATTGATTTATCCTTGTGGAGCAGCAGGT
>Ga0206117_100158_pt1 | contig 108855 bp, 97 predicted proteins | sample 3A5Ametagenome_FD_177997 | JGI IMG/M metagenome (GOLD analysis project Ga0206117, IMG submission 177997) | Enriched microbial communities from leaf-cutter ant dump, University of Wisconsin, Madison, United States - 3A5A | ecosystem: Environmental > Terrestrial > Nest > Insects nest > Nest dump...
GTACCAGCTGTCATAGGAGCCGACGTCGCCGTTGAAGGCGTCGTAGCCGGCGGCTTCCAAGAGCTTGGCCGCCTCGATGCCCTCGGGAATGTCGCGGCCCATCTCGACGAAGTCCTCGCCCGGCAGGCCGCCGCTCTTCCAGTCCTTGATGAAGCTCTTGATGGAGTAGCGCAGGGAGACCGGATAGTCGGCGCCGCAGCGCTCCTTGATCGCCTGAACGATTTCCACGGCGAAGCGCAGGCGGTTCTCCAGGCTGCCGCCGTATTCGTCGGTGCGCTGGTTGAACATGGAGATGGCGAACTGGTCGAGCAGGTAGCCCTCGTGGACCGCGTGGATCTCGATGCCGTCGAAGCCGGCGCGCTGGGCGACCTCGGCGCTGTCGGCGAACTTCCTGACGTAGGTTTTGATTTCCTCGATGGTCAGCGCCCGGCAGGTCACGCCGTCGATCCAGCGGTGCGGGATCGGCGACGGCGCCACGGCGGTGCGGCCGACGATCGACGGCATCGACACGCGGCCGAAGCCGGCCGAGAGCTGCAGGAAGATGCGCGCGTCATAGGCGTGCACCCGCTCGGTCATGATCTTGCCGGTCTTGATGAAGTTGAGCGGGTTCAGCGTCGGGCAGGGCATCGAGGGCAGGGCGCACTTCTCGATCTCGTTTTCCACCATGGTGACGCCGGTCATCAGCAAGCCGGCGCCGCCCTTGGCGCGCTCGACGTAATACTCGACGCCGCGATAGTTGTAGGTGCCGTCGGCATCGCACAATCCGCCCGGCCCCATCGGCTCCATGACATAGCGATTCTTGATTTCGAGGCTGCCGATCTTCATCGGCTCGAACAAGATCTCGTGGTTCTCTTTCATGGGACTGTTCGCGGCTCGTGTCCGCGCCTTCGGTTGCTGGCTAACGCCGTCTGCCCGGCCGGGCAGGTCGGCATCACCCTAGAACCGGCGTTGCCATCTCTACAAAGACTTGATAGGCCTGCGCTCCATACTCAGGAGATATGTACGCAATGGAGCTGAGGCATCTTCGCTACTTCGTAGCCGTCGCCGACGAGGGTAGCGTCAGCGCCGCCGCCAGGACGCGGCTGCACACGGCCCAGCCGTCGCTCAGCCGCCAACTCAAGGATCTTGAACGGGAATTGGGCGTCGAGCTGTTCGATCGACGGGTGCGGGGCGTGGTTCTGACGCGACCCGGCCGGCTGTTTCTCGGCCATGTTCGGCAGGTGTTGAAGCAGCTCGACGACGCCGTCGATGTCGTGCGAAACGCGCCGATGATGATCCGCGTCGGTATTATTCCGGGCCTCGAAACCTTCGTGCTTCCCGAGTTCCGGCGGCTGGCGCGCGAGATCGCCGGCGAGGTGGACATCGAAGTGACGAGCGCCCCATCCACCGCGCTGATCCAGGACCTGAAGGACGGTAATCTGGATCTCGCCTTCGCCCGCCCATCGGTCACCGACCTCGACCTGCATTTCGAGCCGATCGATCATCACCGCATCAGCGTCTTTCTCCAGACCGGCCATCCCCTGGCGCAGCGGGATGTGCTGTCCTTCTCGGATCTGGTCGGCCACACCTACATTGCCGTCAATCAGCGCGTCGCGCCGTTTCTGCGCGGTGAAATCGACATCTGGGGGCAATTGCGCGGACTTGCCCTGTCCCCGACCCATGTCGCCGGCGACATCGCCTCGACCTTCTCGCTGATCATGGCCACTGACGGCTTCTCGCTGATGCCCGATTACGCCGAGCGCCTGATGCCGGCGACGCTGTCGATGCGGCCGCTGGCCGACGGACCGGAGGCGTTGACGCTGGCCATCGCCTACCGGCCGCTGCTGGCCTCGCCGGTCCAGTCGCTGGTGTCCACCGTGGCAAACGCCTGGCCGCGCGATCACGGCCGGTGACGGCTCTGGGCATAGAGAACCTGAAGGCCGCCTTCAGAACTTGCGATTAGGTCGCGACGGCTGGCGGGCCTATATTGAGGGCGTCAAAGAGAGAAGAGAAAAGAGGCCGGAAACCTCCGGTCTAGGAAAGGAAAAACCGAAATGTTCGCCACCCTCAAGCGCGCTGCCAAGGCTCTCCACCTTCCCACCCAGATCGAGCGCGACATGGCCTACCTCAACGAGGCCGGCGACCGCTACGACCTGGAGGCCCGCGAGCGGAACCTCAACAACCGCGCCCGCCGTGGTTTCGGTCTCTGAGGACTGAACGGCAACACGCCGCCACTTCAATACGACGTCGAGCGCTCGAGACCTGACCGGTTCGGGCGCTTTGTCGTTTCCGGCCCGATCTCTCCCCACCTCAAATGAAAAACGGCTCCCCTCGCGGGAAGCCGTTTTGCTGTCTGCTTGGTCGAGGCTCAGTTCGCGAAGACCACGGTGCTCTTGAACTGGGGCTCGTTGTCGCGGGCGGCAGGGTCGAAGGTCGTCACGACGCGGTAGCCTTCCGACCCGTGGGTGCCGACGACGGCGCCGGACTTCAGCGTCTGCTCGGCCGCCGCGTAGCGGGCGGCGTCGGCCTTGGCGGCAGCGGCGTTGGACGAGTTCTTGATGAGCACGGCGCTCTTGAACTGGGGCTCGTTGTCACGGGCGGCCGGGTCGAAGTTGGTAACGACGCTGTAGCCTTCCGACCCGTGGGTGCCGATGACGGCGCCGGACTTCAGGGACTGGCCGGCTTCGGCATAGCGGGCGGCGTCGGCCTTGGCAGCGGCGGCGTTGGCACCATTGCCGCTGACGACGGTGACGAACTGGGGCTCATTGGTGTCGGCACCCGGGTTGTACTGAACGAGCGAGGCGGCGCTGGCGATCGAGGGCAGCAGGACCGAGGCGAGGGCGAGGGAAGCGAGGAGGGAGGTCTTCATTTTCAATACTCCGAAAGACATAAATGTCTGATTTGTTTCATGGTCTGGCAGCGGGGGAGGTCATTGGAGGTCAGTGTCCGCTGCCGATGACCGTGATTTAGGCCGCCTTCGATCACGCGCAAATGGGCGCCCGATGACAGTTGCGGGCTGCGGAGTTGACAATGGATCGCAAAAGCGTGTTGAGGGGCGTGAACGCAACGTACCGCAGCCAGCAGTAAGGGAATTCACGAAGTCGATTGTTTCATGTTATGAACGATTTGCCGGGGGCCGGGGGCGTGAGAATCCGCGGCTGCCGGTCCATCCGGAAGGGATATATCATGAAGTTTGCATTTATGGTCGGTGCGCTCATTGCCGCGTTTCCGACGCTGGCCATTGCCGGCGAGAAGGTCGACATGGCCGAACTCACCTGCAAGCAGTTTCTGGCCGACGAGGAAGGCATTCTGCCGACGGTGATCTGGATCGACGGCTATCTCAGCCACCAGAGCGGCAATACCGTGATCGACATGGATGAGCTGATCGCCAACGTGAAGCAGATCGCCGGCGATTGCGCCAACCAGCCCGACATGAAGATCATGGAGCTGGTACCGGAGGACGAATAGGCGCCGGCTGCCGGCTGAGCCTATTGGAGGACCGCTTCCGGCAGAGGCCGGCGGCGGTCCTTTTTCATTTCGCGGGGGAGGGCAGCGCCGGGCCGGGCGCCGCGGGATCGGCCGATGTCGGCGTGGTGGCGGCCAGTTCGGCGTCGATGCCGGAAAGAAGCGCCACGATGTTGGCGGTGTTGCGCCCGAGGTCGTAGTAGCCGATCTGGCTGCGCGAGTAGACATAGAGGAAGGACCCGCCGCCGCGCGCCGGCGTCACCATCACCGACAGCGTCGAGGGCATGCGCAGGAGCGGCGAGTAGACGATCATCCGGAAGCGGGTGTTGACCGGATTGGCGCCGACCTCCCGCACCTTGCCGGGCAGGCGCTTGGCGGCCGCTTCCGCCACCGTGAACAGGGCGTCCGGCGGCAGGCTGTAGCGGCGCGTCTCGATGTCGGGGATGCCCTTTTTGCAGTCGTCGGCCGGGCAGGCCAGGGTATCGTTGAGCTTGCCGGTGCGCGAGGGCACCGAGAAATCATAGGGCCCGAGATCGGCCGGGCCGAACACCGCGTCCCAGCTGGCTTCCCGACCGTAGGTGTAGAAGGCCAGCACCAGGAGCAGGAACGCCCCAAAGAGGGCCGCGAGCACCAAACCGAGGAAACGCAGAGGGGACATTGGATACCGGGGTCACGAGCGCGAGCGATCCCAGCTTTTAACCCGATTGAACAGGGCGCGCCAGAGGTCGGCCGAAACCGTCAGCCAGCCGGCGAGAACCGCCATGACGACGATCATGGCGAGGCTGTCGGACCGGTCGGGGGCCGGGGTCGGCGCTATGGCGTAGCTCATGTCGCGCGGGAGCGCCTTGACGTAGGGAACGGGATCGCCGACCGGGCGGATGGCTCCGGTCTCGACATCCAGCGTGGCGACGGCCGGTGCGACCTCGGCCGCCCTGACCGGGCTGAGGCTGGCGAACAGGAGCGTCACCGCCAGGATCAGCGAGGCGGCGACGGCAACAACGATGGAAGCGCCCGCCCCGACCGAAAGCTCGTGGTGCGCGGTGGCTGCGTTGAAGGGGGTGTCGTCGATCCTGTCGGTCATCTCTCTCGTCCTTGCCGCTTTATCGCTTCGGCTCCGAACCGGGCCTTCGGTCAGTGCCTTTCGATGGGCAAGAGATGCCTTGCGAATGGGTCGCGCCGATGCCGGGATTGAGGTGTGTGACGGGAGATGTCGTGGCGATTTCGTGGCGGGGTTAACATTTGAACGGTGGAGGGTTGGTGGAGAAGATTGGCCCTCTGGGAAAGTGAAGTTCTTTCAATCGGTTGCATGGTGAACACCGAGCCGTCTGGTTAACGGCGCGTAAACGCGAAGGGTCGCATTTTCAGCGTTGCCGCCATCATCGGGGTGCGCCTCCATCCGCTGTCTTGGTTCGTCTCCCGGCCTGGGACGCGTTGCATTTCGCAAGGATATGGTTGTACGATGCAACCATATCCTTGGAGCCCGCAGATGAATCCAGATCCGGCCGTCGTCGAAGACATCCGCACCCTGTCGCGACGGATGGTGCGCGCCTGGGGCTTCATGGGCGGCGCCTTCGCCGGCACCGATCTGTCGCCATCCTCCGTGCATGCGCTGATCGAGATCGAGGCGGGCGGCCTGACGGCGCGCGAGCTCGGCACGCGCCTGCGGTTGGAGAAATCCAGCGTCAGCCGCCTGCTCGGCAAGCTGGTGGCGCTGGGTGCCGTGAAGGAGACGCCCGACGAGGCCGACGGTCGCGCCAAGCTGCTGTCGCTGACCGCCGAGGGGCGGTCGCGCGTCGCCGCCATTCACGCGTTCGCCCGCCGGCAGGTCGTCGAGGCGCTGGGGCGGCTCGGGGCCGGCGAGGAGCGCGTGGTGCTCGACGGGCTGCGTCTCTACAGCGCGGCGCTCGAAGGCGGGCCTGACGTCCAGCCGGTGGCGATCGTTCCCGGCTATCGGACGGGTCTCATCGCCCGCGTCACCGACATGCACATGCGCTATTACGCGCGGGAGCATGGGTTGGGGCGCCGCTTCGAAACCCTGGTGGCCGGCGGGCTCGCCGAGTTCTGCGGCCGCCTGGACAATCCGCTCAATGCCGTCTGGACAGCGCAGACGGGCGGCGAGATCGTCGGTTCGCTGGCGATCGACGGCGAGGACATGGGCGCCGGCATCGCCCACCTGCGCTGGTTCATCGTCGCCGACGGGCTGCGGGGTGGTGGCGCCGGAAAACGGCTGCTCGATGCCGCGCTGGCCTTTGCCGACGGGCACGGCTTCAGCGAAACCCACCTCTCGACCTTCGCCGGGCTCGACGCTGCTCGCCATCTCTACGAAACGCGCGGCTTCGAGCTGGCCGAAGAGCGCGTCGGCAGGCAATGGGGCAGGGAGCTGGTGGAGCAGCGCTTCGTCAGGCGCTCCAAATGAAAAGGGGACCGGAGCCGAAGCTCCGATCCCCGATGATCTGACCGACCTCCGTCGCTTACGACAGCGAGGCGGCGAAGCGCTGGATGCGGGCGCAGGCTTCCTCGAGATCCTTGGTGGCGGTGGCGTAGGAGATGCGGAAGTTGGGGCCGAGGCCGAAGGCCGAACCCTGCACCACCGCCACGCCTTCCTGCTCCAGGAGCTCGGTGACGAAGTCGTCGTCGGAGCCGATCACCTTGCCGGCCGCCGTCTTCTTGCCGATCAGGCCGGCGCAGGACGGGTAGACGTAGAAGGCGCCTTCCGGCGTCGGGCAGTGGATGCCCTTGGCCTGGTTCAGCATGGACACCACGAGGTCGCGGCGCTCCTTGAACACCTTGTTGTTCTCGGCGATGAAGTGCTGCGGGCCGGTGAGGGCCTCGAGCGCCGCATACTGCGAGATCGACGAGGGGTTGGAGGTCGACTGCGACTGGATCGTGGCGATGGCCTTGATAAGGGCGGCCGGGCCAGCGGCATAGCCGATACGCCAGCCGGTCATGCAATAGGCCTTGGACACGCCGTTGACGGTGAGCGTACGCTCCTGCAGCGCCGGCTCGATCTGAGCGGGCGTGGCGAACACGAAGTCGTCGTAGACGAGGTGCTCGTAAATGTCGTCGGTCATGATCCAGACGTGCGGATGGCGGACGAGCACGTCGGTCAGCGCCTTCAGCTCCTCGCGGGTGTAGGCGGCGCCCGACGGGTTGGACGGCGAGTTGAAGATGAACCACTTCGTCTTCGGGGTGATCGCCTTCTCAAGCGCCTCGGCGGTGAGCTTGAAGTTGGTTTCGATGGTCGCCTCGACAAAGGTCGGGGTGCCGCCGGCCAAGAGCACCATGTCCGGGTAGCTCACCCAGTAGGGGGCGGGGATCAGCACCTCGTCGCCGGGGTTCACCGTCGCCATCAGCGCGTTGTAGAGCACCTGCTTGCCGCCGGTGCCGACGGTGATCTCGGCCGGCTTGTAGACGAGGCCGTTCTCGCGCTTGAACTTGTCGACGATGGCCGTCTTCAGCTCTGGAATGCCGTCGACCGCCGTGTATTTCGTCTTGCCGTCACGGATCGCCTTGATGGCGGCTTCCTTGATGTTGTCCGGAGTATCGAAATCCGGCTCGCCAGCACCAAGGCCGATGACGTCGCGACCGGCAGCCTTGAGCTCACGCGCCTTGTTGGTGACGGCGATGGTGGCAGAGGGCTTCACGCGGGCGAGCGACTGGGCAAGGAAAGACATTGAAGGACGTCTCCGAACGCTGAGGGAGTCAATCGTATCGGTTTAAATACGACCCTCTTGCTCTATTGCGGCGCGCGCGCGCACGCAAGGTCAAACCTTGCCGATGCCGGCATTTCCGGTTCCCGTGATGGAACCGGGGCACGCGTGGAGGAGGACGGTTCGGCGGCGCGCATCGAGCGGCGCAAAAAAAAGCCGGGCACGAAGCCCGGCTATTAAGTTTTGGAATGCGGATCGCAGGGACGATACCGCACCTTCCAGAGGGGAACAGCTGAAGATTCGCTTTCGCCGGGAGGATGGCGAGGGAACCAACACATCAGCTGAGGTCTATATGCACCCGCACCCGGTGCAAAACAAGAAGGCAAACTGCAAATCTGCTATGCAATATCCCGGTTATTTTGCCCAAACTGTAACATCATCGTGAAGTCTTTACGGTTCATTGGTGTTTTCCGTTAAGGGAAAACGCGAGTATTGCGCGGACCGCACAACGATACGTTGGAAGGGCAGCCGCTGGTTCAAAAACCGCTTTTGAAATTCGCTCCGGGGAGTCGGCTGGCGTGACTTTCGAGAACCGGAGCGCAGCGGACGTTTTGGTCCGTGAGCACCGGAAGCGCAGAGAGTCGCGTCAGACGGCCCCTGGAGTAGAATTTCCAAGCGGTTTTTCAATAGGACCAGCGCTGGGCCTTTGACACCAGGAAGTCGCGGAAGGCGTGAACGCGCGCCGAGTTCCTGAGCTCGTCCGGATAGACGAAATAGGTGTCGTAGGACAGGAGATCGACCTCGGGAATCAGCTGCTGAAGCCCCGAGTCCTCCTCGACCAGATAGTCGGGAAGCAGGGCGATGCCGACGCCGCGCTGCACCGAGTGCTTGATGGCGACGAGGTTGTTGACCCGGAGGGCCGGCAGGCGCGGATTGTCGTAGGGACGGCCGACGCTTTCGAGCCAGTTCATGTCCCTGAGGTAGTTGGGCGCGGCGACGCCGAAGGTGATGATCCGGTGCTCGTCGAGATCCTCGATGGTCTTCGGGCTGCCGAAGCGCTTGATGTAGGCGGGCGAAGCGAACAGGTGGAAGTGCACCGTGAACAGCTTGCGCTGGATGAGGTCGGGCTGCGTCGGCTGGCGCAGGCGGATGGCGACGTCGGCCTGCCGCATGGCAAGGTCGAGCTCGTCGTCGTTGAGGATGAGCTGCAGCTGGACGTCGGGGTAGAGGTCGACGAACTCGTCGACGCGCGAGGTGAGCCAGGTGGAGCCGATGCCGACGGTGGTGGTGACGCGCAGCGAGCCCGAGGGGCGTTCGCGGCTGTCGGTCAGACGGCCCTGCACGTCTTCTAGCTTCAGGAGCACGTCATGGGCGGCGCGATAGAGCAGCTCGCCCTGTTCGGTGAGGATGAGGCCGCGGGCATGGCGGTGGAACAGCGGCACGCCGAGATCCTGCTCGAGGGCGCTGACCTGACGGCTGACGGCGGATTGGCTCATGTTCAGCGTGTCGCCGGCGTGGGTGAAGCTCCCGGCATGGGCGGCGGCATGGAATATTCTGAGCTTGTCCCAATCCATCGCTACCCCCTTTTCCGCCCCCTTGATGGCGCTGGCCGCTGTCGGCCATCGCTTGCTCACGTCGGGCAAGGGCCGGTCTAGCGGGCCGGCCTTGCCCCGTCCTTGTTCTAAAGCAACGCGCGCTCCGGTGAACGCAAATCGTTGCTCTAGGTCCTTCTTCTGGCATTGTTTTTGGCGGAAAACCGGTTCCCACTTTTCTGCACAATGCTCTAGAGCGCTCCGGCGAACCGTGGTTCGCCAATGCGCTCTATCTCCTTGCTTCACGCAACTCCGGACGCAAAACCGGTTCCCACTTTTGCTGGTGTTGCTCTAGCACATTCGCCTGCCCGAAAAGTTTGGCGACTTTTCGAACAAGCTCGTTATTTCTTCCTATTGCACTCACTTACCCGAAAAGTATGAAAACTTTTCGGGCTCGCGCTTCTACCTTGGCGCATCCTCGCGTTGGCGCAAGCCCTGAATTGCGTCGCCCCGCCAGTTGGTTACGCAACCTTGGTATCAGTTTCGAGGGCGCCGACATAGCGCTCGGCCTCCAGCGCGGCCATGCAGCCCATGCCCGCCGCCGTCACTGCCTGGCGGAAATGCTCGTCGGTGACGTCGCCGGCCGCGAAGACGCCGGGCACCGAGGTGGCCGTCGAATCGGGCGCCGTCCAGATGTAGCCCGACGACTTCATCCGAACCTGACCGGTGAACAGCGAGGTGGCCGGCGCGTGGCCGATGGCCACGAACACGCCGTCGGCGGCGATGTCGCGCACGTCGCCGGTGACGACGTTCTTCAGGCGGACGCCGGTGACCGACGGCGGGAAGCCTTCCTTGCCCAGCACCTCGTCGACGACGCTGTTCCAGACCACCTCGATCTTCGGATGGTTGAACAGGCGGTTCTGCATCACCCGCTCGGCGCGGAAGGCTTCGCGGCGATGCACCACGGTGACCTTCTCGGCATGGTGGGTGAGGTAGAGCGCCTCCTCGACGGCGGTGTTGCCGCCGCCGACCACCACGACCTGTTTGCCGCGGTAGAAGAAGCCGTCGCAAGTGGCGCAGGCCGACACGCCGAAGCCCTGGAACTTCTGCTCCGACGGCAGGCCGAGCCAGCGGGCCTGGGCGCCGGTGGCGATGATCAGCGCGTCGGTGGAATAGGTGTCGCCGGAATCGCAGGTCAGCTGGAACGGCCGCTTGGCGAGGTCGACCGAGGTGACGATGTCGGAGACGAGCCGGGTGCCCATGTGCTCGGCCTGAGTGCGCATCTGCTCCATCAGCCAGGGGCCCTGGATGGCGTCGGCAAAGCCCGGGTAGTTCTCGACGTCGGTGGTGATGGTGAGCTGGCCGCCCTGCTGCAAGCCGGCGATCAGGATCGGCTCCAGCATGGCGCGGGCGGCGTAGATGGCGGCGGTGTAGCCGGCCGGGCCGGAACCGATGATCAGGACCTTGGTGTGGGTGTGCGTCATGCTCGTCTCGTTTCGTTCGCCGGCCCCGCGAGGCGGGGGCAGGGCGCCGGTCGGCGGCGTCCGGAATCGACCGAATGGTAGGTGTCCGGCCCCCCGGTTTCAAGGCGGCGGGACGCCGGCGGGCCTTGCCACGGCGCGTCGTCCCCTGTCGAATGCCCTTTGTCGCCGGCGGCGTCCTTATAATATGTGTTCGTGCGCCTGAAAGATGCTTTCGCGGCGGCGACCGGAACGGTATGTTCCGGACCGAAGCGAGGGCCTTGGGAGTCCTCCCGGAGGATGCGACATGAAGGCCCGTCTCGACGCCATCGACTGGAAGATCCTGCGCGAATTGCAGGCCGACGGGCGCATGACCAACGTGGAGCTGGCAAGCCGCGTCGGCATCTCCGCGCCGCCCTGCCTCCGTCGCGTGCGGGCGCTGGAGGAAGCCGGCGTTATTCAGGGCTACCGCGCCCTGATCGACGAGAAGACGCTGGGCTTCGACGTGACGCTGTTCGCCTTCATCTCGCTGACCTCGCAGTCGGAAGCGGAGATCCTCGCCTTCGAGGCGCGGGTGAAGAACTGGCCGCTGGTGCGCGAGAGCTGGATGCAGTCGGGCGAGATCGACTTCATCCTGAAATGCGTCGCCCCCGACCTCAAGACCTGTCAGACTTTCGTGATCGAGCAGCTGACGGCGACGCCCAACGTCGGCCAGGTGCGCACCAGCCTGACGCTCAGGCAGATCAAGAACGAGCCGGTGGTGGTGTAGGCCGGGCGAACCACGGGCGGCCCTTGGCGGCGCCCGGTGCGGTGAGGCCCGCGGTTGACAGGCGGCGCCGGGCGTAGCATGTCCCGTCGGCTTGTGTGTTCTTGCATCCGGCAGCCCGCGAGTTTGCGGGCTTTGCGCGCGGATGCCTTGGCCCCCGGCGGGTCAGACCTGGAGTGTGCACTTGGACTTCCTGAAGGGCCGGTTTGCCAGCTTCCTCGGACCGGAGCAGAAGCTCGGGCCGCTGGTACGCCTTTTCCGCTCCAACTTCCGTCCCTACGCCAAGCGCTACGCCTATGCGCTGTCGATGATGCTGATCGTTTCGGCGACGACGGCGGGCAGCGCCTACATCATCAAGGAGATCATCAACAAGATCTTCATCGAGAAGAACGAGAGGCTGATCTTCACCATCGCCGGCATCATCGTCGGCATCTACCTCGTCAAGGGCGTCGCCACCTATCTGTCGTCGGTGACGCTGACCAAGATCGGCAACAGCATGGTGGCGCGGCTGCAGCGGCAGCTCTACGACGCCGTGCTCCGGCAGGACATCGCCTTCTTCCAGAGCCACGCGCTCGGCGACATCATGGTGCGCATCTCGCAGAACGCGGGCGCGGCGCGCTCGGCGATCGACCTGATCGTGATGAGCCTCGGCCGCGACCTGTTCACGCTGATCTCGCTCGTCGCCGTGATGGTCCTCCAGAACCCGACTATGTCGTTCCTGTCGCTGCTGATCGCCCCGCCGGCCATCTTCGGCATCACCTATCTGCTCAAGAAGGTGCGGACGGCGGCACGCAGGGAGGTGATGACCTCGGCGCAGATCGTCACCATCGTGCAGGAGAGCGTGCAGGGCATCCGCGTGGTCAAGTCATTCGGCCTGGAAGACCGGCTGCGCGCCGCCTTCAACGTGGCGACGACCAATGTCGAGAAGCTCAGCAACCGCATCGCCATGCTGGGCGCCCGCTCTAGCCCGCTGATGGAGACGCTGGGCGGCTTTGCCATCGCCTTCGTGGTGATGTTCGGCGGCTACCAGATCGTCCACTACAATGCCGACCCCGGCGCCTTCTTCTCCTTCATCACCGCGCTGCTGCTCGCCTACGAGCCGGCCAAGCGCCTCGCCCGCTTCAACCTCGACCTCGAGAAGGCGCTGGTGGGTGTGCGCATGATGTACGAGGTGATGGATCTGGTGCCCGAGCTGCAATCGGCGCCGGATGCGGTGGAGGCGAAGTTCGCCAGCGCTACCGTGACGCTCGACAGCGTCGATTTCGCCTATGGCGAGGCGCCGGTGCTGCGCGGCCTCAGCCTGACGGCGCCGGAGAACTCGGTGGTGGCGCTGGTCGGCCCCTCGGGCGCCGGCAAGTCGACGGTGTTCTCGCTGGTGGAGCGCTTCTACGACCCGACGGGCGGCGCCGTGCTGATCAACGGCACCGACATCCGCCGCTTCACCGTCGAATCGCTGCGCCGGCACGTGGCGCTGGTGACGCAGGACACCTTCCTGTTCGCCGGCACGGTGGCGGCCAACATCGCCGACGGCCGGCCGGAGGCGAGCCGCGAGGAGATCGAGGCGGCGGCGCGCGACGCCAACGCCTACGACTTCATCATGGCCATGCCCGGCGGCTTTGACGCGCTGGTCGGCGAAGGCGGCGGCAACCTCTCGGGCGGCCAGCGTCAGCGCATCGCCATCGCCCGCGCCATCCTCCGTCAGGCGCCGATCCTGCTGCTCGATGAGGCGACCTCGGCGCTCGACGCCCAGGCCGAACGCGACATCCAGGAAGCGCTCGCCCGCCTGATGAAGGGCCGCACCACCTTCGTAATCGCCCACCGCCTTGCCACCGTCCGCGATGCCGATATCATCTACGTCATGGACAAGGGCGAGGTGGTGCAAAAGGGCACCCACGAGGAACTGATGGCCGAGGGCGGGCTTTACGCACACCTGAGGGCGCTGCAGTTCCGGGAGGGGGGAGGACCAAGCGTTTCCGGAGTTGCTGATGCCTCCCGGGGCTGATGTGCTGGATGCACAGTCTCCTGTTCGGATGTCGGGTCGCTGGAGAGTCGGGAAGGATTGCCGAGCGCCATCGGCGAAGAACGTTCAGCGAGGGCGATTGCTCTATCACGATGGCGGCCCAAATCCCCGCGTAAGGAGTTAAGTGAATGTCGGTGGACAAGAAGGTGGCCCTGGTTACTGGTGTGACCGGCCAAGATGGGGCCTATCTCGCGCAGCTCCTGCTGGACAAGGGATACACCGTCCACGGTATCAAGCGGCGATCGTCGTCCTTCAATACGGGGCGCATCGAGGGCATTTACCAGGACCCGCACGTCGAGGACGCCCGCTTTCATCTCCACTACGGCGACATGACGGACTCGACCAACCTGATCCGCATCGTCCAGGAAACGCAGCCCGATGAGATCTACAATCTCGCAGCGCAGTCGCATGTGCAGGTCTCTTTCGAGACGCCGGAATACACGGCCCAGGCCGACGGCATAGGCACGCTTCGGCTTCTCGAAGCCATCCGCATTCTCGGTATGGAGCAAAAGACGCGCTTCTATCAGGCGTCGACCTCCGAGCTTTACGGTCTGGTGCAGGAAGTTCCGCAGCGTGAGACAACGCCCTTCTATCCGCGCTCGCCTTACGCGGCCGCCAAGCTCTATGCCTACTGGATCGTCGTGAACTATCGCGAAGCCTACGGTCTGCACGCGTCGAACGGCATCCTGTTCAACCACGAAAGTCCGCTCCGGGGCGAGACCTTCGTCACGCGCAAGATCAGCCGTGCGGCGGCTGCGATCCGGTTGGGCAAGCAGGAAAAGCTCTACCTCGGCAACCTCAGCGCCAAGCGAGACTGGGGGCACGCTCGGGAGTATGTGCGCGGCATGTGGTTGATGCTGCAGCAAGACCGGCCGGACGACTACGTGCTCGCCACCGGCACGACCACGGAAGTTCGCCAGTTCGTCACCTGGGCCTTCGAAGATGTCGGCATTCACCTCGAGTGGCGCGGCGAGGGCGTTGAGGAGAAGGGCATCGATAGCCTTTCCGGCAAGGTGATCGTTGAGGTCGATCCGCGTTACTTCCGCCCGACCGAAGTGGACCTGCTGATCGGCGATCCCACCAAGGCGCAGACCAAACTTGGCTGGAAACACGAAACCAGCGTGCGCGATCTCTGCCGCGAGATGATCAACGAGGACCTGAAGGTCATGCAGACCGCCACCGTGATGAAGGAGGCCTGAGATGGCTTCCTATGACCTCAAGGGCAAGAAGGTTTGGGTGGCCGGGCACCGCGGAATGGTCGGTTCGGCCATCGTCCGCCGCCTCGCTTCGGAACATTGCGAGATACTGGCGGCCGATCGCAGCGAACTCGACCTCACGGATCAGTCCGCGGTGCGTGCCTGGGTCGATCGGCACAAGCCCGACGCAGTGTTCGTGGCAGCCGCCAAGGTGGGCGGTATCCTTGCTAATGACACCTATCCGGCTGATTTCCTCTACGACAACCTGATCATCGAGGCCAACGTCATCGAGGCATCCTTCCGGGTCGGCGTCGAGAAGTTGTGCTTCCTGGGCTCGTCCTGCATCTACCCGAAGTTAGCGCCGCAGCCGATCGTCGAGAGTGCGCTACTCACCGGCGAACTGGAGCCGACCAACGAGTGGTATGCGATCGCCAAGATCGCCGGCATCAAGCTCTGCCAAGCCTACCGCAAGCAGCACGGCGCCGATTTCATCTCGGCGATGCCGACGAACCTCTACGGCCCCGGCGACAACTTCGACCTCACCTCCAGCCACGTGATGCCGGCGCTGATCCGCAAGGCGCACGAGGCGAAGCTGCGGGGCGACAAGGAGATCACCGTCTGGGGCACCGGCAAGCCGCTTCGCGAGTTTCTGCATGTCGACGACTGCGCCGATGCTTGCATACATCTGATGAAGGTCTACTCCGGGGGGGAGCATGTAAACGTTGGGTCCGGCGAGGACCTGTCGATCTTGGATCTGACCAGGCTTGTGTGCGAGACGGTGGGCTTCAAAGGCGATATCGTTCACGATCTGAGCAAGCCCGATGGAACGCCAAGGAAACTGATGAGCATACAGAAGATCGCGGAGACCGGCTGGCGCCCCAGAATACCCCTCGCGGAGGGCATTGCGTCGACCTACGCGTGGTTTTCGAAAAACGGTCTCTAGTCGGCTCTCACGTTGGCCGTTCGTGCAAGCACTTGCTGACAACATCCCGATTGGCCACCAACAACAACCCGAATGAAACAGCATGACCCGAGTCGCTCTTTCCACCCAACACGACAAAGCGCCCTTTCTTCGTCAGACACCCAAAGGCAGCGGGCGTTGGGGAGATTTCGTCTTCCGAATGGTACCTTCCCAAAATCTCTTGCGTGGCTATAGCCGGGCGATAGGTGATGATTGGCTCGTGGTTTATGATAATCCCCACGATCCGGTGGAAACCGACTTGCCTCGTTCGCGACGCGTAATAGTCATTACGGAACCGCCTGGCGTTAAAGATTACTACTATGGATTTCTACGACAGTTTGGCGTGATGCTATCGCCATTTCGGGTGGCCGGGTTCGAGGGGCGTTTTATCCAGACTGACGTTGGGTTGCCCTGGCACATTGGATTGAACTTTCGCGATACCGCTTATCCAGTGCCATCGCGTTGGTCCTTTGAGGAAATGGAAGCGTTGCGTCCTGGTGTGAAGCAACACGCCCTATCCGCAGTAGTATCTACAAAGGGTATACTGCCTCGCCATCGTCGAAGGGTTGAGTTCGTTCAGGCGCTAAAAGAACGCTTGGGAGACGGGTTTCGCTTGTATGGGCGAGGTTTTTCACATGTCGATGACAAATCTGAAGCTATTCTTCCATTCAGCCATCACTTAGTTATTGAGAATAATACGGAAGATAGCTTTTTTACTGAGAAGATATCTGATTCTTATATTGGGTGGGCTCTTCCAATATTCTCGGGCTGCGAAAATATAGGAGATTTTTTTCCAAAAAAATCAATGATTTGTTTTGATCTGAATGCTTCGGATGCCCTGGAGGAGGTAATTTCTGCCTCTAGAGTTCCTGTTGATGAAAGTAGACTCGCAGCAATAGACGAAGCGCGTCGTCGTGTAATGCGAGAGGTAAACATTTTTGCGCGTTTGTCGAACATTCTTAAAAGTATTGACGAGTCAATTCCGCACCGTAGGTCTGGGTTAGTGCTCCCGAATAGCGACTTCAAAAATCACCGGCGTTGGTTCAAAAGGCGCCTTTGGCTAATAGGTCGTGGCTTCCTGGGGGTCTAGGTGTTTAGTCACGGCATTTGATGGGCCGGATCTAGGATGAATCGTTCTGGCTCCGACGTCTAGCACTTGCAGATGAACTCGTAGGGCGTAAGGCCTCTGAGGGTCTTCAGTCTGCGACCGAAGTTGTAGGCGGCGACGAAGTCAGCGAGATGCGCTTCGAACTGGCGATGATCGTCGTAGTGGAATCGCTTGACGGTCGCCTCCTTGATCGTGCGGTTCATTCGCTCGACCTGCCCATTGGTCCAGGGACGCTTCACTTTAGTCAGGCGGTGCTCGATGCCGTTGTCGGTCAGAACGGTATGGATCCGATAGGGCACTGCCTGAATGATGGCCGCGAGGAAGGCGGACGCCGAGGTTCGCCCGGTCTTTCTGACGACCTGCACGAAGGCGAATTTGCTCGTGCGATCAATGGCCTAGCCCGCACTCCCAGATCGGTTGGCGCACCCCGGTCGAGTTTGCGGCGACCTTCCCACCCCGCCGGGCTCTGGCACTCCGCCAAACGAAAGGCTCCGCGCCGACGCCCGACACCGTCGTCCGTCAGGACAAACCCAACGCCGGAAACGAACTCAGAACTGGATAATTCTTGGGGGCAACGTCAGCCCAGATGCAATTTATCACACCCGCAAAACAAAAACGTTACTCTTTCCAGTGGAGACAATTTGGCAATCGTATTTTCTATACTTCAGTACTGAAGAAGTGACCGCCCAGACTGGTAGGGTTCTGTCGGGAATGTCTTCAACTATAAAAACAGAGTTTTCTTTAGAAATACTTATAAAAAAGAGAAGTGTGTTTATATTTGCGGACGAACAATGCAATCCATCGTCGATCACTAAATCATAATGCGGGAGACCAAAGCCTTTATGCATATCCGCGAATGTGTTTGGTTTCAGTTGATCGACAAAAGATGTGGAAATTCTGTCTTCAGTGAAGAGTATGCTCCGATCTATATCTGCCCCGTAAACTCTAGCCTTGGGATATCGAGCCGCAAATGCTCGAAGTGACGCCCCGGGGTGACCGTGCTTGCCCATTGAAGAAATGGCCTTCGGGTCATTTGTTCCCAGCCCAATCTCCAGTATACTTTTTCCATCCCCGTCACCCCAGTCATTAAGCAAGGTGCCGTAGACTCGGCCGTAGCCCAACGTTGCCTTATCCGACCCGAACTGGCCGAATAGTGCGTCCAAAGCTTGATCTGTCTTTCTGAAGACGCTTTCGCTGGAGTTGACCTCTCGTAATATATCACTACCCATAAGAGAAATAATTTGCTGAGGAAACATGTCAGCCGCTTGATAGGCGATATACTCAAAGTCCCAATAATTTAGTGAGGCTGGGTAGAATGTTGGTACTCTTGTTTGTAGTTCATTTGTTACTCTGTCCTGCGGTCCGAATCTGCGCCGCAATTTTCCCAATAGTCCCATTTCAATCCCCAATCTCAGGTGATAATGACTTGTAGCGCATCAAGAAAGCTTCTGCCAGTGGGCGGTACGACGGAGTTGCGACTGCACGGCGCTTTTCGGAGGTGCTCGTGTTGCCGGTTGTTTGCTCAAGGCAATTGACTGAAGCCGGTGCCGTGATTGGCCTGCTTGTAGTTTCGTTATTGCAAGAGGCCTATGCACCTGCACCTGATGGAACTTCCTCGTGGGATTGCCTCCCGCTTATGCAGGCTGTCGCATTGCGATTCGAGTTAATGCCCTTTATGGATATCATTTGAAGAGTGGGACTCTGAGCGCTAACTTCGGAAAGAGTGCCTAAGGCCCTGCAGGTATCGGGGTCGTACTGTGGGTGTTGTCAATGCGGTCGGTTGACCTAACTGTTGTGGCCGGTCGTCGGCCCGATCTCCTCTCTACTACTCTGGAGGGGTTTTCAAGCCGCGTTTTCGCTAGGATTGGGATCCGAGATGTTTTTGTGAATATTGATCCTATTTTTGGTGGAAAGGAAGAATATACCGAGTGCGTTAACTTGCTTCGTTTTTACTTTCCCGATGCTAACATTTTCGAACCGGAAGCTCCTGGTTTTTGCGCGGCAGTTCGTCGTGTATGGTCCGCAACGTCTGCCGACTACATATTTCATCTTGAGGATGATTGGCTTCCGCTCTCTAATATTGGAGAGGAGGTATTTAGCAAGTTTGACGAGCCGAATGTTGCTCAGGTTTCTTTTCACAACGCTGATCGAAAATGGAACATACAACGTAAGGGGCCCATCCATTATATGAAAATATATAGAAGAATATTTGGTATTAAGATTCCTACGCTCCACTGCTTTCCACGTTTCTCAACTGCTCCATCAATACTGGTTGGGCCGTTCGCGCGAAGGTGTGCTGCGCTTATGAACGAGATATACGATCCTGAGAAGCAATTTTATTCTGGTTTAAATATAGATCTTGAAAGGTTTGTGAGGCCCTATCGAAATTATATCTACTCAGCCGATGGGGGGTACGTTATTCAAGACCTTGGTAGGAGTTGGTCCGCCAAGCGGGGGATAGTTAAATGTACCTTTGAGGGACGTTCGGTGTGGACCAAAGACGCCGAAATGGATTGGCGTCGACAATGAAGGGTTACGTAATTAATCTTGATAGGTCAGTTGACCGTCTACGCGTTTTTCAGGCCAGGGCCTCAAGCGCGGGTTTGGATTTTGAGCGGTTCCCTGCGATTGACGGTGCTTCATTAGAGCGGGAGATAGTTGCGCACTGGGGACAGCTTTGCAAGACGTGGGGGCCACTTACCTCGGCTGAAGTTGCGACTTTTCTATCTCATCGGGGCGTATGGTTAAAAATCGCGGCCGGAGATGATCCTTGGGCCTTTGTGGTCGAGGATGATGTGCTGTTCGCGTCTGATATTGCTAGTATCTTGTCGTCCGATGAGTGGCTTCCCAAAGATATAGGCCTAGTAAAAGTGGAGACTATGCTCACTCGAGTTGAGCTGTCTGCGCGGGTTCTTGGTTCGAGAGGTGGTTATAAAATTCGCGTTCTCAAAGAGAACCACAACGGTGCTGCTGGCTATCTAGTTAGTCGTGAAGGTGCCCGCTTTCTCTACGAGTGGTCTCGAACTCGCTGTGAGCCCGTAGATAGGCTGATGTTCCATCCCTCTCAGTTGGCTGGCGAAGGCAAGCCAATCGCACAGATGACTCCCGCCCTGTGTATTCAGGATTTTCATCTGCTAAGCCGGCGTGAGCAAGAGGGCGCGATCAGTACGATCGGACCGATTCTGAACCGCCGGGGCGGGGCGGGACGCGATCGGCGATGGCCTGCGCGTTTGCTTCGACTCGTCGTCCGCACGACTCGAGATATCAGGCGATTTGGCCTATGGGCTTCAAGGCAGTCGATTTTTGAAAGGGTGGAAATGTCGTCCTTCAAGTTTCCGCGCTAGAATATGCTCGTAATTACCCTCCTAGCAGTTGGTTGGCTTATTGATGATTGTTACTCGTATTCATGGTGGTCTTGGTAATCAGATGTTTCAATACGCAGTCGGTCGACGGGCGGCGGTTAAATCTGGTGTACCTTTAGGCCTCGACCTCACTGCAATGGCTAAGTATAGGAAACGTTCCTATGGACTCGATCAGTTTGTGCTAACAAAAGATGCGCAACCAGTTGACGGGGAGGCATTCTCTAGGGGGAGGGGGGTTACTCGATTATTGCGATATTTTCGCAAATTTAGCCTAGATCGTTATGAAGTCGGGTTTCCGTTTGATCCGGAAATTCTTGAGCTGAAGCCTCCTGTTCGGCTTGTTGGTTATTGGCAAAGTGAGAAGTATTTCTCTGATATGTCTGACCTAATTCGCTCAGAGTTTGCCTTAGTCAAGCCAATCTCGCCCGAGCGGCAGATTATTCTTGATAGAATACAAACATGTAACGCAGTGTCTGTTCACGTGCGGCGCGGTGATTACGTAAGTGTCCAGAAGAATAAGGCTATTTTTGGAAGTTGTGAGCCTGAGTGGTATAAGCGTGCGACCGCCATTGCGTCAGATGGGATGGCGGATCCGGTGTTCTTTGTCTTCTCAGATGACATACCCTGGGCGATGCAGCATTTGGAGTTGCGGGGTACGGCGGTCTGGGTTGAGCCTCTTCCTGGCGGGCGCGATGCCGAGGATCTGCATCTTATGGCTGCGTGCCGCAGCCACGTAATAGCTAATTCCTCATTTAGCTGGTGGGGAGCTTGGTTGGACTCCCGAAGGGAAGCGCGAGTAGTGGCTCCATCAAGATGGTTCTCGACGGACGATCTAGATGCAAGAGATATAGTGCCTATGCGGTGGATCAGGCTTTGATTATCAAGTGCTACTGACGACTTTCCTAAAGTCGGATGACTCTGCTGTGTACGGAGTGCTACAACATAAGACCTTCGATTTGAGTTGCACCCGTCTGCCGCTTGGGGCAATGTCAGGTGCAAAATTATGGAGGTAGTCGTGGGTCTTAGAACTTGGCTTGGTTTGAAGAAAAAACGGGCCCCTATAGAGAGGCCTGTTTTCTTCTGTGAGAATAGCTACTCGCAGATTCAGCAAGATCGTTGGGTCTTACATGAACTGAATAATAAGACGCATGGGTTCTTCGTTGAGATTGGTGCGTTTGATGGGCACCATCTTAGCAATAGCCTTCTTCTTGAGCGCGATTTCTCATGGTCAGGCATTCTTGTTGAGCCGAATCCTGCACTATCTGACTCGGTCCGGTCAACTCGAACATCGCCATTGGACACCCACCCTGTCGACTCGGTGAGTGGTCGGCAGGTTATCATGAGATTCGTGCTTGGCGAGCCCGAGCTTTCATCAATGGCGGAGATCGCTTTCCGTGATAAACATGCTGAAAATCGTCGCAAAGAAAGTATTGAAGTAGAACAAACAACTATTAGCTTAAACGATCTGCTTTTTACATACAACGCACCGAGCAGTATTGATTATATGAGTATAGATACGGAGGGGAATGAAATTGAGATTCTTAGAACCTTTGACTTCGAGAGGTACAATGTGAAATTGCTCTCTGTTGAGCATAATCATACGCAGGCCGATGCGCAGATTGAAGAGCTACTCGCCATGGAAGGCTATGAAAGGGTATATAGGGATTGGTCGCGATTTGATGGTTGGTATAGGAAGTTGCCGGTCTAGATTATGAGAGTGCTGCGCTAAGTAGGTATTCTATTCGAGAAGCTTTCATGTGTAGAAATGTCGGGTAGCGGATGTCGCTAGCTCAATTAGAGAGTGTTGATTTCTCTACGAAGACTTGTAAGTTTGTCTGCATAAGTAGAGTGCATTTGGGTGGGGGCGGCTGTGGGGCTTCGAAAGAATCTTCGTATATCTGGAGTTGATCTGAAGAGGCTGGTAAGATCTCCGAGGATGTGGGCTATTTACAAGGCCAATCGCAATGCTTTCTTCTTAGAGTCAGAAAAGTCAGGTCTACCTTTTGAACGAGGTAAGGATTTTCCTTGCCTTTGGGATCGATTGGACAAGGCCGGGGTGGCTGTGGGCCAGTATTTTTTTCAGGATCTCTTGGTTGCTAGGAAGATTTATGAAAGAAAGCCAAGTGTGCATGTTGATATCGGCTCTAGAGTTGACGGTTTCGTATCTCATGTTGCGGTTTTTATGAAAATACGTGTTTTGGATATTAGAGAAGTTCATAGCGCTGATCCAAACATTGAGTTCGAAAGGTGCGATATAATGATTGACGATCCTGATCGATGGGGATCCGTCAGCTCGCTTTCATGTTTACATGCGCTCGAGCATTTTGGCCTTGGGCGCTATGGGGATTCGATTGATTTCGAAGGGCATGTTGCCGGGCTTCGAAATATGGTAAAGATGTTAAAAGTCGGGGGGGTCTTTTATCTCTCCGTTCCAATTAGTTCTCTTCAGCGGATTGAGTTTGATGCTCACCGTGTTTTCTCTATTCCATATCTTGTATCTCTGTTTGAGAGATTCGAACTTTCTATTCGAGACTTTCACTATGTCGGAGATGACGGTTTTCTAAGGCAGAGTGCTTCCCTTGAGGGGGGGGAGGCTGCGCGTACCTTTGGCCTTAGTTACGGTTGTGGGATATTTGAACTTCAGAAAAATTAATTTGATCTCGAAGTTGGTCGCCGTTCTGTTAGCGTTTGGAAGAATATAACTTTGGAAGCTTATTTCTTCGCTTTAGAATGATGTATTTTTTTCCAAGAATCTCAATTTGGATCGTCTTGAGCTTTTCTGTTCTGTTGCGTAGCACGAGGAACGGCTTATCGGCCATGGTGTCAAAATAGAACTCGCTTTCGTTGAGAAAAACGATGTTATCGTATGCCGTAACCGCTGCCGTGAGGCAAGCTTGGTCATGTCTATGCTCTCTAAAAATTTCGTCATTGTCAGTGTTTGAGGGTGAGTCATCTAGATAATGATAGCCATCTCTAGAGCATAATTCAAACCAACTCTCGATGATGTCTCGACTTTTTGCGCACGCCTTTAGCCCGATGACACCTCCGACAAGTTGATTTCTTGTGCGTAAATCGGGGAATAGTGAGAGTAGGTCGCCTTTTGTCCATTTTCTAGCTGGGTGATTTAGTTCGAATAGTAGAATATCTTGCTTGTCGATTATGTCATTATACCGATCTAGATTGACGCCGCCGAGCCGATTCACCTCACATCCTACATCTGCGTAGTACAGTATGTCTCCCTCCTGTATAGAACTTAGATGTTTAAGTATTATGTACGGCTTCCATAGCCAGTATCCATATCCACGAGGGTTATTTTTAATAAAATCACCGTGCGAAATCCAAAAGTCGTGATCATTTGTCAAATCTATATCGCTTATTGTTGTTATAGATGAGAAAAAACCTGCCCGTCTTGCTTGGTCTTGCCGTGTTTTTAGTGCGCCCCGAAGGGCAGGGCTTCCCCCTCCAAACGTTATATAGTGTATGTTTCTCATGAAGTTGCCTCCAATTGTCAATGTTCAGCATTTGTGAGTAGTTATGTTAGGGGTGCGGTCATTTGATTAATTCGTCCCCCACCGCCCGATACATCCCCTCCAGCGAATGCCGCTCCACCGCCCGACTGCGCCGCCCGCCCGGCGTCGGCGCTGCCTTCGGCGCAGCCGCCAGCGCCTTCGCCAGCTCCCCAGCATCCTTCGGGGGTACCAGCGTCACCCCCGCCAGTCCTGCCGTGCATTCCGGGATGCCGCCGATGGGGCAGGAGATGATGGGGAGGTCGATGGCCATGGCTTGGAGGACGGCTTGGGGGATGCCTTCGTTGGCGTAGCTTGGCAGAACGAAGACGTCGAGGGCGCGCAGCCAGGGGACGACGTCGGACTGGCGGCCGGCCATGGCGACGCGGTCGGCGAGGTCGAGCTCGGCGATCTTGGCCTTGAGGTTTGTTTCCTGGGGGCCGTCGCCGACGATCACCAGGCGGCTGTTCGGCACGTCGGCCGCCGCGAAGGCGTCGAGAAGGTAGGCGTGGCCCTTCCAGGAGCGCAGCGTGGCGACAATGCCGAAGATGAAGGCGTCTTCCGGCAGGCCGAGGGTGCGGCGGGCTTCGCGGCTGTCGCCCGGCGAGAAGCGGTCGGTGTCGATGCCGGTCGGCACCGAGGCGACGCGCTCCTTCGGCAGGAAGCCGTCGGCGGTGAGCTGCTCGACGATGGCCTCGCCAGTGGTCATCACGAAGTCGCAGCCGTGGCGGTAGATCCAGCGGCTGGCGAAGTTGCGCGGCACGTTGGCCGAGATATGCCGGGTGCGCACCACGCGCGGGCGGGGCTTGAGGCCGAGGCGGGCCAGAGCCACCACCCAGGAATCGATCGACGAATGGGTGTTGACCACATCCGGTCGCATGTCGGCGAGAAGGCGCCGCATGGCACGTACGGCGCCGAGCCCCTTGCTCCTAAGCGGCATGGCGATGGCCGGCACGCCATAGGCCGGCGCCGCCTTCAGGATCTCGGAGCTGGCATTGGCGGCGATCGTCACTTTGTGGCCGTGCTTGATGAACACCGCCGCTTCGGTCAGCACGCGGATCTCCTGGCCGCCCCAGCCTTCGGACGCCTCGGTGTGCAGGATGGTGAGCGGTCGATCGGTCATTGGAAATCCCGGTAGAGGTCGCGCCAGCGGTCCGTGGCGGCGGTGAGGTCGAAGCGGGTGGCAAGCGTCCGTGCCTTGCTGGCCCGCGCCGGCAGGTCGGCGATGACCGTGGCGAGCGCGGCGGAGAGATCGTCGGCGTCGCGGCTGGCGATGGCGCCGGCGCCGGTTGCCGCGATGTGCGAGGCGATGCCGGTATCGGGCGTTACCACGGCCGGCAGGCCGGCGGCGAGCGCTTCCAGCGCCGCGTTGGGCATTGGGTCGTAGAGCGAGGGCAGGGCGAAAAGGTCGGCGGCGGCATAGACCGGCCTGACGTCGTCGAGGCCGCCGAGGAGGCGCACCCGGTCGCCGATGCCGAGCCGGGCGATGCGCTCGGCCAGCGCCTTGCCCCGGCGGTCGCGGCCGGCGATCAGCAGATGGGCGCCGGCAAGGCTCGGTGCGCGCAGCGCTTCGACGAGCTTGAAGGCGCCCTTGCGTTCGAAGCCTGAGCCGACGAAGGCGATCACCGGGGCGTCCTCGGGCAGGCCGAAGCCGCGGCGCGCCACGGCCTTCTCCTCGGCGCTTGCTGGCCGGAAGCGGTCGAGGTCGACGCCATTCTCGATGACGCGGAGGCGCTGCTCGGGCACCTTCAGCCACTGTCGCAGCTCGTCGGCGACGAGCTCGCTGTTGGCGACGAACAGCGTACGGCCGTCGGTCACCATGCGGCGCTCGGTGTCCATCACCAGCCGGTGCATGGGGTCGAACTTGAGGGCCAGGGCGCCGAGCGGACCGCGCTCGCGGCCGAGCCGGTCGACCCAGGCGGCGTGCACGCCGTCGCCGGCCCGGAATATGTCGGCGCCCACCAGCCGCTCGTGGCTCTGCACCAGGTCGAAGCCGCCCCCGGCGATGAGGGCGGCCACCGCCTTCTGGAAGTGCCGGTTGCGGCCGGCGCGGGTGAGGCCGCCGCGCGCTACCTGCCGCCGCTCAAGGCCGGGCGCGTCGCCGCCGGCCCAGTCCTCGGCGATCACCGTCACGATTTCGCCGGCCGAAATCAGCGCGCCGGCAGCGGTCAGGATGAAGCGCTCGGCACCGCCGTGCGGATCGAATCGCTTGCGGATGATGGCGAGCCGCATCGCTCAGCGCTCCCAGCCGACGGCGAGATAGCGCCAGAAGGTCTCCTGCGCCTTGGTGGCGGCGGCGGCAAAGCCACGCGCGCCGTCGAGAAAGCCGGCTTGCAGGATGTAGTGCTTGAAGAAGGCGAAGACGCAGCGGCCGATGGCCGGGCCGAGGCCGCCGCGCTTGCCGCGGGCACGGCGCACGCTGGCCGAGGCCAGGGCATAGCGGCGCTGCTTGTCGAGCACTTCGTCGATGCCACGATAGCTGAGGTGATCCATGGCGGCGGCGAGGTCGGCCACCTTGCCGTCGACGATCAGGCTCTCGTGGACGATGTCGGTCGAGAAGCGGGCGCGGTCGCGGCGGGCAAGGCGCAGCACGCGATCGGGCGACCAGCCGCCATGGCGCATGACTTGGCCGAGGAACTGGTTGCGGCGGTCGATGCGATAGCCGTCGGCGGCAGGCGCGGCGATGGCGGCGCGGATCTCCGTGGCGAGGTCGGGCGGAATGCGCTCGTCGGCGTCGATCGACAGCACCCAGTCGCCGGTGGCGAGGTCGAGCGCCCGCTGCTTCTGCGGTCCGAAGCCGGGGAAATCGGGCGTCTCCAGCAGCGTGGCGCCGGCGGCGCGGGCAATCTCCTGCGTGCCGTCGCGGCTGCCGGAATCCACCACCACGATCTCCTGGCAGCAGGTGAGCGAGGCGAGGCAGTCCGGCAGGTCGCGCGCTTCGTCCTTGACGATCAGGATGGCGCTGAGGCGGGGAGCGGTCATGGCGCGTCTCCCAGGAGACTGTGGAGGCTTTGCAGCACGCGCGACGGCGGCAGGCTGTCGACGCAGGGCTGCATGGTGCCGGGCGGAACAAGCGGGCAGTCGCGTTTGCGGCAGGGCGCGCAGGGCACCGTCGCCTCCAGCACAATGGCGTGGCGGCCGGCGACGCCGGTGAGGCCCGGCTTGGTACTGAGGAAGAGGGCGACCGTCGGCCGGTCGAGCGCGGCGGCGAGGTGGGTGAGGCCGGTGTCGCAACCGATCACCGCCGTGGCGCGGCCGATCAGGCCGGCCACCTCGCCGAGCGGCGCGCGCGGGATCAGCTCGGTGCCGGGCGCCCCGGCGACGATGGCACGGGCGGTGGCTTCCTCGCTGGCGTCGGCATAGGTCACCTGCGGCCGCAGCCCTCGTCTGGCGAGCGCGTTGGCCAGCTCGATCCAGCTTGCCGTCGACCAGCGCTTGCTCGCCCACGTGGTGCCGTGCAGCAGGACGACGGTGGGATCGGGTTCGCCGGACCCTCCGGCGATGCCGTAGTCGAGGGTGGCAAGGTCCGGCTCGTAGCCGAGGATGGCACCGAACAACAGGCGCAGTCGGTCGATGGCGTGGCGGTCGCGCGGGACCGCGTGGCGCTCGCCGTAGAGGCAGGTCGCCAACGGCTCGCGGGCGCTCGCCGCGTCGAGCCCGGCGACCCGCGCGTCGGCGAGGCGGGCGACCAGCGCGCTCTTGATGAGGCCTTGGGCGTCGATGACGAGGTCGTAGCGCTCGGCGCGGATCGACCGGATCAGGGCGCGGGTGGCGCGCCAGCTCTCTGCCTTGAACGGCGCCTTGCGCCAGGCACGCAGGCGGATTTCGTGGACGTGGCGGACGCCGGGATGCAGGCGGACCAGCGGCGCGAAGGCCGCCTCGACGCACCAGTCGAGGACGATGTCCGGCCGTGCCTTCAGCGCGTCGGTCAGCGCCGGCAGGGCGTGGACGACGTCGCCCATCGACGACATCTTGACGACCAGCACCTTCATGCGGGTTGCGCCAGCAGGCGGTCGGCGGCATCCGAGACCAGAGCGAGGTCGAGCTTTTTCAGGCAGTCGAGGTGGCCGAGCGGGCATTCGCGCTTGTGGCAGGGCGAGCAGGCAAGGTGCAGCGAGATGAGCTCGCGCCGGTCGGTGAGCGGCGGCGTGTTGTCGTAGGAGGTGGAGCCGTAGACGCCGACCACCGGCACGCCGACGGCGGCGGCGACATGCATCAGGCCGCTGTCGTTGGCCACCGCGATGCGGGCGGCACCCAAGAGGTCGATGGCGTCTTCGAGCCGGGTCTGGCCGGTGAGGTCGATCGCTTCCGGCACCAGCGCGGTGATCGCCGCGCCCACCTCCCGGTCCTTGGCCGAGCCGAGCAGGATGGTCTTGAGGCCGCGGTCGGCGAAGTGGCGGGCGAGGCCGGCGTATTTGTCCTCCGGCCAGCGCTTGGCCGGGCCGAATTCGGCGCCCGGCATCAGGGCGGCATAGCCGCCGGCTTCCAGCCCGTGGGTGGCGAAAAGGGCGCTCTGGTTGGCGGTGTCGATGGAGAGATGCGGCTGCCGGAAGGCGCCGCCGCCGGCCAGAAGATGGAACATCTCCGCCGTGCGGCGCTTGCGCTCCTTGGGAAGCGGCACGATGGCGTTGAGAAGGCCGTAGCGCAACTCGCGCAGGAAGCCGACGCGGGTGGGAATGCCGGCGAAGAAGGGCACCAGCGCCGATTTCCAGCTGCCGGGCAGCACGTAGGCGCGCCCGTAGCTGCCTCTGAGGGATCGGCCGACCTTGAAACGGTCGGCAAGGCCGAACTCGCCGGGCTTGAAGGGCGCGTCGATGCGGTCGCGCGCCTCCGGCATGCGGCTGATCAGCGGCGCCGCCCAGGCCGGCGCCATCACGTCGATCGGCGCGGCCGGGTAGAGCTCTTTCAGTGCCGACAGAAGGCACTGGGCCATGACCATGTCGCCGACCCAGCGCGGTCCGATCACGAGGATGCCTTCAGCCATTCCATATACTCTTTCACCCCGGTCGCCACGTCGCGGAAGGCACCGTTGTAGCCCGCGCCGCGCAGACGGTTGAGGTCGGCCTCGGTGAAGCTCTGGTAGCGTCCCTTGAGGTGCTCGGGGAAGGGAATGAACTCGATGGCGCCCTGGCCGAGCGCGCCGATCACCGCCTCGGCGACGGCCCGGAAGGGTTCGGCCCGGCCGGTGCCGCAGTTGAAGATGCCCGACACGCCGCGCTTCCAGCACCAGAGGTTGACGTCGGCGACATCGGCGACATGCACGAAGTCGCGCCGCTGCTCGCCGGGGCCGTAGCCGCCGTAGGCGTCGAACAGCTTGGGGTTCTCGCCGGCCTTGACCTGGTTGAACAGGTGGAAGGCCACCGAGGCCATGCTGCCCTTGTGGCTCTCGCGCGGGCCGTAGACGTTGAAATAGCGCAGGCCGACCACCGGAGAGTGATCGGCGGCGGTGAAGACGTTGTGCCGCACATAGTCGTCGAACAGCTTCTTGGAATAGCCGTAGACGTTGAGCGTGCGCTCGAACTCCGGCTCCTCGCGGAAGGTGTCGCCGCCGCCATAGGTGGCCGCCGAGGAGGCGTAGAGAAACGGGATCTTGTTGCGCAGTGAGTAATGAAGCAGCGCCTTGGAGTAGGCGTAGTTCACCTCCATCACGAACTTGCCGTTCCACTCGGTGGTCGCCGAACAGGCGCCCTGGTGGAAGATGGCGTCGATCTCGATCACCTCGTCGCGCTCGATGCGGGCAAGGAAGGTGTCCTTGTCCTCGTAGTCGGCGATGGCGAGGTCGGCGAGATTGCGGAACTTGGTTCCGTCGGTCAGGTCGTCGACGACGAGGATGTCGCTCCGCCCCTCGGCATTGAGAGCGGCAACGATGTTGCTGCCGATCATTCCGGCGCCGCCGGTAACGATGATCATGCGGTTGTCCTCAGCAGGGCGGCCCCTCGGGGCGCGGTCGGAAAATCTGGTAACACTTTTCGGTCCGATGCTCTAGAAGATGTGCGACTGTCCCAAGAGGAGCTTCGCAAGCGCTGAAATGCCCGACGCCGGTCTTTCCTATCATGCCGCCGTATCGAAGTTTTCCGCGCTGACCGTGCTGGTGGCCGGCGACTTCATGCTCGATCGCTTCGTCCACGGCAAGGTCAACCGGGTGTCGCCGGAGGCCCCCATTCCGGTGCTGAGCCACGGCCGCGACGACGTCATGCTGGGCGGTGCCGGCAACGTGGTGGCCAATGTCGCCGCGCTCGGCGGGCGAGCCGTGCCGGTGACGGTGATCGGCGACGACGAGGCCGGCGCGCAGCTGAGACGCCTGTTCGACGCCCGCCACATCGGCCATGACAGGATCATCTCCAGCGCCGCGCGCAGTACGACGCGCAAGACGCGCTTCGTGGCGCAACAACAGCAGCTCCTCCGCTTCGACGAAGAGGTGGTGTCGCCGCTCACGGCGGCCGACCGCACTTCGGTGCTCGCCGCCTTCGCCGCCGAACTGCCGCGCGCAGACATCGTCATCCTCTCCGATTACGGCAAGGGCGCGCTGGCGGACGGCGTCGCCGCCGAGCTGATCGCGCTCTGCCGCGCCGCCGGCAAGCAAGTGCTCGTCGACCCCAAGGGCAAGGACTACGGCATCTATCGCGGCGCCACCGCCGTGACGCCCAACCGCAAGGAGCTCGGCGAAGCCACCGGCCTCCCCACCGGCTCGGATGCCGAGGTCGAGGCGGCCGGGCGCCTGTTGCGCGAGACCTGCGCGCTCGACTTCGTGCTCGCCACCCGCAGCGAGGAAGGCATGAGCATCGTCGAGGCGGGGCGGACGCTGCACATGCCGACCAAGGCGCGCGCGGTGTTCGACGTCTCCGGCGCTGGCGACACGGTGATTGCCACCTTCGCGCTGGCGCTCGCCGCCGGCTGCGCCACCGGCATGGCGGCCGAGATCGCCAACGCGGCGGCCGGCATCGTCGTCGGCAAGCCCGGCACGGCCCAGACGGATCCGGACGAACTGCTCGGGAGTCTTTCGGCGGCAGGCCGCTCGGACGGCCCGGCGGATCGCGACGCCATCACGCGCCTCGCCGCCGCCTGGCGGGCGGAAGGCCTCAGGGTCGGCTTCACCAACGGCTGCTTCGACATCCTGCACGTCGGCCACGTCGCCCAGCTCGAAGACGCCAAGTCGCGCTGCGACCGGCTGATTGTCGGCCTCAACACCGACGCCTCGGTGAAGCGCAACAAGGGCGAAGGGCGTCCCGTCAACAGCGAGGACGATCGGGCGCGGCTGCTCCTGGCGCTGAAGGCGGTGGACGCGGTGGTGCTGTTCGACGAGGAAACGCCGCTCGACCTCATCAAGGCGGTGATGCCCGACCTTCTGGTCAAGGGCGCCGACTACATGATCGATCGGGTGGTGGGCGCCGATTTCGTTCTGGGCCGAGGCGGCAAGGTGCATCTGTCGCCGATCGTCGCCGGGCGCTCGACCACGGCGACGCTGAAGAAGATCGTTTCGCTGGGATAGAGAGGGATAGGTCGCATGTCCGGACTGCAGGACTACCTTGAGACGTCCATCGAGGGGCTGGCGGCGCTGAGGGCGCATGATCTTTCCGGCGCCATCGAGCGGGCGATCGACATCATCGTCGCCGCGCTTGCCGCCGGCAAGCCGATGCTGGTCTGCGGCAATGGCGGCTCGGCCGCCGACGCCCAGCATATCGCCGGCGAGCTGGTCGGCCGGTTCCTCAGGGAACGCAAGGCCTACAACGTCATCGCGCTCGGCACCGACACCTCGGTGGTGACGGCCTGGAGCAACGACTACGCCTTCGAGACGTTGTTCGCCCGCCAGGTGGAGGCGCACGGCTGCAAGGGGGCGGTGTTGCTTGCCATCTCGACGTCGGGCAACTCCAAGAACGTGCTCGCCGCCGCCGAGGTGGCGCGCCAGCAGGGCATGACGGTGATCGCGCTGACCGGCGAGGGCGGCGGCAAGCTCAAGCCGCTGGCAGACGTACTGCTCGACGTGCCCTCGCGCTTCACGCCGGTGATCCAGCAAGGCCATCTCTGCCTCTACCACTATCTCTGCGGCGCCATCGAGGAACGCCTCGTGGGGATGGCATGAACCGCCGGGCCGTCAACGATCCCCGGCTGCCGGGCACCGATCCGGGCCTCTGGATCGAGGCGGCGGAAGACGCGGCGCACTTTGCCGGTCGCCCCGCGCTGTTCCTCGATCGCGACGGCGTCATCAACGAGGATACCGGCTATCCCTCGCGACCCGAGCACATCCGCATTCTCGAGGACATCGTCGAGCCGATTCGGCGGGCCAACGCCTGTGGATGGCCCGTGGTGGTGGTCACCAACCAGTCGGGCGTGGCGCAGGGGCTGTTCGGCTGGAACGATTTCGCCGACGTCACCGCCCACATCGACGCGGAGCTGGCGACGCGCGGCGCCCGGCTCGATCTGGTGCTGGCCTGCGGCTATTACGGCCAGGGACGGCCGCCGCTCAACGTTGCCGATCATCCCATGCGCAAGCCGAACTCCGGCATGTTCGTCGAAGCGGGGCGGCTCACCGGCCTCGATTTCGGGCGTTCGCTGATGGTCGGCGACCGGGATACCGACTTTCAGGCGGCGATCGGCGCCGGGCTGTCGCGGCTGTTTTCGCCGGCGCCCGCCTACATCGGCCTGCGCCTGGCGCCGACGGCCGACCCCGTACGCCCGCTCGCCGAGGCGACGGGGCTGATCGGCTGAGCCGGAGGGGCGCCTATCAGTCGCCCAACAGCCGCAAGCGGTAGCGCAGCAGGGAGAGGTTGAAGCGCGCCGCGTAGGACAGGTCCGACAAGCGGACGCGCAGGCTGTTGGCGGTGGTCTTTTGCCACACTGACAGCGCGCCGCTGCCGTCGCTGGCCGAGACGTAGCTTTTCTTGAGATGGTGCGACTTGCGCCACAGGGTGCCGATGTCGGTGACGTCGGCCGGATCGCCGGGTTTGCCGTGGAAGGCGATCCTCGGCAGGTTGTCGGCTCCGCCAAAGAACAGCCCGCGAATCTGCTTTTCCGGGTCGGCCTGGTCGTTCATCCTGCTCGCAAGGTCATGGGCGGCGGCGCCGGTCATGAAGAACGGGTTGAGCGAGAACTCGCCGGTGGAAGGCGGCGGCGCATAGCGGCGCAGGTAGAGGCGAACGATGTCCGCCTCACCGCCCAGGATCAGGCGGGATACGCGGTCGACGTCGACCGCCCGGTTGAGGAACCAGTCGTCTTCGAGATGAAGGAAGTAGGGCGCGTCGACCTGGCTCCACACCCACTTCACCGCGCGGGCGAAACCGCCGGTTTCCGGCGTATTGACCTGCGCCTGACCGCGACTGTCGAAGGCGTTCAGCAGGCGCACCACATCGTCGCGCGAGGCGGTATCCGAGCCGAGCGGGTCGACGTTGGCGATGATGTGGATGCCGTCATAACGGCAGAAGCAGCGCTTGGCGAAACTGCGCAGCGTCAGTTTCAGCACTTCGGGCCGCGTGATCGCGGTGATGCAAACGGTCAGGTCTCGCAAGGCCACCCCAGACGCCCCTTGTGGCAACGAGGCGGACCATAGCCGAGGCGTCCGGCGTTTGCACTCCCTTGTTCAGGGCGGTGGAAAAATGGCGCGTCCCGACGATCGCGTGTGGGACGCGCCTCGTTCTTTTAGCGGAAGACGACGTCCAGGATCTCGTAGCCTCTTGCGCCGCCGGGGGCGGAGACTTCCACCTGGTCGCCGACCGACTTGCCGATCAGGGCGCGGGCGATGGGCGAAGAGATGGAGATGCGGCCGCCCTTCACGTCGGCTTCCGCGTCGCCGACGATCTGGTAGGTCTTTTCTTCCTCGGTGTCCTCGTCGACGAGCTTCACCGTGGCGCCGAATTTCACCGTCTTGCCGGTGAGCTTGGCGACGTCGATGATCTCGGCGCGCGACAACATGTCCTCAAGCTCGGAGATGCGGCCTTCGTTGTGGCTCTGCTGCTCCTTGGCGGCATGATACTCGGCGTTTTCGGAGAGGTCGCCATGGGCGCGCGCTTCGGCGATCGCCGCGATGATGCGAGGCCGTTCCTCGGATTTGCGCCGCTGCAGCTCGCTCTCCAGAGCGGCATGCCCTCCGGCGGTCATCGGGATCTTGTCCATCGGTCTCAAGGCCTTTCAAAAAATCACAGCGCCCGGCGCCAAAGGCACCGGGCCGCGATGTTTCCTGTGTCGCCGTGGTGAAGCTCCTCCCGGAACTCTGTCGGCAACTCTGTGACACGGGCACGTCGCCCTGCCTAACCGCTTTTACGAGGAGTTTGCAACTCCTCAACGGTCAGCATGGCAACGCGCCAATTCCGTCCTACCCGGCCGGGCCGAAGTAGGATTGCAGTGGGCGAACCTCGCGGACGCCGGAGGACCAAGCCCCGATACCGCGCGCCGCTGCGATCGACCCCGCCAAGGTGGTATAATACGGGACTTTCTGCAAGAGGGCAGCGCGGCGCAATGAACGACTATCGGCCAGCGCCTGGGCGCCGTCGGTCGTGTTGAACACCAGTTGCACCTCGCCGTTGTTGATGGCGTCGACGCAATGCGGCCGTCCCTCGCGCACTTTCTTGGTGAGAACGGCGGGAATGCCGTGCTCGACGAGATACTCGTGCGTGCCGGCGGTGGCGATCACCTTGAAGCCGATCTCGACGAGGCCGCGCACCGAATCGAGGATGCGGGGCTTGTCGGCGTCGCGCATGGAGACGAACAGCGTGCCGGCGGTCGGTACCTTGACGCCCGAGCCGAGCTGCGCCTTGGCGAAGGCGACCGAGAAGTTGCGGTCGAGGCCCATGACCTCGCCGGTCGAGCGCATTTCCGGGCCGAGCACCGTGTCGACGCCGGGGAAGCGGGCGAAGGGGAACACCGCCTCCTTCACCGCCACGTGGCCGAGCTTCTCCTCCTTGAGGGAGAAGCCATCCAGCGTCTCGCCGGCCATGACGCGGGCTGCGATCTTGGCCACCGGCTTGCCGATGGTCTTGGCGACGAAGGGCACCGTGCGCGAGGCGCGCGGGTTGACCTCGAGAATGTAGATGGCGCCGTCCTTCACCGCATACTGGACGTTCATCAGGCCGACGACGTCGAGCGCCAGGGCGAGCTGGCGGGTCTGGCGCTTCAGTTCCTCGACGGTGGCGGCCGGCAACGAGTAGGTCGGCAGCGAGCAGGCCGAGTCGCCCGAGTGGATGCCGGCCTCCTCGATGTGCTCCATCACGCCGGCGACGAACACGTCCTTGCCGTCGGAGAGGGCGTCGACGTCCACCTCGATGGCGTCCGAGAGGTAACGGTCGAACAGCAGCGGGCTCTTGCCGAGCACCATGTTGATCTGGCCGGTCTTGTCGTTGGGGTACTGCGCCTTGACGTCGGCCGGCACCAGGGCCGGCAGCGTTCCGGAGAGGTAGGCGTCGAAGCCCGCCTCGTCGCGGATGATCTCCATGGCGCGGCCGCCGAGCACGTAGGAGGGGCGGACCACCAGCGGGAACTTCAGCTCGCCCGCCACGAGGCGCGCCTGCTCGATGGAGTAGGCGATGCCGTTCTTGGGTTGCTTCAGGCCGAGCTTGTCGAGCAGGCGCTTGAAGCGGTCGCGGTCCTCGGCAAGGTCGATGGCGTCGGGCGAGGTGCCGAGGATCGGGATGCCGGCGCGTTCCAGCGTGTCGGCGAGCTTCAGCGGCGTCTGGCCGCCGAACTGGACGATGACGCCGGCGAGCGTGCCGTTCTGCTGCTCGACGCGGAGGATTTCAAGAACGTCCTCGCCGGTCAGCGGCTCGAAGTAGAGGCGGTCGGAGGTGTCGTAGTCGGTCGACACGGTCTCCGGGTTGCAGTTGACCATGATGGTCTCGTAGCCGGCGTCGCCGAGCGCAAAGCAGGCGTGGCAGCAGCAATAGTCGAACTCGATGCCCTGGCCGATTCGGTTGGGGCCGCCGCCGAGAATGACCACCTTCTTGCGGTCGGAGGGCTGCGCCTCGTCGGCCGGCTTGCCGGCGAAGGGCATCTCGTAGGTCGAGTACATGTAGGCCGTCGGCGAGGCGAATTCGGCGGCGCAAGTGTCGATGCGCTTGTAGACCGGGTGTACCCCGAGCGTCTCGCGCAGCGCCTTCACCTCTTCCACCGGCCTGTGGGCGAGTTCGGCGAGGCGGGCGTCGGAGAAGCCCATGGCCTTCAGGCGCGTCAGCCAGCCGGCCGTCTCGGGCAGGCCGTTCTTGCGGATCTTGGCCTCGGTTTCGACGATGCCGTGAATCTCGCGCAGGAACCACGGGTCGATGTGGGAGATGTCGTAGATCTCGTCGAGCGTGAAGCCGCGCCGCATCGCCTCGGCCACCTGGCGCAGCCGGTCGGGCGTCGGCGTGCCCAGGGCGGCGCGGAGGGCGCCGCGCTCGTCGTCCTCGGGAACCTCGATCTCGTTGAGGCCGGTGAGGCCCGTCTCGAGGCCGCGCAGGGCCTTCTGCAACGATTCCTGGAAGGTGCGTCCGATGGCCATCACTTCGCCGACCGACTTCATGGCGGTGGTGAGATTGGGCTCGGCGCCGGGGAACTTCTCGAAGGCGAAGCGCGGGATCTTGGTGACGACGTAGTCGATGGTCGGCTCGAAGGCGGCCGGCGTGGCGCCACCGGTGATGTCGTTGGCGAGCTCGTCCAGCGTGTAGCCGACGGCGAGGCGGGCGGCGACCTTGGCGATCGGGAAGCCGGTGGCCTTGGAGGCCAGCGCCGACGAGCGCGACACGCGCGGGTTCATCTCGATGACGATCATCCGGCCGTCGACCGGATTGATGGCGAACTGCACGTTGGAGCCGCCGGTCTCGACGCCGATCTCGCGCAGCACCGCGCAGGCGGCGTTGCGCATGATCTGGTATTCCTTGTCGGTCAGCGTCAGCGCCGGCGCCACCGTGATCGAATCGCCGGTGTGCACGCCCATCGGGTCGAGGTTCTCGATGGAGCAGATGATGATGCAGTTGTCGTCCTTGTCGCGGACGACCTCCATCTCGAACTCTTTCCAGCCGAGCACCGATTCTTCCACCAGCACCTCGTTGGTGGGCGACGCCTCGACGCCGGACATGACGAGGTCGTAGAGCTCCTCGATGGTGTAGGCGATGCCGCCGCCGGTGCCGCCCATGGTGAAGGACGGGCGGATGATGGCCGGCAGGCCGGTCACCTTGTAGGCCTTCAGTGCGTTGAGGCGGGCGGTGAGGTTGTACTCCTCGCGCCGGGCCTTCTCGTCGGCGGCCCATTCGCCCTCGAAGGCGGCGAGCGCCTTGGCGCGGCCCTCGTCCTCGGGGTGGGCGGCGAGCACGGCGGCGCGGCGGGCGTCATGCTCGGCGCGGAACTGCTGCTTGAGGGCCGAGGTGTTGACGAAGGCGGCCTTCGGCGTGTCGAGGCCGATACGCGTCATCGCCTCGCGGAACAGCTCGCGGTCCTCGGCCTTGTCGATCGCCTCGGCGGTGGCGCCGATCATCTCGACGCCGTGCTTGTCGAGCACGCCCATCTTCTTCAGCGACAGCGCGGTGTTGAGCGCCGTCTGGCCGCCCATGGTGGGCAAGAGGGCGAGCCGGTCGTTCGGCCGCTCGGCCCGTTCGCGCTCGATGATGCGCGCCACCATTTCCGGGGTGATCGGCTCGATGTAGGTGGCGTCCGCCATCTCCGGATCGGTCATGATGGTGGCCGGGTTGGAGTTGACGAGGACTATGCGGTAGCCTTCCGCTTTCAAGGCCTTGCAGGCCTGTGTACCCGAGTAGTCGAACTCGCAGGCCTGACCGATGACGATCGGGCCGGCGCCGATGATGAGGATGGTGTCGATATCGGTGCGTCTGGGCATCTTCACTCGCGTGTAAACGCGACCGGTGCGCGGGGCACCGACCGGGGCGGGCAGCAAGAAGGGTGATCGTCGTTCGGACCGTTGCCGGGCTTATAGATGAAAAGAGCGCGGTCGCAAACCCCGCTCCGGTTCGAATTGGCGGCTTTGTTAGGCAGGTTTGCGATTGGCGCCCGTCGGTGGGGCGGGCGACGCGGGAGGGACCGTTGAAGACAGCCATCTGGACCGTCCGGCGCCTCGGTGCCGACGACGTGGAGGCGTTCCGCCGTGTTCGCCTGGAAGCGTTGCGCGAGGAGCCTGTGGCTTATGCCGGCAGCCACGCAGACTGGGCCGTTCTCTCCGATGCGGAGTGGCGGGACCGGATGGTCGAACCCGTCGTCGCCGCCTTCCTGGGCGACGAGCCGGTGGGGCTGGCCGGCCTGATGCGGCAGCGGCCGAGCAAGATGGTCCACCGCGCCAGCATCGTCATGGTCTACGTGCGCAGGAGCCAGCGTGGCACCGGCCTGGCCGACGATCTCATCGACGCCGTCATCGATGAGGCGCGTGCCATGGGCATCGTCCAGCTGGAGCTTTCCGTCACCGCCGACAACCGGGCGGCGGTTCGCTTCTACGAACGCAAGGGCTTCGTCACGATCGGCCGCATTCCCGGCGCCCTGATGCACGAGGGGCAGGAAATGGACGACCTCATGATGGCGCGACGCATCGGGTGAGGCTGGGCGGGGAGTATAGGGGCTCCATCTTCGCGCAGACGCCATGCATGCGCATAGGTGTGGCGACTGAAACCTCAGGATGGTGGAACGATGGGCCGTATCAGGCTGGCTCGGTTTGGGGAGCGCGATATCGGCGGCTCGCTCCATTCTGCCCGAGGTCCTCGCCTGCGCAAGGATGACAGTATTATATATAGGTATTACAAACGGTTAGGTGGTGATTTTCATTTCGCGGTCATTCGCAACGCTTGCCACTGATGCGGCATCAAGCTGTATGACGCGCGCTCCATCTGTCTCCCCTTTCTATCAAGCTGTCATCCTTGCGCAGGCGAGGACCTCGGGCAGGACGTAACTCCCCGGTCGATATCGCGCTCCAGATGCTACGGGAGCCTGATACATCCGTAGGGAACTTCTCGTCCTGAGGTCCACCTTGCATTCGCACGCGAATGCAAGCGGCCTTCGCGAGGATGACAATTAATTGATATAAAACAGTCAGATAGGTAGGCGCTTGCCGGGCTCCCCTTCATATCCCACTGTCCTCCTCTGCGAAGGCAGAGGATCTCGGGCAGGATAAGGCTCTCTGGCCGATATCGCCGTTCGCCGCCTATCCAGCCGCCTTGGCCTCGCCCGATTCCTGTCCGTCGAAATCGCGGATGCCCTGGCTGATGGCCCAGCAGGCGAGGCGCACGTGCTTGGGGATCGGCACCCGCCGACCGCCTCGCTCGCCCCGCTCATAGTACTGGATCATTCTCCGCTTGAGGCCGAGGTGTTGCGCCGCCTCGTCCTGCGTCAGGCCCTGGCGCTGTCGCCAGGCGCGAAACGTCTCTGCGTCCATGCCGCTTTTACATCCTCACAACCCGGAGGGGAAAGTGCATCAAGCCGGGCGATTTGTCCACCGCGCCAAAAGCCAAGCCGGCAAGGATTCGCCACGCCCGTCCTGCTGCCCCATCCTGCTGCCCCATCCTGCTGCCATGAAACGACAGTGGGCGGCCTTAGGTTCCATGTCGGGAAACCGGAGGCCCTATATGGACGCCCTCGAAGACTTCATCATCCGCGCCAAGGCGGCCACCTATGCCGGTGACGGCGCGCCGGCCGTCAGTTGCCGGCCCGGATCGCACGACCTCTCCTTCGAGGATGGTGATTTCCACTATCTCGACAGCTATTTCGGCGGCACCGACTTCTCGGGCCAGGAGGTCGTCTGGCAGGGCGGCCGGGCGGTGTGGGCGATGAGCTACCACGGCCGGGTGCTGCGCGACGACCTGATCACCGGGGCCGAGGCCGGCGCCACCATCAAGGCGGCGCTCACCGCGCTCTACGGCGAGCATCGCTTCCTCGGCGGCTTCCGCTTCCGCCGCGACGGCCACGACTACATCGACATCGTCGACGGCGACTATCGCGCCTTTTTCGGCTTCGAGGAGATCCGGGTGCGCGACATCCGCGCCTACGGGCTGCGCTATTTCGGCGGACTGATCCGGGATTGATGCGGAAACGCCGGCCCCGCCGTTGATGGCGAGGCCGGCGCGCGGCTTCGGAGATGGGCGATTTATCCTACTTCACGAACCCGGCGGCCTGGGGCAGGGCCAGCGACAGCGCGGGAATGAAGGTGACCACGAACAGCACCGCGATCAGGACCAGGAAGTAGAGCAGCAGCGGCTTGAACACCTCCTCGATCTTGAGCTTGGCTATTCGACAGCCGACGAACAGGATGGGTCCGACCGGTGGCGTGATGGTGCCGATGCTCAGGTTGAACACCATGATGACGCCGAAGTGCACGGGGTCGAAGCCGAGCGAGGTGGCGATCGGCAGGAAGATCGGCGCGAAGATCAGGATGGCCGGGGTCGGGTCCATGACGCAGCCCAGGAGCAACATGATGATGTTCATCATCACCATGATGAGGATGGGATCGTCGGTGAAGCCGAGCAGCGACGTCGCGATGATGTTGGGGATCTTGGCGTAGGCCATGATCCAGCCCATCACGGCGGAGATGCCGATCATGAAGATGATCATGCCGGTGGTCTTGGCGGTGTCGAGCAGGAAGCCGGGGATCATCTGAACCGTGATGGTCCGGTAGGCGAAGGACAGCGCCAGAACGTAGACGACGGCGATGCAGCTGGCCTCCGTCGGGGTGAAGATGCCGGAGATGATGCCGCCGACGATCAGCACGATCAGGAACAGCGCCGGGATGGCCTCGATGGTCACCCGGAAGTTCTCGCCGAACTTGCCCATGCCCTGCGCCCGGTGCCCGGCCCGGCGCGCATAGATGAGCGCCGGGATGATGCACGCCAGACCCCAGAGGATGCCGGGGATGTAGCCGGCGATGAACAGGGCGGCGACCGACGTGCCGCCGCTCGCCAGCGAGTAGATGATGAAGGTGTTGCTGGGCGGGATGAGCATGCCCGAGGGCGCGGAGGCGATGTTGGCCGCCGCCGCCGCCGCCGGATCGTAACCGTCGGCCTTCTGCTGCGGGCCGATGGCGCCGCCGATCGCCGCCGCCGCGGCGACGCCGGAGCCGCTGATCGAGCCGAACAGCATGTTGGCGACGATGTTGGTCTGCATCAGCGCGCCGGGAATGAACCCGATCAGCGCTTTGGCGAAGTTGATCAATCTTCGGGCTATGCCGCCGTTGGTCATGATGATGCCGGCGAGCACGAAGAAGGGGATCGCCAGCAGCGAGAAGCTGTTGACGCCGGTGAAGACGCGCTGGGCCGCCGTGATCGCCATCCGGTCGAAGGTGAAGATGGTGGCCATGGCCAGGACGGAGCCGATGCCCATGCTGATGCTGATCGGCACGCCGATGGCGAGGAGGATCGGAATGCTGATCAGCATGATCAGCCCGATGTCTGCGGCATTCGCCATGGCTCAACCCTCCTGCTGCGGGCGGTCGCCCGACATGACGCCCGCCAGCCGGCGGAGATCGGTGACGATGTTGTAGATGCAGTAGAAACTGGAGAAGACGCCGCAGATCGGCAGCGCCAGATAGATCTGCCCAGTTGTGAGGTAGGGAATGGCGGCGTTGGTCTGGCGCATGGTTCTGACGACGGCGTCCCATCCGCCCACCACCAGAATGGCGAGGCAGAAGATCAGGATCAGCACACTGGTCAGGACCTGGAGCGAGATGTTCCACCGGATCGGCAGGGCGTCGCAGAGCAGGCCGATGTTCATGTGGCCCTTCTCGCCGAACAGCAGCGCCGCCGAGAACAGCGTCAGCCAGACGAACATGATCTTGGCCAGTTCTTCCGACTGGGCGCCGGGGCTGTTGAGGAGATAGCGGGCGGCCACCTGCCAGGTCACGACGACGGTGAGAAGCCCGCACAGGAGAATGCAGCTGAGGGCAAGGATCTGGTCGACCCTTCGCTTGATCGTTTCCATTGGTTCTAGCCTTGTCGTGGGATCGGTGGCCGCCCGGAGGGTGCCGGCGTTCCTGAACTTTGCAGGCGACGCCCGGCCGCCGTCCGCCGGGAAGGGCGGGGCGGCCGGGGCCTTTCACGGGATCAGCGAAGCGCTTCGATCTTCTGATAGATCGTCTTGGTGACGTCGGTGGTCAGCTTGCTGTCGACCAGCGGCTTGACCGCCGCGCGGAAGGCATCCATGTCGACGTCCTCGCTGAACTTGCCGCCGGCCTGCTCGGCATCGGCGCGGGCCTTGGCGGCATCGGCCGCGAAGGCGTCGAACTCGAAGTCGAAGGCCTTGGCCAGCTCTTCGGTGACGATCGTCTTGATGTCGTCCGGCAGGCCGTTGAACAGGTCGACGTTCATCACGAGATAGTCGGGGATCATCAGGTGGCGCGTGTACGAGTAGTACGGGGCCACTTCGACGTGCTTCAGCGAGGAATAGACGATCTCGTTGTTCTCGCCGCCGTCGAGCACGCCGGTCTGGATGGCGGTGTAGACCTCACCCTGGCCCATGGCGATGCCGACGCCGCCCATGTACTTCAGCATCTGGACGTTGGTGTCCGACTGCATGACGCGGATCTTCTTGCCGGCGAGGTCGGCCGGGGTCTTGACGAAGCGGTCCTTGAGGTAGACCGACCGCGCGCCGGCGGTGAAGGAGCCGAGCACCACCACGCCCTGGTCGGACACGGACTTGTAGAGGTCGCCGACGATTTCGGGATTGTTGAGGACCTTCTTCTGCTCGTCGATGCTGTTGAAGAGATAGGGCAGGTTGAACACCGAGAAGTCCGGGTTCCAGCTTTCCAGCAGGCTGGCGGCGGCGACCGACATGGCGAGCGTGCCGGTCTGGACCATCTCGACGGTTTCCTTCTGGGCGCCGAGCAGCTCGTTCGGGAACACCTCGGCGGTGTACTCGCCGTTGGTGCGCGCCTTCAGGCCGTCGGCGAACATCTGCAGCGCCTTGAACTGCGGATGCGTGTCGGTCTGGTTGAAGGCGATTTCGAAGTTCACGGGGGCGGCCGACGCGGCGGGGATGACCGCGGAGAGAGCGATGGCTCCGGCGACGATGGACAGATAGGAAGCGTATTTCATCAGTTTCCTCCGTTTGGTTTCACTTTGTTCCAAGGTTCGTCTGCCGGCCCGCGAGCAGGCCTGACGGCGGTTCAAGCGCCTTCGCGGCTCTTGATGTCCATGTGCTCCGTCTGGGGAGCGAGTTTCGATGTGTCGAGGCGGGGCTTCTTCGGCGTTGCCACGATGGTGGCGGGCGCCCTGCGGGCCCAGCGGGTGTGTGCGTCTTCCAGGTTGCCCGAGAAGTAGTCGGGTCCGATGTCGCGGATCTTGGCCAGGCTGGCCCCGAGCCAGTCGAGGTGATCGCCGATGACCGTCGCCGCCTTGTCCGCGTTGCCGGCGGCGATGGCGTCGACCAGTTCGGTGTGTTCGGCCAGCGCCCGCTCCATTCGGTTGGCCTGCGGCAGCGTGAGCCGGCGGAACCGGTCGAGCTGGACCTTGATGCCTTCGACGAAGCGCCAGATGCCCGGCTGGCCGGCGGCCGCCATGATGGAACGGTGCAGCGCCTCGTCCTCGACGTGAAAGCCGTCGATGTCGTTCGACTTCAGCGCTTCCTTCTGCCGCTCGACGATGGCGCTGAGCTTGAGAACGTCGCTCTTGGCGGCAAGTTCTGCGGCCATGCGGGCCGTCATCTGCTCGATGGCCTTGCGGGCCAGGATCGCCTCGGGCAACTCGTCGGCGGGAATGCGCGACACGATGGTGCCGGATTTGGCGATGATGTCGATCAGGCCTTCCTCGGAGAGGCGCAGCAGCGCTTCGCGGACGGGCGTGCGGCTGACCCCGTAGGCCTGCGTGATGTCCTTCTCGGCGATCGGCTCGCCCGGGCGGCGGCGCATCGAGATGATGTCGTCGCGAAGGTGGAAATGGATGAGCTGGGCGGAGTTCATCACACGGTTCGGGCTGGCGGGCCGGCCGACTTCCCAGACGCTCGTGAGCAACCCCTCCGACATGCCGCTTCATTCCCCCGAAACCCGGCCACGATCAGCTCGTTCGTTTCTTGCATATCTTATATATCAGATATGCTTGCCTTCCCATCCGGGAGACTCCGAGCGCGACTTAAGTCGAAGTCGCGCGGTGCGGGCGATGAGAGACGTGAAGATTTTTGGCGGATTTCGGCCTCGGGCGGGCGTTCGCTTCGGCCTCCATGGCCGACAAAGCGGCGCCATCGAGCGACGCCGCCCGTGAGGAAACGGCGACGGCCGAGGCGGCGAGCGGAGGGGCGAGGCCGGGGCGGGCGCATCCGCGCATGGCGAGGAAATGCCACCCCGCGCCCTTCTGCTGGCTGGAACTGACCGCGCACTCTGCTGTTATACTGCTGATATTCGGAGGGTCGTACATGCTGTGGAAGGGGCGCCGCCAGAGCGGCAACATCGAGGACATGAGGGGCGGCGGCGGCTTCTCCGGTGGCGGCATGCGCTTTCCGGGCGGCGGCTTTCCCGGAGGAGGGCGGCGTGGCGGCGGTGGCCTGTCCATCGGCGGGCTGATCGTCGTCGGCCTCGTGCTGTGGTTCCTCGGCATCAACCCGCTGGTGCTGCTGGACGGCGGCATGGGCGCGACCGGAACCGGCGGCTCGGCGGCCATCGAGCGTCCGCGCGGCGGCGAGCCCGACGAGATGCGCGACTTCGTCGCCACCGTGCTCGCCGACACCGAGGATACCTGGACGGAAGTGTTCAAGGCGGACGGCAAACGCTACAAGGCGACGCCGCTGGTGCTGTTTTCCGGCCAGATCCGCTCGGCCTGCGGCTTTGCCAGCGCGGCCAGCGGGCCGTTCTACTGCCCCGGCGATGGCAAGATCTACATCGACCTCGCCTTCTACGACGAACTGCGCCAGACCTTCGGCGCCCCCGGCGACTTCGCCCAGGCCTATGTGATCGCCCACGAGGTTGGCCACCGCGTGCAGGACCTCGTCGGCCTCCTGCCGGCCTTCAACGAGCGGCGCCAGCGCCTCGACGAGGCCGACGCCAACGCGCTGTCGGTGCGGGTGGAACTGCAGGCCGATTGCTACGCCGGCATTTGGGGCCATTACGCCGAGAAGAAGGGCATCCTCGAACGCGGCGATCTCGAAGAGGCGCTCAACGCTGCCACCCAGATCGGCGACGACGCCATCCAGAAGCGGACACAGGGCTACGTGGTGCCGGAGAGCTTCAACCACGGCTCCTCGGCCGACCGCAAACGCTGGTTCAAGATCGGCTTCGACACCGGCGACGCGGAGTCCTGCGACACGTTTTCCGGCAAGCGGCTGTGACCGCCGCCCGAAAGGGCGCTACGGTATACACACATCTGCGATGACGCCCCTCAGGAAATGGAACGAAGGGGTGCGTCGGGCTGGCTTGGCCTTTGGAGCACGATATCGGCCTTGCGCTCCGTTCTGCCCGAGGTCCTCGCCTGCGCAAGGATGACAGCATTATATATAGGGTTAACAAGCGGTTAGGTGGAGAAAGCTTTTCATTTCTCGGTCATTCGCTGCGCTTGCCGCTCATGCGGCATAAAGCTGTATGGCGCGCACTCCAGCTGTTTCCCCTTTCTATCAAGCTGTCATCCTTGCGCAGGCCGCTTGAATTCGCGTGCGAATTCAAGGTGTACCTCAGGCAGAATAAAGCAATCGGCCGATATCGTGCTCCAAAGCCAAGCCAGCCCGACGCATCCTTTCGTTCCACTGTCTCTAGATACTCTCGCCGCAGATATGTGCATGCCACAGCGAAAAGGGTGGGGCTCGGCCGCTCAGATGCGGTCGTCGTTGAAGGCGTCGTCGATACGCACCGACGACGCCAGCATGTCTGGCCGTCGGGCCGTGAGGCACTCGAAGACCACCTGCGCGAGGCCGATGGCGACGATGCGGTCCAGCACCTCGGCGCTGCCCGGCAACGGGCCGGTCGGCAATTGCAGGAACAGGTCGGCCTTGCGGGCCAGCGGCGAGTTGGCGATGCCGCCGATCACCGCCAGACGCGCCCCGTTGTCCTTGGCGATGGCGGCGGCGCGCGCGGTCGACTTGGTGCCGCCGGAGTGCGAGATGGCGATCGCCACGTCCTGCGGCCCCATCAGCGAGGCGCGCGTCACCTGCGTGTGGTACTCGGCCGTGAACATGATCGGCAGGCCGAGGCGGACGAGCCTCGCCTCGAAGGCGGCGCAGACGACCGCAGATTCGCCGGCGCCGAACATGTGGATGGCTCGTGCCGTGGTCAGCCACTCCACCAGCTGGTCGAAGTCGTGCGACGCGGCGATCAGGCTCACCATCACCTCGCTGCGGGTCGACAGCGCCGCCATGACGCGGCGGGCGATATCCTCGGTGGAGTTGCTTCGGCCCTCGCCGGACGGCTGCGGCCCGTCCCGCTCCGCCTGTTCGAGCAGCATGGACCGACGCATGTCCTTGAGGCCCTGGTAGCCGAGCTTGCGCGACAGGCGATCGATGCTCGACCGGCTGGCGCCCGACTTTTCCGACAGGTCCGAGGAGGTCATCGCCCCGAGCTCGTAACTGGGGATCGCCAGCAGCAGCTCGACGATCCGCCGCTCGGTCGGGAAGAGGTTGACCGTGGTCGCCCTCAGCCGCAACGGCCGATGATCCTCAGATGTGTCGTCCAATTCGGTCACCATGATGCATCCTGCTTCTCATGACACGAAATATGTCATGCAAAAAACAGAAACTCCCCGCTTGCGCGACATTATGTCCCGTAGTATGAGTTGTTCCGTCGACGAAATGGCCATCAACCATACCTATAAAGGCCACGACGTATTGGAGGAAACATCACCATGAAACGTTTTGTGTCAAGCCTCTTGGCTTGCGGCGTCGCTTTGTCACTGGTTCCGGCCGTGGCCTCCGCCAAGGATCTCAAGTTGGTCGGCGTTACCGTCGTCGATCTCGGCAATCCGTTCTTCGGCGCCATTGCCAAGAGCATCGAGGCGAAGGTCAAGGCCGTGGGCGGCGCCGACGCCAAGACCCTGGTGATGTCGGGCGACTACGACCTCGGCAAGCAGTCGACGCAGTTCGACAACTTCATCCAGGCCGGCGTGGATCTGATCATCGTGTCGGCCGTCGACTCCAAGGCCGTTGGCGCCGCCGTCAAGCGGGCGCAGGCGGCGGGCATTCCGGTGGTCGCCATCGACAATACCGCCGACAACGCGCAGGCGACGATCACCACCGACAACGTCACCGCCGGCAAGCAGGCCTGCCAGTACATCGCCGACAAGCTCGGCGGCAAGGGTAACCTGATCATCGTCAACGGGCCGCCGGTCTCCGGCGTGATCGACCGCGTCAACGGTTGCAAGGCGGTGATGGCCGATCATCCCGACATCAAGATCCTGTCCGACAACCAGAACGGCATCGGCACCCGCGAGGGCGGCCTCAACGTCACCACCGCGCTCCTGACCGCGCACGACCAGGTCGACGCCATCTTCACCATCAACGACCCGTCGGCCATCGGCGCCGATCTCGCCGCCAAGCAGCTGAAGCGGACCGGCATCGTCATCACCACGGTGGACGGCTCTCCCGATATCGAGGCCGCCCTCAAGGAAAAGACGCAGATCGAGGCGTCGTCCGCCCAGCTGCCGTCGGAATTGGCGAACGCCGCCGTCGATGCCGGCGTGAAGCTTCTCGCCGGCGAAGCGCTCGCCGAGCCTTCGATCCTCGTCGCCCCGTCGCTCATCACCCGCGAGAACGTCGGCAGCTACAAGGGTTGGAACGCCCAATAAGGGCCTGACCGCAAGCGACAACAAGAGCCAGCACCCGATCGCCCCGGCCCCGCCGGGGCGATCCCCCGGCCGCTCGCGGCTCCCGCATCCTCCCGGCGGTTCGTGCGACGCCGACTGACGTATCTCCTCACGCAGCCGGCCTTCTTCCCCCTGGCTTCCCCCTGGGCACGAACCGTCCGCGAGCGGCCGCTTGCCGCATTTCAGCCTTCACATCTCCCAGACAAGGAACGCGCCATGCCGATCGTCCCGGTATCGAAACTTCTCAAACACGCCTCTGACCATCACTACGCGGTTGGCGCCTTCCTCTCGATGAACATCGAAGTGATGCAGGCCACCATTGCCGCCGCCGAGGCCAAGCGTTCGCCGGTGGTCATCCGCATCCACCCGACCGTCAGGGGCGCCACCCGTTTCGATACGCTGGGCATCGTCGCCCGCCATCTCGCCGCCGAGGCGACGGTGCCGGTCGGGCTCAGCCTCGACCACGGCGAGACGCTGGGCGATACCGTCGACGCGATCCGCGCCGGCTGCACGGCGGTGATGCTCGACGGTGCGGAGATGTCGCTCGACGACAACATCCGCGCGGTGCGCGAGGTGGTGGCCGCCGCCGAGCCGCTCGGCGTGATGGTCGAGGCGGCGATCGGCCACATGGAACATGGCGCCGTGCAGACCGCCGACGATCTCGCCAACGTCGCCGACTCCGTCCGCCTCGTCCGCGAGAGCGGCGCCACCATCCTGGCGCCGGCCATCGGCAACGTGCACGGCGTCGCCCACGGCGGCGGCGCCAAGGCCAAGCCCAACCTCGCCATCGAGCGCATCGCCGAGCTGCGCAAGGCCACCGGCGTGCCGATCTGCATGCACGGCGGCTCGGGCACCCCGCCCGAACAGATGAAGGCGGCCACCCGGGCCGGCGTGGCCATGGTGATCATGTTCACCGACATCGTCACCGCCTTCAACCGGGCGCTCAAGGCGGTGCTCAACGCCAATGCCGACGGCATCGACATCATCAACGCGCTGGTACCGGCGCAAAAGGCGGCGCAGACAGTGATCGAAGGCAAGATGGACGATCTCGGCTCGGCCGGACAGTCCGACGCCTTTCTCAACTGGTACAACGGAAAGACGACGTCATGACATCTGCGTCCGGCCCGGTGCTGATCGGTGTTGACATCGGAACCACCAATCTGAAGGTCGTCGCCATCCGGCCCGACGGCACGACCCTCAACGTCGTCCGTCGCGGCATGCGGATCGATCACCCCGGGCCGGGCGCTGCGGAATTCGATCTCGACCAGCTGGAGGTCGATCTCGTCGTTCTGCTGGGCGAGACGGTCGAACGGCTGGTCGCGGCCGGCCACGGCTCGGCCGACATCGCGGCGATCGGCATTTGCAGCATCGGCGAAAGCTTCGTCGGCCTCGACGAGGCCGGGCGGCGCGTCACGCCCTGTCCGACCTGGTTCGACCGGCGGACCGCCAATCTCCGGGCCGAATGGGGCCTCACGGCACGCGACTGGTTCGATCGGACCGGCATGGTCGACGACGACATCTACACGGTGCATCGCCTCGGCCATGCACGGCGCACCGGCGCCGGTTGGTTCGGCCGGGCCAGGCGCTGGGCGATGGTGGCCGACTACGCCACCTGGTGCCTTACCGGCACGCTCGCCGCCAACCCGTCGCTGGCCGCCCGCAGCGGCCTCGCCGACCGGCGAACCGGCGCCTGGGATGCGGACCTCGTGCGGACCACCGGCCTCGACGCGTCGGTCCTGCCCGATCTGCGGCCACAGGGCGAAGGGCGCGGCGCGCTGACCGCCGCCATCGCCGCGCTGACCGGCCTCGTTGAGGGCACGCCGGTGGTCAACGCCGGCCATGATCACCCCTGCGCGGGGCTCGCCTGCCGGATGACCGAGCCCGGACCGGTGATCGATTCCACCGGCACCTCCGAGGCGCTGAAGACGGTGGTCGACCGGCCCCTCGGCTACGACGAGGTCGGCGGCGGGCTCTACGATTGCTACCCCTACGTCATCCCCGGCCGCTTCATCCTGTCCGGGCACATTCCGGCCTCGGGCGCGCTGCTCGACTGGCTCGAACGGTTGCTGGCCGGCCCGGACGGCGGGCGCCCGGCCATCGACCGGCTGTGGCAGGCGGCCGAACGGGCGCCGGCCGGCACCGGTGGCGTGCGCGTGCTGCCCTACCTCAGAGGCACCGGCGCGCCATGGAACCAGCGCGGACGGCGGGCCGAGATCGTCGGTCTCGGCGAGGAGGCGTCGGCCGGAACGGTGCTGCGCGCCGCCGTCGAGGGCTTGTCGTCCTGGCTGCTGCTCAACCTCGACCGCTTCGCCGCCATCACCGGAGAGCGGCCGGACGAACTGATCCTCACCGGCGGCGGCGCCCGCAATGCCTTCGTCGACGCCGTCAAGGCGGCGCTTATCGATCGGCCGCTGGTCATGCCCGGCGTGGAGGAGGCGGCCGGCATCGGCGCGGCGCTGGTGGGCGGACTGGCCGTCGGCCTGTTCGCGAGCCCTGCCGAAGCCGTTCGTCTCGAGGCGATCGGCAGCACCCGGATCGACGTCGATCCCGCATTGGCCGCCGTCTACGCGCCGCTGGTGCCGGACCTCGTGGGCCGGCTGACAAGCATCGGAGAGCCATGATGAGCGAGGCCGCTCCCATCCTTGAAATGCGCGGCATCAGCAAGACCTTCGGCGCCGTGCGGGCGCTCCGGGGCGTCGACCTGACGGTCTGGCCCGGCGAGATCCATGCTCTGATGGGCGAGAACGGCGCCGGCAAGTCGACGCTGATGAAGATCCTGTCCGGCGCCTATCACGCCGATCCCGGCGGCCGGATGCTGGTCGACGGCCGCGAGGTCGCCATCGTCTCGCCGCTCGATGCCCTGCGGCTCGGCGTCGCGGTCATCTATCAGGAGCTGTCGCTCGCCCCCAATCTTTCGGTGCAGCAGAACGTCTGCCTCGGCCGCGAGGCGGCGCGGGCCGGCATTCTCGACAAGGCGGCGATGCGCCGGCAATGCGCCGACATCCTGAAGCGGCTCGGCGCCGACTTCCGGCCGGAAACGCGGGTGTCGCGCCTGTCGCTGGCCCAGCAGCAGATGGTGGAGATCGCCCGGGCGCTGTCGGTCGACGCCCGCATCCTGGTGATGGACGAGCCGACCGCCTCGCTGTCGTCGCGCGAGACCGACAAGCTGTTCGACCTCATTCGCAAGCTGCGGGCCGACGGCCTCGCCATCATCTACATCTCGCACCGCATGGCCGAGGTCTACGAACTGGCTGACCGCTGCTCGGTGCTGCGCGACGGCGGCTATGTCGGCACGCTCAAGCGCGATGAGCTCAGCGAGGCGCGGCTCATTCAGATGATGGTCGGCCGCGATCTGTCGGATTTCTACAAGAAGGACAAGCGCGAGGGGCGCAGCTTCGGCGCCTCGGTGCTGGAGGTCGAGGGATTGGCCGACGGCCGCCGCATCGGCCCGGCCAGCTTCGACGTCCGGGCCGGCGAAGTGGTCGGCCTCGCCGGTCTGGTCGGGGCCGGCCGCACCGAGCTGGCGCGCATGATCTTCGGCGCCGAGCCGGCGCGGGAAGGGCGCATCCTGCTGGAGGGAAAGCCGCTTGTCGCGCGCCATCCGGCCGAGGCGATCGCCGCCGGCATCGTCTACCTGTCGGAAGACCGCAAGGGGCTCGGCCTGTTCTTCGACATGTCGATCGAGGACAACGTCAATCTGGCGGTCGCCGCGCGGGATGCGCATCCCCTGGGCATCCGGCGGCTGGCGCTGGCCGCCCGGCGCGGCGCGGAGGCCCTGCGGAGCCTGTCGATCCGGGCCAAGTCGGCCCAGTCGACCGTCCGCTCGCTGTCGGGCGGCAACCAGCAGAAAGTGCTGTTCGCCCGGCTGCTGGCGACGGCGCCCAAGCTCCTGATCCTGGACGAGCCGACCCGCGGCGTCGACATCGGGGCCAAGTCCGACATCTACAAGCTGATCGACAAGCTGGCCGAGTCCGGGGCCGCCATTCTGATCATCTCCAGCGAGCTGCCGGAAGTGATTGGCATCGCCGATCGGGTGTTCGTCATGCGCGATGGCCGGATCGCCGGCGTTCTCGCCGGCGCCGACATCACGCAGGAGCGGGTCATGGCCATTGCCACCGCAAACAACGACAAGACGGGGGGAGAGGTTTGATGTCCGGTACACCCACGAATGCGTCGCAGGTCGACGATCTGGCCCTGAGCGTCGGCCGGGCCGAGGCGACGAAGTCGCTCATCCGGGCGCTCGGCATGCTGCCTGTGCTCCTGGTGCTGTGCATCGCCTTCTCGCTCGCCACCGGCAAGTTCGCCACCGTGCAGAACATGATCATCATCGTTCAGCAGGCGTCGATCAACCTGGTGCTGGCCAGCGGCATGACCTTCGTCATCCTGACCGGCGGCATCGACCTGTCGATCGGATCGATACTGGCGGCGGCGGCCATGGCGGCGCTGATCGTGTCGCTCGACCCGACCTGGGCCATCATGGCGATCCCCATCGCGCTCTTGGTCGGCCTGATCTTCGGCACCCTCAACGGCAGCCTGATCGCCCTGGTGCCGCTGCCGCCGTTCATCGTCACCCTCGGCGCGCTGACGGCCATTCGCGGCAGCGCCCGCCTGCTCGGCAACGACACCACGGTGTTCAACTCCGATCTCGGCTATGCCGTCATCGGCGAGGGGGACCTGTTCGGCATCCCCTGGCTGACGGTGATCGCCCTCGGCGTCGTGGTGCTCTCCTGGTTCGTCCTGACCAAGACGGTGCTCGGCCTCTACATCTACGCCATCGGCGGCAATCCGGACGCCGCCCGGCTCACCGGCATCAAGGTCAAGCGCGTGCTGATCTTCGTCTACGCGCTGTCCGGCGTGACGGCCGGTCTCGGCGGCGTCATGGCGTCCGCCCGGCTCTATGCCGCCAACGGCCTCCAGCTCGGTCAGGCCTATGAGCTCGACGCCATCGCGGCGGTCATCCTCGGCGGCACGTCGTTTCTCGGCGGCATCGGGTCGGTCTGGGGCACCGTGGTCGGCGCGCTGATGATCGCCGTCCTGTCGAATGGCCTGATCCTGACCGGCGTGCCGGATGTCTGGCAGTCGATCGTCAAGGGCCTGATCATCATCGGCGCCGTCGCGCTCGATCGCTTCCGCACGGGAACCGAGAAGACCGCCTGAGCCTCTCCGATCAACACCGATTGCCATGGCGAGGGGGATCTTCGATCCCCCTCGCATGCGTTTGACGCTGCCGGTCCCATTTGGTACACAGGTACACAGGTACACAGGTACACAGGTACACAGGTATACAGGTACACAGGTACACATGTATCAAATGGAGATGGTGATGGCCGGCATGGTGGTGGAGCGGGTGCAGACGGGAATCCGCATCGAGAAGCGCATCCTGAAGGTGCTGAAGGCGCTGGCAGAGCATGGCGACATCACGCTGGGCGATCTCGTCGAGGGCATCGTGCTGCACGCCTTCGAGGGCAAGACGCCGTTCTCGCCGGCGACGCTGGAGGTGATCGCCCAACTGAAGGCCATCTACGGCCTCGATCTCGACGCCGGCGCCAGTCACAAGCTGACCGAACGCGGCGAGGGGGAGGGCGGCCGTGGCTGACGCGACGATTGCCGGTCGGCGGGGCGGCTTTCCGTTCGTGCTGGCCACCGCCTTTCTCGACGCGGCGGGCTTCGGCATGGTGCTGCCGGTGCTGCCGGCGCTGATCGCCTCGCTCACCGGTGACGGCATGGGCGCGGCGGCCGTCGAGGGCGGCCGGCTGACCTTCGTCTACGCGGCGATGCTGTTCCTGGTCTCGCCGTTGATCGGTGGCCTGTCCGACCGTTTCGGACGGCGGCCGCTTCTCATCCTTGCCATTGCCAGCTTCGCGCTCGACAACCTGATCTGCGCCCTGGCGCCGTCGCTTGCCTGGCTCTATCTCGGCCGCATCCTGTCGGGCATCTCCGGCAGCACCGGCCCGGTGATCGGCGCCTATGTCGCAGACACCACGGCACCCGACGAGCGTGCCGGCCGCTTCGGCCGCGTCGGCATGGCCTTCGGTGCCGGTTTCATGCTGGGACCGGCGCTGGGCGGCCTCGTCGGCGAGTTGTCGCCGCGCGCGCCCTTCCTGGCCGCCGCGCTGCTCGCCCTCGTCAACGCCTGCGTCGGCTGGGCTTTCCTGAAGGAGAGCCTGCCGGTGGAGAGACGGCGGCCGTTGGCGCTCAAGACCGCCAATCCGTTCGGCGCCCTGCGCTTCATTGCCGGAGTTGCCGGCATCGGCCTGCCGATCGTCGTGCTGGTGCTGATGCAGGTGGCGCACGACTCGCTGCCCGCCGTCTGGACCTTCTCGCTGAAGGAGCGCTTCGGCTGGGGCGAGCGGGAGATCGGCCTGTCGCTGACGCTGGTCGGCGTGGTGATGACGGCGGTGACCGGCTTCGTCGTGGGGCCGTCGGTGAAACGCTTCGGCGAACAGGGCGCGGCGATGGTCGGGCTGGCCGTGGCCGGCGTCGGCTTCCTGGGCTTCGCCTTCGCGACCTCGGGCGCGGCAATCACGCCGTTCATCGCCGGCTTCGCCTTCATCGGCCTCGTCGGACCATCGCTCTCGGCGATGATGAGCCGGCGCGTCGCGGCCGACCGGCAGGGCGAGTTGCAAGGGGCGATCGGCGCGATCAAGGGCATCACCATGGCCCTGGCGCCGATCCCGATGACCGAGCTGTTCGGCTACTTCACCTCCGACGCCGCGCCGGTACGCTTCGCCGGCGCGCCGTTCCTGCTGTCGGCGGTGCTGATGGTGCTGGCGTTGCTGGTGATCGGAATGGATCGGAGGAACGCGCGGCACTGATTACATCATAAAAACAATCATATAGATTGGCATCCTTCGCGAAGGCGAAGGGCCTCCGGCCGATAGGAGCGACGGCACGTATATCAGGTGCCGTTGTTCTCGGAGCGCTATATTGGCGGCGAGCTCCCTACGCCTGCGCGTAGGATGACAGTATTATATAAATGAAACAGTATGTTAGCTTTGTCTGGTCCGCTAGGGCGTCGATCGGTCAGCTTGCGCGCTGCACGCAAAGCGCGTAAAGCATTCCTGCTTCTCGGTTGGGCTGAGAGCGGGTAGGTGGCCGGATGCCTATGATCCTGTGGCTCGTCCTGGTCCTGTCGGGGCTTCTGGGCGCTTATTTCTATGCAACGGTGCGGGAAGAGATCCGCCAGCTTATGCCGCTGGAGTTCCAGCCGAGAGATATCTACGCGTTTCATATTCGCAATCACGCGTTCTCCTCCGGAGTTCCGTTGGAAATCCAGAGAAAGTACTTCCTGCACGAAGTTTTCTCGGTTGTCGCCATAGCCTGCATCGCCGCCTTGTTCGCGATACACGCCAAGTATATCCCGTTGCTGCTGTTTAGTGCGGTGGCAGCGTACCAGTGCTGGATATTGCTCAAGGATCTCCGGCGCCTGTTCAAGGCAACGTCGCAGCATTGAAGTCTGGATGGTAGGACTGGTTACCGAAGTGCCTGCAGAGCCCCTGAGCCGGGACTGCTCGACCCGCACGTCCACAAACAAAAACCGGCCCCTTCGGGCCGGCTCGTCGTCCGTCTATTGCTCGCCTCAGGCCCGCTCGGGCACCGGGGCCTCGCCCTTCTTCTCGCGGATCAGGTTGACGAAGCGCTTGAAGAGGTAGTGGCTGTCCTGCGGGCCGGGCGATGCCTCGGGGTGGTACTGCACCGAGAAGGCCGGCTTGTCTTTCACGCGCAGGCCGCAGTTGGAGCCGTCGAACAGCGACACGTGGGTCTGCTCGACGTTGTCCGGCAGGCTGTCGGGATCGACGGCGAAGCCGTGGTTCATCGAGGTGATCTCGACCTTGCCGGTGGTGTAGTCCTTCACCGGATGGTTGGCGCCGTGGTGGCCCTGGTGCATCTTCTTGGTTTTGCCGCCGAGGGCGAGGCCCATCATCTGGTGGCCGAGGCAGATGCCGAAGGTGGGCACGCCGGACTCGATCACCGCCTTGATGGTGGGAACGGCATAGTCGCCGGTGGCGGCCGGGTCGCCGGGGCCGTTCGAAAGGAACACGCCGTCCGGCTGGTGGGCGAAGACTTCCTCCGCCGTGGCGGTAGCCGGCAGCACCACCACCTCGCAGCCCTCGTCGACCAGCAGGCGCAGGATGTTGCGCTTGATGCCGAAGTCGAGGGCGACGACCTTGTACTTCTTGTCGATCTGGTGGCCGTAGCCCTTGTTCCAGGCCCAGCTCGCCTCGGTCCAGTCGTAGCTCTGCGGGTTGGTCACCTCGATGGCGAGGTCGAGCCCTTCGAGACCCGACCACGCCTTGGCCTTGGCCTTCAGCGCCTCGAGATCGAACTTGCCGTCGGGCGCGTGGGCGATGACGGCGTTGGGCATGCCCTTCTCGCGGATCAGCGCGGTGAGCGCGCGCGTGTCGACGCCGGTGATGCCGACGATGCCGCGCGCCGTCAGCCAGGTATCGAAGCCCTTGAGCGAGCGGTAGTTGGAGGGGTCGGTGACCTCATCCCGGAGCACCACGCCGCGCACGCCGCTCTCGGCGGCCATGTTGACGGTCTCGATGTCCTCGTCGTTGACGCCGACATTGCCGATGTGCGGGAAGGTGAAGGTGACGATCTGGCCGGCGTAGGAGGGATCGGTGAGGATCTCCTCGTAGCCGGTCATCGCCGTGTTGAAGCAGACCTCGGCCACCGCCTCGCCTCGCGCGCCGATGCCGAAGCCCTCGATGACGGTGCCGTCGGCGAGCACCAGGACGGCGGTGGGCGTGGGTTCCTGCCAGGCGGCGGTGGTCATGGCGGACGCTCCTTTGGGCTGAAAAGGCATCGCGGATCGATGCTAAGGCGCACCGAAAGGCCGGCACGGCGGGCCGCCCGGCAGATCTGAGGCTACATAGGCGAGCCGGCCGGTGGCGTCAATGACGACGGCCGTCATTCGCCGCCGGCAGCCACCGGTTTTCGGACGAGACGGTGGAGGAGGACGCCGACGATCATCACGGCGAAGACGGCGACCGGGTAGAGGCTGGCCTCGCGCCCTGCCGCCCGGAAGGCCGCGGCCGCGTCGGCACCGTCCGTGAGGGCGGCGAGGCGGGCGCTCTGGAAGACGAGGTCGACGATGGCGAAGCCGAGGGCGGCGCCCACCTGCTGGAATGCCTGCTGCACGCCGGCCGCCGCGCCGTGATCGGCCGGGGGAGAGGCGGCCATCACCGCCCGGAACAGCGCGTTGACCAGCGTGCCCATGCCGAGACCGCTGAGATAATGCGCCGCCGCGAAGGGGGCGGGCGCCGGCTCGGCGGCGCCGAACAGGGCGCGGATCGCCAGCATGCCGAGCGCGAACAGCAGGGCGCCGAAAGCGAGCTGGCGGTCGATCGGCTGGCGCCGCATGCGGCCGATGACCAGCGAGGCGGTGAGCACGCCGGCCGGGAAGGCGGCGAGGACGAGGCCGGTGCGGTCGGGCGTCAGGCCGACGCCGGCTTGCAGGGCGGTGGACATGGCCGCGAAGATGCCGGGGCTGGTGGTGAAGACGACGGCGGTCAGCGCCACGGCGCCCACCACCAGCGGCTGCTTGACCAGCGAGGCCGGCAGGATCTGCGGTTTGCCGAGGGCGGCGGCGCGGCCGAGATGGCGGCGGAGCAGGAGGGCGACCGGCAGGGTGGCGGCGATGGGGAGGGCGATCCACATCGGCCAACCGGCGAGGCGGCCGATGGCGAGCGGCACCACCACCAGGAGGATGGCGAGCGAGAACAGCAGCACGCCCGGGCCGTCGAAGCCGGCGCGGCTCCTGCCGGTGTCGGGCAGAGTGATGAGGCCGCCCGCGACGATCAGCAGGCCGGCCAAGCCCTCGTAGAGGAAGATCAGCCGCCAGCCGAAGCCGCCGGGGTCGAGCGTCAGCACGGTGCCGCCGAGAAGCGGGCTGAGGATGGAACCGCAGGCGGTGGTGGCGATGAACAGGCCGATGCCGCTCATCCGCCCCTCGGACGGGCCGAGCCGGGCGGCCAGCGCCATGGCCTGCGGCAGGATGGCGGCGGCGGCGAACCCCGCCAGCAGCCGGCTCGCCAGCAGGACGACGATGGACGTCGCCAGCGCCATCGACAGGCTGGCGACGACCCAGACGGCGGCGCCGGCCAGCAGCACCCGCCGACGCCCCTTGAGATCGCCGAGCCGGCCGAACGGCAGCAGCCCCAGGGCGAAGGCCAGCGAGAAGGCGAGCGGCACCAGTGCCAGCGTCGCCGTGTCGGGGGCGAGGTCGCGGCCGATGGCCGGCAGCGAGATGATGAGCAGCGAGATGTCCATGATGGTCGTGGCGGCGGCAAACAGCACGACGACGAGCGCCAGACGCGGATGGCGGGAGTCGGACGACGGGGCGGACATGGCGACCTCCGTGAGAGGATAATTCGAAACTTCATAAGTTACGAAATGGGGAGCGTCAACCACTCATGTAACTTCTGTTGTTTCGTGATAGGGTGCGCCCGGTTCAAGGAGACGACGATGAGACACGACGGCCGCCTGTCGCGCATGCTGCACGTGCTGCTTCACATGGAGGAGCAACAGCGTCCGATGACCTCGGAGGAGATCGCCGGCATGCTCGGCACCAACCCCGCCCTGGTGCGGCGGACGCTGGCCGGGCTGCGCGAGGGCGGCTACGTCGTCTCCGAGCGCGGCCATGGCGGCGGCTGGATGTTGGGCAAGCCGCTCTCCGAGATGACCCTGCGCGACGTCTACGACGCGGTGGGGGCGCCGGAGGTCTTCGCGCTCGGGCTTGCCGACGACCAGCCGCAATGCCTCGTCGAGCAGGCCGTCAACACGGCGCTGCGCCAGACGCTGGACGAGGCGCGGGCGCTACTGCTCCGGCGCTTTTCCGAGATCCGCGTATCCGACCTGCGCGACGACTTCGCCGCCCGCGCCGCCGCGCTGGGCATTGTCCCGGGGATGAGCTGCGCCGAAGCGTGACGCGGGCACCCATGAAGACCTGATCGGCGCCGAGGTTTCCACTTTTCCGCACAATGCTCTAGTTTCGTCAACAAGAGCTCTTCCAACCCGCCATGCGCAGCAGTCCCTGTTGCCGTGCCTCCCGAGCGATATGAGACGTTAGGACAATGAGATACCGGGGGCTGGACCTCAATCTTCTGGTGGCGCTCGACGCAATGCTGAGGACGCAAAGCGTCTCGCGCGCCGCCAGCGCCGTCAACATCACCCAGCCAGCGATGAGTTCGGCGCTTGCGCGGCTCAGGCAGTATTTCGACGATCCCCTGCTGATCAGCAGGAACGGCAGCTCGGTTCTGTCACCGCTCGCCCAGACGCTGGCGGTGCCGGTCTCGGACATGCTCCGGACCATCGATCGCACCATCATCGCCCAGCCGACCTTCGATCCGGCCTTGGCCGACCGGGGGTTCAATCTTCTGGCCGCCGATACGGTGGTCGCGGGGCTTCTGGCCAAACCGCTCCAGCATGTTTCGCAACTGGCACCGCATCTGCGATTGGAAATCACCACGCTGCGCGGCGAGATTTCCGAGCGGCTGGACGCCGGACAGATCGACCTGATCGTCGCCCCCGACGCCCACTGCGCGCCGAACCATCCGAAAGAGCTGCTCGCCGAAGAAGACCACTGCGTCATCGCCTGCGGCAAGAGCTTCGAAACGGAGACGCTGACGCTGGAACAATACGCCCAAGCCGACCACGTGGAAGTCTTCGTCGGTCCGGCCCAGCAGCCCTATCTGCCGGACCACCTTTTTGCCGCTCACGGCATCCAGCGCCGGATAACGGTCAGGCTGGACAACTTTTCCCTCGTTCCGCTCTTCCTGACCGGAACGAAACGCCTGGCGACCTTTCCCGGCATGACCGCCGAACTTTATCAATCCATTGCCGATCTGAAACTGTTCGATCCGCCTTTCGAAATCCCCAGAGTGCAACTGATGATGCAATGGCACTCGCGGGCGAACAACGACCCCGGCCTCTCCTGGTTACGCAACTCCATCAAGCAGGGGCTGAGCGCGTCGCACCGGCAGTATAAATCCCGCTTATACCGGCTCGCGCTGGAAACGATTTGAGTGGCTGTCTCTCCGGCTGCTAGCTCTCGCCGACATGTGAGAGCAACTGCCGGGACCACAAGAGACATGTGTAAGCTGCACGCCCCGAACCTGACGCGCCGCCGCGCCCTGACCGCGATGGGCGCCACCCTGTTCACCCCCTTCATCGCCAGCAGCCTGTCGGGATCGGCCTTTGCCGCCGACAGCGGCTCAGAGGCAGAGCCGAGCGGTGAGATCCTCATCCGCAGCGGCTATGTGCTTCCGGTCGAGCCGGGCATGAAGGACCTGGTCAAGGGCGACGTTCACATCAGGAATGGCGTCATCATCGACGTTGCCGAGCGGATCGACGCCCCGAACGCCGAGGTCATCGATGCCTCGAACATGATCGTGATGCCGGGCTTCGTCGATACCCACTGGCACATGTGGAACAGCCTCTGGCGGGGTATCGCGGACGACGCGACCGACTATTTCCATCGCCACGAGCTGTTGCCCTATTACAGCGTGGACGACCATCGCACGGCGGTTCAGTACGCCGCGCTCGAAGGCATCAACGCCGGCATCACCACCTGCCACAACTGGGCGCACGGGCTGCGGGACTACAACGACGCGCAGGCCGAGCTTGAGGCGCTCGCCGAAACGGGCATCCGTGCCAAGTTCAGCTACGCGGGCGTCATCGGAGGCGTTCCGACCTCGGTCGCCGATCTCCGGCGTACGCAGGACTGGATTGCCGCCAACGGCCATGGGCGGCTCGGTCTGGGCATGGAGATGGAAGGGGCCGGCGAGTATTTCGCCCCGCAGGTGAAGGTGGCGCGCGATCTCGGCTTGCGACCCATCACCGACCACGGCAGCTTCCTGGCCTTCCCCGATCTCATCGGCCCGGAGTTCATCTTCACCCATGGAGCCGGCATCGCGCCCGAGGCCGTTGCGCTGATTGCCCAGAAGAAGATCGGCGTCGCCCTATGCCCCAGCACCGATCCGATGATCGGCAGTGGCCTGCCACCGGTTTACGCTCTGCTATCGGGCGGCGTCGCGCTCGACAACATCAGCTTCAGCGTCGACGTGACCTCCCAGGCGCCCGCCGACCCGTTCGCCGGCCTGCGCACGCTGGTCAACTCCGGCCGCATCCAGCAGGCTGAAGCAAACAAGCTGACCGGCAACATGATGGGGATCGTGGGCGCCGGCCTCAAATGGATGTTCGGTTATCGGGACGCGATCCACGCGGGCACGCTGAGCGGAGCGCATGTGCTCGGCCTCGACGATCAGGTGGGATCTCTCAAGCCGGGCAAGCGGGCCGACGTCATCCTCGTCCGCACCGACGCGCCGAACATGCTGCCGGCGGCCAACACCAACCCGACCTATCAACTCGTCCAGCACGGCGAACCGGCGAATGTGGATACCGTCATCATCGACGGCATCATCCGCAAGCGTGCCGGCAAGCTGACCGGTCTCGACGTGGCGGCGGTCATCGAGAGGGCCGCCGAGGCCCAGATGGATATCCGCAAGCGCGCCAACATGCCGACGCTCGACACCGCCCTGTGAAAGGCTCTCCGTCCGGACCGCCCACGCCGCGCGGCGCCGCCGGTCGGCGGGCTGGATGGGTCTTTCGTTTTTCGGCCGACAAGCTGGCAGACTGTGGGGCCGCTGCGATTCCGCGTCGGGCGAACAGGAGTTTATTGCGATGCCCTCGACCACGTCCGGCTCCTGTCAGTGCGGCGCCGTTCAGTTTCAGGTCTCGGGGGAGTTCGAGGCCTTCTTTCTTTGCCATTGCCAGCGCTGCCGGAAGGACACGGGGTCCGCGCATGCGTCCAACCTGTTTTCGTCGTCGGCGAAGCTGAACTGGGTTTCCGGCCAGGACAGCGTCCGGACCTACCGGGTTCCGGAGACCCGCCACCAAAAGAGCTTTTGCGTGACGTGCGGGGCCGCCGTTCCCAGCGTTCAGGCGAATGGGGCTTTGCTGGTGGTGCCTGCCGGCAGCCTGGACAGCGCGATCGACATCCGACCCAATGCCCATATCTGCTGTTCAAGTGCGGCGGAGTGGGACGACAACCTGGAGACCATCCCGAAGCTGGATGGCCTTCCAGGTTAGGTTCGCCGCGTACCGCAGCTACCAGGCGTCGAAGTGCTCAGCCGCCCTTCAGGAGCGGCCCGATGGTCTCGACCTTGTTGGTCCAGACGTAGCCGTCGAAGCCCTTGGGGACCTTGGCGGCCAGCTCCTCCGTGTCGATGCCGGTGGAGAAGTCGCCGGCATAGGGGCCGACCAGGATCACCGTGCTGCCGGCGTCGCGCATGCGCTTCAGGAAGCGGTGCGGCCAGCCCCAGGCGTAGGGTGCGTAGTCGATCGGCAGGGCGACGATGGTGTTGCGGCAGCCACTCGGCACGATGCCTGTCCAGCCGTAGGCCTCATAGGGCAGGAGGCAGCCCTTGATCATCGTCCGGTCGAAGCCCTTGAGGCCGGGCACCGCCTTGAGCGCCGCCTGCGTCGGTTCGGAGCCGCCATAGACGCCGAAGGTGGCGGCGCGCGCCGTCGGGTCGGCGTTTAGCATGGCGGCCAGCGCCTCGCCCTCCTCGACACGCCGGCTCTTGAAGTTGACGAGGAAGGATCCCTGCGGGAAGGCGGCGTAGACGTCCTCGAGGCGGGGCATCAGGCCGACGCCCTTGCCGCGCAGCGGAAAGGTCTTGCCGCCGTCGGCGGTGTAGCCATAGCCGACGTCCAGCGTCTTGAGCGTCGCCCACGGCGTTTCCTCGGTGACGCCATGGCCCTCGGTGCGGCAGTCGATCGTCCAGTCGTGCAGGACGGCGAACACCTTGTCCGGCGTCAGGTGGACGTCGAGCTCCACCACGTCGGCGCCGGCCGCGAAGGCGGCGCGCATCGAAGGGATGGTGTTCTCGATGAACTCGTGGCTGGGCGGGTCCATGCGGGCCGCCGTGCAGGTCTCGGCGTCGAGACCGACGCGCGAATAGGTCTGGTGGACGCCGCGATGGGCGAGGATGCGCGGCGTGCCGGGCGATGCCGGCTCGGCCAGCCAGGAGGCGTTCAAGAGATAGACGGCACCGGCGACGAGGATGACGCCAGCCAGGATTTTCTTTCCGCGCATGTAGCTCTCCCTTGCTGCCCCGGCGAATGGATAGCGGTCAAATGCGGCGCCATCCAGCCATCGGGGCGGCGGGAATGGGCCGTATGTTACGTCGCTTCCGTCAGCTTTCGACCCTTCGGGCGAGAGCTGACGGAAGCGGAAGCGCCCGACCGGGCGCCGGCCGGTCAGGCCGAAACCCGCTTGAGCCGGATGAGTCCGGATCAAGCGGAACGGATATTACGCCGTCGCCCGCTCCATCCAGACCGGCCGAACCTCGATGGTCGCCGCCTTGGCCATCGGGTGCCGGCGCGCCAGCTCCAGCGCCTCGTCCTGGTCGCGGCACTCCACCAGCTCAAAGGCGCACATCTGCTCGGCCGCATCGGAGAACGGGCCGTCGACGATCTCAACCTTGCCGTCGCGGATCCTGACGGTCTGCGCCGTGTCGGCCGGCTGCAAGGGCTTGCCGGCGATCCGCTTGCCCCGCGCCGTGGTGTCCTCGATCCAGGCGAGGATGTCGCCGACGAGGCTTTCGGTCGGCTGGAAGTCGGCGTCGTGGCTGATGATGAGAAGATACTGCAAGGTCGTCTCCAATCTTGAAAAAGATGGGGTTGCAAGCGTTCCAGGGCTTGAGGGGTCGCAGCGGTCAGGGGGTATCGTCGGCGTCCAGCCATCTCAGCGAGCCGGGCGTCGTCAGGATGTCGCCGGTCTCAAGCAGGGTCTTGAGGCCGGAGAGAACCATCGGCCATCCGCCGTAGAGCTGTGGGCTGGCTCCGCGCGGAAGGTCGTCGTGCGTCAACACCAGACGGCATGTGTCTTCGATCTTCTCGATGTCGATGACGACGCGAGAAGGGCCGTAGTTCTCGACCTCCTCGCTCCAGTGGGCGGAGTAGGTCGTGACGAGGCGCCAGGGCGGATCGGCCTCGACGATCGTGCCCGAGAAGACGAGCCGCCCCTGTCCGGTCGCGGTGTACTCGGAGCCAGGGCGATAGTCCGAGACCACCTTGAGGCCGAACTGATATTTCCGCCTCATCTCCGGGTCGGTCAGGGCCTGCCAAAGGGCCTGAGGCGACGCACGGATGTAGCTTTCGTAGACGACGCTCATCATCTTGCCCTCGGTGTAGTCCCGAAGGCCGAAGGTCGCCTGCTCGGCGATGTATTTCTGCATCCATCGCGCATACATCTCGCGAACGGGTGCAGCGTTGAGGAAGTGGAGCTTCTCGCGCCCCACCTTGCGAACGACAATAATGCCGGCGTCTTCAAGCAGCTTGAGGTGTTTGGCCACCCCGAACCGCGACATGCAGAACTTCGACTCGAGTGAACTCAGGCTTTGCCCGTCCTCGACGTTGAGGGCGTCGAGCAAGGCGCGGCGCGTGGGGTCGGAGAGTGCCCTGAACAGCTCGTCCATGGCCTGACAATATGAGACCATATGGTCTCATGTCAAGGGGCGTCAGCGCAGCACGCCGTCGAGCAGCGGCAGGCCGATGACCACGGCGAGCGCGATCAGGCAGAGGCAGATGCGGCGGAAGGTGGTCTCGGAGGCGACGCCGAACAGGCGCGAGCCGCCCCAGAGGCCGATGCCGTAGGCCGGCGCCGTCATCAGGCAGAGCGGCACCAGCGCCGACACGAACAGGCCGCCCCAGAGGTAGTTGAGCAGCGTCAACGCCGTCGACACCTCGAAATAGAGCACGATATTGGCGCGCACGATGCCCGCCGGAATGGCGCCGCCCAGCCAGTAGGCGATCACCGGCGGCCCGCCCACCTGGCTCGCGCCCGAGAACAGGCCCGACAGCGCGCCGACGCCGACGGTGAGCGGCGGCTTGGGCCGGCCGTGGTAGCGCCAGCCCGACAGCAGCAGCGCCAGAAGCGCGGCGCAGATGCCGATGATCGCCCAGCGGATGGTCAGCGGATCGAGGTGGGTGAGGAGGTAGACGCCGCTGGGCACGCCGACCAGCGCCCCGAGCGACATCACCGCCACCTCGCGCCGGTCGGCGCGGCGGAAGGCGTCGGGCACCAGGCCGAGGGTGGTGACGGCGTCGATGATCAGGATGACCGGCGCGGCAAGGCGCGGCCCGATCAGCGCGCTGGCCACCGGCATGAAGATCAGCGCCGCGCCGAAGCCGGAAAAGCCGCGTGCCAGCCCGGCGACGAAGGTGGTGACGATCAAGAGCGTCAGCGTGGCGGGGGTGAGATCGGCGGGAAGCGGCATGGACGGCGACTCGGACCGGCGCCGGGGCGGCGTCGCTCGTGTCCTAGCCTGGGGAGGGCAGTGCGTAAATGGCCCTGTCGCTACGGATGAGGAAATTTGTGCTGGCGTTTTCTTCCTGCAACGCCAGTGGTTTCACGGTACCAGGGGAAAATTATGCGGATCATTTGGCAGTGACGCGCCAGATGGCGTTGCCGACATCGTCGGCGACCAGCAGGCCGCCGCGCCCGTCGGGCGCCACGCCCACCGGCCGGCCCTTGGCCTCGCCCTCGGCATTGACGAAACCGGTGAGCACGTCGCGCGGTGGGCCTGCCGGCTTGCCACCCGCGAAGGGCACGAAGATCACTTTGTAGCCGGCGAGCGGCTTGCGGTTCCACGAGCCGTGCTGGCCGACGAAGGCGCCGGCCTTGTACGGCGCGGGAAGGCCGCTGTTGCCGGTGATGGCAAGGCCGAGCGAGGCGGTGTGGGCGCCGAGCGCATAGTCGGGCACGATGGCCTTGGCGACGAGGTCGGGCCGGGACGGCTTGACGCGGACGTCGACGTGCTGGCCGAAGTAGCTGTAGGGCCAGCCGTAGAAGCCGCCGTCCTTCACCGAGGTCATGTAGTCGGGCACGAGGTCGCTGCCGATCTCGTCGCGCTCGTTGACGGCGGTCCACAGCGTGGTGCCGGAGAAGGCGAGGCCGTTGGGGTTGCGGAGGCCGGTGGCATAGGGGCGATGGGCGCCGGTGCGGGCGTCCACCTGCCAGATCTGCGCCCTGTCCGCCTCCACGTCCATGCCGTTCTCGCCGACGTTGCTGTTGGAGCTGATGCTGGCATAGAGGAACCGGCCGTCGGGGCTGGCGACAAGGTTCTTGGTCCAGTGGTGGTTGATGGTGCCGCCGGGCAGCTCGGTCAGCCGGGTGCCGGGGCTGGTGATGGCCGTGTCGCCGCGTTTGTAGGGATAGCGCATGATGGCGTCGGTGTTGGCGACGTAGAGGCTGTCGCCGATCAGCGCCATGCCATAGGGCGAGTTCAGCCCACCGAGGAAGGCGCTGCGGTACTCGGCGACGCCGTCGCCATCGGCGTCGCGCAGAAGCGTGATGCGGTTGGCGCTGGGGCCGCCGGCACCGGCTCGGGCCATGACGCGACGCATGACGAAACCGACGAGGCCGGGGCTGTCGTCCGGCTTGGGCGGCGCGGCCGTCTCGGCCACCAGCACGTCGCCGTTGGGCAGCACCAGCACGTTGCGCGGGTGATCGAGCCCGGTGGCGAAGGCGGTGACCTTGAGGCCGGGCGCCGGCGTCGGCGTCTCGCCCTCCGGCCAGCCGACGGCCGGCGCGATGTTGACGGTGGGAATGGTCCGGTTGACTGGCGGAACGATCCGTGGCGCCGGGCCGATGTCGGCCTCGGGCGGCAGGATGGAATGATCGCCGCAACCGGCGAGGACGAGCGCCAGAAGCAGCGGCAGACCCGGCGCGGCACCGCGCCTTGCAAAATCGGATACGCGCATGCCCAGGTCTCCTCCAGAGCACCCGCCGATCGGGTTGAACCAACCTGATCGAGAAGCGGCTGCTCCAGCAAATGTTCTGGAGCCTTCGCTGGACGACCAAGTGTTTCAACTCGGCCGGCGAAGGCTCTAAGGGAAACTACGCTGGGCGCATCGGGGCGGGGTGTCAAGCGAAGGCCGGCGGCGGCTGGTTATGGGGCAATCGAGAGCCAGGGCCATCTCGCCTTGTAGTCCTCGCATTTCCTGCGGAACGGTTCGGGCTGGGGATTGTTCGGATTGATCCTCAGGACGCCGTCTTGCATGTCGCGGAAGCCGTTCGGCGCATAGATCCTGCCCGTGCCGATGTCGACCCCGAACAGGGTGCAGGCGATCAGGAAACGGTCGATCCCGTCTTCGACGCGCGTCAGCGGTGGGCAGGGCGCGCCGAACTTTTCCTGATACCAGAGATGGACGCGAGCCTGGTTCCGGATCTCGGTTCGATCGGCCAGATCGCCGAGCAGCGCCCTGGCTTTCCCGATCACGGCGTCTTCCGCCTCCCACGACAGATCGTCGGCATCGAAATAGAAGACGTCGTAGTCCCGGATGGCCCGATCGGGCGCGTTGCCGTCCCTGAGGTTCCAGATGGTCTGAAACAGACATCCGGCGGTCAGGGTGCCCTGCGGCAGCTCCAGCGCCGGTAGGATTTCCAGAAGGCGGCGGTTCGTCTCGTTCTGCCGTATCTGTTCGGCAAAGTCCCGCTCGGAGAAAGACACGGTCGCTGTCCCTGGTTGTCGCCGACGCCATGTTTCTAGCGCGTGGGCGATGCGCTATGAACCCCTGGCAAGGCCGGACCTCAAGCCGGCCCCAGTTTGCAGGACCGAGTGCGCCCGTGATGCCGGCCATACCTCTTCCCTTCGTCGTCTCGCTGCTGCTGGTGCTGCTCCTGGCGCGGCTCGTCGTCCAGCGCGAACCGACGTTGCGCCCGGCCGTGGTGTTCGTCGGCGCCTGCGCCGCGCTGACGGTGATCGTCGGGCTGCGCTGGAGCTTCGATGCAAGGGGGCTCCGCTTCCTGCAGCCGATCGTCGCTTCGACGCTGCCGCCCATCGCCTGGGCCTGTTTCTCCGAGCTGTCGGGGGCTGGACGCGCCGGGCGGCGCTGGGTGCACGCCGTTCCGGTCGTCGTCGTTGTCGCCCTTTCGGCAAGCTGGCCGCTGTGGCAGCCGCCGATCGATCTGGTGCTGGCGGCGGTGTTCTTCGGATACGGCTTTGCGTTGCTGCGGATCGGATCGGCCGGTGCCGACGGGCTGCCGGCCGCACGCCTCTCCGACACGCCGAGGGCGCAGACGGCCACCCTCGTCGCCGGGGCGATGCTGGTCGGTTCCGGCGCGGTCGACGTGCTGGTGGCAGGCGACTTCGGCCTCTATCAGGGCGCCCACGCCGCGACCATCGTCGGCCTGACCAACCTGTTGGCATTGCCGCTGATCGCCTACGCGGTGGTGATCGCCGGCAGGAGCGTGGCGGCGCCGGAGGTTCTGGCGCCGCTCCCGTACGGGGCCGCCGAGATCGCGCCTCCAGACCCGTCGCAGCCGGAGACCCGGACATCCGATGACGCCGAGATCGTCGCCGCCGTCGACGCGCTGATGCGGACGAAGCGCCTCTACCGCGATCCCGACCTCAGCCTCGATCGGCTGGCCCGCCGCGCCCGCATTCCGGCGCGCCAGATCTCCACGGCGATCAACCGCGTCTTCGGCCGCAACGTGTCGCAGGTGCTCAACGAGTATCGCATCGAGGAGGCCAAGCGGCTGCTGGCCTCGTCCGACCTGCCGGTGACCGCCATCCTGTTCGACGTCGGTTTCCAGACCAAGTCGAATTTCAATCGCGAGTTTCTGCGCGTGACCGGCATGACCCCGAGCGACTACCGCCGATCCGGCGCGCGGCCACCTGCCGACGGGCCTAGCGCGGCGGAAGCGCCTTCGCCAGAAACGCGATGATCCTGTCGGCCACCTCTCGGTGAAGCGCCTGCCGGCTCCGCGCGCCGCCATCGCGGCAGACGATGCCGTCGCCCGGCGTCTCCGCCTCGATCAAGTCGGCCGCCCCCGGCTTGCAGATCTGCATGAAGCTGAAATGCATTGCGTCGGGTATCTCGACATAGGTGGAGGTCGCCTTCGGCAGGTGGGCGGCGAGATAGCCGGACTCGAGCCGGGCCGGCAGGTCGCCGATATCGACACCCGCGCCGATGACCAGCGCCGGCACCGGATAGGCGGCAAGGCTGTCGGGCGTGAAGCCGCGGGCAAGCCCGAGGTCGAGCGACACGATGGCGCCGACCCGGGCATCGCGCAGGTCCGCCTGCAGCATGGGCTGCGCGCCCGGTTCGAGGCCCAACTCGGCGGCGAGACCGCAGGTTCGCGGGTTCGGCTGGCTCTCGCAGTCGCTTGCGAAGCGATCCGCGTCAAAGCGCGCGCCGCCGAGGGCGGCCACCGTCCATCCGCCGAGGGAGTGGCCGATGGCGGCGATGCGCCGGGCGTCGATCGCGCCCGCCAGCGAGGGGGTGTCGGTCAGCGCATCGATCACGCGGCCAAGGTCGCGCGGGCGCTGCCAGAGCCGGGCCGCCTGGCGCGGCGACCGGTCGAAGGTGGTGGTTCCCGGATGATCGGGCGCGGCGACGACGTAGCCGTTGTGGACCAGTTCCCCGGCCAGCCAGTTGAGGTTTCGCCAGCTGCCGCCGTAGCCGTGGGAGAGGACGACGAGCGGGTGCGCCTCGCCGGTCGGCTTGGCGTCCGTGATCGCGGGCAGGCCGACGAAGGCGAGGTTGGCGCCGACCTCCGCGACCGGGGCGGTGTCGCCGGTCGGATACCAGATGCTGACGTGGAGCGGACGGTCGCCGTGGGCATCGGCCAGTTCGGTCTGCCGGAAGCCGATGGAATCGGCGGCTTGGGCGGCCGGCATGGCAAGGGCGGCAAGCAGGGCGGCGTAGGGGATGGGGTTCGGCAATGGACGTCTCCGGCAAGGTGGAACGGCTGTTCCTTGCCGTGCATCCACCGCCATGGAGACCTGAAACGCGATCGAGGACGTGCCGGTCGGCGCTTTCTCGCGGTTGGCGACCCGCCCCGGCGCTGAGCCGAGGCGGAACGCCAGGGTCGATGTCAGAGCGCCTTTTCGATCGCCGCGACGATGATGTCGGCGTCGGGGGCGGTGTCGGGCGAGAAGCGGTCGATGACCTTGCCGTCGCGGCCGATCAGGAACTTCTCGAAGTTCCACAGCACTTCCGGCGCCTCGGTGGGCGTGATGCCGTGGCCGCGCAGCGCGGCGCGGAAGTCGGTGCCCGGCAGCGAGCGCGCCTCGGGCTTCTCGGCGATCAGCGTCTTGTAGAGCGGGTGCTTGTCCGGGCCGGTGACGGCGATCTTGGAAAACATCGGGAAATCGACGCCGAAGGTGGTCGAGCAGAATGTGGCGATTTCCTCGTTGCTGCCCGGCTCCTGGCCGGCGAAGTCGTTGGCCGGGAAGCCCAGCACTTCGAAGCCGCGATCCTTGAAGCGCTGGTAGAGGTTGACGAGCACTTCGTACTGGGGCGTCAGGCCGCACTTGGAGGCGGTGTTGACGACGAGCAGCACCTTGCCGAGCCAGGGCTTCAGCGTGGTGGGCACGCCATCGAGCGTGGCAAGCGGCGTATCGAACAGGACGTTGGACATTGTCAGTTCCTCGGATGGTCCGGTTTCAGAAGGGCCTATTTCAGAAGGGTTTCACGGTCATCAGGCCGTAGATGGCGATCAGCGTGACGATCTGGACGATGAGGGCGATGGCGAGCCTGCCGCTGGCGCCGGCGGCCAGCGCCTTGCGGCCGCGCACGCCGGCGACGCCGTGCAGCGCCACGGCGACAAGGCCGAGCCAGGGGAAGACGAAGGTCAGCCAGTTGCCCATCCAGAGGACGACGAGGCCGGTGACGCCGGAGAGGCCCGTGGTGGCCATGGCGGCGATGTAGGTGGGGCGCCACAGGCCGGGCGCCGGCCGGTTGCGCAGCGTCGGAATGAGGGCGAGAAGCGCCCAGACGACGGTGGCAAGGCAGCCGAGCATGGCAAATCCGCGATGGGCTTCGTAGAATGCAGTGTACATCGGGGCTCCCGAACGATGCTTGCGCGCGAACCCCTCGGATTCGCCGCGCGCCGATAGTGGTATTATCTGTTCAGGATGCCGCCGTCTTCGCAAGATGCCGTGAGCGGGACGGGCGGGCGCGAGGCGCCCGGCGGTGGAACAATGTGTTGATCCCATGCCTTTTCAACGCGTGCGACGTCGCGCCGGCGGCCCTCCCGTGCGAAGGCTACCCGCAAGGGGATGCCGCGCCCCCGGCAGCCGACGCCCGTCGTCCCGGGTTGCCCTGGCGCTCGCGTGGCGCCGTTCTGGATAGGTTGGACATGATCAAGCTCTCGAATGCCAATTTGGCCGCCTTGCCGGCCGACGTCGCCCGCCCCTCCTATGACCGAAGCAAGGTGACGGTCGGCATCGTCCACTTCGGCGTCGGCGGCTTTCACCGCGCCCATCAGGCGATGTATCTCGACCGGCTGATGAACGACGGCGAGGCGCTCGACTGGGGCATCTGCGGCGTCGGCGTCATGCCGTCCGACCGCCGGATGCGCGACGCCCTCACGTCGCAGGACGGCCTCTACACGCTGATGGTGAAGCCGACGAGCGGCCACTACGAGGCGGCCGTCATCGGCTCCATCGTCGACTTTCTCTATGCGCCCGACGACCCCGAGGCCGTTCTCGAGATGATGGCGGCGCCGTCGACCCGCATCGTGTCGCTGACGATCACCGAGGGCGGTTACAACTTCCATCAGGTGACCGGCGAGTTCGATCTTGGCAATGCCGACGTGGCGCACGATCTCTCTGCCGGCGCCGTGCCGAAGACGGTGTTCGGTCTGGTGGCCGAGGCGGTGCGCCGCCGCAGGGCGCGGGGCATTGCGCCCTTCACGGTGATGAGCTGCGACAACATCCAGAGCAACGGCGACGTGGCGAGGAAGATGTTCTGCGCCTTTGCCTACGCTAGGGATGCCGAACTCGGCGCCTTCATGGAGAGCCGCGTCGCCTTCCCCAACGCCATGGTCGATCGCATCACGCCGGTCACCACCGGCGACGACATTGCCGAAGTGGCCGGCCGTTTCGGCATCGACGACGCCTGGCCCGTGGTGTGCGAGCCGTTCGCCCAATGGGTGATCGAGGACCACTTCCCGCTTGGCCGGCCGGCCTATGAAAAGGTCGGCGCGCAGATGGTGGCCGATGTGGTGCCCTACGAGCTGATGAAGCTGCGCCTGCTCAACGCCAGCCATCAGGCGCTCGCCTATCTCGGCTATCTCGCCGGCTACCGCTATGCGCACGAGGCGGCCGGCGATCCGCTGTTCGCCGAGTTCCTGCTCAACTACATGACGCTGGAGGCGACGCCGACGCTGTTGCCCGTCCCCGGCGTCGATCTCGATGCCTATCGCCGGACGCTGATCGAGCGCTTCTCCAATCCGGAGGTGCGCGACACGCTGGCCCGCCTCTGCGCCGAGAGTTCCGACCGCATTCCGAAGTTCCTGTTGCCGGTGGTGCGTGCCCAGCTCAGATCGGGCGGCGACATTTCCCGCTCGGCGACGGTGGTGGCGAGCTGGGCTCGCTATGCCGAGGGCATCGACGAGCAGGGGCAGCCGATCGAGGTGGTGGACCGGCTGAAAGACAAGCTGATGGCGACCGCCTCGGGCAATCGCGCCAACCCCACGGCGTTCATCGAGAACCGCGAGCTGTTCGGCGATCTCGCCGACGACACCCGCTTCGTCGCCGCCTATCGCGAGGCCCTTGCCTCGCTGCATACGGTCGGCGCTCTGGAGACGGTTCGCCGCTATCGCTGACGCCCGCGCCGGCACAGCCCGTCGCCCTGTGATGAGCGGTGACAGGCTGTGCCGAGCCTTTGCAATGGGCCCATGCCAATGCGTATATGGCGGCCATGCGCTTTGAACCGTCTCTTCTCGACCAGATCCGGGCCCGGCTGCCGATCAGCCAGGTGGTGGGGCGGCGCGTCACCTATGACAAGCGCAAGAGCCAGCCGGCGCGCGGCGATTTCTGGGCCTGCTGCCCGTTTCATAAAGAGAAGACGTCGTCCTTCCACTGCGACGACCGGCGCGGCATCTACCATTGCTTCGGCTGCGGGGCGACGGGCGATCACTTCAAGTTCCTGACCGAGACGGAAGGGCTGACCTTCCCGGAGGCGGTCGAGCGGCTGGCCGAGGAGGCCGGCGTGCCGCTGCCCAAGGCCGACCCGCGCGACCGCGAACGCGAGGCGGTGCGGGTCGATCTGGCCGGCGCCTGCGAGATCGCCGCGAAGTTCTTCGAGCAGAAGCTGCGCTCGCCCGAGGGCAAGCCGGCCCGCGACTACATGCTGAGGCGCGGCATTCTGGAGAAGACCTCCATCGAGTTCCGCTTCGGCTACGCGCCGGACGAGCGCGACGCCCTGAAGCGCCACCTGATCCAGAACGACGTCAAGGAAGAGACCGGCATCGCCGCCGGCCTTCTGATCAAGCCCGAGGACGGGCGCGCCTCCTACGACCGCTTCCGTGGTCGGCTGATGATCCCCATCCACGACGAGCGCGGCCGCGTCGTCGCCTTCGGCGGCCGCACGCTCGATCCGGAGGGGCAGCCCAAGTATCTCAACTCGCCGGAGACGCCCCTCTTCCACAAGGGGACGATGCTGTTCAACGTCCACCGGGCGCGCGAGGCGGCGCACAAGTCCGGCACTATCATCGTCACCGAAGGCTACATGGATGCGATCTCGGTCTATCAGGCCGGCATCCGCAACGTCACTGCCGCCCTGGGCACCGCCTTCACCGAGGATCATATCGCCCGTCTCTGGCGCTTCGCCGCCGAGCCGGTGATCTGCTTCGATGGCGACAAGGCCGGCGTCTCCGCTGCCCATCGGGCGATCGACCGCATCCTGCCGGCCCTCCGCAGCGGCTACTCCTTCAACTTCTGCTTCCTGCCGGGCGGCCAGGACCCCGACGACATCGTGCGGGCCGGCGGCGCCGACGCCTTCCTCGCGGAAGTCGCCAAGGCGCGGCCCTTGTCGGAAGTGCTGTGGGACCGCGAGGCGGCCGATGCCCGCGTCGACACGCCCGAGCGCAAGGCGGCTCTCGAAGCGCGCATCGACGAGCTGGTTCGCCAGATCAAGGACGAGCGGGTGGCGCGGCGCTACCGTCTCGCCCTGCGCGTCAACATGTCCGAGCTGTTCTGGAGCCACGACCGGAAGGGGCGTGGCGAGGGGCGCGGAGAGTACAGGGGCGAAGGGCGCGGCGAGGGCAGGGGCGAGTTTCGCGGGGGCGAGCGACGCGAAAAGCAAAGCCTTGCCGTCGAGGCCGAACTCAAGCAGCCGAACGAGCCGGACCTCGCCAACATCGAGCGGGTGCTGCTCGGTCTCGCCGTCGAATATCCCGACCTCTATGAGGCCAACATGGAGCGGCTGGCCCGGTTGGACTTCCACGTGGCGGCGCTGGAGGACTTCAAGCGGGCGCTTTACCGCATCGCCGTCGACTTCGACGCCGAGTCGGTCAGCGATTTCTACGAAGGCCTCGACGCCCGCTTCTACTTCGTGCTCAACGAGGTGCACGGCGACGAGATGAAACGCGAGGACGGCGTCAGCATCGGCCGTGGCCACAAGCTGCGCGAACGGTTGCCGATCCTGCGCTTCCACCCACCGGAGAGCTTCGTCGAGACCTGCCTCGACCTTCTGATCGAGCGGCTGTGTCTCCGGGCGCTCTCCGCCGACATCGAGCGCGACATGAAGACGGTGACGGCCGACACCGACGAGAGCGTCGCCGCCTACATCTACGAGCTGACGCGGGACCTCAACCGCCGCCGCGAGGAGCTGTTCCGCCGCGAACAGGAACTGGCCGAAGAAGCCAAGGCCATCCGCGACGCGACCACCGGAGGCGGCTCATCGCAATCCGCCCTGTGGAAGTGACGAAATTCGCTGGGGCGGGCATTTGGCTTGGGTTTCGGGGCGGAGCCCGTTGGTTCTGACGACCTATATAGGCCGATCGCTCCTTCCTGCCCGAGGTCCCCGCCTTCGCGGGGATGACAGGAAATCTATATGTAGCAGTTGGTTAGGTTGGCACCCACCATTATCAGACTGTCATCCCCGCGAAGGCGGGGACCTCAGGCAGAAAGAGGCACGGGGCACATATCGGGCTTCGCAAAGGGCCGCGCTAACCCCTGCGTCCCGCCGCCGAATCACCCCTGCGGCACCCGAATCATCGCCGAATCAAAGATTCTCTTTCGAATCACCCTTGCGGAATCCGTTTGCGCCGCTAAATACACCTTTCCGGGGATTTTCGGCGGGTCGGCAACGGCCCGCCTGTTTGGCTATGGCCGCAGCGATGCCATGCGTTTTCAAGAGCGTCAGGGTTAAGTTGCGCTTAAGGCCTCGCCCGTATTGGTAGCGCGAGCCTCTTGACGGGACCTTTTGGCCCCGTGGCGAGTTGAGCGGATGGTGACGCGAGGCGTAACGGCCCGGCGGACGGCGGAGATGACTATGGCAACCAAGGCCACCGAAAACGACGAAGTCCAGGATACCGGCAACGAAGGTCCGGACGGTCCTCTTCTCGACCTCAGCGATGCCGCCGTCAAGCGGATGATCAAGCTCGCCAAGAAGCGCGGCTATGTGACCTATGACGAACTGAACGAAGTGCTGCCGTCGGACCAGAACTCATCCGACCAGATCGAAGACATCTACGCCATGCTCTCGGACATGGGCATCAACGTCGTCGATTCCGAGGAGGCCGAGGAGGCCCCCGCCGGCGACGACGCTGCCTCCGAGGACGAGGGCGAAGTGGGCGAGCCGACCGGCACCGCCGTCGCCAAGACCACCACCACCCGCGAGCCGACCGACCGCACCGACGACCCCGTGCGCATGTATCTGCGCGAGATGGGCTCGGTGGAGCTGCTCAGCCGCGAGGGCGAAATCGCCATCGCCAAGCGCATCGAGGCCGGCCGCGAGGCGATGATCGCCGGTCTCTGCGAGAGCCCGCTGACCTTCCAGGCCATCATCTTCTGGCGTGACGAGCTCAACGAGGGCAAGATCCTCCTGCGCGACATCATCGACCTCGAGGCGACCTATGCCGGCCCGGACGGCAAGGCCGGCGCGCTGCCGTTCGAAGGCGCCGAGGAAGGTGCGGAAGAGGGCGCCGAGCCCTCCGAGCAGCCCGCCCGCCCGCGTGGCGAGGACGGCGAGGAACGCCCCGAGGGCGAACTGCCCGAAGGCGAGATGTCCGACGAAGACGATCTCGAGAACAACGTGTCGCTGTCGGCCATGGAAGCCGAGCTGAAGCCGAAGGTTCTCGAAACCTTCGACCGCATCGCCGAGAACTTCAAGAAGCTGCGCCGGCTGCAGGAGCAGCACGTCGAGAACCGGCTGAAGAACACCACGCTCAGCCCGTCGCAGGAGCGCCGCTACAAGAAGCTCGAGGAAGAGATCCAGGAAGACGTCAAGTCGCTCTCCCTCAACGCCGCGCGCATCGAGGCGCTGGTCGAGCAGCTCTACGACATCAACAAGAAGCTGATGGGCTACGAGGGCAAGCTCCTCCGCCTCGCCGAGAGCTATGGCGTGGGACGCGAGGACTTCCTGCGCCAGTATCAGGCCTCCGAGCTCGACCCCAACTGGATCCGCCGCGTCGCGTCTCTGGCCTCCAAGGGCTGGAAGGAATTCGTCGCCAAGGAGAAGGAAGACATCCGCGAGCTGCGCCAGACCATCCAGACGCTGTCGTCGGAAACCGGCCTCGAGCCCGGCGAGTTCCGCCGCATCGTCCATCTCGTCCAGAAGGGCGAGAAGGAAGCGCGCATCGCCAAGAAGGAGATGGTGGAGGCCAATCTGCGCCTCGTCATCTCCATCGCCAAGAAGTACACCAACCGTGGCCTGCAGTTCCTCGACCTGATCCAGGAAGGCAACATCGGCCTGATGAAGGCGGTCGACAAGTTCGAGTACCGCCGCGGCTACAAGTTCTCGACCTACGCCACATGGTGGATCCGGCAGGCGATCACCCGTTCGATCGCCGATCAGGCCCGCACCATCCGCATCCCGGTGCACATGATCGAGACGATCAACAAGATCGTCCGCACGTCGCGCCAGATGCTGCACGAGATTGGCCGCGAGCCGACGCCGGAAGAGCTGGCCGAGAAGCTGGCGATGCCGCTCGAAAAGGTGCGCAAGGTCCTGAAGATCGCCAAGGAGCCGATCTCCCTCGAGACGCCGATCGGCGACGAGGAGGACAGCCACCTCGGCGACTTCATCGAGGACAAGAACGCCATCCTGCCGATCGACGCGGCCATCCAGTCGAACCTGCGCGAGACCACCACGCGCGTGCTCGCCTCGCTGACGCCGCGCGAAGAGCGCGTGCTGCGCATGCGCTTCGGCATCGGCATGAACACCGACCACACGCTGGAAGAAGTCGGCCAGCAGTTCTCGGTGACGCGCGAACGCATCCGCCAGATCGAGGCCAAGGCGCTCAGGAAGCTCAAGCATCCGAGCCGCAGCCGCAAGCTGCGCAGCTTCCTCGACAACTGAGAAAGCAGGCAGAAAGAACAGATCGGGACGGCGGGTCGAAAGGCCCGCCGTTTTCGTTTGTCGCGCGGCGCTTACGGGGTGGCGGCTACGGCCGGACGCTTCTGGCCGTCCAGCGCCGACGACAGCGCGGCGGCGAGAAGGACGAAGGCGAGCACCACCAGCATGGCGCTGCGGAGGCCAAGGGTGTCGCCCAGGAAGCCCAGCATCGGCGGGCCGACGAGGAAGGCCACGTAGCCGACGATGGCGACGATCTTGACGCGGGCGTCGGCGTTTTCGCCGGAATCGCCGGCTGCCGACAGGGCGACGGGGAAGCCGAGCGAGGCGCCGATGCCCCAGAGAACCACGGCGAGGCCGGCCACCCACGGGTTGTCGACGAAGATCACCAAGGCGAGGCCGATGGCGCCGGCAATGGCGCTGCCGCGCATCACCGCCTTGCGGCCCCACTTGCGCAAGGGCACGCCGCCGCCGAACCGGCCGGCCGTCATGGCCAGCGCGAAGCCGAGATAGACCAGGGTGCCCTGGGCCGGGTCGAGGCCGTGCTCGTCGACCATCAGGAGCGGCAGCCAGTCGTTGGCGGCGCCTTCTGCGAAGGCCATGCCCAGCACGATCAGGCCGATGAACAGCACCGTCTTGTCGCGGTAGAGCGCGGCGCCGGCCGTCTTTCCCGCGCCTTGGGTGCTGGCCGACGGGGCATGGCGGCCGAGGTCGGGCGACAGCTTGGTGATGAAGTAGAACACCAGCGGGAAGCAGATCAGCGACACCAGCGCCATGTGCCAGGCGACGGGAAAGTCGATCGCCGTCAGGACGATGCCGATGGAGGCGCCGACGACGGTGCCGAGGCTGAAGCAGCCGTGCAGGGCGTGGAGAACCGGTTGGCGCATGACGGCTTCGACGTCGGCGCCCTCCATGTTGATGGCGATTTCCGACAGGCCGGCGCCGATGCCGAACAGGAACAGGCCGGAGGAAACGATGGCCGCCAGCGAGGACACGACGCCGATGGCGACGAAGAACAGCGACGAGGAGATCAGCATCATGCCGATCAAGCCCATGGTCTTGGTGCCGAAGCGGCTGACGGCGCCGCCGGCCAGGAGAATGCCGACCATCGAGCCCAGCGACAGGCCGAAGATGATCAGGCCCATCTCGGCGATCGAGGCGCCGAGGCCGTCGCGGATGGCCGGGGTTCGGGTGACCCACGATGACAGCGCCAGGCCGGTCAGGAAGAAAAAGACGAAGAGAGCTAGGCGGCGTTGCCCAACTTGGGAAGCCATCTTAGTGTCCTGGGATGTGAGGACCCCCGCCGGGGGGAGACGATGTGTACATCCTTACATATCGCTTTCGGGGCTGTAAATATCGGGCTGGGAACGGCGCATGAAACAACCGTCACGGCGGAGATATGATCCGGACCGCCGCAACCGGATCATCGAGGCCGCGCTCGACGTGATCGAAATTCACGGCGTCGCCGGGGCCACCCATCGTCGGATCGCCGAGGCCGCCAACGTGCCGCTCGGCTCGATGTCCTATCATTTCAATGGGCTGGACGAGGTGTTCGTCGCCGCCTTCAGCCTGCTGGCCGAGACCGTCTCGGCCAAGTTCGTCGAGCTTCTCGACGCCGCCAAGACCAGGGACGAGGCGCGGGAGGCGGTGGTCGAGCTGATCTGCGGCGACGTCTGGGCCACCGAGCGAACCATGCGGCTGAGCTACGAGCTCTACGCCTACTCGATGCGCAACGAGGCGATCCGGGCGGTGTTCATCGACTGGATGGCGCGCAGCCGGCGGGCGCTGGAAAAGCACTTCAGCCGCCGCACCGCCGATGCGCTCGACACGATCATCGAGGGCGCCACCATCCACAACACTGCCCAGCCCGACACGGTGACGCGGGAGGTGGTCCGCTGGATGGTGCTGAACCTGACGCGCGAGGACGAGGGCGACTAGACAAATCCCGGAAACGTGCGGCGTTTTCGTTAGGATGAGCCGGCGGCCGAACATGTATCCGTCGGCTCATTGCCGCGCCGGCTTACATTTTCCATAGCAGCCCTTCGTATTCGCTTTGTTGCATGTTATGCCGCGCCGGCCGAGCGCCCGGTCAGGTTTTGCAAATTCTACATACAGTTGAATTGATCTGTCAGAAATGACAGTTTACGCTAAATTCACTCGCTGGGGATACTACCAGTCTAGCTGAGGACGAAAGTCGAGGGCGTCGTTGAAATTTGTCGCTGAAGAATGGTCCCGCTCGGATGACGGCCTGTCAGCCGATCATGACGGATGGTTTTACTCGCCGGCCTTTCCTGCGATCTGCCTGGACGAGTCCGGTCTGGTCCTCGACGTCAACGACATCTTCACCCGGACCTTCGACATCGACGCGGCAACGGTGATCGGCTGCCGGCTGGACGGGCTCGTGCCGGCCGAGACGCGCGCCGTGCTGTCGGCGACCTTCGTCGCCCTCCACGCCTCTCCCCAGGCCACGCGGCAGATCGACGTCTGCCTGTGTCTGCCCGGCTGTCGCCCCCGCTGGTTCCGCGCCGCGTTCTACGGTCTCCTCCGGTCGGACGCGTCAGCCGGTCGGCTGCTCATCGGCGCCCAGCTCTGCGAGATCGATGACCTGACGACGCGCGCCCAGGATCTGGCCGATCTTGCCCAGAGCTGGGACGAGGCGATGACCGCCGCCAAGATCGGCATCTGGGATGTCGATCTCGTCCAGAACGTCACCACCTTTTCCGACATGTGGTACCAGATCCGGGGGGTGAGGCGAGGCGATCTGGCCCCGACCGATCATTCCGAGATTCTCGAACTCATCCATCCGAGCGACCGCGAGCACGTGATCGAAGAGTTCAACCGCCAGCGCTTGCCCGATTTCTCGGAGTGCCGCTACGAGTATCGCTACAAGCACGCCGACGGCCGCTGGATCTGGATCGAGTGTCGCGGCTCGTGCGCGCAAAGGATCGACGGCAGGGCCGTCCGCATCATCGGCAGTGACATCGATATCACCGAACACAGGCGGGCCGAGGAGCGGCTGTCGCTGGCGACGAGCCGCCTGCAACTGGCCATGGAGGCGTCGCGCATCGGCGTGTTCGACGCCGATTTCAGCACCGGCTACACCAACTGGGACGCCCCGACGCGGGCGATCTACGGCATTGGCGCCGACGAAGAGATCAAGTTCGGCGGTCTGTGGGAAAGCATGCTGCATCCCGAGGACCGCGACCGGGTGATCCAGGCGGTCAACGATCACATCGCCAGGCTCAAGCCCTACGACAACCAGTTCCGCATCATCCGGCCCGATGGCAGCATCCGCCACATCCGGACGCGCACGCTGCCCTTCATCGAGGTCGACGGCAGCAAGCGGATGATCGGCGTCAACTGGGACGAGACCGACGACATCCTGCTGCGCCACGACCTCGAACGGGCCAAGACGCTGGCCGAGGCGCGCAACCGCGAGCTGGAGGTCGCCAAGGCGGAAATCGAGCGCATCGCCATGCTCGACCCGCTCACCGAGCTGCCGAACCGTCGCTTTCTCGATCAGCGCATGGCGATCCTCACCGCCCAGGGCTTCGACCGCGAGCACGGTCTGGCGATCCTGCACATCGACCTCGACCGCTTCAAGCAGATCAACGACACCTTCGGCCACAGCGTCGGCGACGCCGTGCTCCAGCATGTCGGCCGGTTGTTGCAGGACGAGGCGGGCGAGGACGGCCAGGTCTTCCGCATCGGCGGCGACGAGTTCGTCATGGTTCGCCTCTTCGATGGCGATCATACCTCTCTCGAAGCGCTGGCCACCCGGCTTGTCGAAGCCATGCGGCGGCCGGTGACCGTGCACGAGCACGAGTGCCGCTTCGGCGGCAGCATCGGCATCGCCGTCGGCGTCGGCAAGGACATCGATCCGCAGCAGTTGCTGCTCAACGCCGACATCGGCCTCTACAGCGCCAAGAGCGGCGGCAAGAACCGCTGGGCCTACTTCCGGCGCGAGTCGCACGCCCGCATGATCATGACCAAGCAGGTGTCCGACGACATCCTGCGTGGCTTCGAATGCGACGAGTTCGAACCCTACTATCAGCTGCAGTTCCGGGCCGGCTCGCTCGACATCATCGGCATCGAGGCGCTGGCGCGCTGGCAGCATCCCGAGCGCGGGCTCCTGTCGCCGGATCATTTCATCGCGATCGCCGACGAGCTCGGCATCCTGAGCGAGATCGACGGCGTCATCCTCAGGAAGACCATCGCCGATTGCCAGCGGCTCAAGCTGGCGGGCATCGACATTCCCAAGTGTTCGGTCAACATCTCGGCCGGCCGGTTGCGCGATCCCTGCCTGCCGGACCTGTTGAGCAGCCTGCCGGTCTCGCGTTGCCCGCTCTCCTTCGAGCTCCTCGAATCCATTTTCCTCGACGAGCTGGAAGATCAGGTCGCGGCCAACCTCGCGCATATCCGCAAAGCCGGCATCGGCATCGAGATCGACGATTTCGGCAGCGGCCACGCGTCGATCACCAGCCTGCTGCATCTGAGGCCGGACGTCATCAAGATCGACCGCCAGCTGGTCAGCACCATTCCGACGTCCGCCGAGCGACGGTCGCTGATCGGCGCCATCATCGAGATGGGCCATTCGCTGGGCGTGACGGTGATCGGCGAAGGCGTCGAAACCATGGATCACGCCTACTGGCTGCACAAGCTGAAGTGCGACTTCCTGCAAGGCTTCGGGCTGGCCCATCCCATGTCGGCCGACCGTTTGGTCGACTTCATCCGAAGCGAGTCCTGGCGAGGCGACGGCTCGGCCGGTTGATCGGCGCCGGCCGGCGGTTATCTCCGATGCTCACGCGCCCTCGAAATGCGCCCTGGTCTCATCGTCGGCCGGGAAGAAGGACTCGATCAGCACGCCCTCGGCCAGCGCGTCCTGCACTGAGCCGAAGGTGGTGAGCGTGGTGATGAAGTTCAGCATCCGGCCGCCGACACGCATGGAAATCGGCAGGATTGGAAGTCGGGCGCTCTGGGGATGCTCGTCGAGCGCCGACCGGACGTCCGGCTGGGCGGCCAGCCGTTCGATGCGGCGCGACAAAGGCGAGCGCGGGCCTTGCAGCCACGCCTCGCCCCGGATGCGGTGCACGAGATCGGCCGCCGTCTCGGGCCAGTTGGCGATGAGGCCCCGCAGCGGCGTCGGTCCGAGGTAGGCGTCGAGGAAGTTGATGCCCGGTTTGACCTCGATGCCGGCGGCGCCGGCCAGCGCCGCGAAGGGGCGGTTGGCGGCGAGAATGTTGTACTCGTGATCGAAGACCACGCCCGGATAGGGATCGTGGCGGCCGAGGATCAGGCCGATCGCCTCCGCGACGGCCGGCGGCAGGCCGTCGAGCGCCTGGGCCGGCCGGGTGCCGAAATGCGGTCGGAAGCCGGCAGCCGAAAACATCATGCCCTGGTCGCGGGCGGGTATGTCGAGCACGCTGGACAGCCGGAGGATCATGCCCTCGGTCGGCCGCGAGCGGCCGGTTTCGAGGAATGACAGGTGGCGCGCCGAAATGCCGGCTTCCGTCGCCAGATCGAGCTGGCTCATGCGCCTATGGCTGCGCCACTCCCTCAACTGCTCGCCGAACTGCATGGGTGTCTCCGAACTCTTCGCCGCATTTGACCTATGGCATGCACACATCTGCGATGAAGCCCCCTCAGGACAGTGGAACGAAGGGATGCGTCAGGCTGCCTTGGTTTGGGGAACCCGATATCGGCCGATTGTTTCATTCTGCCCGAGGTACACCTTGAATTCGCGCGCGAATTCAAGCGGCTTTCGCAAGGATGACAGCATTATATACAAGGATTACAATTGGTTAGGTGGCGCTCCCTTTCATCGCGCTGCCATTTGCAACGCTTGCCGCTCATGCGGCATCAAGCTCGATGGCGCGCACTTCAGCTGTTTCCCCTTTCTATCAAGCTGTCTTCCTTCCGCAGGCCGCTTGAATTCGCGTGCGAATTCAAGGTGTACCTCGGGCAGGAAGGGGCGAGCCGCCGATATCGTGCTCCAAAAGCCAAGCCAGTCTGACGCACCCCTTCGTTCGACTGTCTTTAGATCCTCTCGCCGCAGATGTGTGCATTCCGTAGCGCATTTGACGGCAAGCGCCGCCACAAATCCATTACCTCGGAGGTAATTGGTTTCCTTCCTTTCGGCGGCGAGGATCGGGCCGTCAGAACGAAAGGAACACGCCATGCTCGATGTCATCAAGCGCAACTTTCTGAAATCCGTCCTGTTCGCCGACGGCATCCTGTCGGCCTTTGCCGGCGCCGCCTTCCTCGGGTTCTCCGGCCTCATCGCCGAGCTGATCGGGCCGGTCTTCACGGCCGGGGCGATCACGGGCCTCGGCGCCGTTCTGGTCGCCTGGGGGCTGTTCCATCTCGCTCTCAGCCGCCGGACGTCGATCGGCGGCGTGTGGGGCGGCATCGCGGGCGATGCGCTCTGGGTGTTGGGGAGCATCGCGGTGCTGGTGTCCCAGTGGGATGCGCTGACCTCGCTCGGCGCGACGTTCATCATCATCGCCAGCGTGGCGGTGGTCGATTTCATGCTGCTGAAAATGAAGGGCCTCAGCGACCGGCGGCGGTTCGCCACGGCCTGACGGCGGCCGTGTAAGCCCGACGATGGCGCTTGCGGAGCGTTCCGCCGGCGCCATCGTCGCGGGCGGTTGTCGGGAGTTACCGCAACGGCAGGAACAGGTCGGCCGCCGCCTCGCTCTCCGGCACCTCCGGATAGAGCGTCAGGCGCTGGCAGTAGATGGGGAAGTCGCGGGCCTCCTCGCCGCTCTGCGGCAGCCAGTCGCGGTAGAGGAAGAGGGCGGCCGGCTCCAGATTGTGGGTGTCGCCGGTGACGCGCAGCACGGCGCAGCGGCCACCCGGAATCTCGCCGGCCTTGACGCCGTCGAGCTCATCGACCGGCCGGTCGGTGCCGACGCAGAGGTCGGCGCTGTAGTCGGCGGGATCGGCGGGGCGGCGCTCGGAGCGCCAGACCGTGAAGGTTGGGCTGGTGGCGGGGGAGAGGCCGGCCGCCTTGCGCCAGGCGATGAAGCGCTGGATGGAGGCGCCGAGCGTCGCCGGGTCGCCCCGATGCTCGATGATCGCCACCTTGGTGGTCGGCACGTCGCGGATGGTCACGTCGTCGGCGGTGAATGTCTTTCGCATGAGCTTGCTCCTTGCATCGTCAAGAGGCCCGAAGGCCGCAAGCCACGGTTCCCAGTCGGGGGATTTCTGGAAGGACGAGGGCGACTGCCCCAGCCGTTGCCGGAAGGCGCGGGCGAAGGCGTCGGGTGCCTCGTAGCCGGCGTCCATGGCGACATCCGTGATGCTCTGCTCATCTCTGTAGGCCAGCCGGAACGAGGCCCGCTTCATGCGGGCGAGCTGGACGTAGCGATGCACCGAGAGACCGAAGGTCGCCGTGAACTGCCGGTGGAAGTGGTACTTCGAGTAGGCGGCGACGCCGCTCAGCGTGTCGAGGTCCAGATCGTCGTCGAGATGCCGGTCGATATGGTCCAGCACCCGCTGCATCCTGGCATGGTAGGCCTGAAGCGCCGCCTTCATCGTCCTGTCCTCCGTGGCGGGGTCAGCTAGCCTTGTGCGGGTATCAAATGCTCGACCGATCTTGCGCTTTTGGCCTGACCAGCGCGGTCAGCTCGGCGACCAGCGCGTCGAACACGGCGCGGCAGCGGGTGTTGGCGCCGAGGTCCTCGTGCATCACCACCCATGTTTCCAGATCCTCGTGGAAGGCGTCGGGCAGCACGCGCCGAAGGGCGGGTTCGGCCTCGGCGATGATCGTCTGGCAGATGCCGATGCCGAAACCGGCGCGGATGGCGGCGAGGTGGGCGATGTTGCTGTCGACCCGCAGGGCGAACGAGGCGCGGTCGAGCCCCGGATGGCGCTGGGCGAAGGCGCGGATGGCCGGCGTTTCCGCGTCATAGCCGATGAGGTCGTGGTGCCTGAGGTCGTCCATGCTGGCCGGCACGCCGCGCCGGGCGAGATAGTCCTGGTGGGCGTGAAGACCGACCGGGAAGACGCCGACGCGCTTGGCGAGCAGCGCCTGCTGCTCGGGCCGGACCATACGGATGGCGATGTCGGCCTGCCGCTTCAGGAGGTCGTTGACGGCGTTCGACAGCGATAGTTCGATAGTGAGCCGCGGATAGCGCCGGCGCAGCCGCGTCAGGATGGCCGGCAGGTGGATAATGCCGACCACCTCGGCGGCGGCGATGCGCACCGTGCCGTCCACCTCGCCGGTGCGACCCTCGGCGGTGCGCATGAAGGCGGCGGAGGTGGAGGCCATCAGCTCGGCGAAGGGGCGGAGTTCCAGCGCCGCGTCGGTGGGCGACAGGCCGCGAGCGGTGCGCAGGAACAGCGGCGCGCCCACCGCCGCTTCCAGGGCGTCGACGTGGCGGGCGACGCTCGGCTGCGTCAGGCCGAGCGCCCGCGCCGCGCCGGAGAGGGAGCCCTCGGCGAGCACGGCGTTGAAGGTGCGGTAGAGATCCCAGCTCGGTTCGCGGTTCATATATTTCCGTATAGCATATGCAAGATTATCGGCAATTTCGTTTATGTGGCCGCAGCGCCATCTTCACTGCATCAACAGATGGAGACGGACAATGACCACCAGGATCGCACTCGTTCTCGGCGCCACCGGCGGTATCGGCGGCGAAGTGGCTTCAAGGCTGGCCGCTGGCGGCTGGCAGGTGCGGGCGCTCCACCGGGCGTCCGGGCAGGCCGGCAGGGATGGCCGCTTCCAATGGATCAAGGGCGACGCCATGGTCGCCGCCGACGTGGCAAAGGCGGCCGAGGGCGCGGCGCTGATCGTCCATGCCGTCAACCCGCCCGGCTATCGCGACTGGGACAAGCTGGTGCTGCCGATGCTCGACAACACCATCGCCGCCGCCGAGGCGAACGGCGCCCGCATCGTCCTGCCCGGCACCGTCTACAACTATGGCCCCGACGTCTTCCCGGTGATCACCGAGGAGGCGCCGCAGAACGCCCTGACCCGCAAGGGCAGGATCCGTGTGGAGATGGAGCGGCGGCTGAAGGCGGCGGCCACGCGCGGCAAGGCGCGGGTGCTGATCGTCCGGGCCGGCGACTTCTTCGGCCCGAGGGCGGCCAACAACTGGTTCAGCCAGGGGCTGGTGAAGGCCGGCAGCCGGCCGCGCTCGATCGGTTCTCCGGGACGGCGCGGCGTCGGCCACCAGTGGGCCTATCTGCCGGATATGGCGGAGGCGATGGTGCGGCTCGCCGAGCACGCCGGCCTTGAGGACTTCGCCAGCTTCAACTTCGGCGGCCATTGGGACGGCGACGGCACGGCGATGACCCAGGCGATCCGCCACGCCCTCGACGAGCCGTTCCTGCCGGTCAGGGCCATGCCCTGGTGGCTGATGCGGCTCGCCTCGCCCTTCGTGCCCTTCCTCAAGGAGGTGATGGAGATGCGCTATCTCTGGAAGGTGCCGGTTCGGCTCGACAATGCCAGGCTGGTGGCGACGCTCGGCGCCGAGCCGCATACCCCGCTCGAGGAGGCTGTCAGGGCGACGCTCGCGGGGGTGGGGTGCCTCGGCGGCGAGGAGGCGCCATCGGGTGCCGGCCGGGCCCGGTTGTCGAGGGCCTGAGCCGGATCGTCGCGGGGGCGGCACGGGGGGAGAGAACCCCGTGCCGTCACGTCCGCCGGCGGGGCGGGTGGTGGAGGTCTGCCCGCCACGCGGCCGGGGCGTGCGGGCCGCTTACTTCTCCCGCAGGCCGTAATGCTCGATCTTCTCGAGAACCTTGTGAATTTCCGCGTCGCTGAGGCAGGGCGGATTGTCCGTCACCTGAAGGAGGCCGACGTACATCTTGGCCAGCGTCTCGACCTCGACGGCCAGCCACATGGCCTTGGCGAGCGTCGCGCCGGTGGCGATCATGCCGTGGTGGCGCAGCAGGATGGCCTTGCGCGTCCTGAGGCCGGCCTCGACGTAGTCCGAAAGCTCCTGGGTGCCGTAGGTCGCGTATTCGACGACCGGGATGTCGGTGCCCCCGGCGGTGGCGATCATGTAGTGGATGGCCGGAATCGGCTTGTTGAGAATGGAGACGATGGCCGAGTTGAGCGCGTGATTGTGGACGACGGCATTGGCGTCCGGGCGCGCCCGGTAGGACGCGAGGTGGAAGCGCCACTCGCTCGACGGCACCTTGTCGTCGTCATACGCGCCGTCGTTGCTGACGAACACCAGCTCGTCGGGTTGCATCTGGTCGTAGTCGACGCCCGACGGGGTGATCAGCATGCCGCCGTCGACGCGCACGCTGATGTTGCCGGAGGTGCCCTGGTTGAGCCCCTTGGCGTTCATCTCCTGACAGGCCCGTATCACGCTTTCTCGCAATGCGACGTTGGCATCCATTTTCGTCTTCTCCAGTCCAGTTCGTTGTCTGCCGGCTCGCCTGTCATCGAGGCGCGGGTGGGCAGGATGGGCTGTCATGCCCGTTTGTGCCCGTTTGCTTCCGTATGTGCCCCTTTAGCACGTGGACTTTCGGTCCACAATAGGTCGTCCGGTCGCGCCTCTCCGGATCGCGGGCGACGCGGCGGGAAAAGGGCTTCATCCGGTAAAGTATGTAATTGAGTTTGTAATAGGCTGATTATATAAGGTTTTTGTTCGTTGACCCATCGGTCAACCGCCGCACTGCCGACGAAAGTCTCATCTCGGGACGAAAAAAAGAAGTGCGGACCCGCGACTTTGCGCCTACAAGGATACGACCGAATATGACTGTTTGTGTTTGGTTTTGCTGGATTGAAGGGTTCGCACCGTGCTCTTTGGCCGCCTGAGGGAAATCGTCAATCGCGTCGACCACCTGGGGTCGGTGGTCGTCACCGATCTCGCCGAGCAGTTCGACGTGTCGGTGGAGACCATCCGCCGCGATTTGCGCACGCTGGAGGAGTCCGGCTATCTGCGCCGCACCCACGGCGGCGCCGTGTCGCTGCTGGAGACCGGGGTCGAGGCGCTGGCCTTCGGGTCGCGCAAGCAGGAGAACCTGGGCGCCAAGAAGGTCATCGCCCAGTCGGCGGTGAAGCTGATCCGCGACGGCGACGTTCTGATGATGGATCAGAGCTCCAGCGCCTGGTACCTGGCGCAGTCTCTGCCCGACATCAATCTGACCATCATCACCAATTCCGTGCGGATCGTCTTCGATTTCGTCCAGCGGCCGAAGATCAAGGTCATCTCCGTCGGCGGCGAGTATTTCGAGCGCTACGGCGCCTTTCTCGGCGCCATCACCATCAGCAACATTCTCGGCTTCCACGCCGACATCTGCTTCCACTCCTGCGCCGCCTTCCAGGAGGGCGAGGGAGCCTGGGACAACAACGAGCTCAACGCCGCAGTCAAGAAGGCGATGCTCCGTCGCAGCAAGAGCAACGTGCTGCTCTGCGACAAGAGCAAGTTCAACCACACCGGCTTCGCCCTGGTGAACCCGGTCGACCGCATCGATTGCATGATTACCGAGGAAGGGGTGACGGGCGAGGTTCGCCGCGGCGCCGACTCCCCGGGCAAGGAACCGAGGCGCGGGCTCTAGGCCCCTGCCGATCGCGTGGAAACAAGGTCGGTGACGGAGCGTCATGGTGGCGGTCCGGTCGCCGGCTCGCTGACGGCACGCGCTGCCGTGGGTGCCGCCAGCGTCAGACCCGGTGAGATCATGTCGCAGGATGTCGTTATCGTTCTGGATTGTGGAAGCACCAACCTGCGGGCCATGGCGGTCGACGGGCATGGCCGCATCGTCGCCCGGTCCAGCGAGAAGAGCGGCACCGAGCCCGATCCGGATCACAAGGACTGGCACTACTGGCCCTTCGAGGGGCTCTACGACAAGCTGTGCCGCTGCTCGCGCGACGTCGCCTCGCAGATCGACGTCCGCTCGGTGCGTGCCCTCACCGTCACCACCTTCGGCGGCGACGGCAGCTTCCTCGATGCCGACGGGCGCATGCTGTTCCCGGTGATCAGCTGGAAGTGCACGCGGACGCTGGAGTCGCAGCGGCACATGAGCCGCTACATCGATCCCGACCGCGTCGTGCAGATCAGCGGCGTCGGCCATTTCTCCTTCAACACGCTGAACAAGTTCATCTGGTTCCGCGAGCACCGGCCCGACCTGTTCGACACGGCGAAGCACTTCGTTTTCGTCAGCTCGCTGTTCACCCACCGGCTGACCGGGCGGCTCTCCAACGACGCCACGCTGGTCGGCACCTCCCAGATGACCGATCTGAAGACGCAGGACTTCAGCGACGCCATCCTGTCCGCCGTCGGCGTGGACCGGTCGCTGTTCCCCGAGCTGATCTTCCCCGGCGAGGTGGTCGGTCCGCTCCTGGCGGGCGCCGCCGACGCGCTGGGCCTGCCGGCGGGCATTCCGGTGGTCTCGGCCGGGCACGACACGCAGTTCGCCATCTTCGGCGCCGGCGCGGCGCCCAACCGGCCGGTGCTGTCGTCGGGTACCTGGGAGATCCTGATGGCCCGGTGCGCCAGCATCGACATTCCGCCGCCGGACGCCATCGACGACGCCTTCACCTGCGAGTGGGACGTGCTGAGGGGCCACTACAATCCGGGCTTCCAGTATGTCGCCTCGGCGGTCATCGAGTGGATCGGCCGCAACATGTACGGGGAACTCGCCGGCAGCGCCAAATACGAGGCGATGATCGCCGAGGCCCTGGCCGTGCCGGCCGACTGCCGGGGCGTCACCGTCGATCCGAACATGCTGGTCGGCAAGGGCGCCATCGCCAACCTGTCGCTGGATGTCGACAGGGGAACCCTGTTCAGGGCGACGCTGGTCGGCTTGGCGGGGCGGCTCAAGCACGGGCTCGGGGTGCTGGAGACGGTCGGCGGTTTCAAGGCGGACGAGCTGACGCTGGTTGGCGGCGGAACGCGCAACCAGCTCTGGACGCAGATCAAGGCCGATACGCTCGGCATTCCCGTCCGCACGCTGGAAGAGCCGGAGATCACCGTGCTTGGCGCCGCCATGTTCGCCCTGAAGGGCGCCGGCATCTACGCGTCGGCGGAAGAGGCGCGCGAGGCGTTCCGGCTCGACTGCCGATACACGCAGCCAGGCGTGCCGGCATAAAACGCCGGTGGCGGGGAGGGATTGGAGCAACCCGCCACCGGCTTCAAGATGTGTTTGCCCGCCGGTCGGGTCGTTATCGGGAGGTTCCTGTATTCGTTCGCATATCTATCCGGCCGGTGGGGAAAATGAAGCGTTGCGTTTCGCTTCTGTGGGTCTGGAATAGGCTGATAAACATAAAAGATGGAGGAAAACATGAAAAAGAGTTTTCTGCTTCTTGCCGCCAGCGCCATCGCTACTCTTGGCATGACGTTTACGGCCAGCGCCGCGGGCACGACGATCGGCGTCGTCGTCAAGATCGGCGGCATTCCCTGGTTCAATGCCATGGAGGATGGCATCAAGAAGCGGGCGGCCGAGCTCGGCGTCGAAGCCGAGATGATCGGTCCGGTCTCGGCCGATCCTGCCTTGCAGGTGCAGGCCATCGAAGATCTCATCGCCAAGGGGGTGAAGGTCATCGGCGTGGTGCCGAATGACGAGTCCGCGCTCGAACCCGTGCTGAAGAAGGCGCGCGACGCCGGCATCAAGGTGATCGCCCACGAAGGGCCGAACCTTGCCAACGTCGACTGGGACTTCGAGCTCGCGTCGACCAAGGGTCTCGGCGAGGCCCATGCCAAGCTCCTGGCCAAGACGATCGGCGATACCGGCAAGTATGCCGTCTACGTCGGCTCGCTGACGGTGCCGCTGCACAACGCCTGGGCCGATGCCGCCATCGCCTGGCTGAAGGCCGAAAAGCCCGGAATCCAGATGATCGGAGAGCGCTACGGCGTTGGCGAGAACGTCGATGCCGCCCGGTCGACGGCGCTCGACCTGATCGCCGCCAATCCGGACCTGAAGGGCTTCCTGGCGTTCGGCAGCCAGGGCCCGATCGGCGCCGCCCGCGCCGTCGAGGAGCGTCGCAAGATCGGCGACGTCGCCGTGGTCGGCATCTTCTCGCCCGGCCAGGGCCAGAAGCTGGTCCACGAGGGCGCCCTCACCGGCGGCTACATGTGGAGCCCGGCGCAGGCCGGCGAGGTGTTCGTGACGCTCGGCAAGATGCTGGCCGAGGGTGAAGAGGTGAAGGACGGCGCGGACATTCCGGGCCTCGGCGTCGTGCATCCCAACTTCGAGACGCGCGACATCATCACCGACAACATCCTGGAGATCAACAAGGACTCCGTCGACGCACTGGCCGATCAGGGGCTCTGATCTTCCCTGCACGTGCCTGACCGAGACGTCGCCGGGGCGGAGATATCTCTTCGCGCCCCGGCGAGTTCCACTCAGGTTTTAGGCCAAGGCGCGCGGGCGGCCCGAGGGCACTCGCGCGCCGGTCATGAGGCTCATCACGATGACGGATGCCAACACGGAGCGCTTTGCGCTGCGCCTCAAGGGCATATCGAAGACCTTTGGCGGCTTGCAGGCGCTCGACGACGTGGACTTCGAGGTTCGCGCCGGCGAGGTCCATTGCCTCGCCGGGGAGAACGGCTCGGGCAAGTCGACGCTGATCAAGATCATCACCGGCGTCTACCAGCCGCAGAAGGCGGAGCTGTTCGAGCTGTTCGGCGAGACGGTCCGCTCGATCTCGCCCACCGGGGCGCGCAATCGCGGCGTTTCGGTGATCTGGCAGGATCTGGCGCTGTTCAGCCATATGAGCGTCCGGGAAAACATCTGCTTCGACGACATGGTCGGCCTGAAGCCAAAGGCCGTCCATTACGGCGAGATGGACAGGAAGGCGCGCGCCGTGCTCGAACGGCTCGGTGTTCCCCTCGAACTCGACATGCCGCTCGAGGCGCTGTCGATCGCCCGGCGCCAGATCGTCGCCATCGCCCGGGCGCTGATGAACGACGCCCGGCTCATTTTCATGGACGAGCCGACGGCCTCGCTGTCGAGGTCGGAAACCGACCATCTGCTCGACATCGTGCGCAAGCTGTCCGCCGACGGCGTCGCCGTGGTGTTCGTCAGCCACCGACTGGCCGAAGTCCTGGAGATCGCCTCGCGGGTGACCGTGCTGCGCGATGGCCGGCTGGTCGGCGTCTACGATTGCGCCGGCATGACGCAGGCGCGGCTCGGCGAGCTGATGACCGGCCAACTGATCGAGAACAAAGTGGTGGCGCGCGACCGTATCGACGCCCCGAAAGTCATGGAGGTGCGGGGGCTGAGCCGCGCCGGGGAGTTCGACAACGTCTCCTTAGACCTGCACGCCGGCGAGGTGCTCGGCCTGATCGGCCTGATCGGCTCCGGCCGGACCGAGCTGGCGCACGTGCTGATGGGCATGCGCGCGCCGACGGCCGGCGACATGCGCGTCGAGGGGCGGCCGTTCCACCCCGCCTCGATCCGCGACGCCATCCGTGACGGCCTCGCCTACGTGTCCGAGGACCGGCTGTCGCTGGGGCTCCTGCAAAAGCAGCCCATCGAGGACAACGCCGTCATCTCGGTGCTTCCCAAGCTCCTGACGCGGTTGCCGCTCTTGTCGATGCGCAAGCGCGACGCCCTGGTTCAGAGCTGGGTCGAGAAGCTGGGCGTCAAGATCGGCCGCCCGAGCGACCTGATCTCGACGCTGTCGGGCGGAAACCAGCAGAAGATCGTGCTGGCCAAGTGGCTGGCGACCGAGCCGAAGCTCCTGATCCTCGACAGCCCGACGGTCGGCGTCGACATCGGCGCGCGCGCCGGCATCTTCCGCATCGTGCGCAGCCTTGCCGACAGCGGGCTGGCCATCCTGCTGATTTCCGACGAGGCCACCGAGGTGATGTTCAACTCCGACCGCATCCTCCACATGGCCGAAGGCCGGATCATCGCCGAGTACGATCCGCGCAAGATGACGGTTCCGGAGCTCGAGGAGCGGGTCTATGCATAACCTTCTCACCAACAGAAAGACCGAGGTCCGCCTCGGCATCGTGCTTCTGGCGATGATCGTCGGCCTGTCGCTGACGTCGGACTCGTTCTTCACCCTCAACAACCTGACGTCGCTCCTCAACAACAACGCCATCAACCTGATCTGGGCGGTCGGCTTGCTGGTGGTGCTGATCGCCGGCGGCATCGACATCTCGTTCGCCGTCGCCTCTTCGGTGGTCCAGTATCTTGCCGTGCAGGTTCTTCGTCAGATCGGCGGGGGCGACTGGACGACCGGCATCCTGGTCTGCGGCGTGATCGGCATCGCGCTCGGCCTCGTCAACATGTTCTTCATCTACCGGTTCCGCATCGTCTCGATCGTCGTCACCATCGCCACCTACAACGCCTACTTCGGCCTGCTGATGTTCTTCTCCAAGGGGCGGAACATCTACAATCTGCCCGACTGGCTGACCGACCGCGTCGTGATGTTCGAGTACGAATCCGCCGATGGCACGTGGTCGGAACTCACGCTGGCGGTGGGGGCGATGGTGGTCTGTGTGGTCGCCACCTGGTTCCTCATCCAGCGCACCAACCTCGGCCGCCAGCTCTACGCCTTCGGCGACAATCCCGAGGGCGCCCGCCGCGCCGGCGTCAACGTCGCGGCCATGCAGGCGCTGGCCTTCGGCTGGATGGGGCTGATGGCCGGCATCGCCGGGCTGATGCAGGCCAACATCGTCAAGGAGGTGGTTCCGAACGCGCTCATCGGCCGCGAGATGGACGTGCTCGCGGCCATCGTGCTCGGCGGCGCCCGCCTCGGCGGCGGCAAGGGCACGGTGCTCGGTTGCGTCCTGGGCGTCATGTTCGTCGCCGTCACCCAGAATGGCCTCAACCTGCTCGGCGTTTCGCCCTTCGCGTTCAAGATGATCATCGGCGGCGCGATCCTGGTGGCCATCTCGACATCCAACATCGATTTCGCCGATCTCTTCCGTCGTCGGCAGGAGGCTGAAAAGTGAAGACTAGCCTGGGCACCATCCGCTCGGGGCTCGGCGCCGACACGTCGAGCCTGATCGCCCTGCTGATCGTCGTCGTTCTGGGCTTCAGCATCGCCAGTCCGCAGTTCATGACGGCGGCCAACCTCGGCTCGATGGGCTTCCAGATGCCGCTGCTCGGCTTGCTGACGTTGGCCATGCTGGCACCGATTATCTCCGGCGGCTTCAACCTCGCCGTCACCTACACCGCCAACATGTCCGGGCTGACGCTCGCCTGGGTGCTGTTGCAGTTCGGCGGCAAGGACGCCGGCCTCGGCGCGCTGGTTCTCGGCTGCCTCGCCGCCGTCGCCGTCGGCATGCTGGCCGGGGCGATCATCGGCTTCGTCGTCGCCTATGTCGGCGCCCACCCCATCCTGGTGTCGCTGGCGATGATGATCTTCCTGCGCGGGCTCGGCGAGTTCCTGACCCGGGGCGGCGACATCTCCGGCGTGCCCGACTACATGCGCGTGCTCGGGCACGAAACGCTGATCGGCATTCCGATCCCGCTGTTGTTGTTCGGCGTGGTCGCCGTCGTCTGGCACATCCTGCTCAGGCGGACGCAGCACGGCTTCTCCGTCACCATGACCGGGTCGAACCAGATGGCGGCCGAGTATTCGGGCCTGCACACCAAGCGGACGCTGGTGCTGCTCTACACGCTGTCGGGGCTCTTGTGCGCCATCGCCGGCATCCTGATGCTGGCGCGGTTCAACTCGGTGCGCGTCGGCCACGGGGAGGCGCTGCTCCTGGTCACCGTGCTCGCCTGCTTCCTCGGCGGCGTCGATCCGTTCGGCGGCTACGGGCGCGTCGTTCCGGTCGTCGTCTCGCTGGTCATCCTGCAGATCCTGTCGTCGGGCCTCAACCTGATCGGCGCCAACCAGCACATGGCGACGGCTGTGTGGGGCCTGTTCCTGATCGCCGTCATGGTGCTGCGGTCCGAGCAGGTGAAGATGGTGCTGGGCTTCTTCAGGAAAAGCTGAGGGACGGGGGATCCCCCCGCCTCCGCCTCTCGGCCAAGGGCTTTCCCGGCGGGTTCGAACTCGCCGGGAAGGCCCTGTTTTTTGTCCGGCGCCTCAGTTTTCCTGCGGAGCGGCGGGGCGAATGGTCTCGGCCGGTTCGCTTCGGCGCCGTGAGGCCATGGTCCGCAACCGCTCGCAGCCGATGAAGATCACCGGGGTGATGTAGAGGGTCAGCAGTTGGCTGACGATCAGGCCGCCGACCACGGCGACGCCGAGCGGCTGGCGCAGTTCGGCGCTGGCGCCGTGGCCGATGGCGATGGGCAGTGTGCCGAGCAGGGCGCAGAAGGTGGTCATCATGATCGGGCGGAAGCGGCGGGTGGCCGCCTCGTGGATGGCGTCCCTGGCCTTGGCGCCGTCCTCCCGCATCAGCTGCAGCGCCACGTCGACCATCATGATGGCGTTCTTCTTGACGATGCCGATCAGCATCAGGATGCCGATCAGCGCGATGATCGAGAGGTCCATGCCGGTGAGCTTCAGGGCCAGAAGGGCGCCGAGCGCCGCCGACGGCAGGCCCGAGAGAATGGTCAGCGGGTGGATGAAGCTCTCGTAGAGCACGCCGAGGACCACGTAGATGGTGAGGATGGCGGCGAGGATCAGAAGCGGCGTGTTGGCCGTCGACTGGGCGAACACCTGCGCGGTGCCGGCGAAAGAGGTGAACACCGTCGACGGCAGGCCGACCTCCTGCTTGATGGTGTCGATGCGGGCGGTGGCGGTGCCGAGCGACACGCCCTGCGGCAGGTTGAAGGAGACGGTGATCGAGGTCAGCTGTCCCGTCTGGTTGAGCGTGACCGGGCCGGACTTCCGCTCCACCGAGGCGAAGGCGGTGAGCGGCACCAGCGCGCCGGTGGTGGCGGAACGGACGCGCAGCTCGGACAGCCGGTCGTTGCTCCAGGCGAGGTTGGGATCGTATTCGAGGATCACCGAGTAGCTGTCGCCGGTCGACTGGATGTCGGCGACCGTCTGCTCGCCGAAGCCTTCGCCCAGCGTCTTGCGCAGGGTGGCAGCGGTGATGCCGAGGTGCTCGGCCCGGTCGCGGTCGATGACGATGCGGGCCTGCAGCGCGTTGTTCTGCAAGTCGGTGGCGACGTCGGTGAAGGTGGCGGGCTCGGCGGCCATGGCGTCGCGCAGGCGGCCGGCCCAGTCGCCAAGCTCGGTGGCGTCGAGCGACTGCACCACGAGCTGGTACTGGCTCTGGCTGGAGCGGCCGCCGAGGCGCAGGCTCTGCGACGGGGTGACGAAGCTCTGGAGACCGACGATGTGGCCGAGCGACTGGCGCAGCCGGCCGACCACCGCGTCCATGGCGTCGCGCTCGGCCGCTGGCTTCAGCTGCACGTTCATGTTGGCCGAGTTGAGCTGCGACGAGCCGACCTGGGCGTTGACGTGGGCGACGGCCGGGTCGCGGGCGACGAGGTCGGCCGCCTCTTTCTGCAGCTTGGCCATGGCGTCGTAGGAAATGTCCTGCCGGGCCTGGGTGGAGATGGAGAGCTGGCCGATGTCCTCCTGCGGCAGGAAGCTCTTGGGCAGGTCGGCGAACAGCCAGGCCGATCCGGCGAAGGTGGCGAGGAACACCAGCGCCATCGGCAGCGGGTGGCGCAGCGTCCAGCCGACGCTCCTGGAATAGCCGGCGAGTACCCTTGAAAAGCCGGCGTCGAACAGGCCGGCGAGGCTGTAGCGGGCCGGCGGCTTGCCGATGCCGGCCGGCAGGCGGGCGGCCAGCGTCGGCGTCACGGTGAGCGACACCAGCGCCGAGGCGGTGATGGCGAGCGACACCACCATGCCGAACTCGGTGAACAGGCGGCCGACCACGCCGCCCATCAAGAGGATGGGCAGGAAGACGGCGATCAGCGACAGCGACATGGAGATGATGGTGGAGGTGACCTCGGCGGCGCCCTTGAAGGCGGCGGCCATCGGCTTTTCGCCCTGTTCGATGTGGTGGACGATGTTCTCCAGCATGACGATGGCGTCGTCGACGACGAGGCCGACCGACAGCGTCAGCGCCAGCAGCGACATGTTGTCGATGGAATAGCCGAGCACGTACATCGCCCCGAAGGCGATCAGGATGGACAGCGGCACGGCGATGGCCGGAATGGCGGTGGTGGTGAGCTTGCCGAGGAACAGGTAGATCACCAGGATGACGAGGCCGATGGTGAGCAGCAGCGTGAACTGCACGTCGGCGACGGCGGCGCGGATCGGCGCCGAGTTGTCGTTCATCAGCGACACGTTGACCGATGGCGGCAACTGGGCGGTGATGGCCGGCAGGGCCGCCTTGATGGCATCGACCACCTCGACGGTGTTGGCGTCGGGCTGACGCTGGACGGCCAGCGTGATGGCGCGCGTGCCGTCGTACCAGCTGGCGGAGTTGCGGTTCTCGACGCTGTCGATGACGGTGGCGACGTCGCCGAGCCGCACCGGACCGGCCGCGCTGGAGGAGACGATCAGCGAGCGGAAGCCGTCGGCCGAGGTCAGCTGGGTCGGCGCGTCGAGGGTGATGGTCTGCGCGGCATTGTCCATGCTGCCGACCGGCGACTGGTTGTTGGCGCTGGCGATGGCGGTGGACAGCTGGTCGAGGCCGATGCCGCGGGCGGCGAGGCGGTCGGGGTCGGCCTCGACGCGGACGGCGTATTTCTGCGAGCCGAAGATCTGCGCCTGGGCGACGCCGCTGATGGTGGAGATGGCCGGCGACAACACGTTCTGGGCCAGCGAGTCGAGATCGGTCAGCGGCACCGTCGGCGAGGTGATCGACAGGAGCAGGATCGGCATGTCGGCCGGGTTGACCTTCCGGTAGCTCGGGTCGGAGGTCATGTTGTCGGGCAGGCGGCGGCGGGCGACGTCGATGGCCGACTGCACGTCGGCGGCGGCGCTGTCGATGTCGCGGCTGAGCTCGAATTGCAGCGTGATGGAGGTGGAGCCGAGCGAGGACCGGGCCGAGATGGTGTCGATGCCGGAAATCGTCTGGAACTGCTTGATCAGCGGCGTCGCCACCGCCGTCGCCATGGTTTCGGGCGAGGCGCCGGAGAGCTGGGCCGAGACGGTGATCGTCGGGAAATCGACGCGCGGCAGGGCGGCCACCGGCAACAGGCGATAGGCGAAGAAGCCGGCGAGCGACAGGCCGATGGCCAGCAGAATGGCGGCCACCGGCCGGCGGATGAACAGGGCCGGAAGGTTCATGGCCGGGCCTCCGCCGTGTCGGTCGGCTGGCCGGCGCCGGACCTGTGGCCGCCCGCCTTGCCGCCCGGCTTGCCGGCGTCGGGAGTGGCACCGGCCGCCTCGGTCGAGGTGTCGATCACCTTCATCCCGTCGGCAAGGCGCACCTGTCCTTCCACCACCACCCGCTCGCCGGCTGCGACGCCCGAGGAGAGGCCGGAGCGATCGCCGGCCGACAGCGCCACCGTCACCGGTTTCGCGGCCACCGTTCCATCGGCGCCGACGACGTAGACGACGTTGCCCTGCTGCGTCGCCTGCAAGGCCACCGTCGGCACCGCCACCACCGGCATCGAGCCGATGGCCGCCTCGACGGCGATCGATTGGCCGGGCACCAGCCTGTCGGCGACGCCGGTGAGCGTCGCCCTGGCGATGAAGGTGCCGGATGTGGCGTCGACGGCGTCGTCGACGAAATCGACGGTGCCGGTGAAGGTGTCGGTGGCGCCGAGCGGGGTGACGGACACCTTGATCGGCTTGCCGGCGGCGCGCGCCGTGCGGACCAGGGCGGCGTCGCTCTCCGACAGGGCGAAGCTCGCATAGAGCGGGTCGAGACGGGTCAGGCGGACGATGGCCGTGCCGGGCTGTACGAGGCTGCCGACCGCCGGGGCGACGGCACCGAGGCGGCCGTCGAACGGGGCGCGGATGGTCTTCTGGTCGAGGGTGACGAGATCGGATTTCAGCGTCGCCTGATCGACGGCCACCGTCGCCTCGGCGGTCTTGACGGCGGCGTTGGCGTCTTCCAGCGACTGCTGCGACACCGCCTCATTGCTGAGCAGCCTCTGCTGCCGGGCGGCGGTTTCCCGGGCGTGGTCGAGCGTCGCCTGATCGCGGGCGAGCGCCGCCTTGTCCTTCTCGACGGTGGCCTCGGCGATGCGGCTGTCGAGGCGGACCAGCACGTCGCCGGCCTTCACGTCGGCGCCGTCGGCGACCAGGATGTCGGTGACGATGCCCGAGGTCTCGGTGGTCACGTTGAGGTTGGCCGGCGAGGCGATGGCGCCGATGGTGCGCCGCTCGACCGGCATGTCCTCGGCGCCGGCGGCCACGGTGGAAACGCGCGTCGGCGCGCCGGACCCGCGACGACCGCCGCCCTGTCCGGCGGGTTTGCCGGCGCCATTGGCGGCCGAAGCATCGCCGTTCGCGTGCTGGCGGTGGGTGCCATTGCCCGTGGCGGCGGGATCCTTGACGTCGGCCGGCGCAGCGGGCGCCGCACCCGGCGACACGGCGGCGAGCGCCTGGGATACATAGGGCGCGGCGAGGGCGACGAGACCGTCGCGCCAATAGAGGCCAGCCGCGATCGCAGCGACCAGAATGATCCCGAGCGTCTTCTTCATCGACGATGGTCCGTTTCGTTTCGTGGAGGGCGCCGTCGTGGAAGCCTGACGGTCCTCGTGCGTCCGCCCGGGTCTGCCGGAAGGCATTGCCATCGTAAGCGGATTTCGCCTGTCGAGTGACGTGACAACTGTGGCAAATCCGGGAAATCGCCGTCGCTGATACAGATTGATGCACTTTTGTCGGCGGGGGCGAGCCAGACGCGACCGGCCGGGCGCGACGCCGTTTACAACAGTCCCCTATAGGGATATCGACTGTCCTTAATCCGCCCGTGCTCCGTCCGACCGTGGAACGAACCGATGATCCTGAAAAGCCAAGTGGAGTGGGGGCTGCATTGCTGCGCCATTCTCGCCGGTCTGCCCGAGGGACGGTATCTGTCCACCAAGGCGCTGGCGGAGTTCCACGGACTGCCGAAGGAGTATCTCTCCAAGGCGCTGCAAAGCCTGTCGCAGGCGGGGCTCGTGCACACCACTCTCGGTCCGTCCGGCGGCTATCGCCTGGCGAGATCGCCGGAGGAACTGACCTTCCTCGATATCGTGGAGGCGGTGGAGGGCAAGACGCGGACCTTCGTCTGCAACGAGATCCGCGCCAACAATCCCTGTCGTCCGAAGGATCATTGCGACACCGCGCCCTGCGCGATCGCGCGGGTGATGTGGGACGCCGACAAGGCATGGCGCGACACGCTGCGCGGCGTCACCCTGGCCGATCTCGCGCGGACCCTGTTGCAGGAGCTTCCGCCGGAGCTCCTGAGCGGTACGCGGGAGTGGGTGGAAGGCCGCGCCGGGTGAGCGCGAGCCGCCTCATCGAGTAGCCCGCGCAGAAGACACACCGCCGGGTGGGCCTTGGCCCTGCACCGTCCGGGCGGCGCCGTCTCATGCGCTCAACAGCAGCAACTCCCCTTGAGAGCCTCCTTCAGCGGAGGCCATGAAACGCACCCTCATTGCCAATCAGCCGGCCCCGAGCCCGCCTTCACGATCCGATCCCCTGGCCGGTCGCACTCCCCCTTTGTGCGAACCGGGCAGATTCCGCATTGACATCGAGATTTCTATTATAGATATTTCTATTATTGAAATCGGAGGGGATCATGATCGTTGCCGACGCCAGCGCGCCACGCGAGTTGAAGACAGTGCATGTGGCGGCTGATTTCGTCGTGGTTGGCGGCGGCCTGTCCGGTACCTGCGCGGCCATCGCGGCGGCGCGCGCCGGACTCAAGGTGGCGCTGGTGCAGGACCGCCCGGTGCTGGGCGGCAACGCGTCGAGCGAGGTCCGCCTCTGGATCCTTGGCGCCACCTCGCATGGCGGCAACAACAACCGCTGGGCTCGCGAGGGCGGCATCATCAACGAGCTGCTTCTGGAGAACCAGTTCCGCAATCCCGGCGGCAATCCGGTGATCTTCGACAGTCTGGTGCAGGACTGGGTGGGGCGCGAAAAGAACCTGACGGTGCTCGTCAACACCCAGGTGTTCCACGCGGTGACGGAAGCGAACCGCGTTCGCGAGATCCACGCCTTCAACTCGCAGAACAGCACCATGTATCGGCTGACAGGCGACTTCTTCGCCGATTCCTCGGGCGACGGCATCCTCGTGCATCTGTCGGGCGCCGCCTATCGCATGGGCGCCGAAAAGGCCGAGGAGTTCGACGAGCCGATGGCGCCGGGCAACAATTACGGCGAGCTGCTCGGCCACTCGATGTATTTCTACACCAAGGATGTCGGTCACCCCGTCGACTATGTGGCGCCCGACTTCGCTCTGAAGGACGTGCCGGCGCTGATCCCGCGCTATCGCCGCTTCCGGACCACCGAGCAGGGCTGTTCCCTCTGGTGGATCGAGTGGGGCGGCCGGCTCGACACCATCCACCAGTCGGAGGAGATCAAGAGCGAGCTGCAGAAGATCGTCTATGGCGTCTGGAACTACATCAAGAATTCCGGGCAGTTTCCCGATGCGGCCAACCTGACGCTCGAATGGGTCGGCACCATTCCCGGCAAGCGCGAAAGCCGCCGGGCCGAGGGCGACTACATCCTGCGCCAGCGGGATATCGTCGAGCAGGTGGAGCATGACGACGACGTCTGCCACGGCGGCTGGTCGATCGATCTGCACCCGGCCGATGGCGTCTATGGCGACGCGGACGGCTGCAACCAGTATCACGCCAAGGGCATCTACGGCATTCCGTTCCGCTCGATGTACAGCCGCAACATCGACAACCTGTTCACCAACGGCCGGCTGCTGTCGGCCTCGCACGTCGCCTTCGGCTCGACGCGGGTGATGGCGACGTCGTCCACCGTCGGTCAGGCCATCGGCACGGCCGCGGCGCTGTGCGTGAAGAACCACTGCCGGCCGCGCGACCTCCTGAAGGCCGAGTTCATGGCCGAGTTCAAAAGGACGCTCTCGGCGGCCGGCCACTACGTGCCGCATTACGACGCGCTCGCCGACGGCAACCTGGCGCGTGAGGCCAATATCTCGGTGTCGAGCACGCTTTCACTGTCGGGCCTTGCCCATGACGGCGGCTGGAAGCGGCTTGCCGTCAGCTATGCCCAGATGCTGCCCGGCCGGACCGACAGGGACAACGTCATCCACGTGCCGGTGCGGGCCGACGCCGCGACGACGCTTGCCGTCGAACTCCGAATTGCCGAAAGGCCTGAGAACCACACCCCGGAGGTGCGGCTCACGGCGGTCGATCTGCCGCTCGTGGCCGGCGAGCAGACGGTCGCCGTGCCTTTGCCCAGGCTGGAGCGCGAGCAGTATCTCTTCGTCTCTTTCGGTGAGAACCCGGCCGTCGAAGTCGGTCTGTCCACCGAACAGGTCACCGGTCTTCTGGCGGTGAAGAAGGGCGGGCTCGACAAGGTGTCGACCACGGCGCGGCAGGAAGCGCCCGATGGCCTCGGCGTCCATTCCTTCGATTTCTGGGTGCCCGAGCGGCGGCCGAACGGGCGCAACATAGCGTTTGCGGCCGACGCACCGGTGCATGTGTTCTCGGCCGACAATCTGGTGGGCGGCCCGCTCAGGCCGATCGCCGCGCCGAACGCCTGGGTGGCCGACCGCGCCGACGCCGCGCCGACCGTCGAACTGAGCTTTGCCAAGCCGATCAAGGCGGCAAGGCTCAGCCTCTACCTCGACTGCGACTACGATCATCCCCTCGAAAGCGTGCAGTACCGCCACAACGACCGGGTGATGCCGCTCCTGGTTCACGGCCTCGACGTGCTGGCGAACGGCAGGTCGATCGCCGCGATCGCCGACAATCGCAGCCCGGTCATCACGGTCGATCTCCCGGAGGACGAGGAGATTTCCAGCCTGATCCTCAGGCTCGCCAACGCGCAGGGCCACCCCGTGGCCTTGCTCGGCATACGCATAGAGTAAAAACTGAAGCGGAGGAGAAACCCATGAATCTGATCAGAACCGGCATTGCCGCCCTTGCCCTCGCTGGATGCGCCACCTCGGCGCTGGCCGCCGACAAGGTGACCTTCCTCAACTGGATCACCGCCGAGCCGAGCAACGCGCCGGTCATGCAGAAGCTGATCGGCGACACCGGCGTGCCCGTCGAGGTGCTGTCGAGCTCCTGGGGCGACATGCAGAAGAGCGTGTTCCTGCGCCTGCGCACCAAGCAGCCGCTCGACGTGTTCCAGGCGCAGGAGCGCTGGTTGCCCACCTTCGCCCAGATGCCCAACGTCGTCGACTTCAATGACGTCTTCGGCAAGGAGTTCCTGGAAAAGACCTTCCCGCCGGAGGTGCTGGTCACCGGCCAGGTCAAGGGCCGGCAGGTCGGCCTGCCGTGGAACGTCGGCTCGATCAGCCTGATCTCCAACACCGAGGTGCTTGAGAAGGCCGGCGTCACCGACGCGCCGAAGACCATCGCCGATTTCGTCGCCGACCTGGAGAAGGTCAAGGCGGCGGCCCCCCAGAGCACGCCCTACGCCATGATGACCAAGGGCGATGACCTGATCTCCAGCGACTTCCAGCTGTGGCTGTGGGCGCACGGCGGCAGCATCTTCGATGAGAATGACAAGCCGGTGGTGAACTCCGAGGCGACGGTGAAGACGCTCACCTTCATGAAGGATCTGGTCGATCGCGGCCTTGCCTCGCTGGACGTCGATCGCGGCGCCGCCCGCCGCATGTTCGGCCAGGGCGAGAGCGCCTTCTACTTCGACGCGCCGGTGGCCAAGGGCTTTGCCGAGGACTTCAGCGGCAAGGGCGAGGCCTTCGTCCAGTATATCCACCCGATCCTGACGCCGGTCGAGACCGATGGCATGCAGTCGCGTTCGATGGAGTGGGGCCACCTCCTGGTCATGCTCGACACCGACGCCGCCAAGGTCGACGGCAAGCTCAGCGCCGACAGCCCGTCGGGCCGCTTCCTGAAGGGCCTGTCGATGAACGACGGCATCCAGCTCGAATACTTCCAGAAGCTCGGCGCCATCCCCGTCACCCTGTCGGCGCGGGCCAGCGACATCGTCACTTCCGACCGCTACACCGTCGAGTGGAACGCCTCGCTCGGCATGCCCAAGCTCAACGAGCTGGCGGCCCTGAAGGACAGCGCCAGCTACGTCGGCGTGGTCAGCGAGGAAGTGCAGTCGGCCGTGCTCGGCAAGAAGGACGCCAAGCAGGCCGCCGCCGATATGCAGAGCCGTATAGAAAAACTGCTCAACTAAAAGGCCCGCAAGGCCTGACACGGCGAGCCCTTGAACTCCCTCCCTTCAAGGGCTCGCCAACCCTCTCGCCGATGCCGCGTGCCGCTGGCACACTGAACGTCATTGAAAATGGCGAGCCCTTCCGCTCGCCGGCAAGAGACCCGCAAGAGGCACTGACATGGACATGGCGGCGACTACCAGCCAGGGGCGGACGCACCGCAAGCCCGGCTACCTGAAGCGCGGAGACAGGCGGTTCGCCTACCTCATCCTGGCGCCGGCTATGGCCGCGTTCCTGGTCATGGTCGCCTGGCCGTTCGTCGACGCCATGACCATGTCCTTCTACAGCTACACCGTCTACGACCCCGAGCCGGTGTTCATCGGCCTCGACAACTTCAAGACCATCCTGACCGACCCCTACGTGCTCGGCTCCTGGGTGACGACGGCGATCTTCGTCGCCGGCACGACGCTGCTCACCATGTTCCTCGGTCTTTCCTGGGCGCTGCTGATGTACCAGGACTTCAAGGGGCGGGCGGTGTTCCGCACCATGACGCTGTTGCCCTGGATCCTGCCGAGCACGGTCAGCGCCTTCATCTGGGCGTGGATGCTGAATGGCCGCTACGGCATCGTCAACGTCTTGATGATGAACGTCGGCGCCATCGATTCCCCGGTCCAGTTCCTCTCAGACGATATCGGCGCCATGGTCGCGGTCATCCTGACGCGCACCTGGATCTCGATCCCGCTGTTCATGTCGTTCTTCCTTGCGGGATTGCAGGGCATGGACTTCCAGCAGATCGAGGCGGCGCGCATCGACGGCGCCGGCAACCTCAGGATCGTCCGGCGGCTGATCCTGCCGCACTTGAAGCCGGTGTTCCTGGTGACGGGCGCCCTCGGCATGATCGGCAACCTGCAGCAGTTCGACATCATCTTCGCGCTGACCGGCGGCGGGCCGGTGCGCGCCACCTCGGTGCTGTCGATCGAGGTCTACAAGCAGGCCTTCCAGAACTGGAGCCTCGGCATGGCCTCGGCCATCGGCGTGCTCTGGGTGTTCACGCTGATGCCGATCGTCATCTTCTATCTCCGCAGCCTGTTCCGGGAGGACTGAGCCATGTTCGAACTGCGCACATGGAAGGAAAAGCTCGGCTTCTTCGGCTTGCTGGCCGTGATCGCCTTCTTCCTGTTCTTCCCCGTCTACTGGGCCCTGTCGAGCGCCTTCAAGGCCAACGGCGAGCTCTACCGGATGGACCCGACCTTCGTCCCCCACGAGCCCTATCTCGGCCATTTCATCTCGGCGCTAACCGAGGGGCCGCTGCTCTTGCAGCTCGGCAACAGCCTTCTCACCTCGACGGCGTCGGCGCTGCTCAACGCGGTGCTGGCGGCGCTGGCCGGCTACAGCTTCGCCAAGTTCGACTATCCGGCCAAGAAGCCGCTGATGCTGCTGATCCTGTCGGCGCAGATGTTCCCCTTCGGCGTGCTGCTCATCTCCATCTACCCGATGCTGCAATCGGTGGGACTGCTCGACACGCGCATCGGCCTCACCGTCTCCTACATCGTCTTCGCGCTGCCGGTCAGCACCTACATGATGTACAGCTACTTCAAGCAGGTGCCGAACGAGCTGATCGAGGCGGCGCATGTCGACGGCGCCAGCAATTTCAAGATCTTCCGGCGCATCGTCATGCCGATCTCGCTGCCGGCCTTCATCACCGTGGCGCTCTACGCCTTCATGTGGTCGTGGAACGATCTGCTCTATTCGATGACGCTGATCACCTCCGACGACAAGCGCACCGTCGGGCCCGGATTGCTGCTGCGATACATCAACGAAAACAACGCCGACTGGGGTGGGGCGATGGCCGCGTCCTTCCTCGTCGCCGCACCGATCATCCTTGTCTTTTCCGTGCTCCAGAGGCAGTTCATTGGCGGCGTGACCTCTGGCGCGGTGAAATGATGAAACCCGAGACATCCCAACCCAACCAGTCCCTGATCGACGGCATCCGCTGCTTTCAGGAGCTGACGACCAGCGACCATCCGCTCGGCACCAAGGAACTGTCCGAGCGGCTGGGGATCAACATGATCAAGGTCAACCGGCTTCTCCGAACGCTGAAGTCGATCGGCATGGCCGAGCAGAACCAGCAGAAGAAGTACCGGCCCGGTCCGGTGGTGCATGTGCTGGCGGCGCAGAGCTTCCATTCGTCGGCGCTGTTCCGGGCGGCCACCCACGTGGCGATCCGCCACCCCTACGACGACCGAACGCTGGCCATCGGCATCTTGTGGAAGGACGCGGTGGTCTACATGTACCACGCGCTCGCCCACCAGAACCCTGCCGAGGGCCTGGGCGGCTACCACCTCTACCACGCCTCCCAGTCGTCGATCGGCAAGGCGCTTCTGGCCGAGATGGGCGACGAGGACCTGGCCATGTGCGTCGCCGGCTGGTCGCCGGAAGATCGGGTGGGGCTGGCCGAGATGCTGCCGACGATCCGCCGGCAGGGCTACGCCAGCCAGCGCGACAAGGCCGGCAAGATCAACAACATAGCCGCCACCTTCCAGGTGGGCGGCGCCCGGGCCGGCATCGCCTTTACCGACATGGTGATCGAGGACGGGGAGGTCGAGCGCCGCGTCGCCGAACTCCGCGGCCTGATCGGCGAGATCGAAAGCTACGGCTGAACAAAAAGAAGCGGAGAGCAGCAATGGCCGATGTGAAACTTGAGCGCGTGGTGAAGCGCTTCGGACAGATGGAAACGATCCACGGTGTCGACCTCGACATCGAAAGCGGTTCCTTCGTGGTGTTCGTCGGCCCGTCCGGTTGCGGCAAATCGACGCTGCTCAGAATGATCGCCGGCCTCGAGGAAGTGACCGAGGGCGACGTCTACATCGACGGCGCCTGCGTGACCGAGGCCAAGGCCAGCGCGCGCGGCATCGGCATGGTGTTCCAGTCCTACGCGCTCTATCCGCACATGAGCGTGCGCGAGAACATGAGCTTCGGCCTGGAAGTGGCCGGCGAGCCGAAGGACGTGATCGAGAAGCGTGTCGCCGAGGCGGCGGAGATCCTGAAGCTCGGCGATCTCCTCGATCGCAAGCCGCGCCAGTTGTCCGGCGGTCAGCGCCAGCGCGTCGCCATCGGCCGCACCATCGTCCGCCAGCCCAAGGTGTTCCTGTTCGACGAGCCGCTTTCCAACCTCGACGCCGAGCTGCGCGTGCAGATGCGCATCGAGATCACCCGCCTGCACGAGCGCCTCGGCAACACCATGATCTATGTGACCCACGACCAGGTCGAAGCGATGACCATGGCCGACAAGATCGTCGTCTTGCGCGAGGGGCGGGTGGAGCAGGTGGGCACGCCGCTTACCCTCTACCATCACCCCGAGAACCGCTTCGTCGCCGGCTTCATCGGCTCGCCGAAGATGAACTTCCTGCCGGTGACGGTGAAGACCGCATCCACCGACGCCGTCATCGTCGATCTCGCCGGCCAGGAGGTCGCGCTCGACGCCGACGGCGCGGCGCTGAAGGCCGGGCAGACGCTGGAACTCGGCATCCGTCCCGAGCACCTGATGGTCGGCACCGGCGGCGACGTCGCCCTGTCGCTCCACTGCGACGTTGTCGAGGAGCTTGGCGGCACCACCTACGTCTATGGCGACCTCGCCGGGCAGCAGGTGATCGTCGAGAGCGACGGCGAAACGACCATCGAAAAGGGCAAGGCGAGCGCCTTCAGCTTCCAGAAGGCCCGCGCGCATCTGTTCGACGAGGCCGGCAAGGCGGTTGCCATAAGGCGGTGATCGGAAGCCCAGTTCGCGGGGCCGATCGAAAAGGGAGGAGAACATGACGACATTTGCAGTCCGCCTGATGGGCGGAGCCGGATTGGCGTGTCTTGCCTTGACCGGTGGCGCGTTGGCGGGGGAGGCGGTCAACGCCGGGGCGCCGGCGCCCGAGTGCGCGGCCGACATCCATTACGATCAGAATGCCAAGGGCTGGCCCGGCTACTTCGCCGACGACCCCGACGGCCGGCACTGCGTCCCGTTCACCGCGACCGACCAGCTGGTGCCCGACGGTTTTGAGGGCGACTATTATGTCGACGCCTTCACCGACGCCAAGGTGCGCGCCGCCTGGGCCGCCTGCGTCGAGAAGGGCCCCGAATGCGCCGACCCCGTGCGCGCGCGGCTCAAGACCTTCGTTCGCGCCCCCTTCGCGGCCACGGGAACGGTGAACCCCAAGGGCAAGATCGATCCGGATGGCGATGTCGATCTCAACGACATCCGCCGCCCGAAGTTCTTCGGCGAGGGGCCCTATTCGGAAAAGATCGCCGAGGTGGACGACCGGACCTCGATCGTCGAAATCGAGGTTCCCTCCGAGCGCTACGAGCACGAGGCGCTGAACGTCGCGCCGTCGAAGACCTGGAAGCTGCGCGGCTGGTACATCGAGGGCAAGGGCGTCGAGACTGGCGAGGGCAAGCTCGTCCGGCCGCTCGCCATCCTGGTCGGCGGCCGCTCCATCGAAACGACGGCCATCCACGACCCGAAGGACGAGAGGGTCTGGGTGTTCAATGCCGAGAAGGGCACCTACGACACCGCCAAGTTCCCCGGCAGCACCGAGGTCTGGGGCTCCATCCAGTGGCGCGAGTACCTGCGCAAGCTGAACGAGGCCGGCTTCGACGTGCTGACGCTGGATAAAAGGGCGCACGGCATTTCCGGCGGGCTCGACACCTCCAACACGGTCGAGCAGGCGCGCGACCTCTTCCGGGCCGTCGATGCGCTGGAAACCGGCAAGGGCCTGCGCATTGCCCGCCCCGACGGAAGCGTGCTCGCCGGCGACGCGGCGGCCGGCATTCTGATGGCCGGGCAGAAGGCCAGGGACGTCCCGCTGCTGATCGGCGGCGCGTCGCAGGGCTCGATGGTGACCGGACACGCCATGTACCTCAACTTCGCCTGCGACCGGGCCTTCGAGGAGGCTGACGAGGCTTGTGGCGCGCCGCTCGGCTACAACGTCAAGGCCGGCATCGCCCTGGCCGAGTTCGTTCACGGCGTCGGTTATACACCGCGCGTGCTGATCGAAGGGGCGCTGCGCAGCGAGTACCGCATCGCCTACGTTCCCACCGGCGAGATCCTCGGCAGCATCCCGAAGTGGCCGGCGGTGTTCCTGGGCCGTGGCCTCTGGGACATGGCCGGCGGCCTCGAAGGCGCGCTCGACGTCTACGACCGGGCAACGGGGCTGAAGGAAATCGCCGTGGTGCGCGGGCCGCACGCCGAGGGCGCCGCCGGCCCGGAGAACGTCGCCCACCTGCAAGACCGCATGGTCGCCTTCTCGAAGGCGGTGATCCACGGCGACCGCGAAGTGCCCGGTGCCGCCAAAGTGGCCAACCTCAGGGACCTCGTGCTGTCGGCTCCCCCGATCTGGGAAGCATCGATGCAGCCCGGCGGAAACTGAGCGGGCGTGACACTACAGCCGGGGTGGCTCCGCCCCGGCTCTTATCTGCGACGAAAGGATCCAGGGACACTGGAACGCGGAGGTTCATGCCGGCTTGGCTTTTGGAGCGCGATATTTGCGTTGCGCTCCATTCTGCCCGAGGTCCTCGCTTTCGCAAGGATGACAAATTGATAGAAAGGGGAAACAGCTGGAGTGCTGCCATACAGCTCAATGCCGTATGATCGGCAAGCGTTGCGAATGGCGGCGCGATGAAGAGGCTCACTACCTAACCGATTGTCATCCCTATATATAATTCTGTCATCAACTCTGTTGTGCATTGAGATCCCTGAGTTTTGCATTGAGGATGACGATGATCTTTCTCATGAGGGCTCCTATGGCGACGATGCGCTTCTTTCCGTTTCGGACAAGCCGTTGATAGGTAT